>WNFV01014335.1_pt1 | contig 11754 bp, 11 predicted proteins | sample 5400101 | NCBI WGS metagenome assembly WNFV01 (sample SAMN13153361, study PRJNA577476) | soil metagenome | isolation source: 115 cm soil or saprolite under grassland replicate 1 | place: USA:California | collected 2016-06-15
TCAGATCCTTCAACAAGCGCCGCATCGCGCGGCTCTCGTCGCGCAGCATCAGAAAGGGGCGCGCACTGACTAAGCTGGCGAGCAAATATCCACTATCGCGCAAGCGCGAGCGGCGCATCGGAACGGTGTAAACCGCTTTGCACAACTTTTCGAGATCGCGAGCGGCCGCTTCCTCGGCTTCGGAGCGCACGAACGAGACGAGCGTGACCTCGTGGCGCTGCGCCAGGTAGCGCAATAGGTAGTGAGTCTTGATTTTCGGCCCGCTGTCGGGCGGATTGGGCACCACGAGGGTGAGCAGCAGGATGCGCATTGGAATATCCCTCGGTTTTCAGTAGCCACACAGGGCTTGCCAGAGAAGTCCTGATTCTAGCGGACGCGATAGACGACGGCAGCAGGCGATTCAAAGACCAGAACGAGCGGAACTGCGTCGAGCGCGCCGCCCAGGCCAGGGCGGCGTTCGCTTTCGCCGACCAGCACATAGGCCACATCGTAGCGCCGCAACAGCGCAGCCCGTTCGGCCGCGGGCGTCGCCGGGTCGAAGAAGTGCGCCACCTCGTCGCGCTTGGTGAAGTAATCCACTGTTTGTGCCCAGTGGGCCAGCACGGCGCGCTTGCCGGTGAACGCTGGCACATACTGCCCCAACGTCTCGTCGCTTAGAACGACGGCGTCGCCGCCCTGGCGGTCAAGCCAATCAAGAGCGGCTACCTCGTCTTGATGCAGGTAGTAGGGCGCCTGGTGCCGCCGCAAATCGATGAAACGCCAGCCAAACAGGTAGAGATTGACCGGGATGGCGATCAGCAGCAGCGCGGCGGGGGCCGCCCGCCGTAGCCGCGCCGCCGCGCCGGGCACCGCCGCGATCCGCAGAACGGTTCGCATCGCCAGAAGCGCTAGCGGCACCTGATACGGGTTCAGCATGTGGATCTGAAAATCGGTCGGGATGTAGAGCAGGCCGAAGCCGACCACAGCCCAGGCGAGCAGCAGCAGATCCGCGTCGCTACGCCGCCGCCATAGCCCCGGCAGCGCGGCAAAGGCCAGCGGGAGCTGCGGCCCCAAGACGATCAGCAGGTGCAGCGGGTTGGGCGTGAAGACGCCGGCGTTGGCGAACTGCGCCAGAACCTGCCGCCAAAATGCGCCGGCTACACCAGCGCAGCAGCAGGTACGACCCCAGGACGGCATAGATCGTAATCAGGTCATAGGCGTGCTGAAGGCCCAGCATCAGCGCAAGCAAAGCCGCCAGGCCGTAGAATCGCATCCGCCCGGTTCGCTCTCCGACGAGGAATAGCCCCATGATCGCAAGCAGCAGCGCCGCCGCGAGCAGAAAGTGCGGGAAGCCGATCAGACTGAAGAAGGCATTCGGCTCGGCCACCTGAACATCGAGCGGGTACAGCAGGCCATCACGGCCCGACAAATATTTTTCGACCACCCAGACCCAACCCACGCCGCCGCCGAGCAGCACGAGCGCGGTCGCCAGCCAGCGCTCGCGCCGATCCTCGGCTAGCAACCCGTAGAGCCAGAAGAGCGCGAACCCGAAAGCCGGGCCAGCGACCAGCCGCAGGAGCTGCAAGCAGGCCGCCATGCTCATGCCAGTCGACAGCGCCAGCCGCCCCAGGCCAAACCAGAGCAGGTTGAAGAAGGCCGGCTGATTCGGCTCAGGCGTCATCAGGTTGCTGACGATCAGCGCCTGCTGATGCGCCCGCAACCAGGAAAAGTACTGCGCTGTATCAGGCACGTCGGAGACGATGCCCATGAAGCGACGATCGATCGGGCTGGAGAGGCTGCCATAGAGATAGGGCAGGCTCGTCAACGCCAACAGCCCAATAATGCTCAGCGCCAGCAGGAGATAATCGCGTCGGGCGATCGAAAGCGATGTCGTGTGTGACGACGCGCTGATTCGGCTAGTGCTGGATTGGAGCAACGGTCTGTCCTTCTACAACACGCGCAGACGACCTGGTGGCCGCCGGCTGCTCATCCAAATGACGCAGGCTATAGGCGAAAATGCCGACGATCAGCATGGCTAGCGGAAGCAGCGAGAGCGCGCCATGTAGCCCCAGCGCCGTGCCAAGGTTACGCGCGATATCGCCTTCGCGCCATGCGGCGAGCGTATAACCGATCCACGGGTTCGCGATCGTGTCCGGCGGGAAGCCCTGCCGCGCTACGGCCTCACTCCATGTCAATACGATCGATACCGCGATCAGCAGGAGCAGCGCGGCCCGTGGCCAGGGGCGCCGCCAGAGTGTTACGGCGGCCGGCGCGCTCGCCAGCGCCATGAAGGGAATGATCAGAACCAGATAGCGCGGCCCGGCCGCAAAACCGCCCGGCCACATGAGCGAGCTTCCATAGAAGAGCAGCAGACCCAGCGGCGCCAGTAGCGCGACCCACCAGACGAGCCGGTTCTGCCCGCCCCGCCACCAGATGATATAGCTAGGCAGCGCAAGTAGTAGCCAGGGCGCGCGCACAAAGAGGCCGCGATAGAGGCCGAAGGTCAGCCCCCAGAGCGCATCCACATGAGGATAGGTGATGCTCAGGAAGCCGGTCTGATGCTGCTGTTGCCAGAGCGCGGAGTGTTCATAACCGACCGGGAACGGCGTGCCGAATGCGCGCAGATCGTAGAGCCCCATCAAGAGCAGCGGAGCCAGGCCGCCGAGCGTCATCCACAAGAGCGCGCTCGGCTTGCGCCAGCCCCAGGCGGCCACCAGGCCGATCACTAACGCCGGGAGCGCCGCCGGATATTCGCTGATCACCGCCCAACCGAAGAGCAGGCCGATCGCGAGCGCCCGCGGCGGGCTGAACGATCGCACCGCCAGCGCCCAAGCGCCCAGCAGCAGCGAAGCAACCAGGGCATGGCTATAGAAGTTGCCGCCATAGACCGCGAGCATGGTTCCCAGCCCGTAGGCTAGTGTCAGCACCATCGCTGGTCGCTCGTCCGTCCCGCTTCGCTGGAGCAGCGTGTAGAGCGCCAGCGCCCCCAATGTCGTCGGCAGAGCGACCGTCATCGCCGTCAGCGCCACCTGTAGCAGAAAGGTGCGCAGTTTATCCGCATTGATACCGCTACCATTGGGGTTCAGGGTCGCACCCAGCGCGCCGCCGCCGGCCAGTTGTTCGAGCGGCTGCCGGATGAGTGGCTGGTCGAGCGCTGGCAGGAGCGCCAGCGCCACCGGCAGCGCCAGGAACGCCGACCCTGGCGCCTTGTCGCTGTAGGCATGCCCCTGATACTCGGCATAATCGCCGGTATTGGCGACATAATCATCGATGATTACGCTTCGCTGTTCGCTCAACGCACGTACCAGATCGAGCCGCGAGTTCTGGCTCCAATCGGCCCAGCGCGGCAGCACGTACATGTAGCTCAACAGCAGTACCGTCGCGATTAGAAAGAAATGTCGTTTTGGCATGTCAATGATCTCATCAATAGTAATGTCAGTCGTGCCGATTGATCGGCCGTCCTTTGCCACGGGTGCGCCGTTCGCGCCAAGGCGCTGGGGCATCTCCGACGCGCTCCAGCCAACTGGCATCGACATCCATCTTTCGAAGGCTGCCCAGAAATTCGATCAAGACCTGGACACGTTCGCTCGGATCGGTCGGCCCAACAAAGATCGCTTCCAAAGCATGCAGCGGGCCATCTTTGAGCCGCAGGGTTTCGCCCGGCCGGAAGTCGTGCGACCTGGCGAAGATCGGCTCGCACAAACAGATAACCGGGAAAAAAGGGCGACCGCCGAACCTGACGAGAACCGCGGCGGCGAACTTCCGGCAGATAGACTGCCAGCTCGAGGTGTTCCTCAAGCGCTGCGGCAGCCTGCCATTCCTTCAAGCGCTGGCAATGCGCGACATACCAGTGATTCGTCGTGCGCTGGATGTTGTTGGCTGTGTCTGTCGTCAAAACAACTCGCCTTCTTGAGATACGATTCGTCACAACTTTACTGCTTGGAAGGGGATTTTTAAGCGGGTTAGCCCCCACTAGCTCCCCCATTCCCAAACCTGTACAGCCGTCTAAGATCTTGTCTTAGTCCATGCTCCGCCATTCCGACAGCCGGAACTGTCAGTTGATCGAGGGAGCTATCGCGTTCCAGCCGGAGCAGTGGCTTCAACGAACTGGAACGATGGTAGCTAACGGTAATCGGCGGCCGATTTGGAACCAGCAGCGTGGTACCAAGCCGGTAGATGAATCGAACGGCAGCACGGATCTCTCCGATCGCAACTCGATCGGACGACGTGCGCAGCGTCGACGCACGATTTTCGATGATAAGCGAAACAACTCGTGGAGGCCTGTGATGCTTGGAAGGTAGACTGCGCGCCATCAAATGGTATCCATGCGCGTCGTTCGGGCCGATCGGCGACCACACAGGCGCTGACCGAGCCGGATACAGGTACAGCATCATCAGGGTGGATTGGATTGAGATCCGGGGCTTCATTGGCCCGACTCAGCGGCGGCAGTGGGTTTCGGCGAACCGCGCGCCGGCCGCGCGTCAGATTCTGGCTTACAACTTGCTGATACATTTCCTGACCGAACGCGCGATTCCAAGAACCGGATGCTGGCAGCTTGTACCACCGCGACGTAAGACGCCCACACGTCCCGCTGTCGCATATGTTATGTATCGCGCGATTTAAACTATTCCCATATAGCTATAATATTTACCGCTTATATGCCTGGAAAGTAACGCCGGACACACGATCTATTTATATCTGTTGGCTGGGGATCGATCTCACGCTGTATTCGCATCCTGACGGCTCAAGAGATCATTCGTCCTAAGATTTCACTTGAAACGCTCGCCAGGCAGCCTTTTTCATAACCAATGCTATGGGCGCCCAATGAAGAACGCGTGAAGTGGCGAGCGGCAGCGGGTAATATCTTTGTTATCTCTTTTCATCGCATGCGCGCCGATGCGCGGAAATATCACGAAATATTTACCGAATTGTCAATCACCGCGCTTGCCGAACAAGCGACGGTTGCGGTATAATAGCGCTTGACCGAACACGCAAACCCAAAACCCGGATGCTGGCAGCTTCTGGAACGGGCAAGTGGCGGTCGCATGGCGAGAAGTGCCCACACACTTCTCGCCAATCTTTTTCCGGGCACAACAAAACCGAACACGCAAACCCAAAACCTGGATGCCGGCAGCTTCTTGCGCTCGGGGAGTGCGGCCAGCCTTATCTCTGGCACACATCTCGTGTGATCGTTTCGCGGCCACCCACACAGCCGGAAACGCTCAAGACGCCCTGGTTGGGCCGGGCGCCCACACACCCGCCCTTCGTCAGATCACACCCTATACATAAATAAACCGACGAGATCGTCTTTGTACAGCGACTCGCCGTTCTCCTGCCTTAGGTATCAAGTTGTCGGTGATATACGCGAAACGGCGAACGAGATCGCGCTTTTCTCTTACCTCACAGCACGCAGCGTCATATGGATGAAATAGATTGCCCGTACCAGCTTCAGTATACGATGACTATCAAGATCGACATGCGTACCTGCTCGGCAAATGCGTATTTGCAATGGACTAAGGGTATTTGCATCAGCCAGTATAGCAATCTACCGCAGAGAAAGCAAGTTAAGAGCTGGTGAAGATAGGAATAGTAAAGATATCGTCATCTTCAGCCAGTATAGCAGTTTACCGCAGAGAAAGCAAGTTAAGAGCTGGTGAAGACAGGAATAGATAAAAATATTGTCATCCGTCAGAATTATCACCTTTAAGTAGTGATACGTGTTGTATTAATACATTCACTGATGTTCATAGAGGATCTCGCCATTCGCGCTGCGCTTGCTCATAAGCGCCCGGCGTGCCGATGTCCAGCAGATATCCCTCGGTCAGCCGCCCATAGACGCTCGCACCCATCGCCACTAGCGCCGGAATAATATCGTGGCCGAAGTCGCTCACGCCGAGCGGTATCTCTTGTAGAACCGACGGCTCGCACAGATACACGCCGGCGTTCGCGAGATCGCCGCTGGCCCATGCGGGCGGCTTTTCGACGAAGCGCAGCACGCGGCCGGTCCTGTCGATATCGACCATGCCCTGGGTGTGGGGCATCGTCGTTCGCTTCAATGCCAGGGTCAACACGGCGCCGCTGGCGCGATGGAAGGCGAACAAATCCGGCAGCGCGATATTGAGCAGCATATCGCCGTAGAGCAGCAAGAAGGTCTGGTCGAACCAGCCCGGATACTGATCCGCGATCGCCCGCACCGCGCCGGCGGTGCCGAGCAGCGTCGGCTCATAGGAGTAGCGCAGCCGCATACCCCAGGCGCTTCCGTCGCCGAGGCCAGCGCGCACAATCCCGGGCAGATGATGGAGGTTTAGGGCGACTTCAACGACCTCGTTGAGGCGTAACCAGTCGAGCGTGCGAGCCAGCAGCGGACGGCCCGCGATCGGCAGCATAGGCTTGGGGCATGTGTCGGTGAGCGGCCGCAGGCGCGTACCGGCGCCCGCCGCGAGGATGATTGCTTTCACGCGCTTCTCAACAGGTTTGTGAACATCCGTCGTACCACCCGCAATCGCCGGCACGACGCGATCACACCGAACCGCGAACCGCGGGCCGCTTAATTGTGCTCGGCGAGCTGCGATTGTTCGATCCGCTCGCCCAGGTGAACCGCCAGCGCATGGCAGACAGCGCTATGGGCATCCTCGATCTGGGGCATCACATGGTTGTCGACGCACAGGCTGTGGCGAACCAGCCGCACCAGCTTGCCGCCCTCGAAGCCCGATAGCCCGATCGTCGGCGCGCCGCATTGGTTAGCCCATATGACTGCCTGAAGCACATTCGGCGAGTTGCCACTGCCGGAGATCGCGAAGAGTAGGTCGCCGGGGCGATAGTGCGCGATCAGTTGCTCGACAAACACCGACTCATAGTTACGATCGTTCGACCAGGCGGTCATCACCGGAACGTTATCGGTCAGCGCCAGCGCGCGCATACGCCGCCGATCCGGCTTGACCGTCCATTTCGCCAGGTCGCACGCGAAATGCGAGGCAGTCGCGGCACTCCCACCGTTACCGCAGATATGAATCGTCCCATCGCGCTGGTAGGTATCCCAGAGCGCCTGCGCGATCTCCTCAAGCGGGCGCCGCGGGAGCGCCATCAACGTGTGCGAGAGCTGGGTAAGATAATTGTCAAGTTGTTCCATTTCGTCACCTGTATGCTAAAGATATCAGCCGGAAGAACGCGTCCGCGGGCGCTCGTTATAGTCTACACCGAGTTTCGATCAAAAGCCAGCGAACATCCGGAGTCAGGTGCTGTTCTAAGCGTTTGACAACCACCACCCGCCGTGGTATCGTATCGATGCGAACAAGTACATATCGCTAGGGGGGCCAGGTGAGCCTGGCTGAGAGCGCGGCCCGACCGATGCCGCTGACCCTTTGAACCTGACCTGGATTATGCCAGCGTAGGGAAGCGCCAGCGTGAAAAGACCGCTGACCGTATCCCAGGTCGGCGGTCTTTTTGTGTTGGGATCGACGGACGAACACTGAATGCCGCATGCTGACCGACACATAGAGGAGATTGGGCGACGAATCTCAATTCTCAATTTGGGAGGTATAACTATGCGAAAGAATCCGATCGTGGCGCTCCTGCTGGTTCTGGCGCTGACGGCCTGCGGAAGCCAACAGACGAGCGGCGCGCCGACGAGCGCACCGGAAGTGACCAGCGTCACCGCCGCGACCGCGCCGGCACCGGCGGCCGGCGGCACGAAGCTGATCGTCATGACCCACGACAGCTTCAGCGTTAGCGAGGAGGTGCTGAAAGCGTTCGAGCAGCAGGAAGGTGTCAGTGTGCAAGTGCTCAAGTCGGGCGATGCGGGCGCGGCGCTGAATAAAGCGATCATCAGCAAGGACAGCCCACTGGCCGACGTGTTCTTCGGCGTCGACAATACGTTTCTGAGCCGCGCGCTCCAGGCCGGCATCTTCGAGCCGTACCCCGCCCCGGCCATGAAAGAAATTTCCGACAAGTTCAAGCTCGACACGAGCAACAGTCTGCTGCCGATCGACTACGGTTATGTCAATATCAATTACGACAAAGAGGCGCTGGCGAAGAGCAACCTGCAGCCGCCGGCAAAGCTCGAAGACCTGACGAAGCCAGAATGGAAGGATAAACTGGTCGTCGAAAATCCGGCCACCTCCTCGCCAGGGCTGGCGTTCATGCTCGCCACGGTCGGCCACTTCGGCGCGAGCGGCAGCTACACCTGGCTCGACTACTGGAAAGATCTGAAAAAGAACGGCGTGCTGGTGACAGAGGGGTGGGAGGAGGCGTACAACACGCAGTTCAGCGGTTCGTCCGGCAAGGGACCGCGCCCGCTGGTCGTCTCCTACGCCACCAGCCCGGCGGCCGAGGTAGTGTTCAGCAGCGGCAAGCTGACAGAGCCGCCGACCGGAAACGTGCTGGCCGGCAGCTTCCTGCAGATCGAGTTCGCCGGCATCCTGAAGGGCACCAAACAGCGCGCGTTGGCCGAGCGCTTTCTTGACTTTATGTTAAGCAAGCGCTTCCAGGAGGACATTCCACTCCAGATGTTCGTCTACCCGGTGCTGCCAAGCGCGGCGCTGCCGGATGTGTTCAAGCAGTTCGCGCAGGCGCCCGACCAGCCGCTGGTCGTTCCACCCGAGCAGATCGATCAGAATCGTGATCAGTGGATCACCGCATGGACGAAGGCGGTACTGCGGTAGGGATCGCAATCCATATCGCTCATTGCTCTACGGATACCAGCAGACTCGCCAGCCAAGCGCGAGAGGCTCGCGGCGAGCGCAGATGCACCGGCCGCACCTGGGCATACGCGGACGACTCGAAGAGCGCGGGATATTCCTTGCGCCGCAGCCCATAGGTTCGCAGCGCCCACAAAAAGATCGAGTCGCGACTAAAGAAATGGGCGCGCAGTGTCCGCTCGCGATTGCCGTTCCACAGCACTTCGCGTGTCGCGGCTCGCCGGAGCGTTCGCAGCATAAGTCGCCACATCACCAGCGCCAGCCCGTAATCGAGCCATATGACGGTATCGGCGCGGCTCCAGATGATATCGCGAACTTCGGGGTGGTTGCCATCGACGACCCAACTCGCGCCCTGGAGCGCCTGCCGGGCACGCTGCCGGAAGACCACGGCCGGGGCTGGCACCCAGCCGAGGTCCCAGTGCAATGCGTCCAGCTCGACGTGCGGCAAGCTGAGGTGCTGGGAGAGCTGGCGCGCGAGCGTTGTCTTGCCGGAGCCGCTGACGCCGACGATAGCGATGCGACGGTAATACGGGGCGGCGGATGGCGGCGTGTTCGTCAAGTTATTCAACTTGCCCCCAGTTTGACACAACGCGACCCGTAGCATATCCTGAGCGCATTATAGCACGGCGTAATTTGTCAGGCGCAGGCGCAGGCTGCAGGTTATAGGCTATAGGCTATAGGCTACAGGTCGCAGGTCGCAGATGTGCGGTTTGTCTCCTGTCTCCTGTCTTCCGTCGCCTAGTCACCGATCGGTTCTCGGTTCTACGGAGGCGCGTATGCTGATCATCACACGCGACGAGCTGCGGCGGGCGACGCCGATGGATCGGGCGATCGAGGGCGTCACGTCGGCGTTCGCGCAACTGTCGAGCGGGCAGGCCGACGTGCCGCTGCGCACACATATCGCCATCCCGCCGGAGCAGGGGCTGGAGCTGGTCATGCCGGCCTACCTAGCGGGCAGCGGCGCGCTGGGCGTGAAGGTGTTGACTCTGTTCCCACGCAATTCTGCGCGCAGCCTGCCGACAATCAACGCGCTGGTGCTACTGTTCGACGCGGCAAACGGCTTGCCGCTGGCGCTGTTCGACGGCGGCTACCTGACGGCGCTGCGCACCGGCGCGGCATCCGGCGCCGCGACGCGCCTGATGGCGCACGACGATGCGCGGGTGATGGCGCTGTTCGGCGCCGGTACGCAGGCGCTCCCGCAGGTCTGGGGAGTCTGCGTCGCGCGGTCGATCGAGCGCGTCTGGATCGTCAACCGCACCGCCGAGCGCGCCGAACGGCTGGCCGAGGAACTGCGCGCGTTCGGCGCGCCGATCCCCACCGATGTGCGTGTCGCGCCTTCTGCGCAGGCAGCGCTGGCCGAGAGCGACGTCGTCTGCTGCGCGACGGCGTCGCCGACGCCGCTCTTCGAGGATGCCGATGTGCGGCTGGGAACGCATATCAACGGCATCGGCTCCTACCGCCCGACGATGCAGGAGATTCCAGCGGGGACAGTCGCACGGGCGCGGGTGGTCGTCGATCAGCGCCAGGCGGCGTGGGCCGAGGCCGGCGACCTGGTGATCGCCCGCGACCAGGGGCTGATCGACGAGGCACATATCGCCGGCGAGCTTGGCGAGGTTGCACTCGGGCGGATCGCCGGGCGTACCAGCGCGGAGCAGATCACCTTCTTCAAATCGGTCGGCAACGCCGCGCAGGATGTGGCGGTAGCGCAGATGGCCTATGTGCGGGCACGCGAGCTGGGGCTAGGGCGCGAGATAACACTATCGTAAGTGTAGAACGTAATCATTGACGCAGCATGTGCTTCGGTTTTTTGCTCTACGTTTTATACAGGAGCGAATCATGTTCGAAGGCTTCGCGCAGACGCAGATCGCGACGGATGGCGCGACGATCAATCTTCGATACGGCGGCTCCGGCTCGCCAGTGCTGCTCATGCATGGCTACCCGCAGACTCACATGATGTGGCACCTCGTCGCGCCACGGCTCGCCGCGCATTTTCGTCTTGTCGTCCCCGATCTGCGCGGCTATGGCGACAGCTCCCGGCCGCCAGGCGGAGCGGATCACGCGGGCTATTCCAAGCGCGCGATGGCACTCGACCAGGTGCAGGTGATGGCGGCGCTCGGGTTCGACCGCTTCGCCGTCATCGGACATGACCGGGGCGCGCGCGTCGGCCACCGTATGGCACTAGATCATCCCGATCGAGTCACGCGGCTGGCGGTTCTCGACATCGTGCCGACCTACCACGTCTTCACGCACGTCAATCAGCAGGTGGCGACGGCCTACTACCACTGGTTCTTCCTCATCCAGCCCTACGACCTGCCGGAGAAGCTCATCGGCGCCGATCCACTCTACTATCTGCACAAGAAGCTGGGCGGCTGGGGCAGCAAGCTGGAGGTCTTCGCCCCAGCGGCCCTGGCCGAATACGAGCGCTGCTTCCGCGACCCGGCGGTGATCCACGCCTCGTGCGAGGACTACCGCGCGGCCGCGTCGATCGACCTCGTTCACGACGAGGCCGACCGCGGCCGGAAGGTGACGTGCCCGCTGCTCGCGCTGTGGGGCGAGCACGGCGTGCCGCACGCTCACCACGACGTGCTGGAGGTCTGGCGCGACTACGCCAGCGACGTGCGCGGGCGGGCGCTGCCGACGGGGCATTTCCTGGCGGAGGAGCGGCCGGAGGAGACGGCGGAGGAGTTGATGGCGTTTCTCGGTGAGGCATGACGATGAAAGACGACTCCTTCAGAGACTTCATCCTCGATCAATTGCGCGACCTGGGACATGTGGACTGCCGGAACATGTTCGGCGGGTACGGGCTGTACCACGCTGGGATCTTCTTCGGCATTATCTCTAGCGGGAAACTCTACCTCAAAACCGATCCGGCGAGTCGGCCTGAGTACGAGCGGCGCGGCATGAGGTCGTTCCGGCCTAACGCGAGGCAAACGCTCAAGAGCTACTACGAGGTACCGGTGGAGATCATCGAGGACGACGAGTGGCTCGCCGAATGGGCGCGGAAATCGGTGCTGGTTACGATTACTATGTGAGGAGTACAGCGATGGACATCCCGCGCTACGAACCGGCCACCATGCTG
>WNFV01011484.1_pt1 | contig 11752 bp, 9 predicted proteins | sample 5400101 | NCBI WGS metagenome assembly WNFV01 (sample SAMN13153361, study PRJNA577476) | soil metagenome | isolation source: 115 cm soil or saprolite under grassland replicate 1 | place: USA:California | collected 2016-06-15
CTCGACCCGCTCCCGCTCGGCGGGCATCTCGGCCGGGTTGTGCACCTCGAGCCGCTCGCCGGTCAGCGTCTGGACCTGGTAGGCGACGCTCGGGGCGGTCACGAGCAGGTCGAGGTCGAACACGCGCTCGAGCCGCTCGCGGACGATCTCCATGTGCAGCAGGCCGAGAAAACCGCAGCGGAAGCCGAACCCGAGTGCCTGCGAGGTCTCGGGGTCGTACGAGAGCGAGGCGTCGTTCAGCTTCAGGCGCTCGAGCGCGTCGCGGAGCTGCGGGTACTCGTCGGAGTCCGTCGGGAAGAGGCCCGCAAAGACCATCGGCTTCACGTCCTTGTAGCCAGGAAGCGGCTCGGCTGCGGGTCTCGCCTGCGCGGTCAGCGTGTCACCGACCCGGAGCTTCGCCACGTCCTTGAGGCCGGTGATGACGTAGCCGACCTCGCCTGCGCCGAGAGAATCCGCCGGACGCATCGTCGGCGAGAAGAACCCGACCTCCTCCGTCTCGAAGCGCGTCCCCTGCGCCATCGCCCGGACCTCGTCGCGCGCGCGAAACGTCCCGTCGACGACCCGGACGAAGGCGACCACACCGCGGTACTGGTCGTACGCCGAGTCGAAGACGAGAGCACGCGGCGGCGCGGCCGGATCGCCCGCCGGGGGCGGGATCCGCTCGACGATCGCGTCGAGGACGGCCTCGACACCCTGTCCCGTCTTCGCGGACACGCGCACCACATCCTCGGGGTCGCCGCCGATCAGCTCGGCGAGCTCTCGGGAAGCGGCATCGGGGTTCGACTGCGGCAGGTCGATCTTGTTCGCCACGGGCAAGAGCTCGAGGTTGTTCTCGATCGCGAGATAGGCGTTCGCGACCGTCTGCGCCTGGACTCCCTGCGCCGCATCGACGACGAGGACGGCGCCCTCGCACGCCTGAAGCGCGCGAGAGACCTCGTACGTGAAGTCCACGTGGCCGGGCGTGTCGATCAGGTTCAGCTCGTGCCCCTTCCACTCCACCCGGACGGCCTGGGCCTTGATCGTGATCCCGCGCTCGCGCTCGAGCTCCATCGAGTCGAGCACCTGCTCGCGCATCTCGCGGCCGGTGACCGTTTTCGTCAGCTCGAGGATGCGGTCGGCCAGCGTCGACTTCCCGTGGTCGATGTGGGCGATGATCGAGAAGTTGCGGATTCGTTTCAGGTCCATGCGGAATCAGCCGCGGCGGAAGCGGGACAGCAACGATAGCAACGCGTCGAGCTCACGAACTCCCAGCAAACGGCAGGAAATGAGGTAGGCGGTGAACCCGGCCACGAGGGCGCTGCCGATCGAGACGAGCTGACCGCCGAGAGAGCGTCCGAGCGAGTCGTCGAGGACGTGCCAGACCGGCCAGGCGACGGCGGCGAGCGCTGCGGAGGCCAGCGTAACGAGCAGGATGGCGCGAGCCGTCTCGCCGAACTCGATCCCTCCGAGCCGGCGGCGCAGGAGGAAGAGGAGCGCGGCGGTGCCGGCGACGTTCGCCAAAGACGTGGCCAGGGGTATCCCCCACGTTCCGACGCGGTAGAGCGCGGCGGCGAGCCCCGTGTTCAGGGCGAGGTTGCCGAGGGCGATTGCGGTCGGCGTCCACGGCCGCTGGAGCCCGAAGAACGCGCGGTTCAGCATCAGCATGGCGCCGTTGAAGGTGAGTCCGACCGAAAATGCGGCGAGTGCCCCGGCAGTGACCGCGGTCTCGTGGGCGCCCCATTTCCCGCGCTCGTAGACGATGCGCGTGATCGGGGTCGCGAGCACGGCGCTGAACGCGCTCGCCGGGATGAGCGTGAACGCGATTTGCCGCAGGCCCAGCGCGACCGTGTGGCGGAAGCCCTCCATTTCCTGCCTGGCCGCGAGGCGCGAGAGCCGCGGGAAGAGCACGGTCGCGACTGCGACCGAGAACATCCCCTGCGGCAGCATGTAGATGCGGAAGGCCGCGTCGATCGCCCGCGGCGAGAGCTCCGGGTCGATGAAGCGCGACGCGAAGAGCGTGTTGACGACGAGGTTGAAGTTGATGAGACCGAGGCCGATCATCACCGGCACCATCAGCACGAAGACGCGGCGTACGGCCGGGTCCCGCCAGTCGATGACGAGGCGCAGCCGATCGTCGAGCCCGCGCAGCCAGGGCAGCGGCAGGAGCACCTGGATCACGGTCCCGACGACGATCGAGACTGCGTAGACGTAGAGCTTGGCGTCGAGCGAGTCGGCGCGTGGCACGCCGAGGACGAGGCCGACGATGATGGCCAGGTTCCAGAAGACCGGCGTCAGCGCGGGCACTGTGAAGTGCTCGTAGCTGTTCAGGATCCCGACGACGATTCCGGAGAGGCCGAGCAGGACAACGATCGGGAACAGGACGCGTGCGAGGCCGACCGCGAGGTCTCGGTCGCCGCCCGGGTCGCCGAAGGGCGCGATCACGACCTTCTCCAGCAGCTCGCTGAAGACCGGGACGAACGCTGAGGAAAGCGCGGCGTCCGCGACGAGCGAGCGGACGAGGTTCGGCACCTGGAAGGCGACGGTGAAGGCGTTGATCTTGCCCTGGGCGCCGAAGTAGTAGGCGGCCACGACCTCACGAACGAGACCGAGGACGCGAGAGACGCCGGTGGCGAGCGAGAAGATCGCCGTCGACCAGGCGAGTCGCCGGCCCCGGGCCTGCTTCTCCACGCGAGCGAGTATAGGAAGGCGGCCCGGCCCCGGCACCCGTCGAGCGCGCCGCCGGAACGCCCCTTTGTTCCGGTACCGCCGACCTCCTCCCCGACTCGATCGTATCGGCGAAGTCCGCACGGGTGGGTGACAGGACCGTGACGTTTGTGTGCGAACGGGCTCTGGTACCATCGCCACGCCCGCGATGAGCGGGCATTTCACCGTCAAATGCCGAATATCAAGCAACAGAAGAAGCGCGTTCGAACCTCCGCCGAGGACCGGGGCGAGAACCTGCGCTACCGCTCGACCGTCAAGACGATGACGCGACGCCTCCAGGCTGCCGTCGACGCAGGCGACAAGGATCAGATCTCAGCCGAGCACGCGGCGCTGCAGCGCTGGATCGACCGGGCCGCCGCGCACGGGGCGATCCACAAAAACACGGCCGCGCGCAAGAAGGCTCAGGCCGCGCGGCTCGCCGCGAAGGGCTAGGCAGCCAGATGGCGGGCGCATGACGGCCGACTCGGAGAGTCTGCGGGAGTTTGCGCAGCGATACACCGCAGCCTGGTGTAGCGAGGACGCGGCGAGCGTCGCGGCCTTCTTCGCGCCGAATGGTTCGCTCCGCGTGAACGACGACGAGCCCGCGGTCGGGCGAGCAGCCATCACCGACGTTGCGCAATGGTTCATGTCTGCCTTCCCCGACATGAGGGTGCTCATGGACGACCTCGTCGCGGACGGAGACCAGGCCGTGTACCGCTGGACTCTCGTGGGGACGAATACCGGGCCGGGCGGAACGGGTCGTGCCGTTCGCATCAGCGGGTTCGAGGAATGGCGCATCGGCGCCGACGGGCTCATCGCCGAGTCGCTGGGGCACTTCGACAGCGAGGACTATCGGCGCCAGCTCGACGACCGATAATCGTCAGATAGAACGAGCTCTCAGACCGCCGGCGACGCAGCCTGCGCTGCTGGCCTGGTCACATCGACGAGCGCGCGGACGAGCTCGAGCTCGGCCGAAAGCCTGCTCGCGCCCTTGATCGCGGCGTCGAGCTCCGCGAGCCGGACGAGGGCAGAGTCGAGCTCCTCACGGGAGTAGCGCTCGGCATGCTGCAGCGCTTTTCGCGCCGGGAAGTCCTTCATCTTCAGGCGGCTCGCGACGTCGCGGGCGCCGAGCCCCTCCTCGGCGAGGGCTTGCGCAGCCCGCACGCGGCCGACGTGGGAGGCGAGACTGACCGCGAGCAGGAACGGCTCCTTCTTCTCGAGCGCGAGGTCGCAGGCTTCGAGGAGCGCGGGCAAGTCGCGCGTGCCCCAGGCGTCGGTCAGCGCCCAGGCGGCCGCCTCGCGCCCCGGTGCGGCGAGCTGCTCGACCTCCTTGCGAGTGACGGGCTCGCCGTCGGCCCAGGCAGCGAGCTTCTCGACCTCGCTCGCGAGGGCGACGGTGTCCTCGCCGACGAGCTCGACGAGCGCCCGCGCCGCGTCGGCGTCAGCGGTAACTCCAAGACGGCCGAGCTCCTTGTGCACCCACCCGTGCAGGTTGGACCGCTTCGGCACCTCATAGCGAAGCACCTGGCCGTGCTTCTCGACGAGCCCGAGCAGGGCAGCCCCCCGCGGCAGCTCCTCGGCGACGAGCGCAAGAACCGTCCCCACAACCGGGTCCTCGAGATAGGCGCCGATCGCCTCGAGGTCTGGTTTCCGCCAGCGCTCGGCCCCGTGGACGATGACGAGCCGCCCGCCTCCTTCGTCGCCGAAAAGCCCGAGCGCATTGCAGGCTCCGACCGCGTCGGCCCCGCTCGTCGAGTCGGTCGAGAGCTGCTCGACGGCGTCGGCGCCAAAGCGGGCGCGCAACCGGCGGAGCGCGCGGACCTGCTTGGGACGGTCGCTGCCGGTGAGGAGATAGACGGTTCGAAGCGGCTCGGAGGACATCTCAGGCCAGCATAGTCAGGAGCGAACCGAGATCCGGTCGCCGTCGGACTCGACTACGACCCGGCCGTCGCGATCGGTCCGGTAGACGGAGAGCCCGGGAACTGCGGCAAGCGTCGCGAGCGTCGGCGGGCTCGGATGCCCGTAGTCGTTGTGCGCACCGACCGAGATGACCGCGATCCGCGGATGGATCTGACCGAGCAGGTCCTCGAGCCCGGGATCGACCGATCCATGATGGCCGACCTTGAGGATCTCGACCGGCGGCAGGTGGAGCCGGCCCGTAACGTCGGACTCGGCGTCGGCGGTGAAGAGCGCGTCGGTCCTCCCGTACGAGGCGACGATCACGATCGCGTGATTGTTGGGATCGTCCCCGGGCGGGCCCGGGCTGTCGGGCCAGAAGACGCGCAAGCGCAGCCGCCCCAGGCGAAAGCCTTTGCCTGCCCGGGCGACGACGACGCGGACGTGGTGCCTGCGGGCTGCCGCGAGCGCGGCCTTCTCGTCACTGCTCTCGCTCGGAATCGCGGGATCGAGGACGAAGCCGACCTGCACGTGATCGAGAACGGCCGCCGCACCGCCCACGTGGTCGCGCTGGGGATGCGTGAGGACGAGCATCGCCAGGTGCCGAATGCCGAGCGAGCGGAGCTGCCCCGCGACGTTCGCCTCCGGAACGCCTTCGTCGATCAGGACGGAGCCCTCGGGGACCTGGAGCAGCGCGCTGTCGCCCTGGCCGACGTCGAGGAACGTGATTCGCAAGCCGGAGGGAGGAGGAAGCCCCGCGGAGCCCGGGCGGAGTTGCCAGCCGCCGACGATCAGGACGGCGACGAGCACGATGACGGCGAGCCGAGGCCCCCGCGGCGGTCGCACCATTCGTACGAGCATGACCAGGCCCGTCGCCACTCCGGCGACGGCGATCGCCGTGCGTGGCGGAGCGGCCGCGTACGGCAGGCCGCCGATGAGCCGAGCGCACGCGGCGAGATACGCAGCGAGCCACCCGTTGACCCAGGCGAGCGCCACGGCCAGGGGCGGTACGACCGGCTCCACCAGGGCAGTGACAAGTCCGAGCCCGAGCAACGGCCCCGCAACCGGCGCCGCCAGCGCGTTCGCGGGAATCGAATAGAGCGGCACCGATGCGAACTGCGCCAGCAGGATCGGCGCGGTCGCAAGGCCGCACGCCGCCGAGACCGCGACCACCTCGGCGAGCGAGTGCGGCAGCGGATAGCCCTCGAGACTTCGTTCCAGCCGGGGGACGGCGACGAAGATCGCGGCCACCGCCGCGAACGAGAGCTGGAAGCCCGCGTCGAACAGCGAATACGGATTCCAGGCGAGGAGCGTCGCGGCTCCGACGAGCAGGAAGTACCAGCGATCGGCCGGCCGGGAGGCGAGCCACGCGAGCGACGCGAGCGCGCCGGCAACCCCGGCGCGCACGACGGAAGGCTGCCAACCGACGGCGAGCATATAGCCGCCGATCGCCGCGAGCGCGCCGATCTGGCCGGCCATACGCGGCAGACCCACAAGCCACGCCAGGACCAGCATGCCCGCCGCGATCAGGGCGACGTTCTGACCCGAGACGGCCAGCAGGTGGTAGAGCCCGGACGCACGGAACCTCGTCCTCAGCTCGTCCGAGAGGCCTTCGTCCTCGCCGAGGACGATCCCGGCGAGGACCGCCCGCCGCTCCCCGTGGAGGCCGGGCGCCATCGAGCGCGCCAGCCTCGCGCGAAGCCCGTCGGCGAGCCCGCCCAGGCCGCCCCGGTGACCGACAACCCGCCAGCGCGACGCGCGCACGACGACGTGGACGCCGTGACGGCGGAGCCACGTGCGCTCGTCGAAGCCGTCCTCGGGACCGCGCGGGAGGCGGAGCTCTCCGACCAGCTCGAGGACGGCGCCCTGGGGTGGAGAGCGGCCGGGTGGAAGGCGCAGGAGCACGGGCTCCCGGATCACGTCGTCCCTGAACCGGCGCATCTGCCCGGGCACGCGCAGCTCGTAGCGAGAGCGCCGCGCCGGGCCCGTGACGACGACCCGCGCCCACCCCGCGCTCCCGACGTGAGGGAGCAGCGGGCTTCGGTCGAGCGCTTCCAGGCGGGCGCTACCCCACCACCAGCCGGCAAGCAGCAGCGCGAGAGCGAGGAGCGGCACGCGGCGCTCGGGCGCGACAGCCGCGCCCAACGCGAGCGCGACAGCCACGAGTGAGAGCGCAGGCGAGGGCTCGCGAAGGACGTTCGCGAGGGCTAGCCCGAGGCAGAGTGCGGCGGCCAGGGCGTGCGGACGCGCGCGCAGCAGGCCGCTCACGGCGCGGCGACGTCCCGAAGCTGTTCGAGCCGCGCCGGGCCGATGCCCGGAATCGCGTCCAGGTCGTCGATCGAGCTGAAGGCTCCGTGCTGCTGGCGGTAGTCGAGGATCTTCTGCGCGGTGACGGGCCCGACGCCTGGCAGCGAGTCGAGCTGCTCCAGGGTCGCGCTGTTCAGATGCACGGGCCCGGCGGGGGCGGACCCACCGGCACCCGTTTGGCCGCCGGCCGGCGCCGACGCAGAAACCCTGACGGGAACCACGACTTGAATCCCGTCCGCGAGCGGCGCGGCGAGGTTGACGAGCGAGAGATCGGCCTTTCGCGTGGAGCCTCCGGCGCGCGCGACCGCGTCGGCGACGCGGGAGCGCTGCGGGAGGCGGTAGAGACCGGGACGGCGCACGGCCCCGACCACGTGGACGACGAGCGCCGGCCCGGCCTCCGCGCGAATCGGGGACGCCTCGGCGAGGGACTGGGTTTGCGTGGGCGTGCCCGCGCGCATGAGATGCCGCCCTCCGAGAAGGAGCACGAGCGCGAGGAGGAGCGCGCCGGCGGCGAGCCGCCGGCGCGCGGGAGAGAGGGAGTGCATGAGCACGTCGCCTATTCTGGCAACGGATGTGTGCCGCGTGTGAGTCGCGTTTGTGCCGAAACTGTGTCATTCCACGATGTGACGCAGACGGGCCCCGACGGCGTATAGGAGAGGCGTGAGCGCGGTGCCAACCTCATGGCCAACAGGCAGGCGAGGTCTCCGCGAGAGGCGGAGCTTCGCCAGCGTGGCCGAGGAGCACCTCGACGACGTCTATCGCTACCTGCTCTACGTGACCGGAAACCCACACCTCGCAGAAGACCTCGCCGCCGAGACCTTCGAGCGCGCGCTTCGCCGCTGGCGCCGCTTCGACCCTCGCCGCGGATCGCCGCGGACCTGGCTCTGCCAGCTCGCGCGCAGCACGGCGCTCGACCACTTCCGGGCCGAGCAGCGGCGCCGCCGGCGTGAGGAGTCGTACGCCGTCGAGGAATCACCGATCGAGGAACCGGTCTTCGGCGAAGGGCTCTCCCCCGCGCTGGAGACCGCGGTTCAGAGCCTGTCCGCGGCCGAGCGCGAGGTCGTCGTTCTGCGGATCGTGCTCGAGCTGGACGGCGAGACGACCGCAAGCGTGCTCGGCATCAGGCCGACCGCGGTCTCGACCCGGCTCAGCCGGGCGCTGCAGAAGCTCCAGGAGAGGATGGTGGACGATGTCCCAGCCTGAGTTCGACGTGATGCTGCTCGAGCTCCGCGCCAAGGCCCCGCGGGCCCCCGAGACGCTGCGGGAGCGTGTCCAGGCTCTACCGGAGCCCGTGCCCCGAGGGTTCCGTCTCAGGCTGAGGCCCGCGCTGGCGGCCGCGGCCGCGATCGCAGTCGCGCTCGGAGTCGGTGCCGCCGTAGTCGGCGGTCTTGGCGGCTCATCTTCTCGCGAGACTGCGCGCGAGGGAGAGGCCAAAATGCTAAACGCCCTCCCGGCGCAGGCGGAGCGCCGGCCGAGAACCCTCGCGCCCCTGCCTAATACCCCCAACGTGCCGTTCCAATCCGACTCGCGCAGGTTTTCGCTCGCGCCGGGCTCTCGTCTCCAGCACTACGACGTCTCGATGCAGGCCCGGGTCGACGACCTCTCCGGCGCGACCAAGCGCGCGGTCCGGACGACCCGGAAGCTCGGCGGGTACGTCGCGGCCGCCGACTACTCGACCGACCGCACCACGGGCGACTCGACCCTCGACCTGCGCGTCCCCGTCCAGCACGTGCAGCAGGCGATCGCGAGCTTCACGGAGCTCGGGACGATCCTCTCCCAGCGGATCGCCCTCACTGACCTCCAGGCGAGTGTCGACCGGATCCGCGAGCGCGTCGCGGAGTTCCGGGACAGGATCGCGAAGCTCGAGGCGAAGCGCCGCACGATCGGCCTCACTCCAGAGGAGCAGGGCGAGCTCGCGGGCCTGAAGCGCAACGTCAGGCGCCTCACCGGCTCGCAGCGAACGCTCGTCCGCAGCGCCACGTACGCAGAGGTCCAGCTGCTCCTGACGACCCGCAAGGTAGCGCCGAAACACGTGGCGCCGGGCCGGTTCGACCGTTTCCGTGATAACGCGGGCGACATTCTGGGTAAGGAAGCGATTGCAGTGCTCTACGCTCTCGTCGTGGCCGGTCCGTTCGTCCTCCTCGCCGCGCTCGCCCTGCTCGCAGAGCGCGCCCGGCGCCGTCGCGCCGACAGCCGCCTGCTCGAGGAGACCGGATGAGGAAGGCGCTCGGGATCGCCGTGGTCGCAGCGCTCGCGCTCGGCTGCGGGTCTGCCGGCGGCGGAACCGCGACGAGCGGGCTCAAGGGCCGGGTCATGCGCGGCCCGATCACGCCGGTGTGCCGCTCGAACGAGCCATGCGACGAGCCCGCGCGAGGCGTCAAGCTCCTCTTCTACCGCTCGGGCAAGCTCGCCGCACGCACGACCACGAATCAGAAGGGCTGGTACAGGATCGCGCTCAGGTCGGGCGCGTACACCGTGCGCACGAACCGGCGGGTCCCCGAGAACCTCCCCTCGCCAAGACGCGTGACCGTGCCGAGCGACCGCTTCAAGCGCGTCGACTTCTACATCGACACAGGCATCCGCTAGCGCGACAGCGCTAACCGATCACCAGGTTGACGAGCTTGCCCGGGACGACGATCTCTTGGCGGATCTCCTTGCCGTCCAGATAGCTCTGGACGCGCGGCGAGGCCTTCGCCTGCGCGACGAGCTCCGCCTCTGACAGCTCCGACGAGACCTCGACCCGGTCGCGGACGCGCCCGTTGACCTGGATCACGAGCTCGAACGTCTCACGCTCGAGCAGCGCGGGATCGGCCACGGGCCACGGCTCCTCCCACAGCCGCTCGTGACCGAGCCGCTGCCAGAGCTCCTCGGCGATGTGCGGCGCGTAGGGCTGGATCAGCGTGACCGCCGTCTCGGCGGCGAAGCGGGCCGCGGGATCCTCGGACGAGCGGCCCAGCTCGTTGACGAGCTCCATCACGGCCGCGATCGGCGTGTTGAAGACGAAGCGCCGCCCGATGTCGTCGGTGACCCTGGCGATCGTGCGGTGGGCCGCTCGTCCCAGCTCCGTCGATCCGGCCTCGCCCGCAGGCGCGCTCTCCGCGACCTCGTTCACGATCCGCCACAGGCGCCGCAGGAAGCGGGAGATGCCTTCGACTCCCTCCTCCGTCCACTCCATGTCCTGGTCGGCGGGGCCCATGAAGAGGATGTAGAGGCGAACGGCGTCGGCGCCGTACATCTCGACCAGCTGGTCGGGCCCGGTGACGTTCCCCTTCGACTTCGACATCTTCGTCCCGCCCTGGCGCACCCAGCCCTGGTGGAAGAGGCGCTGGAACGGCTCGCGGATGCCGACGAGGCCGAAGTCGTTCAGGGCCTTTATGAAGAAGCGCGAGTAGAGCAGGTGTCCCGTCGCGTGGTCGATGCCGCCGATGTACTGGTCGATCGGCATCCAGTAGTCGACGATCCGCCGGTCCCACGCCGCCTGGTCGTTGTGCGGGTCGCAGTAGCGCAGGAAGTACCAGGAGGAGTCGACGAAGGTGTCCATCGTGTCCGCCTCGCGGCGCGCCGGCTTGCCACAGCGCGGGCAGGGGACGTTCATCCACTCCTCGTTGGAGGCAAGCGGCGGCTTGCCCTTGGGGCGGTAGTCCTCGACCTCGGGGAGAATGACCGGCAGCTCGTCCTCGGGCACCGGCACCGCGCCGTCGTCCTCGCAGTAGACGATCGGGATCGGGCAGCCCCAGTAGCGCTGGCGCGAGAACGACCAGTCGCGCAGCCGGTAGCTGATCGCGGGTGCGCCGCGGCCTTGCGCCCGTAGCCATTCGACGATCTTGCGCCGACCCTCGTCCGCGGGCAGGCCGGAGAACTCAGCCGAGTCGACGAGCGCCTGCGACTCGTCGTCGATCACGGGGCGGATCGGCAGGTCGTAGCGCTCGGCGAACTCGCGGTCGCGCTCGTCATGGGCTGGCACGGCCATGATCGCGCCGGTCCCGTAGTCCATCAGGACGTAGTCGGCGACCCAGACCGGGATCCGCTCGCCGTTGACCGGGTTGACGACGTAGTGGCCCGTGAAGACGCCGTCCTTGTCCTTCGTCTGCCGCTCCGCGACCGAGCGCGCACCGGCCTTCTGGACGTACTCGCGCACCTCGTCGTTCGCCAGGCGCCCGACCAGCGGATGCTCTGGAGCGAGCACGAAGAAGGTGGCGCCGAAGAGCGTGTCGGCCCGGGTCGTGAAGACGGGGATGTCCGTGTCCAGCTCCTCGACTCGAAAGAGCACTTCGGCCCCGTCCGAGCGCCCGATCCAGTTTCTCTGGATGGTCTTCGTGCGCTCCGGCCAGTCGATCAGCGCCAGGTCCTCGAGCAGCTCGTCGGCGAACGCGGTGATCTTGAAGAACCACTGCTCCATGTTCTTCGCGATCACCTCGGTGCCACAGCGCTCGCACTTGCCGTCGATCACGTACTCGTTGGCGACGACCGTCTGGTCGTGCGGGCACCAGTTGACCGGGGCCTCCTTGCGGTAGGCGAGGCCGGCCTCGAAGAACTTCAGGAAGGTCCACTGCGTCCAGCGGTAGTACTCGGGCTCGTGCGCCGAGGCCTCGCGGTCCCAGTCGATCGCCCAGCCCAGCGTGCGCATCTCGCCGCGAATGTGCTCGATGTTGCGCTCGATGATCTCGCGCGGGTGGCCACCCTCGCGGATGGCGGCGTTCTCGGCCGGCAGGCCGAACGAGTCGAAGCCCATCGGGCGCAGGACCATCCAGCCGTTGCGGCGGCGGAAGTGCGTGATGACATCGCCGAGCGTGTAGTTGAGGACGTGCCCCATGTGCAGCGTGCCCGAGGGGTACGGGAGCATCTCGAGCATGTAGAACTTCTGCTC
>WNFV01024756.1_pt1 | contig 11751 bp, 11 predicted proteins | sample 5400101 | NCBI WGS metagenome assembly WNFV01 (sample SAMN13153361, study PRJNA577476) | soil metagenome | isolation source: 115 cm soil or saprolite under grassland replicate 1 | place: USA:California | collected 2016-06-15
TTCACTGGCAGCGTCGCGTCCTCTCCCGGTAGGCGACACGGATGCGGTGGTCGCCCGGGTAGACGAGATCGAACGCCGGGATGGTCACGTCCTCGGCCGGCCCGAAGCGCTCGTTCCCGAGATGGATGAAAAGGCCCGTCGGGGCGATTCGGTCGACCCCGCCCACGTCGAGGATCTGCCGGTAGACGTCCGAGAAGTACACGTCGGCGCCGAAGTCCCAGCCCTCACCGTCGGGGCCCCCGCGCAACGGATGGAAATAGCGGTCGAGTGCGGCTACGATCGACTGCTGCACCTGGGCGAGATCGGCCGTCGGCTGGACGACCACGTCCGCCTCGATCGCGATCTGGCGATACGTGGGTGGGATCACGTAGACCTCGGTCGTCAGCAGTCGATGCTTATTCAGGTGGCTGCAGACCGCGTGCAGCGTCACCTCGTTCGGCGCGGGCCGCTCGTCGTCGCTCTCGGGGACGATGATCACCGTGACGACGCCCGGGGTCTGCGTGTCGGGGAAGTTGGGATGCACGAGCGGAAGCGCACGGGCGCGGAGGACGCGAGTCCCGGGCGCCTTGCGCGCGAGGAGTTCGAAGTCCTCGGCCGTGACGGCGCGACCGCGGCTCTTCAGCTCCTGGGGAGCCCGGTCCTTCGCCTGATCGAGCGACTCCTCAGCTGTGCCGCCGACGGCCGCGCGGCGGTTCGAGACCTTGTCGACGCCGGCGATCGTGGCCTGGAGCTCCGAGATCGTCCCCGCACCGACGTTGCCGGCCACGCCGCCGCCGTAGCGGTACCTGCGCGCGATCACGTTGTCGTTCGGCCGGCTTGCGTTCCCGACGGGGATGCGCCCGCGTTCGCCGTCGCCGAACACGATGTCTCCCGACGTGCGGTTGACCACGAAGTGCGCGTCGCGCGCCGTCGAACCGAAGAAGTCGTCGACCTCCTCCCAAACCTCGAAACCGGTGCCCTCGTCGATCTCGAGTTGTACGCTTCGGACGGTCACCTTCTCGTCAGCTCCCGTTCGACGGGTCACGCGGTGCGCCGGCGAGAGGGCAACGATCGGGGTGTTGGACACTCTGAAGCGCTGATCGTCGCCTCCGTCGCTGCCGCCCAGGACTTCGTCTTGCACCGTCACCGCCTGGGTCGCCGACACTGTGTTCGTCAGTACGGCCTCGAGACGCGGCGAGAGCTCGTAGATGCTCGAGGCGAGACGCACGCGAAGCCAGTAGAGATCCTCGGTCGCCAGGCCGAACCGATGCTTGCCGGCATGTGCTCCCGGGCCGGACAGGTACACGTGCCCGCTGCGCGTGAAGGCGCGCGTCTCGTCGTCGACGCCTTCGAGCGGCTGGAACTGGCCGCCGACGTCCCAGTACTCCCACACGAGTGTCGCCGCGAGCGGAATCGCCTCGTCGCAGCGATAGCCGGCACCCGACGGCGCGCCCGCAACGTAGACGGTGAGGTCGACCTGCTGTTCGCTGAACGGCAGCGTCGACGAGAAGCCGAGATAGAGCGCAGATCCTTCGCGCGCGTCGCGTCCGAAGGGATAGAACGGTTCGGGAGGGGTGGACGGGTCGTCGACTTGCAGGAAGCTGAAGCCGTCGTACACCTGAACCGACGCGAGTTGAGCACGGAGCGCGACGAGCGCACGATCGGTCTCGAAAACGATCGGCCCGTCGGCACCGCCTGGCGCCGCAACCTGCGTCGCGAGCGGCACGATCACCTCGGGCGTGGATCCTGGAGCCTCGGGTGTGAGCATGAACGTCAGGTCGGCGACGGCGGGCTGGGCCGGCAACAGCTCGATGCCGAGGAGCTGTAGGAACTTGATGTAGTTCAGCTCCGGGACCTGGTTCAGCCGGAAGATGAGGAGCTCGGTCATCCACGCGAAGAGGTCGACGAGTGTCATTCCGGGATCGCTCAGGTTGTGATTCGTCCACTCGGGCGTGTAGCGCGAGATCCGCGTGCGGGCTTCGTCGACGATGTCGTCGAATCGGCGGTCGTCGAGGACAGGCGCGGTGAGCGGCATCAGACTGCGCCTCCCTCGCGCACCCAGAACGGGTAGACGACATTGTGGAAGGCGTTGTTCGCCCTGATGCGGTAGTCGACGTGGACGAGGAGCTTGCTTTCCTCGCCCGGAGCAGGCTCGACGCGGACGTCGAGGACGTCGATCCGTGGCTCCCACTCAGAGAGGGCGTCGCCGATGAGCATCGCGAGGTCGCCGGTCGTGCCGGGCTCGAGGTTGGCGAATACGTAGTCGTGGATCCCCACTCCCAACCGAGGGCGCATCTGCCGCTCGCCCCGCGCGGTGCCGAGCAGGATCCAGATCGCTTCCGCGACCGACTCCTCGTAGCGGGACCACGAGAGGCCGCCCGACGAGTCGACCCGGAGGGGGAACTTCCAGCCGACGCCGAGGTAGTCGCGGTGGCCGCGTTCTTGAATCGCGCTCACGTGACCGTCACCACCGCCTCTGCGTACGCCGAAAGTCCGCGCCGGTTCACCGCCGTGAGAACGAAGCTGTGGGCTCCCGGCGCGAGCGTTGCCGCGTACGCTCCGGTGAGCGTCACCGAAACGGTGAGCGCGGGAGATCCCCAGCTTCCTCCGGCGGGAGCGACCGTTATCAGGCCCGGCAAGCCGTTCGTGACCTCCGAACCAGGCCCCGGCGGGCCGACCTGCCAAAGCATCCACCGTTGCGGATACGCACTCGCGAGCGTGAAGACGAACGGGAGGGCTGCTGGATTTCCGGTCGAACCGAACGTCGCGATGCTGAACGGCAGTGCCGGTGGGGCGACGGCAACGGTCGGCCGGTCGTCCTCGCGTAGCTCGGGCGGGATCGTCGCGCCTTCGGCGGGCGGCGTCGCCGGCAGCGTGTTGTCCGAGACCGCGTGCGTCTCGACGACTGTCAGCGGAAAGCCCGTATAGCTCTGGATGAAGTCGGTGACGAGCATGATCGCCCGGCCCTGGATCGCTGCTGCGTTGAGGCCCATGGACCGCAGCGCGTAGCCGACACACGGGACCGTGAACGCGCAGGAGAGTGTGCCCTGGTCACCGTCCAGCAGGATCTCGCCGCCGTTGACCGTGGCGAGCCTCGGGGGAACTGGGATACTCGTCCCGACACCGCCGTGCGGGCAAGTGATCGTTGCGTTCGCGGTCAGCACCTTCGGCATGACTAGGTGAACGCCACGGTCGAAGGTGTGATCTCGAGCTTGCGGCCTCCAGACTGGAGCCGCAGAACCTGGTTCTGGTCGTCGAGGACGATCGACTGCGCTGGCGTGCCGCCGGACTTCACCTCGATCTTGCGGTTCTTGTCGTCGAGGGTGATCGTGTGTCCCGCCTCGGTCCGGATCTCGACCTTGTTGTCGTCGGAGTCGTCGAAGGTGAACGTGTGCCCGCGCCGTGATTTGAAAACGCGCCGCTGCTGGGTCTTCTCCGGCACCGCCACGCCGCCGTTCCACAGGTAACCGATCACGTAGGGGTTGGCGGGCTGGCCGTTCTGGAAGGCGACGAGCACCTCGTCGCCGACCTCGGGCATCCACCACGTCCCGCGTTTGTCGCCCGCCATGGCCGTGGCGACGCGTGCCAGGGAGCGGGTATTCCCGGCTTCGACGACGAACTCGATCTCGATCCAACCGGGGTCCTCGGCTGGGTCGACCGCAGTGACGGATCCGTTCACGACACCAGGGACGAGCGCGGTCATACGAGCCCAGTTGGGGGCGCCTCGCGCGTCCCTTCGAAGGTCGTGCGATAGCCGTTCGTGTCGATCGTGTGCGTTGTCTTCGTCAGCCGGTAGCGGCCGTCGAACCGATAGTCGGTGCCTCCAATCTCGATCTCCCGCCCTGCGCGCAGGTCCGGTAGCCCGAGTGTCGTGCCGGTTGCCTTGACGATTGCACAGCCGTGTCGGCGGATCGTGTCGCGCGCCAATCGCAGTGCTGCTTCGTGGTCCTCGATGACCTGGTCCGTGATGGTTTCTTCGCGACCGAGTGCCTCGACATAGGCATGCAGGTCACGGTTGCACTGTGTGTCGCGGAGCCTCGCGCTTGCCTCGATCTTCCGTCCCGTGCGAGCGTTCCAGCCGCGGACGGTGACGCGGGTGAGGCGCGCCGCGTCGATCATCGGCTTGAACTCGACCAGCGTCTTGCCCCACTCGAGCTTGTAGACAGGGTCGGTCCGGGTCTCCTGCGGCCCGAAGTAGAGATAGGACTCGATCGTGCTGCCGACGACCTCGTAGCGAGTCTGCAGCACGTATCCGCGGCGCCTCGCACGGCTCTTCAAGAACTCGGCGACCGATTCGTTGCGCATGCGAATCGTCTCGCGCGGCTCCCGGGCCTTCGCCTCGTCCGACACACGGACCTTGAAGTTGATCCCGGGTCTGTCGGGTGCGTTCGGCGGCTGCTCGAGTTCCTTCGCGACCTCACTGTCCCGCTTGCCGCGCCAGACCTTGCTGAACTTCAGTCGTTTGAACTGCTTCATCGGGTCGAAGCCCTGAACGCGCAGCGTCATCGCACCCCCTTGGGGGAACGTCGCCTCGATCCGCTCGACGTAGCCGATCGTCATCAGCTTGAGCTCGTTGCCATACCCGAGCCAGATCTGGAATTCGTTTCCCGGCTTGAACGTCTCCGCGAGTGTTCGATCGCTGCCGCCGGGCGCGGTTGCGTAGCCGAAGTACTTGGGCCGGCGGCGCTGGGCGTCCCAGTTGTTCACGGTCAGTGCGAACCCGTCGATCGTTTCGCCCAGCGTGTCCTCGTACATCACCGACACCACGTCGCGGAGGATCTCGGCCTGCAGATCGTTCCGTCCTTTGCGGATGAGGAACCTCGGCACGAAGAGCGGCTCGCTCGTGCTGAAGATCGGGATCGCGTCGGTCATGTCGCAGGCAACGGGATCGGGGGGAGCTCGAGGATCGCGCCCGGCTCGAGCCAGAGCGGGTCGTCGAGGCCGTTCCACGCAGCGATCCGACGCCAGACGGCAGGGTCGTCGTAGACGGCGGCAGCGATCGACGAGAGCGTTTCTCCCTGGCGTACGACGTGGGCGTGCGTTTGGTCGGTGGAACGGAGGTTCAGCTCCCGCAGTTGCTCGCCGAGTGCCTTGTACTCCCGCAGGGTGAGGGTCAGCGTTGCGCGTAGTGGCACACCGCGTGGACTGAAGAGTGTGAAGCGCTGTCTGATGCTCTCGACGACGCACTTGAAGCCGCCGCGACGCAGCCGTGCCTGCGACTCGATTGGCGCCGGAACTCGCGAGCCGGCGAACGACCGTGCCGGCCCCCAGGAAAACATGCAAACGGGTGGGGCGTGAACCTCCGGGTCGATCTTGACAAGCTGGAAGAACTTGTCGGTCTCTTCCGTCACCGCGCGCGCGCGCCTGCCCATTCCATCGCCGGTCGTGTCGAAGAAGAGGTCGAACGTCATCGTCTCGTTCTGGCCGCGCACGAACTGGAGCACGGGGGAGTCGAGGCCCGGGATCGCGTGCTCCGCAACCTGGACGCGCTTTTCGAGCGTGTACTCCGTCGGGTTGAAGATCGCCTCGAAGCGCCGGCTGCGGTCGAGCGACCCGTTGGCTCGAACGACCGTGAAGCGCGCCTTGGCCGGGGCCGTCACCTCACGACTCCTGACCGGCGTCGCCGAAAACGTCCGTGGGCGCGAAGAGGCGGAGACCTTGGTGCGCGATCTCGAGCTCCTCGAACGCAACACGGCTCTCGCCCGCGTTGAGCGATGGCCCGACCCAGCGCGCAGGCAAGCCGTCGCGGAAGTACCAGACCTTGACGGGGATGTGTAGCTCGTTTTCGAGGGCAATCACCCCGTCTCGCCGCGTGCCCTTCCCCTGCGAGTACGCGTAACACCAGCTCCAGAGGTCGTCTGAGACCGTGACGCCGCGGCGAAGCCGGATGTTCGTCCACGTCGAGCGATCCGGGAACTTCAGCGTCGCCCCGTTTTCTCCGCCGTTGCGGTGCTCCACCGGCTGCATCGCCCCCTCGAGCCCGCTGCACTCGACGAAGCTGCCGGTTAGCAAGGCGCCCGTCGCGATGCGTGCGACCGAGCTGGCCATGCCCAACGCTCCGCTCCGGTCGATCAGAGCGATCCTGAAGTTGTAGGCCGGGAACGGGTCGAGGACCGCGCGTGCGGTCGACGGCATGGCCCCGGGGATCAGCACGGCCCGGCCCTCACTCGATGATCTCCAGCTCGTTCTCCGTGCGGCCGATCCGGAAAACGATGAACTCAGCCGGGCGGACGGCTGCGACACCCACGTCGGCCACGAGCTTGCCGTTGGCCACGGAGTCGGGCGGGTTGTTCTCGTCGTCGCACTTCACGAAGAACGCGTCCTCGGCGGCCTCTCCGAAGAGCGCCCCTCGCGACCACAGCTCCTCGAGGAGCCCCGAGATCGCGACCGTCACGGTGTGCCGGAGCAGGATCGTGTGTGGCTCGAAGACGGCCCATTGCGTGGCCTCGTCAACGGCCTCCTCGATGGCGGACAGCAACCGACGCACGTTCACGAAGCGCCAGGAGGGATCGCTGCTGACCGTGCGGGCCCCGTAAACGCGCAGCCCGCGGGCGTTGAACGTACGCAGGCAATTCACGCCGAGCGGGTTCAAGAAACCCTGTGCCTCAGGGCCAACCTCGGTGGCGAGCCCCACCGCCCACTCGAGCAGCTCGTTGGCGGGGGCACGGTGGACGCCCGTCGTCAGGTCGGTGCGCGCATACACGCCGGCGACGTGGCCGCTGGGCGGGATCGCACGCACGAGTCCGACGACGCGCGGCTCATGGACGAGGACCCACGGGTAGTAGAGCGCGGCGTACTTCGACTCGAAGCGGGCCCGCCAGGATTGGATGTCGCCGAGATCCGCGCCGGCCGGGCCGTCAAGAAGGGCGACTCGGTCGCGAAGTGTCTCGCAGTGCTGGATCATTGCCTGCTGGACGGTTGCGACCTGACGCAGAGAGAAGACTGGCGGCTGGTCCGGCGGCTCGACCGGCGGGAGCGGAGGTGAGGGTGGCGGTGCGCAGGGGAGGCAAGGGTCGCGCTCGGGCGGCGGCTCCGGGCGCACTTCGACTGGCGGGAGCGGTTGCACGAGGATGTCGGGCACGGCCACGAAGGAGACTTCGTCCGCGAGTTCGAGGGCGCGCAGTCCCTCGTGCTCGTCGCCCGGGCGGCCGATGAAGTGCGTCGGCCTCAAGGTGGCAAGGCCGTCCTCGCCGTCCGCGAGCCTCGTGCGGCCCGCGGGCGCAGAGGCCCCGACGGCGTCCAGTTCGACGGATGACGGTGAGCGGAAGTCCGATGCGACGAGCACTCCCTGGTCCTCGTGGACCCGCACCTCCAGCAGGTGACCGCTCACGAGCACCGCGCCGTCCTCGGGTCGCTGCGCGGCGAGAGGGACTGGAAGCAACTCGAGGAGCCGGCCTCGCTCGTAGACAGAGACAGTGGTCTCGATCGACTCGAGCACAAGCTCCTGACCGGCGAAGGCGACGGGCAGCGGAGCGTCCCAGACGAGCACCCCCTCGGCGGCGTCGACGCCGCCGACGATGCGCAGCACGGGCGGCGCAGGTGTGCCGGGGATGTCGATGCTGACGATCGTGCCGCCGCGGAAGCCGGCGACCGACGTCACGACCGAGAACGCGCCGTCAGGCGGCTGGATCGCTGCATCGTCCGTTCGCGTCGCCGCGGGAGATCGGCGGTCGACGCGAACCTCGAGGTTGTTCGCCCAGCTCCCGGGACTCGTTGCGTCGAGCCGCAACACGCGCGCGCCCGTACCGTCGACGACGTCGACGCCCGCCGTGCGGGCCTCCTCGGAGGCGACGCGCACGACATAGCACGCGCGGCCTCCGTTCTCGAAGAACGCCTTCACCGCATAGGCGAGGAAGCCGTTCGCGGCCAGCCCGCCGAAGGTCGAGAGGAACTGTTGCCAGGAGCCGACTCGGATCGCGCGGTGGAGGGGACCGCGCTCTGCGATGCCAACGAAACCCGCGACATCGGTCGGCAGCAAGCGGACCGGAGGCGGATCGAGATCGACCGCCTCGAAGTAGACCCCAGGCGTGACGTAGGTCGGCATGCGCGGTTACGCGGCGAGCTCCACGCGCTCCACCGCGATCTCGATCGCCTCGATGGCGATCTCGTTCGCGGTCGCGTTCATCGCCGGCCCTTCCCAGCGGTCCGGTACCAGTCCCACAACTCGCGGCTTTCCGTGAAACCGCGGCGAAGCGTCAAGTTCGCGAAGCGCCTGAGACCGATCAGCTTCCGCGTGTGCAACGGCACGTCCGTGCCCTCGCGGTAGTCCACAGTCTCCACGTTGAAGTTGAGCCCGCTAACTTCCCGAAAGCCCGCGACGCTCGAGTTGTCGATCTCGACGCGGAAGTTGAAAGCGTGGAACGGGTCGTTTCGATCCCCTGGTGGCATGGCCGGCTCCTCCTAGCTCGTCAGTTCTTCGATCGATGAGCCGCCCGTCCACTGGCCAATGCGGATGATCACGAACTCGGCCGGATACACCGGCGCGACGCCGACGATCATGATCAGGCGGCCGTTCTCGCGGTCGTAGGGCGTCATCGTCGTCTCGTCGCAGCGGACGAAGAACGCCTGCTCAGGCGTGGCCCCCATGAGAGCGCCGTCGCGCCAGACGGCGGTCAGGAACGCTCTCACGCTCTGTTCGACCCGCTTCCAGAGCCGGGCGTCGTTGGGCTCGAACACAACCCACTGCGTGCCCTGGTCGAGCGACTCCTCGAGATAGATGAAGAGCCGGCGGACGTTCACGTACTTCCACTGCGCGTCGCTCGTGATGCAGCGGGCTCCCCAGACGCGGATGCCGCGGCCGTCCGAGCGGAAGTCGCGAATGACATTGATCTGGTTGGGAGGTGGGTTAAGGATGTCCTGCTGCCCTTTCGTGATCACGCGCTCCAGGTCCGTAGCGCCGCGGACGACGGCATTCGCGGGCGCCTTGTGCACGCCGCGCTCGTTATCCGTACGCGCGTAGATCCCAATCACGTGGCCGGACGGCGGTACGACGAGATCGCTCCCGCCGAGTGCGTCCGACACGGTGACCCACGGGTAGTAGAGCGCCGCGTAGCGCGTGTCGTACTCCAGCCGGAGTTGCGACACCTGTGCCGGCGTGCGGCCGCGCGGCGGGTCGAGGACCGCGAACCGGTCCTTAAGGTCCTCGCACTGCCCGATCAGCGCACGGTGCACGGCCTCGGAGGCGATTCCGGGTGCTGCGATGATCGAGACGGCGTCGACGTCGGCCAGCGCAGCGATCCCGGTGCGGGAGCCCGGCTCGTCGCCCATCGAGCCGCGGTAGTGCACATCGGTCGGCAACCCGCCGTCGTTCCCGTTGGCGAGGAAGCGCCACGTCGAGAACGTCTCGCCTTCGAGGGTGGTCGGGAAGTTGAACGGCGCGTCGTTCGGGCTGATTGGGTTTCCGGTCGCCGGGTCATCGGTCGCGACCGTGATGAGCTCCGAGTTCTCACCTATGACCGTGCGGACGTTGTTGAATGCGCCGTCCGCCATGCTGAGGAGCGGGTGCTGCTCCTCCTGCAGCACCTCGAGGCGGCGCGTCCTCGGGTCCGTCCGCGTGCGCTGGACGATGAGGTCGAACTCGGCCGTACGGTACACGTTGCCGGCGGCGTAGCTCGCAGGGAGCGCCTGGTCGAGCGTGATCCGGTCGCCCTCGACCGAGAGGACTTCGCGGTACTCGCGTGCCCCAGCGCCGTCTGTGAGTTCGAGCGCTGCACCCGGATAGAGGTTGAGCGCGCCCGTCGCGCGAACGACTGCGCCGACGCCGGCGCCCTGGAGCGCGATCGTCGACCCGGCCGGAAAGTCCTGCGACACGTCCGCCGTCAGATGAGTCGCGTCCGGAACGGCGGCAATCGTGACGGTCTCGGTGTTGCCGCCGCCCTCGATCGTAATCTGTGACCCGACTGTCAGGTCCGTCGTGGACGCGACCGCGAACGGCACGGCCGTTCCGGGAGCAGAACGGATGCCGACGTCCGGGGGGTTGTCCAGCTCGACCGTCGTGGTGGCGTCAAGATGGGACGCGGGGAGGTCAGGCGCGAAGTTCACGCGATCGTCGCCAGGCGTCGGCGCTGGGCTCGCCCCTGCGCCGAAGCTTGCGATCGCGCGCACCTCTGCCGCGTCTGGCGGATGGAGGAACCGGAGGTTGTCGCCGACCCGCAGCCGCTGAGCCTGACCCGGACCGAGGGTGGCGTTGTCGGCAGCGGGCGCTGCACTGAGTGTGAGCCCCGTGACATCCAGCGCCTCCGCCTCAACCGTCGTACCGATGCCCGACGCGAGCAGGCGACCGTTGCTGCGTGACGATGGATTCGCCTGGATGCGGATGCGATCGCCCCAACTTCCTTCGCTCGCCGCGGTGACAGTGAGGGCGGGGCCGACGTCGATGCCGGCCGGCGCCGCGAAGCGGACGATTGCGCGGGTGTCGTATGCCTGGTCGACGCCGCCGCCTCCGCCATCGTCGACGGTGACGGTGTCCCCGTTGACCGCCGTGACGTTGAAGGACGGCGATACGTGCGGCGTGCCCGCGGTCGGCTGCACGAGCTCCAGTTGTGTCCCGACCTCGATGCCGCGACTCGACCGCAACGGCACGTCCGTGGTGCCGGCTGCGATCTCGTCGGCGAGCCGGGCCAGCAGGTAGTCCGTGGGGCCGCCCAGGTCGGTCCAGCCCGCGTTGAGGTCGACCGTCGACGCGCTCGCTCCGTCGCCGACGACACGGGAGATGTAGGCGCGCTTGCCGCCGTTCTCGAAGAACCCCTGGACTGCGTAGGCCATGAAGCGGCGGAAGTCCCACGGCACGGCACCAAGCTGGCTGCCAAACCGGGTGACGAACTCACTCATGCTCGTCACGAGAGTCGGGACGCCCCTCGTTGCACCGAGCTCGGCGACGCCGACGAACCCGGCGGTGCTCGTGCTCACCCCTTCGATCGGGGGCGGCCCCATATCCACTTCCTCGACGTAGACGCCGGGTGCCAAGTACTCAGGCATCGCTCATCCCTTTCTCGACGCTCGCGTCATGGCGCGAGCTCTAGGTCGATGACGTTCCGGCCGCGCGTGTAGTCGAGGTCCGCGGTAACCGTCGGTCCGGTTCCGGAGCCGGGCAGTGTCGGCGCGAGGGCGACGGCCCTCACCCCTCCGATTCCGTTGAGTGCGTAGAAGCCCTTCGCATCCGTGATCGCTCCGACGGCGCGGTACTCGACTGCAGACGTGGTTGGATCGCCGATTTCCACCGACTGCGCGCTGAGCGCGGCGTTCAGCACGAGCAGTCCGTCACCCGGGTCCGCCGAACGCACGAGCTGGCGTGACGCCCCGCCGCCGCCGATGACCGCAGCGCGCACCTCCGTGCCCGCTGGGAACGTGCGCACGAGTGCAACGCGAAGAGGCACTGCTCCCGTGAGGGTTGCCGGGCCGTCGAGGACGACGAACTCGGTTGCGCGCCGCCAATCGAGGGCGAGGACGGCTCCGGACGCGAGGCCGGTCGCATTGTCCATCTTCAGCAGTCGGGCACCGCTTTCGGCAGTGGCCGTCAGCCTGCGAGTCGGTCCGGGCATAGTGAGCGGACGGGAGCGGACCGGAGCCCCGACCGCGTGGACGCCGGCGATTGGAGTACGCAATGAGAGGAGCCGCTGTCCGGTGAGGTTGACCGAGCGGACCCGCGCTCGGGCAACGGCAGTGCGGTCGGTTTCACTTCGGACGACGCGCCCCTCGATGCGAACCGGCAGCGGGCGTAGCGCGACGGGGCTCAGCCGAAGCGGCAAGGCGCTCGCCCGGGGAACCGTGATG
>WNFV01008309.1_pt1 | contig 11748 bp, 7 predicted proteins | sample 5400101 | NCBI WGS metagenome assembly WNFV01 (sample SAMN13153361, study PRJNA577476) | soil metagenome | isolation source: 115 cm soil or saprolite under grassland replicate 1 | place: USA:California | collected 2016-06-15
TCGGTACCCGCCACACCTCACGCACGTGCTTGCCCCTGTGGTTTGCCGAGCCGCGCGCGGGCGAGCAGCGGACCGACGGCGCGCAGCGCCACGAGGGACGCGGTTGAGCGAAAAGCGCGCGGCGGTCACGCACGAACGGTCTTTTCCCAAACGTAACTCGTGATCTAGTAACAACCCCCGGGACGCGGTTGAGCGAAAAGCGCGCGGCGGTCACGCTGCGGAGAAATCTTCCAAAAAAAGCTCCGTAATACAGCGGAGGAATTTTCTTCTTAAAGCAACCTCAGGAAGCAACTTTATGGCAACCATCTGGTGTCAGGGTCCCGATTCGGCCGGCCAACGCCGGCCGGTTCATACGGCTAGGGAGACCCGCACCACTATGTCCTGCTCGGATTACGCCGCGCTGCCGCTCGGCTTTTCACCCGAGATGCGCGCCGGTTGGGAGGCCGCGCTAGAAGAACTTCAACACCAGGCCAAACACCTCGAGGAGCGCGGCGCCAGCCGTGCCGCGGTCACGCTGTACGACGCCATTCGCATCGCCCGCGCGGGCGGGCTCAACTGCGAGCATGCTCGGCCGGCACAGTCGGACGCTCGAAACTAACACCGACCGTATTTCCGCCACTCACCAGCACGCCGACGCGTTCGCCACGTGTCGGTGCATAGGCCCGCGAGAGCAGCGCCGCGAGTGGCGCGGCGGCACCGGGCTCGGCCACGATGCGCAGTGTTGCCCATAGCGCGGCCTGCGCATCGAGAATCGCCGCGTCGCTGACCAACACGACGCGGTCTACGGTGGCCTGCGCGATCGGGAACATCAGCTCACCAACCCGGCGCGGCGCGAGCGAGTCGGCCGCGACGCTGCCCGCCTCGGCATCCACGGGATGACCTGACTGCAAAGCGCGCGTCAATGTCGGTGCGCCCTCGGGCTCGACACCGACGACGCGACACCGTCCGCCGTACCAGGCGGCGATGCCGCCGATGAGTCCGCCACCGCCGACCGCCACCAGTAGCGTTTGGATGCCCGGCGCCTGGTCCGAGAGCTCGAGGCCGATGCTGCCTTGGCCGAGCAGCGTTTCTTCCTGGTCGAACGCGTGGACGCGCATGGCGCCCGACGCCTCGGCGTACTCCTCGCTCGCCGCCAGAGCATCGGCGTAGCGCTCGCCCGTCACGACCAGGTCGGCCTGGTAGCCGCGAATACGGTCGATCTTGGCTTGCGAGGACACCGTGGGCACGAAGATGCGCGCCGGCACGCCGCGCTCGCGGGCCGCATACGCGACGGCGGCGCCGTGATTGCCGCCTGACGCCGCGACGACCCCGGCGGCCGGCACCGCTCGGGTGAGCAAGTGTGCGAACGCGCCGCGCGTCTTGAATGAGCCGGCGTGTTGCAGTTGTTCCAGTTTGAACGTCAGCGAGACCGAAGACGGCAGCCCAAAGTCGGTCCCGCTGACCTCAACTGTCGGGGTAACCCTGATGAAGGGCTTGATGAGCGCGTAGGTTGCGGCGATGCGCTCGCGATCGATGGTGGCCACGATGTGGCCATGTTGGCACGCTCGGTCAGCAGTGCGAAGGCCACGACCAGCGCGTGGCGGGCCATGGCAACGGAAACGGCTATACATGAAGGCGACGACGTGATGGACCGGGGCGAGAACTTCGAAGTGGCGCGGCTCTTCGAGGAGATTGCCCGTAGTTTGGAGGTGAAGGGCGAGCAGGGCCATCGCCCGCGGGCGTATCGGCGCGCGGCGCGCGGGGTGGTGGCCTACCCAGAAGCCCTGCGAACGCTGGCGGAGGAAGGACGGCTGCGCGACGTGCCGGGCATCGGGCCGTCACTCGAGGCGCTCATTGCCGAGTACCTCAGGACCGGCGCAATGCGCACGCACCAACGACTGACCGCCGAGCATCCACCTGGACTGGCGCCATTGCTGGCCGCGCGAGGCTTCGGTCCAGCGGGCATTCATGCGCTGCACACTGCGCTCGGCGTCACCGACCTCGAGGCGGTCGAGCGTGCGGCCCAGGAAGGCCAGCTTGCGCAAGCGATCGGCCCGAAACGGGCGGCTGACCTGATCGCGCAGTTCCCGGCCTTGCGCAATCCGCTCAGGCGACTGAGGCTCAAGCCGGCCTGGGAAAGTGCCCAGCAGCTTGCGGCGCTGCTTGACGAGCCCTCGGTACGGCCGCGGCGCCTCGACATCGTTGGCCAGGTCCGGCGCGGCTGCGAGCTGATCGAAGGCGGGCTCGACCTGGCCGCCCTCGTCGACTCGGATGAGTCCGGTGAACGGTTGCTCGACCGCGTCGGCATGCTGCCGAACATCGATGCCGTTCTGGAGCGCACCACGGCTGACATCCGCGTGCGCACGTACGACAGCCTGGAGGTGCGGCTGCACACGAGCCTGCAGGACACGAGCGGCGCCGCGCTGCTGTGGCACACCGGGTCGGCGGCGCATTTGGTCCGTCTGACCGCGATCGCCGCTGAACGCGGGCTGCAGCTCAGCGCCGACGGCTTGCGCAAAGACGCCGCCGTCATTGCCGGCCGGACGGAGAAAGAGATTTACGCGGCGCTCGAGATGGAGTGGATTCCGCCGGAGCTGCGCGAGGACAGCGGCGAGATCGAGGCAGCCAAACACGGCCAACTGCCGAACCTGGTCACGCAGCACGACCTCAAGGGCGACATGCACTGCCACACGCACTGGACCGACGGCTCGGCCAGCCTCGAAGACATGGCCCGCGCGGCCAAAGCGCGGGGTTACGCGTACATGGCCCTGACCGACCACAGTCGGTCACTGACGATCACCAATGGCCTGAGCCTCGAGCGGCTCGAGGAGGCGCGCGCCCTCGTCCATCAGCTCAACAATGAGTTGGCGCCATTCACGATCCTGCTGGGGACCGAGATGGACATCCTCGAGGACGGTCGGCTCGACTATCCCGACGAGGTGCTCGCAACGCTCGACTACGTCTCGGCCTCGATCCACAGTCGCTTCAAGCAGCCCGAGGCGCTGATGACGCCGCGCATCGTGCGCGCGGTTACGCATCCGCTGGTGCACACGCTGAACCACCCGCATGGGCGCCTACTCGCCATGCGCCCGGCCTACCCGGTCGACATGCAGCGGGTAGTCGAAGAAGCGGCGAAACACGGCTGCGCGATGGAAGTGAGCGGCGATCCGGCGCGCATGGACCTCGACGGCGGCTGGGCGCGCCGAGCCCGCGCCGCGGGCGCGCGGTGCACGATCAGCTCGGACGCCCATTCGACGCTCGACTACGACAACATCTGGCTCGGCGTGGCCAGCGCCCGCCGCGGCTGGCTGGAGCCAGGAGACGTGCTCAACACGCGGCCCCTGGACGAGCTGCAGGCTCTGCTACGCCGCCCTCGGGCTACTGTGTGATGACCAGGTTGTCGAAGTTGGTGTCCCAGCCGTTGGTGCTGGATACCGTCACGCTGGTGCAGGTGCCCGTCCAGCCGGTGCTCAACGTCATCAGCTGACCAGCGGCGACGGTGAACTGTGCCGTCGCCTGGCCGGCGCAGCTCAGCCCGACCGTGCTCGCGACCGCGCCACCGTTGAACGCGTCGATCTGCACCAGGCGTCGTGATGAACCGACAAACGTGAAGCTCGCGCTGGTCGGACCGGAGCCGTTGAAGCCGATGCTATTGGTTGTGAACTGGCGCCACGGGCCCGACAGATACCAGACGTTGGTGCCCCAATCGATGACACCGCTCGGGTACTGGCCGCTTAACGGCCGATTCGGGTTAGTCAGGTCGTCGAACGTCACGTTCTGCGTGCCGCTGGAGCCCTGGGTCACCGTGACGGTGACACTGCCCACGTTGTTCGTCTCGTTGCTTTCGGCAACCGTGTCGTGCCCATCGACGAGCGCCCACAGGGTGTGTGTACCGGGCTGCAGCGTGTCGGAGAACACGTCGCCCTGGACCGTGGCCGAGTCGCCCGGATCGAGCCGATTGACCGGGATGTGCGCAACATATGCGATATCTGCCGGCGTCGGTGGCCGACCCAGGTCGGCGAACACGTGGATGTCGAAGGTCGAGCCAGGGCCCGCGTCGGCGGTGCCCTGGTTTTGAACGGTGAACGTCAGGTGCGGCGGCTGTGAGGTGGTGCCATTGGTCGCGTTGAAGGCGGTGATGGTGAGGTCGGCGTTCGGCGTATCGAAGACCAGGTTGTCGAAGTTCGTGTTCCAGCCGTTCGAGCTGGTCACGGTTACGGCCGGGCAGGTGCCGGTCCAGCCCGTGCTCAGTGTCCGCAGCTCACCCGCGTTGAGCGTGAAGCTCGCGGTCCGCTGGCCGGCGCAGCTGAGTGTGATGGTGCTGACCCCGGAGCCGCCGTTCAGCGTGTCGATGCGCACCAGGCGCCGCACCGCACCCACGAAGGTGAAGCTCCCGCTGGTCGGACCGGAACCGTTGAACCCGATGCTATTGGTCGTGAACTGACGCCACGGTCCCGACAGGTACCACGCGTTGGTGCCCCAATCAATCGAGCCGCTCGGATACTGACCATTCAACGCTCGGTTCGGACTGTCGAGGTCGTTGAAGGTGACCGTCGTGCCCGGCGCCGAGCCCGCGGTCGGGGTCGGCGTGGCAGTCGGCGCCGCGGCGCCCGGCGTGTCGAACACGATGTTGTCGAAATTGGTGTCCCAACCGTTCGAGCTGGTCAGCGTGACGGAGCTGCAGGTCCCTGTCCAACCCGTGCTGCGGGTGCCCACCTGGCCAGGCGACGCATTGCCCGTCAGTGTCGGCTGGCCGGGGCAGCTGGCGGTCAGTGCGCTCGAGGCCGTGCCGCCGTTGGCGAAGTCGAATCGCACCAGGCGACGCGGGGTGATGAACCGGAACGTCGCGCTGGTTAGGCTCGATCCGTCGAACCCGACGCTCTTGGTGCTGAACCCGGCGTACGGTCCGGAATGGAACCACTGACCGCTGCCCCAATCGACGACCCCGGCCGGATATTCACCAGTCAGCGGCTGGTCCTGACCGGGGCGATCGTCGAAGCTGATCGTGCCGCTGCTGGCGTCGCCGCCGGTGACTGGTGTCGGCGTCCGGGTCGGCGTGTTGGTCGCCGCTGCAACGGACGTGGGCGTCCGCGTCGGCGTGTTGGTCGCCGCTGCTACCGGCGTTGGCGTCCGTGTCGGCGTGTTCGTGGCTGCCGCGACGGGCGTGTGCGTCGGGGTTGGGGTATTCGTCGGTGGCGTGCCGCCGTCGTTGATGCGATAGACCGTCCCACCGGTAATGTCGATCGCATAGATCTCGCCGTTGCGGTCCTCGGCAAAGGACGCCACGTTGTACGGCGTATCCAGCAGCAGCATCCGCGACCAGGTGCCGCCTGACTGCGCGAGTGTCCAGATGCGGCCCGAGCAGTAATCGCTGAACACGTATTGTCCGAAAAGGCTCGGAATCGCGCTGCCGCGATACATGTAGCCGCCAGTGACCGAACATTCGCCCTGGCTATGGTCGTACTCGAAAATCGGGCCCGTTGACGTGCCCTGGTCACATGTTCGGCTGCTGAAGGGGTGGGTGCCCTCCAGGCAGCTCCACTGGTAATTGGCGCCGCCAGGCGCGTTGCGCAACTGACGATCGACTTCTTCCCAGCTGCCCTGGCCGACGTCGCCGATCATCAGGTCGCCGGCCTGGCGATCGAAGCTCCAGCGCCATGGATTGCGCAACCCGAGTGCCCAGATCTCGCCGCGCGCACCCGGCGTGTTGACGAATGGATTGCTGGACGGGATCGCATACGGGCTGCCCGAGTTGACGTCGATCCGCAACAGCTTGCCCAGCAGGACGCCCAGGTTCTGGGCATTGTTGTCGGGGTCGCCGGCGCTGCCGCCGTCGCCCAGACCAACGTACAGGAAGCCATCCGGACCGAAGATGACGTTGCCGCCGTTGTGGTTGCTGAACCGATCCGCCTCCGCGAACAGCACCGCGCGACTGTTCGGGTCGGCCTGGTTCGCATTGCCGGACGAGACGTGGAAGCGCGCCAGCGTGTTGTCGCCGTTACTGGCCGTGTAATAGACGAAGAACAGTCCGTTACTCGCGTAGTTCGGATGGAATGCGAGCCCCAGCAAACCCTGCTCAGAATTGGAGGACGTGATCAGGCTGGTGACGTCGAGGAACGGCGTCGCCTGGAGCGCGCCATTGACAGAGACGCGGATGCGACCCGTGCGCTCGACGACGAAAAAGCGATTGGTGCCGTCGTTCGGCTGCGTCATCGCCAGCGGCTGGCTGAGTCCGCTGAGGTGTGGCGTGAGCACGATGGTGGTCGCTGCACTGGCCACTCTCACGTCGGTATCGCTGGTGCGTCCGACGCCGAGGAGCCAGCCAGCGATGAGTCCAAAGCAGAGAATTGCCAGTACCAGTCTGTTCCGTACGGCCATGCCGCGCCCTCCGCATGCGTAGTGCCACACGTGACGGCCAAGTAACGCATCGCAACACACATTTGCTGCGCAATGCCGTTACGGGTCCGTGAGAATTTGCGGCGCCGTGTGGCAGACTTCGGCGCGTGCCAGGACCAAGCGAGCAAGTTCCGCGCGGCCGACCTGCTCACGCCGCTCGGCGGACGCGTCATCTGCGAGGACAAGGACCTGCTATATGGGGAAGCTCCGCAGGCCTATCAAGACATCGATCGCGTCGTCGCCGACCTGGTCGACGGCGGCGTGGCTACGGTCCCTGGCCACACTGCGCCCGCTCCTCACCTACACAATGCGTGCGCGTGGGCGCTGAGGGCGCCTCGTGCAGTGGCACCATGAGCGATAGCGTGGACCAGACCGCTTTCCTGATGCAGACCATGCCTTTCGGCGAGGTGCTGGGCATTACGAACGTCCAGGCCACTCCAGAACAGGTCACCGCGTCGATCGCATGGGACGCCGCGCGGTGCACGGCGGGCGGGATCCTGCACGGGGGGTTGCTGATGGGCCTGGCCGACTCCGTGGGCGGCCTGTGCGCCTTCCTCAATCTGCCGCCGGGCGCGCGCGGCACGGCCACGATTGAGTCCAAGACAAACTTCCTGCGCCCAGTTGCGTCGGGCGCGGTCCATGCCATCGCACGCCCGCTGCACATCGGCCGCACCACCATCGTCGTCGACACCGAGCTGCGCGACAATCAAGGCCGCCTCGTCGCCCGCACCACTCAAACCCAGGCCGTCCTGCCCGGCGCCGCGGCTGATGCGGCTAGAGAGTGAACCCACATATGACCATAGTCGCGCGGGGGCAGAGTGTGCCCGGTAATCCGCTGTGCAGCGTCGTTTTGAACGTTATGCACCTGCCAGGAAAGGCCGCGCTGACGGCAGCCGGACCTCCTGAACCCTTGAGCTGGCTCTAAACACGCCGATGTTGGAGCGCGCTGCGCACACGGCGGACGAGCTCGTGCGGGAGCTGCTCGAGCTGCCGAACGACGAGGCTCGTCGGGCGCGCCTGCAGCGTGAGCTCGCCACGGGCGCGCACCAGCACGAGCTGCTGACGGCGCTCAAGGATCTATCTGAGCGGCAGCTGGGTGCAGATACGACAGTCGCGCTCGCGACCGCAGACCTGCTGGTCTTCGCCGCGGACGTCGTTGGGCAGCCCGAGCACAAAGCCATGGGCCTGCTCGCGCGGGCAGACGCCCTGCGTGTCCAGGGCAAATTCCCAGCCGCGGTCACCGCCTACGACCAGGCTGGCACACTGGCGAAGAAGCTGCGCCAACCCGTCACATGGGCTCGAACGAGGACCGGCTGGGTGCTGGCCATGCTGTATATCGGCCGCGGCCAGGAGGTTCTCGGCACGGCCGAGGAAGCACTCCAGGTCCTGCTCGATCATCACGAGTACCTCAGAGCCGGCGCACTCAGCCTGAACACCGGCCTGGTGTGCTACGAGCTCGGGCAGTACGGACGATCGCTCCAGCTGTACGAACGCGCGCAGCGGCTCTATGAACGGGCCGTCGAGGCGCAGCCCGATCTTGGTGACGTAGCCGAGGAGCGCATCGCCAAGGCGAAAGCCAATATGGCGGTGAACCAGGCACTACTGGGCGACTTCGACCAGGCCATCAGCTTGTACGAAGCCGCTCGCGACGTCTTCAAACGCCACGGCGAGCAGGACGCAACGCTGCGCGTGGAGCACTACATCGCCGCGCTGTACGCCGGGCAGGGCCAGCTCACGCGGGCACTGCGGGTCCACGCGGACGCCCTCGCCGCTGCCGAGCGGGCTGGCCTGGCAGACACAGTGGTCGAAGTCTCGCTCGAGATGATCCGCTGCAACGCCGGCCTGAACCGGCACGCTGAAGCGCTGGAGTTGGCCGAGCAGCTGATCGTGCGCTGCGAAGCGAGCGCCTCGCCGACCGAAGCCGCCAAGGCTCGCCTGGCGGCGGCCCGCGCACGCGCCGCGCTCGGCGAAGTCGAACCAGCCCTCACACAGCTCACGCAAGCAGCGGCCATCTTCTCGGCGACCGGTCAGGAAGCCGGGCTCGCCGAGACCGCGCTGCTGCGGGCTCGCTTGCAGCTGGCCGAGCACGATTGGCCAGCGTCGGTCGCCTCAGCGGAGGACGCACTGATTACGTTTGCTGAGCGCGGCCTCACGGTCCCACGCGCCCAGGCCGAGCTTGTGCTGGCCCACGCACATCTCGAACAGCACAACCCCGACGCGGCCGCCGCGCACGCCGAGGCTGCGCTCGACCTGACTGATGAGCGCGGCCTGCTGCCACTGTCGCATCAGGCGCATCACGTCCTCGGGCGCGTCGCCGACGAGGCCGGCAACGCGCCTGCAGCGCTTGCCGAATACGATGCCGCGATCGCCGATCTCGAGCGCGTGCAGAGCCGACTCGCGACCGAGCTGCGGGTCGACTTCCTGGGCGACAAGCTCGCCCTGTTCAACGACGCGATCGACGCGTGTCTGCGCTCTGACCAACCCCGCCGCGCGTTCGGTTACCTCGAGCGCGCCAAGTCGCGCGCGTTGGTCGATTACCTCACGTCGAATGCGGACGTTCACATCCGCGCAGACGATCCCGCCGAACAGGCGCTGCTCGACGAGCTCGCCGCGCTGCGTTCCGAACACCACTGGTTCTACACGCGCCTGCACGGCTTGAGCAGTGGCGAACCCGAGGAGCCTGGAGCGGTCGAGCGGGACGCCCTCACCACGGCCGTGACCGAGCGCGAGAAACGCATTGGGCGTGTACTGGAACGGCTGGCGCTACTGCGCGATGCCGAAGGACTCGAAGCGCTTGGCGGCGGCGCGCCCACGCATGTAATCGCGCCCCCGGAGGTCCCGCACGGTTCGGTGCTCCTCGAGTACCTGCTGCACGATGACCACGGTCTCGTGTTCGTCGTCAGCCCGGGCGGGCTGCACGCCACCGAGCTGCCGGCGGGCAGTCGCGAGATTCGGCGCCTCCTTGGCCGCTGGCAGGTCAACCTCGACGCCGTCGCCCGTGCGCTGCGCCACGGCGACTCATTGGTCAGCCTGAGCCACAATGCGCGCGGCATTCTGTACGCGCTCTATCGCGCGCTGATCGAACCCGTGGCCGACCAGCTTCAGGGTGCTGAGCGGCTCGTCGTCATCCCGTATGGCCCGGCCCACGCGGTGCCGTTCCATGCGCTGTTCGATGGCCAGCGCCACCTGATCGAGTCCTTCCAGGTCGCGTCGGCGCCGTCGAGCGCGCTGCTGGGGTTATCCGAGCGCCGACCGCGGCAGACTGGTCGGGGCGCCTTAGTGGTGGGACACAGCCACGCCGGCGAGCTGCCAGGCGTGATCGCCGAGGCGCGCGCGGTCGCTGCACTGTTAGACGGCACGTGCCTGCTAGAGGCCGAAGCGACCTGCGCGGCAGTGATCCACAACGCGCCGCGCCACGACATCCTCCACCTGGCAGCCCACGGCGAGGCCCGCCTCGACAACCCACTGTTTGCGCACCTGAACCTGGCCGATGGCCAGCTGAGCATGGTCGACGTGTTCAACCTGCGCCTGGACGGCGCACTGGTCACACTGAGCGCGTGTGAGACGGGTCGCAGCGCGGTCCGCGGCGGTGACGAGCTGGTCGGACTGAGTCGAGGCTTTCTCTTTGCCGGCGCGGCTACCCTGGTGCAAAGCTTGTGGCGCGTGGACGATAGCTCTACGCCGCGGCTCATGCAGGCGTTCTACACCGGCCTGACGAGCGGTATGCCGCCGGGTGGTGCGCTGCGCAGCGCGCAGCGGAGCATGCTCGAGGAAGGTCTCCATCCCCATCTCTGGGGCGCCTTCCAGGTCGTTGGCAGCGATGGGCAGCACATTGCGGAGGATTCCAGGTGAGCGATCAGGCGTATTCCGAGGCACAGCTCGTGAATCACCTGCCAGACGAGGTCTGCGTCGACGTGAGTGCCGCACCCGGCGCCGACCCGTCTGCGCTGTACGAACAGGTGCGTGCCACGCTGAATCGGCACTTGCACCAGGACCTGCCTGGCCTGACGTCAGCGCACTTGCACCGTGACGGCCTCTCCGAGCCCCTCGCACGCGACGTGGAACCGCGCGGCGTGCGCTCGATTCAGGGCGATGTTCTCCAGCCTTCCGCCCGCACTGGCGGCAGGTGGGTGGGCCTCCCGCCGTCGTCGACGGAGCGCGAGCAGCACTGGCACTTCTACTACCAGGTCGGACCCGATCGGGTCAGCTTCGCCAGGTCAGCGCTCGACGAACGCACCACGCGCGGACAGCAGGTGCGTCAGCTGACCAACCTGCTCAACCTGGCCGCGCTCGGTATCGTTGGCGCGCCGCGCGGTGAGGGCTGGTCGCTGTCGGGCAGTCAGCCGAACTGGGTGACCTCGGCCATGCCGTTCAGCTGCGGCTCACCAGCCGCGCTGCCGGTCGCCGCGACCAGTGCCGACGTGCCAGGGGGCTTTGAGTTCGGCGACGCCGCCAAGCGCGCACTGGCCGACAAGGGCGGGGCACGCCACGCTCGAGTGATCGTCGCCATCCTCGATACCTGCCCGACCGAGGCCAAGCTCGACGATCACGGCAACCCCCACCTGGCCGAGCTTTTGCGCACCGTGCGCAGGCACGTTTCGGGTACGCCGCTTAGCTTGCCGCTCGACTACTTCGAGCCGCCGCGCGAGGTGCCTGTGTACTGGAACAGCCTGCTGCCATGGTGGCAGGAGGTCATGCCTGACGCAGACGAGCCGCCGCCAGAGTTCGCCATCCCCGACCACGGTCTGTTCGTGTCGGGCATCGTGCATGAGATCGCGCCGAATGTCGAAATCCACCTGGTCCGCGTGCTCAACGACTTTGGCGTGGGTGATCTGCTCGGTCTCGAGCAGGTGCTGCGCGCGCTGCCCGATGCGCTGCTGCGCGACGCTGGGCCGGACGCACGACTGATCGTCAACCTCAGTCTCGGCTCGGCGGTGCCGGTCCCTCGGCGACGCTTTTTCGGCCGCTGGCTGCCCGACTCGCACACTGCTCGTCCTGGCGCGTGGCCCGACGATCGTTCAAATCAACTCCTGGACCGGGCGCATGGCGGGCTCGCCAGCACAGTGCGCTGGCTGCACGATCAGGGCGTGCTCGTCGTGGCCGCGGCTGGCAACGACGCGCTGCGGCGGCATCTGGACGGTGAGCTGCCGCCGCCGCGCTACCCGGCGTACTACGAGCCGGTGCTGGCCGTGGCCGCCGCCGGCCACGACGGCGCGCCGGCCGCGTACTCGAACCGCGGCGACGTTGTGCCGTTTGGCAATGGGGTGACGACGTTTGGCGGCAGCATTGAACTTGCACACTCCGATGACCGACCGGCTGTTACCCGGACTGGCGCGTCAGGTGGCCGGCAGCAGTCGATCGTCGGTCTGTACA
>WNFV01008310.1_pt1 | contig 11748 bp, 7 predicted proteins | sample 5400101 | NCBI WGS metagenome assembly WNFV01 (sample SAMN13153361, study PRJNA577476) | soil metagenome | isolation source: 115 cm soil or saprolite under grassland replicate 1 | place: USA:California | collected 2016-06-15
CGCCGAATTCGAAAGTCGAAACCTTCGCCGCTTTGCAGTTGAGCGTGGATTCCTGGCGCTGGCAAGGCGTGCCGTTCTACATCCGGGCCGGGAAGTCGTTGCCAGTAACGTGCACCGAGATCGTCGTCCGCTTGCGCCAGCCACCCATCGTCTTTCCGACCTGCTCTCGCGCACAGAACTATTTCCGATTCCGCGTCAGTCCTGACGTCACGGCTGCCTTTGGTGTGACGGTGATGGATTCGGAAGAGAGGATGATTGGTGAACCAGTTGAGTTGGTGGCGAGCCGCTTTCCCGGCGCGGAGGAGATGGATGCTTACGAACGCGTGCTCGGTGACGCCATGGCGGGAGACGCCACCTTGTTTGCCCGGGAGGACTATGTGGAAGAAGCCTGGCGCATCGTCGACCCGGTGCTGAAAGCCGGCACGCCAGTCTACGAATACGAGCCCGGTACCTGGGGACCGAGTGAAGTCGACCAAAGAGTTGCACCTCCCGGAGGCTGGGAAAACACGACGATGAGCAGCTGAAAGATTGGAGTGATGGAGTATTGGAGTACTGGAGTATGGGGTTCTAAAAACATCACTCCAGTACTCCAACCTCAGGGTAGGAACTGCCATGAACGTTGAGATACTTATTGATGCGGACGCAGTGGCGCGGAAGGCTGCCGAGATTATCGCCACGGAAGCCCGCGCGACTGTGGCGGAGCGTGGCCGCTTCATTATGGCCGTTAGCGGTGGTCATACCCCGTGGAAAATGCTGCGTGCCCTGGCAAACGAAAAGGTACCTTGGGAAGGCGTGCGCGTGGTGCAGGTTGACGAGCGCGTAGCGCCAGCCGGAGACCCAGATCGAAATCTCAGTCACTTGCGTGAAAGCTTGCTCGAGCACGCGCCGCTGCGACCCGAGCAGATCCTTGCCATGCCAGTGGAGTGGCCTGACCTAGACGCCGCGGCCATACGCTACGCAATGACTCTCAAGGAGATCGCCGGCTCGCCGCCGGTGCTCGACCTCGCTCATCTGGGCCTCGGACCAGATGGCCACACTGCCTCGCTGGTTCCCGGAGATCCCGTTCTGAACGTCACCGACTCAGATGTCGCGCTGACTGGAGTCTACCAAGGGAGGCGTCGGATGACGTTGACGTATCCGATCCTCAACCGTGCCCGCCGCATCCTCTGGCTTGTGACCGGAACGGACAAAGTTGCGGCGCTCGCGCGGTTGCGCGAGGGCGATCTGACGATTCCAGCCAGCCGGATTCAGAGGGCCGATGCCCTGGTTCTCGCCGACCAAGCGGCGGTAGGATCCGATGGCACTGTCGGGGCGCCTTCAAAAAAAACGAGAGCGAGGAGACACGATATGCGTATTGGCATTGCAACTGATCACGGTGGATTTAGTTTGAAGGAGGAGCTGGTTTCAAAACTCCGCGGGGGGGGGCATGAGGTCGTCGATTTCGGTGCTCATCACTTAAGCAAGGGCGATGACTATCCCGACTACGTCCTCCCGCTAGCACGGGCAGTAGCCGCTCTGGAGGTGGAACGTGGAGTGGCAATCTGCGGCAGCGGCGTCGGCGCATCGGTGTGCGCCAACAAGGTTTGGGGCGTCCGCGCGGCGCTAATCCATGACCACTTCTCTGCTAAGCAGGGCGTCGAGGACGATCACATGAACGTTCTTTGTATGGGCGGCAGAACTGTCGGACCAGCCGTCGCCTGGGATCTCGTTCAAACGTTTCTCGCAGCCGAATTTAGTCAAGCCCCGCGGCATTTGCGCCGCCTGGGCAAAGTGGCTTCCCTAGAGACAGAGAAAGAAACAGGCTAAACCTATGGGAGAAAACTATGACAGACGAGGAGATGACTGAATTAGCGATCAACACAATTCGTACGCTCTCGATAGATGCGGTACAGCAGGCCAAGTCGGGGCATCCTGGTACACCAATGGCGCTCGCTCCACTGATTTACTCGATCTGGAATCGCGTTATGCGCTTCGACCCCGAGGATCCCATTTGGCCTAACCGCGACCGGTTTGTGCTCTCGAACGGTCATGCTTCGATGCTTCTCTGGTCTGCGCTTCATCTGACGCGGACAAAAGCCGTCAACGCCGATTATGAAAGACTGGGGCACGCGTCGGTGTCTCTCGACGATATCCGTCACTTTCGTCAGCTCGACAGCAAAGCCCCGGGACACCCCGAGTATCATTGGGTTTCGGGGGTTGAGACGACAACCGGTCCCCTCGGACAAGGCGTTGCGACGAGCGTAGGAATGGCGATTGCCCAGAAATGGCTCGCCCATCGTTACAACCGACCGCGCTTTGATATCTTTGATTACAATGTCTACGCCGTGTGCGGCGATGGCTGCCTGATGGAAGGAATTTCATCGGAAGCAGCCTCGCTGGCCGGTCACCTTTGCCTCGATAATCTGTGCTGGGTCTACGACAACAATCATATTACCATTGAGGGTAAGACGCGCATCACTTTCACGGAGGATGTCGAGGCGCGATTTTTGGCTTACGGCTGGAACGTCTTGCGTGTCGGCAACGCAAACGACCTCGAGCGCATCGAGCAGGCTCTCGAAATCTTTCGTAAGACGAAAGAACGTCCCACGTTCATCGTCCTGGACAGCCATATTGGCTATGGATCACCTCATAAACAGGATACTGCCGCAGCACATGGCGAGCCCCTTGGAGACGATGAAGTCCGCTTGTGTAAGCGCGCCTATGGCTGGCCCGAGGATAAAACGTTTCTTGTTCCTGACGGCGTGTATGAACACTTCGCTGCTGGTATAGGCGCACGCGGCGCAGAAGCTCGAAGGAAATGGACCCAACTGTTTGCAGCTTATCGAACTGAGTATCCGGACGCAGCGACCGAGATCGAATTGATGCAGCGGCGCGAACTCCCGTCCGGTTGGGATCGCAACCTCCCGGTGTTCGCAGCGGATCCGAAAGGAATCGCTGGGCGCGACGCCTCGGGCAAAGCGCTGAACATTCTGGCTCAGAACATTCCCTGGCTTCTCGGAGGGTCGGCGGATCTTGGACCATCGAACAAGACTGTTCTGACGTATGAGGGCGCAGGAGATTTCCAAGCTGATAACCCGGGCGGGAAGAACCTCCACTTCGGCATCCGTGAGCATGCGATGGCTGCGATTGTCAACGGGCTTTCGCTGTCCAAGCTCCGCGCTTATGGGGCAAGCTTCTTCATTTTTAGCGACTACGCACGGCCAGCGATCCGGCTATCGGCTTTGATGGAACTGCCTACCATATTTGTTTTCACACACGACGCGATGGGCGACGGCGAAGACGGTCCTACTCATCAACCGGTAGAGCATCTGGCGTCGCTGCGGGCAATTCCAGGTCTCGTCACTCTGCGACCGAGTGACGCCAACGAGGTTATCGAAGCCTACCGCTACATCATGCAACTGCGTCACGAACCTGCTGTGCTGGTGCTGTCGCGCCAGCCACTGCCGACGCTCGATCGGAAAAAGTACGCACCGGCATCCGGAGTCGCGCGTGGCGCCTACGTTCTTGCAGACGCGCCCGGTGGCGATCCCGAAGTCGTTCTTATCGCATCAGGGAGTGAAGTCAGTCTCGCTGTGGAGGCGCACGAGAAGCTCATTGCTGAAGGCATCCGGTCGCGTGTCGTATCGATGCCCTCATGGGACATCTTCGAACATCAGACGCAAGAATATCAGGACAGCGTTTTGCCGCCGAGCCTGGTCGCGCGCGTCGCCGTGGAGCAGGCATCGACGTTTGGATGGGAACGATACATCGGAAAGCGGGGACGCGTGATCGGCATGAAAACATTTGGAGCATCGGCACCGTTGAAAGAATTGCAGCGCAAATTCGGCTTTATCCCCGACTCGATTGTTACGGCAGCCAAAGAGCAGGTAGCCCAAGGGAGGTGAACAATGCCGATGGCCATAACCCGCGACGATTACGATGCCGTTCTTCTTGACCTCGACGGTGTGATAACGGACACCGCCAACCTCCACGCGGCGTGTTGGAAACAGATGTTTGACGAGTACCTTCAGAAGCGTGCGGCAGAGAGAGGCGAACCATTTCGTCCCTTCGAGCTCGCCACGGACTACCGGCTTTATGTGGATGGGAAGCCTCGATTTGACGGCGTTCGCGACTTTCTCACATCACGCGGTATCCAGCTCCCCGAGGGAAGCTCAGACGACCTGCCGCAAGCCGAGACGGTGGGCGGGCTCGGGAACCGCAAGAATGACTTGGTCAACACAATCATTGAAGAGCGAGGGGTGGAGCCATATAAGGGAAGCGTCAAGTTCATCCATCAGCTCCGCCGTCAGGGATTCCAAATCGCCGTCGTCACTTCAAGTCAGAACTGCGAGGCTGTCTTAAAGGCCGCCAGGTTGGATGCTTTCTTCGACGTGCGCGTCGATGGCAACACCATCCGTGCGCAGCACCTGGCCGGCAAGCCGGCCCCGGATACATTCCTCACGGCGGCACGGCAGCTCGGAGTTGCGCCGACACGAGCGGTCGTGGTCGAGGATGCCATCTCTGGGGTCGAGGCCGGGCGTAACGGGAACTTCGGGCTGGTGATCGGTGTCGCGCGCAAGGGAAACGCCGAGGAGCTTCGCCACCATGGCGCGCATCTCGTAGTGAACGATCTGGGCGAACTGGTTGGCTGACCAATGCCCGGTGCTTTATCGCGAGGAACTGTCCGATGATCCATCATGAACGCCTAAGGCCGCCATCGCACGATTACCCGGCCGACGAATGGAACATCATCGAAAAAGGATTTCATCCCGAATTCCTGGCCCAGCTAGAAACGATGCTGGCGGTGGGCAATGGATACCTCGGCATCCGCGGATGCCCAGAGGAAGGCGGCCCCAATGCCGAAAATGGCACCTTTATCAATGGTTTCTATGAAAGCCGGCCGATCATTTACGGAGAGGAAGCCTACGGCTTCCCGAAAACTGGACAGACCATCCTCAACGTAACTAACAGCAGGATCATCAAGCTCTTCGTGGACGACGAGCCCTTGTGGCTGCCCAATGCGAACTTCTTAAGCTACGACCGACGGCTGAATATGCAGTCCGGGACGCTCGACCGGGAAATCCTCTGGGAGACTCCCGCAGGCAAACAGGTATTGATTACCTCCCGGCGTTTGGTTTCTCTCGTGCATCGGCACGTGGCGGCCATCTCCTATCGTGTGACGCTCCTCAACGCGGAGGCCCCTATCGTGATCTCGTCGGAGATGGTAGCTAATGAGCCGATCGCTCGCACCAACGGGGATGATCCGCGCCAGGCGAGAGTCTTTGCCGGTCCGCTTCTCCATCACCGAGCCAGCTATGCGAAAGACGGTCGCATCGTGCTCTGTCATGCGACTGAAAAGAGCCGCATCACCCTGACGTGTGCTACTGACCATGTTTTGGAGACCACATGCATATACGTCCATAAGACTGTCCACTCCGAAGACTTTGGCCAAGTCGCCTTCACGATCCAGGCCCGACCCGGCTGTCCGATCCACCTCACGAAGTACATGGTCTATCATACGTCACAGACGGCTTCGTTTGAAGAACTCTGCGGCCGTGCTGAGTGGACAATGGATCGCGTAGTGAGCGAGGGCTTCCCGCAGTTGCTCGCCGCCCAAGAGCAGTACATGAACGATTTCTGGCGCCGCAGCGATGTTCGGGTCAGGGATATCCGGAAAGACCGCACTCAGCGCACAACCGTGGAGATCCAGCAAGCGATTCGCTTCAACCTTTTTCATATCCTGCAGGCTTCAGCGCGCGCCGAAAACGCGGGTGTGCCGGCGAAAGGCATGACCGGACAAGCGTATGAGGGGCATTATTTTTGGGACACGGAGATCTACGTGCTCCCGTTTCTGACGTATACCTCGCCGCAGATCGCCAGGAATTTACTGACCTTCCGCTACAAGATGCTGCCGCAGGCACGAGCGCGCGCCAGGCAATTGGGCCATCGAGGAGCACTGTTTCCGTGGCGCACCATCAGCGGGGAAGAAGTATCGGCCTACTATGCCGCCGGAACCGCACAGTACCACATCAACGCAGACATCATGTACGGGCTCCGCAAGTACGTGCAGGCGACGGGGGACGAGCAGTTCCTGCGGGACTGCGGTGCCGAGATGCTCGTCGAAACGGCACGCCTTTGGCTAGACCTGGGCTTCTACTCGGACAAAAAGGGAGGGAAATTCTGCATTAACGGGGTCACCGGACCCGATGAATATAACGCAGTCGTGAACAATAACGCCTACACCAACTTGATGGCCCGAGAGAACCTGCGCTACGCCGCCCAGACGGTCGAGGCCCTGCGGGCAACAGCACCGGATGTGTACAACGCGCTCGTGCACAAAGCAGCGCTAGAGGCGTCGGAGGTCGAGGCATGGACACGCGCGGCGGAGAGTATGTACGTGCCGTATGATGAGAAGCTGAAGATTATCCCCCAGGATGACGACTTTCTGGATCGAGAGCCCTGGGACTTTCGGAAGACGCCGAGCGACCACTACCCGCTGCTGCTCTTTTATCATCCGCTCAACATCTATCGAAGGCAGGTGATCAAACAGGCGGACGTGGTGCTGGCGATGTTCCTGCTAGGCAATGCGTTTTCCCCAGAGGCAAAGCAGCGTAACTTTGAATTCTACGACCCCTTGACCACGGGGGACTCATCACTGTCGTCGTGCATCGAGGCGATCATCGCCGCACAGATCGGCGATATGGACAAAGCCTTTCGGTACGGGATGGCGGCACTCCTGATGGATCTGGCCGATGTGGGCGGTAACGTCAAGGACGGCTGCCATATCGCGTCGATGGGCGGCACCTGGATGATGCTCACCTACGGGTTTGGCGGCATGCGAGACGATGATGGGACGTTGTCCTTCTGGCCACGTCGCGCACCAGAGGAGAACGCCATCTTGCGATTTCCCCTGACGTACCGTGGGCAGATGCTGGAGGTCGAGATCGGGCCGGAGACGGTGCAATACTCGTTGCGTGAAGGCGAGCGCCTCGTGATTCGTCATGAAAACGAGGAAATTCAGTTGACCCGGGAACATTCGCTTGCCGTCCGGCCGGTCAGCAGAAGGTGTTAATCGTTGCGGCGAATGAGGCCAAAGGGGCGAGGCGGCAGGCAAGAGTAGTCGTATGGAGACGACCCAATCATGAACCCTGTTGGAAATGCTGGCCACAGCTCGCCTCTTGGCGCTACGGTCGTTGCTGGCGGCGTCAATTTTAGTGTGTTCTCCCGCAGCGCCACAAGTGTAGAGTTGCTGTTGTTTGACCGGGAAGACGATGCCCGGCCGGCGCGCGTTCTGCGCCTCGATCCTGCCACCAGCCGCACGTACCATTACTGGCACGTGTGCGTGCCGGGCGTGCAGCCTGGGCAGCTCTACGGCTATCGCGTTGGGGGACCCTGTGATCCTGCTCACGGGATGCGGTTTGATCCAGCCAAAGTCCTCCTCGATCCGTATGGCCGTGGCGTCGTGGTGCCGGAAAACTACAGCCGCGACGCTGCCCGACATGCCGGCGACAATGCAGCGACGGCGATGAAGAGCGTGGTAGTGGATGGGCACACGTACGATTGGGAAGATGACACACCTTTGCAGCGGCCTTCCTCGCGTACCCTACTGTACGAGGTGCACGTGCGCGGCTTCACGTGCCATCCCAGTTCTGCGGTGGCCGAGCGGAGCCGCGGCACCTTTGCTGGTCTCATCGAGAAAATTCCATATCTCCAACAACTGGGTATCACGGCGATCGAACTGTTGCCAGTGTTCCACTTCGATGCCCACGATGCGCCGCCGGGAAAGGTCAACTACTGGGGCTATGCGCCGGTTTCATTCTTTGCGCCCCACCAGGCCTACAGCTCACGGCGGGATGCGCTCGGCCCGGTGAACGAATTTCGCGACATGGTCAAGGCGCTGCACCGGGCGGGTATCGAGGTGATTCTCGACGTTGTGTTCAATCACACTTCCGAAGGCAATCACGACGGGCCGACCCTGAGTTTTCGCGGCTTCGACAACACCACTTACTACATTCTCGAACAAGATCGCTCGCGCTACGCCAATTACAGCGGTACCGGAAACACGCTCAACGCGAATCATCATATTGTCCGCCGGATGATCCTGGACAGCCTCCGGTATTGGGTCAAAGAGATGCATGTCGACGGCTTCCGGTTCGATCTGGCAGCGATCCTTGAGCGCGATGAGTCAGGACAATTGATGCCGAATCCGCCTGTATTGTGGGATATTGAATCGGACCCGGAGCTTGCGGGGACCAAACTCATCGCCGAGGCCTGGGATGCGGCCGGGCTTTATGAGGTCGGCAGCTTTATCGGAGACAGTTGGAAGGAGTGGAATGGGCGGTTTCGAGACGATGTTCGGAGTTTTTTTCGTGGGGAAAAGGATTCTGTCGGACGCTTTGCTGACCGTTTGCTTGGTAGCCCGGCAATTTACGGGCATGAAGAACGCGAGGCCGAGCAAAGTGTTAATTTTGTAACGTGCCATGACGGCTTCACCCTCAACGATCTTGTCTCGTATGATCATAAGCACAACGAAGCAAACGGTGAAGACAACCGCGACGGGACTAACGACAACCGAAGCTGGAACTGCGGTGTTGAAGGTCCCACCGCTGATCCCGATGTGGAGAAGCTCAGAAATCAGCAGGTAAAAAATTTCCTGACCGTAACGATGCTTGCCGTCGGCATGCCCATGCTTCTGATGGGTGATGAAGTGCGGCGAACGCAGCGTGGAAACAACAATGCCTATTGCCAAGACAACGAAACAAGCTGGTTTGATTGGACGTTGCTCGCAAGGCATGCCGACGTCCATCGCTTCGTGGCTTTGCTCAATGCGCGACGTGTTCTGCGAGATCCGGAACCGGAGCGGCAGCGTGCAAGTTTGAACCAGCTCCTCCGCGGCGTGAACCTGGCTTGGCACGGCGTGAAACTGAACCAGCCGGACTGGGGCGAATCTTCGCATAGCCTCGCGTTTACGGTGGAAATCCGCCAGGAAAAGCTGCTTTTTCACGTGATCTTGAACGCCTATTGGCAGCCGCTCGATTTCGAGCTGCCGCGATTGGATAGTGCAGGCGAAGATCCATGGCGCCGCTGGATTGACACAGCCCTCGATTCTCCGCACGACGTCGTGGAGTGGGAAACCGCAGAGTTGGTTCCTGGCTATACCTATCGGGCCGAGTCGCGCTCTGTGGTTATGCTCTTTATGCAAGTTTGAGATGCGAATTCCAAAAACGTACCTCTCACACCGGCTACGTCACTGTCGGCGCAAGGACGCGATGTTTACTCAACGAATTTTTGAAGGGCACCGCAAAGTGCAGGAATTTTGATAATTTTTTACTAGTACTGCTGCTCGTCCAATCGCGGCACCGGGATCGATGTCGACGCTTAGAGATTCACCGGCGGTGGACGATTGATTTCAAAGTCAGTTGTTCTACGAACTCGGTTGGCTGACTTGTTTTGTGCAAAAGCAGTGACACATGTCGGCAAGTGTAAGTCTGGCGAGTCTGACGCCAGTCTAGCCGAGGCTCTTGCTGCGAAATCATCGATTGTGCTCGGATTTGTGCTAGAACGAGCCCACGAATCCAACGGCGGTCCAGAATCGCGTCTTGGAGTATAAAAGAACGGCTCATTTTGGTGAGCAGTTGCAGCAGTTTGGTGCGCGGCACCGAACCGTTTGCCTCGTTTTCAGCTGCAACAAATTTCTTCGCGTGAAATCCTAGCGACCTCTTCCCGGCGGAGGGAGTAGGTGTCAAGGTAGAGCGCAGCGAAGCGAGCAATACCTTTACAGCGCGCACCGAGCCATAGAATAGGGAAACGATCCACGCGGAGGGTTGCCAGCGCGTAAGGGATTCTGAGCACACCGCAGTGATCGCGCGTTGTCGGAATGAAGGGCGCGGCGGAGCTTGCGGAGGTGCAGCGGAGGGAAAACAACGCGCGATGACTGTTTCTCTGGAATGGGGAGCAAAGGCTTTGAGGTTTCGCAGAGAGGAGCCGCGCGGCGCGGAAGACCGAACGAGGAAGTTCAATGTCTTTGCGGTTTTGGGTTTGGCCGCGGCGTTGAAGGGCTTGAGAGTGGAGTTCTCGCGCTCGCTATCGATGGCGCGATGAAGGATGCGACGATCTGAGATATGCCGAAGGTCGTAACTGTTTCCGACCCCGCCCTTGGCCTCCGATGACAAGATTGCTTTGTTTGCACATTGGAAGGTGCGTTGACGAGAGGTTGTTAGCGTCTGCGATAGGTTAGTCCCGCGTGTACGGACGAGCTGATGATGGTTCCATTGACCGCGATCGACGTTGTTGATTGCGAGCTTGTCGAGGACGCGATAATCGCCGGAACAACTGCAGGTTTGCCGACGATTCGCGTTCTGAACACGACCTGTCCGCGATTCGAATCGCTGACGTTCTTGTGGTGCTGTTCAAGCATTGGTGACCTCCGTGAGACAGCGCGCAATCGTAGCGGCGCTTACAGCCATGTCGACCGTTGCGAGCAACTCGCGAATCGCGCGGAATCAGTCTCTCTTTTGTCACTGCTCGATATTGCCGTTTGTCAGCGCATCAATTTGGCGATGTCGGTTCGATGATTGCAGCTCGAATGCGAGGACAGCGTCGGCTCGAACGTTGCGTGGCCATGGCGCCGTTAATGGCGTCCCGCATTGATTCAGCAGCGATTCAGCGACGAACCGGAATTTCCTTAATTTGGCTAAGGGGTAGGGCGTCCCTCCCTACTAAAAGTCCACGGTTGTTGACGTGGGCAAAAGAATTTCAGTCGCCGATGGGACTCGACCTAGCGGTAACTCGCCTCAGCTTTCGTCCGTGTTCGACCGAGGCTTTGGGACCAAGCATAGCTAGGCGCGAAATTGCGTTTGCTGGGTATCCTCTCGTTGTTGATCGTTTATCTGTTGCTCCGGCTGTGGCGCACCATCCTTGTCCGATCAGAGCAGTCTGTGCAGATGCAAATTGGCGAAAAAGCAGCAGCACGAGATCAGAGCACGGAAACTGAGTTCTTGTGCGATCGACAGCGATTACGAAAACTCGACGTTGAAACGCTTTCATGCGAAATCAGAGCAGGCGTGCGGCGACATGGTGTCAATAATGGTGCAAACAGACCGTCGGCGGCAATTGATTCGGATCCGCCCATCGCCTTGGACAAGTTTATTCAACAAAGCGGGCTTTCCGCAGTAACAGTCTGGCGCTATCGCCGCGCCGGCTGGCTAAACACACTTAACATTTGCGGTCGACATTATTTGACCCGATCTGAGATCGCGCGCTTTAATGCGCGGGCCGCCGCAGGCGAATTTGCAAAGGCACCGACAAAGCCAAAGCGCCGCCGCCATTGCAAAGCATTTGGATAACCTGTCGCTTCACGTCAGGAGTTGGGTGCCCGCGAGGAAAGCGGTTTAACCCGTCCCAACGAAGCGTTTCGCTTCGACGACTGAAATTCCAAAGTGAACAAGTTTCGCTGCCTTTTGCCGATGTTCGTCCAGGAGATGCCCGTAGACTTTGCCGACGAGAATCCCGCCATCCTTATGTCCCAACCATGCGGCAATAGTCATAAAGTCGATCCCGGCCATCACGCACATCGAACAGAAGTAATGTCGAAGGTCGTGGAAGCCGACCCATTCCAGCCCCGCAGCTCTACGCGCGACCTTTAGGCTCTCGCGAAAGCTTCTTGCGTGTTCATCACGCGGACCGCGTTGCGGCGAAGGAAACAACCACGAAGAATCCGGCGCACGTCGTCGGCGCAACTCACGTAAGAGCGCAGCAAGCTGTGGATTA
>WNFV01008313.1_pt1 | contig 11745 bp, 7 predicted proteins | sample 5400101 | NCBI WGS metagenome assembly WNFV01 (sample SAMN13153361, study PRJNA577476) | soil metagenome | isolation source: 115 cm soil or saprolite under grassland replicate 1 | place: USA:California | collected 2016-06-15
ACCACCAGCGCGTAGATCAGGATTTCCCATTCGGCGCCGGGATAGAGCGTGAGGAAAGCGCCGCCGACGACGCCCGCCATGCCGGCGAGGAACGACGCCATCGCGGAAACGAGCACGAATAGCCGGTCGATGTTGATGCCGATCGCGCTGACGGTTTCGCGGTCGTCGACACCGGCCCGAACGACCGCGCCAATCTGAGTCTTGTGGTAGATAAGCCAAAGTGAGAGGCCGACCAGTATTCCGAACAGGATCAGGACAAATCGGTAGGTCGGATAGATGATCCCGCCGGGCAGTTCGATCGCCCCGCGCAGCTCGATTGGCGTCGGCACCTTGAGATTGTCGCCGCCCCAGATCTTGAGCGCGACGTCGCCGATAACGAAGGCGATCCCGACGGTGAGAAGAACCTGCGCGAGATGATTTTCCCCGGTACGGCGGATGAAGTGACGATCGATCAGATATCCGATTGGAATGATCGCGAGGCCGCCACCGAGCACACCGAGGGCGAAGCTTCCGGTATATCGTGTGATCGACAAGCCAATGTAGCCGCCGAGCAAATAGTAGGCGCCGTGGGCCATGTTCACGACGCGCATCAAGCCGAAGCTGAGCGTGAAGCCGCTGGCGAGCAGGAACAGGAGGGCGGCGAAGGAAATACCGTTGATCGCCTGGAGGACGCCGCTGTTCATGAGAAAGCTGGGACCGGATTGGCGAGCACGTGCGCGGCGCCGTGCAACCGGCGGCGCATGGGCGCCGCCGGAACCTGAGACGGGGCGGTTAGCGCTTGTACGGACCCCGCTTGAGGAATTCCTCCGGCTTCCAGGTCCAGAACTGCGAGACGTTCTCGTAGGTCTTGAACGGAACGTTGGTCAGCACCTCGCCGACGACCGGATGTTTGATCTTCTGAATGCGCGTGATGTACACGTTCTGAATCGGGTTGTCGTAGTCGTCCAACTTAAGAGTCCCGCGCGGCGCCTTCACGGTCGAGCCGCGCATCGCGTCCAGGAACGCTGTCCGGTCCTCGACATTCCCCTTGATCTGCTCGATCGCCGTCCGCGTCCACAAGCTCGCCGTGTACGCCGACTCTGAGAACCAGGACGGCAGCCGCTTGTGCTTCTTGGCGAAGGCGTCGACGAACGCCTTGTTTTCCGGCGTGTCGAGGCCGGCCGCATAGTGCAGCGAATTGCCGATCATGCCGATGGCGCGGTCGTCCATCTGCGGCAGCACGTCCTGATGCATCCAGTAGGCGCCGTAGATCTTGTACTTCTTGTCCATGCCGAAGCTGAACCATGCTTCGAACAGCCGGACGCGGTCCGCACCGACCACGACCGCGACTACGGCGTCGGACTCTGGCGTGATGGAAGCGACGGTGGGGCCATAGTCCTTGGTGCCGATCGGGTTCCAGATGATCTTCGCCACCTTGCCCCCCGCCTGCTTATAGGTCTCGACCGCGCCGAGGGTCACTTCGTGCCCCCAGGTGTAGTCCTGGCCGATAAAAGTGACGTTGCGCGCCCCAAGCTCCTTGTACAGATAGTCGCCGAATGGGTGACCGATCTGGCTCGCGGACACAGCCGTTCGCACGACCGTCGGCGTCCGATCCCACTTTGTGACGTTGTCTGCGCCAGCCGTATCCATGACGAGCGGGACGCCGGTTTCCTTGCTGACCTGCGCGACCGCCGGCCCTTCATGCCCGCAAAGCGGGCCGATCATGAGATGCACCTTCTCCTGATGGACGAGGCGCCGCGCCTGGGTGATCGCCTGATCGGGATTGCAGGTCGTATCGGCGATCACGTACTCGACCTTGCGACCGGCTGCCTGGTGGTTGACTTGTTCCCAGAACAGCTTGAAGCCGTCGACCATATCAATGCCCGGCGTTGCCAGCGGGCCGGTTAGCGGAACGAGCAGACCGATCTTGATCGGACCACCCTGCGCGTAAGCCGCCGTGCCGACAGTTGCCGCAAGCAGCAACGCGCCTGCCGCGCGCACGAAATTGCGACACAGAACTGCGATGATCATGATTCCTCCCCATGGCCGTCTTGGATCGTGCCCCGCTACGCCATGGCCGTGGCTAAGCGGGTTAAATTCATGCTAGCACGAGTTCAGGCTTCATACATTACAGTACGGGGATGCCGAATGGTCGCGGGGTGGACAAGGCCGAAATGACGGGCGGATCCGGCCTCCGATTCGGCAGCGGGCGCAGTGCAATCCGCAGCGAAGATGCGGCGCTCGTGACCGGCGCCGGGAAGTTCACCGACGACATCAACCTGCCAGGACAGGCTTACGCCGCGTTCGTGCGCGCGTCGGTTGCGCACGCGACGATCGGGAAGGTGGACGTTGCGGCGGCCACCAGAATGCCGGGCGTTCTTGCGGTGATCACTGGGCAAGACGTCGCGGCGGAGAATATCGGCGGCATACCCCCGGTCGCTTCATTCGACGGGCGCGACGGCAAGCCGATGTACCAGGCCAGCATGCCGGTCCTCGCACGAGACCGCGTCCGCTTTGTCGGTGAAGCCGTTGCAATGGTGGTCACGGAGACGCCCGTCCAGGCGCTGGATGCGGCCGAAGTGGTCGATGTCTCCTTCGATCAGCTTGCAGCGGTTTCCGACGTGGAGCGCGCCATGGCGTCCGGCGCTCCCGCGATCTGGCCCGATGTGCCGGACAACGTCGCACTCGACTGGGAGCACGGCGACACGGCGGCGGTCGATGCCGTATTCGCTCGCGCCGCCCACGTCACACGAGTGCGGCTGACGGATACCCGTCTCGCTCCGAGCGCGATGGAGCCGCGCGCTGCCATTGCAAGTTTCGACCCCCAGTCGCAGCGCTACACGCTGATCGCGCCCACCCAGGGCGTCGCGGTCGTGCGCAAGGTGCTGGCCGAGGGTGTATTCAAAATCCCGGCGAACCAGATCCGCGTCCTCACCCATGACGTCGGCGGCGGATTCGGCATGAAGGTCCAGGCCTACCCCGACTACGCCGCGCTGATGTTTGCGGCACGAAAGGTCGCGCGACCGGTAAAGTGGTGTGCGACACGGTTGGAAAGCTTTCTCGCCGACACCCACGGACGCGACGGGGTGCTGGAGGGCGAACTTGCGCTTGACGAGCGCGGCAAATTCCTCGGCCTGCGCGTGCGCACCTATGTCGGGATCGGTGCCTACACCTCGACCTTTGCCGCCATCTTCGCGACCATGAACACCAAGAACTGCCTGTCGAGCGTCTATACCGTTCCGGCGATCCACATCGGCGTCAAAATGGTGTTCACCAACGCCGCTCCGCTTGGGCCCTATCGCGGCGCGGGCCGGCCGGAGGCGATCTATCTCATCGAGCGCCTGATCGACGCGGCCGCGGGCGCTATGAACATCGATCGCGCCGTCCTGCGCCGCCGAAACATGATCCCGCCTTCGGCCATGCCTTACAAAGCGCCGAACGGCCCGATCTACGACAGCGGCGACTTCCGCACCATGCTGGACCGGGCACTTGAGCTTGCGGACTGGGGTGGCTTCAAGGCGCGTCGCAGGACATCGCAGAAAAATGGAAAACTGCGCGGTATCGGCATCGGATGCTTCCTCGAGGTCGCCGGCGGCATTCTCGACGAGGTTGTCGATCTGCGGTTCGAGGCGGATGGCAGAGTGGCGCTGCGCACCGGCGCCCAGGCGATGGGACAGGGACACTTGTCGACTTTCGTGCCGCTGGTGGCAAAGCGGCTCGGCATCGCCGAAACCGCCGTCCGGCTGGTCGAGGGCGACAGCGATGAGGTGCCCGCCGGTACGCCGAGCGTGGCTTCGCGCTCGATGATGATGGCGGGCAGCGCCACCGTGCTCGCCTGCGACCACGCGATCGAGAAGGGCCGGCGCGGGGCCGCGCATTTATTCGAGGTTGACCCTGGCGACGTCGAGTTCGCCGACGGCAGCTTCCGGGTGGCCGGCACCGACCGCGCCATCCCCATCCTCGAACTGGCGCAACGCATGCGCGCAAGGGAAATGCCGGGTGAGCTTGCGGGCGGCCTCGACAATGTTGCCAAGTTTGTCTCGCCGCAGATGAGTTTTCCCAACGGCTGCCATGTATGCGAAGTGGAGATCGATCCGCAGACCGGACTTGTGTCCGTCGTCGGCTACACGGCGGTCGACGATGTAGGGAATATTCTGCATGAGACCATCGTGGAGGGACAGATCCACGGCGGCGTGGCGCAAGGAATCGGGCAGGTGCTGGGCGAGTGGGTCAATTATGGAGAGGACGGTCAGCTACGGACCGCCTCGTTCATGGACTATCTCATGCCACGCGCGGACGATCTGCCGCCGCTGTCCGTGCATAACCACGAGGTGCCGTGCACGACCAATCCGCTCGGCGCAAAGGGAGCCGGTGAGTCGGGCGTCGCCGGCTCGCTGCCTTCGGCGGTCAACGCGGTGCTCGACGCGCTGGCCAGTCGCGGCATCTCGCATCTGGATTTACCGATGACGCCACAGCGGGTTTGGTTCGCGCTCGAGCAAGGCGGCCGATGACGCGCTTGGCCCGCGTTCTTTCCCCTGCCTATCGATTCTCTTGCCGTTCCTGGATACTTGGTCTCAATGTTTTATTTTCGCATCGTATCGCTGCAGGCAATCACAAGAGGATGGGAATACGGCTACGTCGGCGACTTGTCTTCGCGAAATTCGAGGTAGACTTGCGCCCGAACTGGGAAATTTCCCGCGGCTCTTTCGGTCTTTTCGAAATTCAGGGCAGGGACGATCAGCAGGCTTTGGCTGCCAGGTCGGACAGTCTGATCCTCATTCGTCGTCGGGTGATGAAAACCAAAGCGGTGTTTTCGACGTCCAGGGATTGCGGCGATAGCGATTGTGGAGAAGCAAGTAGGCTGCCTTCGACGTCTCGGTATTCTTTTGTCCGTATCGTGTTGCCAGCACCACGAGATAGAGCGCCTCGGGCACCCGGGGATCCCGGGGCTGTGCATTTGCCCAGGACAGAATAGTTGCCCCAAGGTAGGCGGGGGCGCCGGGAAGTTGGCGCAGGCGTGTGACATCATTGCGCGCGCGGTCGCGATCCTGGGACGTGATGAATGTCGGCGCGGCCAATTGCAGCGGCAGGGCGCAATCGTCGCAAAGCGTGATATTGTCCTGTGCGTCGGGCGCTCGTTGATCATCGGAGTCCTCATGCGACCACCAGCGCGTTGCAGTGAGCCCAATTCGGTCGCGCATGTAAGGATAGCCCAGCCCGGAAACGAACCAGGGACTTGCCGCGGGCAGCCGCAGCAGCAGCAGCGCCGCTTCTAGTTTTTTTTGCCGCGGCGTGGTGGCGCTCTGATAGGCTCTCCAGCCCGCGCCGTATTGGGGAAAATAGCGCGCGACGATGGGCGCGATAGAATTCGCAATCTCGGCATCTTCGAGCAGCACCGCGCGTGTCCAGACCGCAAGCGCCACGTCGCGCTGCATGTTGGGCGCTAGCCGGTCGGATTTCGCTACACGCGCCATCATCGGCAGCGGCATGAAAGACGACAGAACCGCTGTCGCGTCCTCATCGAAATATCGAGTATTTGGCTGAAACAACTCTGTCCGCCACTTGATGTTCGCGGCCAGGTCGCCGGAAAAGTTCGTCGACTTCAAAGGCAGCGCCGTTGCGTCGAGCTTGGTCCGCGGGTCAGGTAGGTACATCACGAATTCGCCGCGGCGCGGCGCGAAGCGCAGGAACTCGTCGAGGTCGCGCGCAAGCTTCATCGCGTGATAACGCATCAGATTTTCAACCCCTTCCGGCAGTGGGCGGCCGTCGAGGATTTGATCGAGCTCGGCGCGCGCTTCCTCATGCCTGTTCTCGCCGATGAGCAACCGCAGGCGATGCCAGGCCAGCGTGTAATATGCCGGCGAACTCGCCTCGATCGCGCGCGAGGCGGCGATCGCAGCCGCGACATCGGTGTCGCCGGGTGCCAGATGCATCAGCGCAGCCACGAGCCACGGCAAACTCTGCCTCTCGCGCCATCGGCTCAGCGCATCCACCTTGGCTGCGGGCACGTTTTCCTCGCGACCAACGGTCAGAACGTCGATGTCATAGATCCACGCTCCGAGATCCGTGTAGCGCGAGCCGGTCCGCTCCAAGAGCAGGAAATCACGCAGCTCGACCGCAAGCGCGGGCGGCAAGTCGGGAGCGAGCAGCGCCCGTTCCAGTTCCAGCGCCCGTTCCTGCGGGCGTGTCGCGAAGGCGAGCAGCGAGGCCAATTTCGGCGCTTCGGCGCGATAGTCCCCGAGCTCCGGATCCGTTGCTATGGCATCGATGGCCTGCTGCGCATCGGCGATGAGCTTTGGCGTCTTTTCCTCGATCGCCGCGTGGACGGCGCAGCGTGCAACAAGATAGCGCGCCGTTTTCTGCCATGGCGAGGAGGCGTCGCGGCCGATCTCGGCGAATAGCTGTCCCGCGCGGGCATAGTTCAGGCGATAGAAATAGGCCGCGGCGATCTGATAGGCGCGGTCGGCCTTGAGCCAGGTCGGCGCATTCGGCAGTTCGTCCGGCAGGGGTGAATCCGCTTCGCAATTGAGGAGGACGGCGTCCTGGCCGATGACCCATTCGCGCACCAGCGGACTCTTGGCGCCGTGATCGGCGATGCGCACGCGCAGCGTCGCGGCCGAATTGCGATAGGCGTTGGGAAAGCATGAGACGTCAAAGAATCGCATGTCCTCGGGCCGCTGTCGGAACGACGTATTCTCCTTGGCGGGCGTTGCACCAAGGATGCGCTCGCGCAGGTTGTTCCAACTCGTGATCGCGTCGGACGGGATATCCGAGGCATCGCAACAGCGAGCGAGCAATTGCTTGGCCTGCTCATCAGATAAGCTCCGGCCCAGCATGATCCGGTAGGCGGCGTAGAGCCGATTGTCGGTGAAGGTAGGACGCAGGATTCCGAGCCGCCCACGGAAATATGTAAGATCGTCCTCCGGATCTTGGCCGGAACGGCTAAAGAATCTGATTTCTGGCCAAAGTGGACCTGTCGCCCACGCAGGCGGCACGAGACCCCAAAACAGGATGGCGAGCGTCAATAGAGGCGAGAAGCATCTGACCATTGACGTATCCTCTCGCGGAGCGTGGCGTATGTTTCGGCATTCCAGCGGCGTGGGCTGAAGGCATAAATGCGTCGGCCGGGCGGTATTGCAGGCGGCAGCTCGTCGGTCGCGACGCCGATGCTGGTACGGCAGTTGGCCGAGCGAAAATCTCCCCCGTCGGCGAAATACTTTCGGATACGTGGGCTATCGGGGCCCATGCGGAAAAACATCGGGACCACCTCGTCCACAGCCAGCGATTCGGTCCACCGTTCGTGGAGGCACCAGGACGTGAGAGCGGTAGCCGAGAGCACCGCATCGGGAAGGCGTCGGCGCAACGCCGCAACGGCCTTCACAAAAAAGGCGCGCTGCGACGATCTCGCCTCGAAGTCGATCTGAAGAAATTCTCCCGGCCGATTCTCACGCAACGCGGCAAGCGTTTCGGCGAAGTTGCGCGCTTGAGCATCACTCATGACTGGCGGCTCATGGCGATCGATCTCGACATGCGCCACGGCCACCAGGCGAGCCCCTTTCGGCGCGGTCAACGGATTATGGCGCGGCGCGAGCAATACAGTCTCCCCGCGTAGGATAACGGTGGCGGCCAGATAGGCCACCGCGGCGTCTCGAGTGTCGATGAAGCTGAAATCGTCGTCGCGGTCCCATGCCCAGAGGACAAGCGGAGGCATATCAACGGGGATCCTGGTGCGAGCGGCTGTGTTTTGATCACCGACCAAGAAAAACAAGAGCAGCAAAGGAGCAAAGGAAACGCAGCGTCGGAGCAGAGGGCGCATAGGAGCCGGCTCAACTGACGAGGTTGCTGCCATTCAAGCTTCACTTGCACCGCGACGCAACGGGTCGGAACCAGTCCCAAGTCGCCGAACCGATATGAGCGCGAGACTTTTTAACGGCAGGAAGGGCGGCGGGAAGTAAGTGCGCAACGACAGAGATTGGGCAGGTCATACCAGCCGCAAGGGCGCGTACTTCATAATCGTGATTGTAGGCGATCGCTGCCTGATGTCCGCTTTGCCCCCGAAAGCGGACAAATAGCAGACTGTCTCGCTAGGTCCGCTTTGCCAACAGCAGACGTCGAAATGAGATGTCGCGGAATGATCAACACATCGCAAGCGGCGGACCCACAGCTCGCCATCGGAGTCCAGAATGCTGCCGGAACGCGGCGAGATAGTTTCTCGCCACGCGATGGTATCTTGTTGATGTCGGTTCGCCCTCCGAATTTGTTCTGAGGTGTGTTCCTTCGGTCACCATTGAACCCATGGTGAGGTGCTACGCTTGGCAAAGTCTCTTTTGGGGGGCTCCACATGAAAAAGCTTTTGCTCGGATGCGTACCGCTTGCCGCGCTGGCCGCAATCGGTTCTGCCACCGCCGCCGATCTCCCGTTGCGGAAGGCGCCGCCGGTGGTTCCGGCCTTCAGTTGGACCGGCTGCTATCTCGGCGGTTACGTCGGCGGCGCGTGGCAGGGAGGCGACGGCGCTACATTCACCGATCAGGGCCAAAACGGTCTCGGCCCAGCCGGGTCGATCGCCGTTCCTCCGTTTTTGTCTTATGCGGGTGGCGCGGTCGCGGCGCGGCTCGTACCGGCTCACTCGTGGAACGACGACCTGGCCAGCAGTTTCATTGGCGGCGGCACGCTCGGCTGCAACTGGCAGCCGGTCAACTCGCCCTTCGTGCTCGGCCTTGAAGGCGAAACCGGCTACATGCGTCTGAGTGGCGACGCCTTTGATCCCCGTACCATCATCAGCACGCAGACGGTCACTGACGTGCGGGGGAGCGCCAAGGTCGGCGATTGGTACGGCATGGTGACCGGTCGGTTGGGATACGCCTGGGACCGCACGCTGCTCTACGTCAAGGGCGGCGCCGCTTTCGTTCGAACTGAGGCTTCGGTCCTCGACGCTTGCCAAAACACCGCCATTGGATGCGGCAACTGGCTGATCGCGACCTCGGGCAGCAAAACCGTCACCACGTGGACAGTCGGCGGCGGACTTGAATGGGCATTCGCCCAAAGCTGGAGCGTCAAGGGCGAGTACATGTTCATCGGCCTCAATGACGGTAGCAGGTTCCAGACCTGCGGCCCGGTGACCACCCCGTCCGGGGCCATCCTGGCCGGCGGACCGTTTTGCTTCGACCACCGCTTCGACGGCATCCATACCGCGAAGATCGGTCTGAATTACCGGTTCGGCCAGATTGGCTACTGATCAATTCACTTCGAACAGCTGTTCACTGCCGCCGGTTTCGGCGGTGATCAGGTCATAGCGGTGGATGGAATGTTTCGGAAAGGACAGCTGGTCTTTATCGGGATGCCCGTTTTCGTCGCGTCACGCCGACAGTTTTTGTTCTCTGGGCCGCTTCTTCGAGCTTGATCTTCTCAAGAAGGAGATCGGTCACCAGTCGCCGCAACCGTGAATTTTCGAGCCGGAGTTCCGCAATTCGGTCGCCCCCGCCGGGCGTCCAATCGGGCCCGTCCGCCTCGTGTGCAGGCCGAGGCGCAGGCGGCGCTTTGCGCCACCGGTGCAAGGTCATGACACTTACACCCAGCGTGCGCGCAATCTCGGTTTGCAGTTTCCCTTGCCTCGCCAAATCATTTGCGTGCGCCAGCTTCGTCGCGACTTCCACCCTCGAGTGCCGTTTCTGCCTAGCCATAGCAGCTTCCCCTCAACCTCCAATATTCATCTCTTCGACCTGCTTTTAAGTTTCGCTGGTCGAAAAGATGATCAATCCCTTTCGGCTTAGGTGGGTGGGTGCGTGGGTCATTGGTGAGGCGGCGCATCGTCCCATCTTGGTGATTCATGACCAAGTGGAGGTAAAGGTGCGACACCCGCAATTACCCTGCGGCCTCACTCCTGCAAGCCTTGATGCATTTGGGACCCCCCGCAGCACTTCGCTTCAAGCAATGGTCGCCAAACGGCGTTCGTTGGTTCAAAGATTCCCTGGTACCTGCTTTACACAATTTATACGCCATTACAATTGGATCTGCAGTTGCATTAACAAAAAAAGGGCCGAGGTAGCAACTAATTGCAAGCAAGTCGCCTGCGCGGACACGACGGGCGACCCTCTGGGTGCGGCGTTCGGTTTTTCTCGGCTTTGCCTCAATCGCTGCCGGACGGCGCCGAATCCTCCCCTTCCCGAGCACCGACACTCTCCCCGCCGCCGTCCTCTTTGGAAAGCTTCTAAGCTTCTAGCCGGGCGGAGACGTCGCACGATGCGACAAAAGCTGCAATCCGCCGTATCAGCTTGGGCTCGTCCAGCAACGGCGCGTGACCCTGATCGGCCACCACGGCGATGTCGAGCGCGCTGCGCCGCGACAGCATCGCATCAAGCGTGGTCGAGGCCAGCATATCCGACCTGGCGCCGCGAATAACCATCAGTGGCACCCGCGCCAACGCGTCAAAGTGCGTCCACAGCGTCGGGAGATGCTGCAGATCGGCGCCTTGCAGCGTTCGGGCCACCTTGGGATCGTAGTCGGGCACCAGTCGGCCGCGGTGCTCGCGCCAGGTGCGCCGGGCCAACGCGATCCAATCCTGCGGTGCGAGCTTCGGAAACTGCGCGTCGAACCACCAGCGCAGGATCTCCGCACCCTCCTCGAAGCTGCGCGGGACGGGGAGCTTTCCCACATAGCTCTTGATTCGCAGCAAGCCCTGCGGCTCGATGACAGGACCAATGTCGTTGAGGATGACACCGGCGATCTCCGTCGGCCGCCATACCGCCAGCATCATGGCGAGGAGGCCGCCATAGGAGGTGCCGAGGAATATGGCCGGCGCGATCTCGAGCGCGATCACGACGGCCGAGAGGTCGGCGAGTGCGACCGGAAGCGTGTAGTTGTCGGGGTTGCGGTCGTATTCGGATTGGCCGTGACCGCGATAATCGAGCACCAACACAAGCCGCGGCTTGGCAGGGTCGGCCGCCAGCGCCGCTGCCAAGGGATCAAAGTCGGCTGCAGTCCGGGCGAGACCAGGCAGGCACACGACTGGAAGCGCGCAAGCGACGCGGGATCCATACCTGCGCACATGCAGCCTGAGGCCGTCCTGGGCCGTCACGAAAGCGCTGGCGAAGCACCGGTCCGGATGGGCCAACGCTGAAGCTCTGCTCACGTCCTGTGGCCTGTCTTGCCGAAAGTCACGGCCAATCCCGCCCCGAGCAGATCGGCCTTGCACCTAGGCGCCGCGGCCGTCCGCAATGCGCCGTCATCCAGTCGCGAGCTCGAGCGGCCCTTAAGCGCGCGGGGCGACGCAGGCGCTGGAGAACGTCCGGGGTGCGCGCGCCTTAATGCTTCGGCTCAGCCGTCGACTCGGACCAGTCAGTCGATGCCGATGCTTCGGCGCGCTGCAGATACGGGGCCAGGGCCGAGCTGCGCATGTCTTCTTCCTGCGGGCCTTTGGCGTCGACCGCCGGTAGGTCCGTTGGATTTTCAACGCGCCGTGACGATCCTTCAAACACAGAGTTCTCGTCGATCGACAACGACCGATGAAAAATGTCGCCCTCGACCGTCCCACCGTCCTGCAGCTTGACGCGGACGGCACGGATGGTGCCCTTGACGCGGCCGCAGACCGTGACGTCCTGCGCAATGACGCTGCCCTCGACCTGTGCGCCATCGCCGATGAGAAGATCGGAGGCGCGCAACTCGCCTTTGATTCGGCCGAAGACCTGCGCTGGACCATTGCATTCGATGTTGCCGACGATCGACATACCGGAGCCGATGCAAGAGCGTGTCGCCGCATTCGTCGTCGGC
>WNFV01025127.1_pt1 | contig 11744 bp, 6 predicted proteins | sample 5400101 | NCBI WGS metagenome assembly WNFV01 (sample SAMN13153361, study PRJNA577476) | soil metagenome | isolation source: 115 cm soil or saprolite under grassland replicate 1 | place: USA:California | collected 2016-06-15
TCCCGCCGCCGTCTTTGACCGTCAAGTTCATCCGGTAGCCGCGCGGCGCATCGCCCTGAAGCTCGATGACAACCCGCGCTGATTCGCCTCGCGTGTAAGCCGGGCGGTCGAACGTCAACGCGCCGACCGATACCGCATCAGACGCGGTCAATTGATCGAGATCAACCTCGCCGCTGGCCAGCGTCTGGCCGGTCGCGGATGTGAGCGTGTAACTGAGCTTACGCTTGTTCAATGTGTCGGGTAGCTTGAATTCGAGGGCGGCGCGGGCCTCTATAGTGATCGGCTGGCGACGTTGAAAATCCTTGGCGCTAAGGGTGAAGCTGGCGTTTTTGACAAGAGTATCCGACTCGATTTCGAATGTCAGGAGGAAAGGCTCGGCCTGGTTGGTGGTTGGAAGTTCGGCGTCCCTACCCGCCAGGTTGCGAGTGAGCCGCGCGTTCACTCTTAACTCCTCGGAGCTTTTCTTGGACGCGGGCGCCGCCTGCTTGGACGTCGTTTCTCTTTCGCTTCCGGCGGTTGTCTTGAAGGGCGCGATTTTGTACATGACGAGCGCCCCGGTTTGATTGTAGACCGCCAACGAGTATTCGTCGCCTGGTGTCTCCGAAGTCTTGGATGCTGGGAGCGGGAAGCGGCGTGTTTCATTCGGACCGAGGTTGATCGTAAGCTGAATAGCAGCGTCCGCCGAAAGGCCGACGCTGACTTTGGCGGCGCCTTGGAACGCGCGCGTGTCGCTCGGATTGGTAAGGACCAGTTGAATCTGGGCGCCGGACCGCTCAACCTCTCCTACTATTTCCGGCGATCTTTTCCCTGCGCCGCCAGCGCCCTTGGATTGCGCCAGGATGGGCGGCGTGAAAGCCGTAATCGTAAGCAGGATGACTGCGTAAGTAAGCGACTTCATAAGTACATTACTCCAACTCCAGTAATTCAAGGCCCGGATGTTCCCAACATATGCCATGCGTATTTGGCTCCTGTGTAATAGAGCAATCCCTGCTTATTGTCCAGGGTCTGGCTGACCACATCGCCGCGAAGCCGCGGCGGGTCTTTGTATTTCTCGACAAGCTTGATCGCTTCGTTGAGCGTGGTCAATTTGATCCCATCGCCCACGGCGTTTTTAAGCAGGTAACTTTGCCGGGCCTGCGGATTACGCCATCCTTGAGGGCCGTAGCCGTGGACGACGGCAAGCAATAAGTCGGTCTCATCAATGACAGTCGGTTCCACCTTCTGGAGAAGGAAACGCCCGTGCGGTTGTGGAACAGGCGGCTTGATCTTTTGCGGGTCGCACCGAATCCAGTTGGCCACCTCGCTGTTGAGTTTCGCCAACTGCCCCCGCGCCGGCCTGACCACCACGCCGAGGTCGATCGAGTTGTCACCGTTGAAATCGCCGGCGATGAAATATTTGGGGCGGCTGGATTCAACGAACACGGTTTCGCCATAGACGCGTTTGATCGCCTCCTGCGCCTCAGTCGGTTGCGGAGGGCGCAACTCGGGCGGTCCAGGCGCTGGCGTGGGGGGCAAAGCCAACATCTTTGGCTGCTGCTCGATCTGCAGTGGAGGTTGTTGTTGTTGCTGTTTTGAACGAGAGCAGGCGGAGATCGCGGCGCAAATGAAGGCGCCAAGGAGAAAGAATGACAGAATTGTTATCCGGCTCGGCATATATTCGATTGGCGGCCTCGACAGTAATTCAATGCGGCGGCGGCGAATACTCTGATCCGCCGCCGCCGGAAATCCTGCAGAACAACTTGCAGGTAGGGGTTTATAACGAATTGAGGAAAGTGATCAGTTGATTCTTCTGGGTGGTGCTAAGCGCGTTGTAGTTGTTGATGATGGCTGTCGCCTGGCCCGCGTGGCGCAGAATCGCCTCGTTGCGCGTCAGGGATTCGCCGTCATGCATCAACCGATCGCGTGTGCGCATGCCCCAGAGCGCCGGCGTGTGCATCTGGTTCCGTGTTCCTTGCCCGCCGTTCTGGACGATTCCATCACCGGTTCCCACGTTGTGCAGCAGGAAATCGCTGAACGGGTGGAAGGTTTTGTTGCCGATCGCCGCCGGGACCGTGAACGCGCCATTGTTAATCACAGTGCCTGGCGCCACAGTGGTGAAGTTGCGGACGTGGCAGATGGCGCAGCCGATAGCGTTGAAGAGGTTGCTGCCGGTGATGGCGTCCGCTGTGGCGGCCAGGGCGGCGTCACGCGGAGGCGCCTTGGTCGCGCGCATGAAGCGGGTAAATGCCGTCACGTCCGCCCCGAAGGGCGCCCCTGCAACGGCCGGATCCTCGGGGTCTGGAACATCGTCGAAAGCGGCGACCGAGACGCCATTGCGGGTGTTCTCGTTGGGCTGCAACGGGCTGGTGATGCCCATCTCATTGAGGTAGGCGTCGGCGGAGAAGGAGAGCAGGCTGGCGTGCTGGTTCTTCCAGCCGAAGCGCGCGCCGCGCACCGCGTTGCCGGCTTCGTTCACCGGCACCTGGATGAATGTGCCCGCCTGGCCGCCTTGGCCGTTAGGGATGGCGGCCAGCACGTTGCTGTCAATGGCCTCGATGAAGCCGTCGCCGAGCGTGTTGAGCGAAGTGCGGAAGGTTCGCACCTCGTTGCCACCGAGCACGCGCTCCTGAATGTTAGCGTCAATCGCCCGGTCATTGATCAATGATCCGCCGGGATGATCTACAAAGGTAATGCCATTGAAGTGGCCGGCGCGCAACTCGGTGATCTGGCTGATTGCGCCAGTGACCGGGTTCTGGTGGCAGTCGGAACAGGCTGTGGCGTTGTAGAGTGGCCCAAGCCCCTCATCAATCCCCTCCCGTTCTTCAAAGACAGCGCGGTCAGCGTCCATCTGGGCCTGGGTGACGGACCCGTTGGTCAGGCCGTCGAAGCCGGTCGGCGCCTCTGTGGCTTGACTGTAAACGGAATTGTTCATGTAAAGTGGGGAACAGATCCCCACCACAAAGAGTACTGCAACTACAAGCTTCAGTGACTTCATGTGTTTGCCTCCTGTGATTCGGGCCTGCGGCCCGATCGAAGAAAGGTTGCTTTTTGAGGCTGGCCTGATTTCAGAGGAGCGTTACTTGAAGGGAACCGGATACAGCAACCTGGTGAACCTACGGCGCAGGGACATCACGCGTATTCATCAGGCAAGTAACGAGGGCAGACCTGCCTGCATTCAAGAAAAACGGGCGTGAAAAAAGGCCCGAAAACGGGTAACGCTTTAGCGCCCCGTTGTTTAAGGGAACTGCTTTTCTATTATTGTAGGAGCAACGAAACTTGCCGCGGCGAGGGCCGCGTCAAACCCTTATCGAGATCAGACACCATCCCGATTAAGGAAAGCGGGAAGAAATGATTACAGATAGAAAACCGCTGACACCGGCTCCAGTCACCGACTTCGAAAATACAATTAACGCGTAAGTTGAAGGAAAGTTTTTTTGTGAAGTACCGCTTGTTTCTTACGATGACGCAACACGACGCAACAAAAGATACGCGCCATTTATATAACTGTCAACTAAATTTATGAAATGGCTCATCAATTAACTGTTAATTAGAACGCTGCGCACGTGGTATTGGTAACTGGCGACAGGGTTGCTCGGCCGTTTGAAGGTGGGTTAGCGTAATGGTCAGGTATGGGACCAGAGACTTGCCGGAACAGATACTGACAAGCCTCTGGTCTGTCTCGATTATTTACTTGTGTTTAAGCGACGCCTTCATAGCGACTTCAAGAATTCTATGAGGTCCGCCTTTTGGGAGCTAGACAAAGCGTTATATGAGTTTCTGGAGAACGCCCCGCCGGTACCGGCGTGGCGTTGAATCGCCTCGTTGAAGGTGAGCGACAGTCCGTCGTGCATCAACTCAGGCCGCGTGCGTACGCCCCAGAGCGGGGGCGTCCGTACCATGTTCCTGGTACTCTGACCGCCGTTCTGGACGATCCCATCGCCAGTCCCGATGTCGTGCAACAGGAAATCGCTGAACGGGCGGATTCTCTCGTCGCCGAGCTCCGCCGGGACCCTGAACGCGCCGCCGTTAATCACTGTGCCGGCCGGGGCGGTGACTATGGAAGGCGTGTGACAGATCGAGCACCTTATTTGGTTAAACAGAGACTCACCGCGACGAGCCGCGTCGGTGATGGGGCCGCGGCCTGGCGCTCTGGTTTGTCTCATGAAATTGGCGAAAGCCTCCACATCAGCGCCGTCATCCTCAGGGTCTTCGACCTTATCGAAGGCGGCGACCGAATCGCCTAGGCAGTTGTTTTCCACCTTTCCCCCATTGCCGTCAAAGGGATTGGTGATTCCCATTTCGTTGAGGTATGCGTCGCCTGAGAACGAGATCAAACTTGCGTGCTGGTTCTTCCACCCGAAGCGAGCGACGCGCAGCTCGTTATTGGCTTCGACCACCGGAACCTGGATGATAGTCCCCTGGAAGCCTGGGGGCTGGTTATTCCGAATGGCCACGAGTGTGTTATTGGCGATGCACTCCACGAAGCCATCGCCGATGGTGTTGAGAGTTGTGCGGAAAGCCCTGATGTTTTCGCGCGGAGCCTCGTCCAGGCGCTCCTGCATTGGTGCGGCAATGGCCCGCAGTTGGATCAGTGACTGTCCGCCCGGAGGGTTGACAAATACGCCGCCGGACAGGTGGCCGGCCCTCAGTTCCCGGATCTGGCTGATGCCCCCGCTCTCCGGGTTCTGGTGGCAGTCGCCGCAGCCCGGAGCGTTGTAGGTGGGCCCCAGCCCGTCCTCCGTAGATTCAAGCTCATTGAAGATGAACTTGTTATCCTCAAACGAGCGGTTCGGAACCGGCTCTCCCTCGCACTCATCTATGGGGGCGCCCTTGGCGCCGAACCCATTGAACAGATCGTCGGTGTAGATATTCAAGTCGGTCGTCGGAGCTTCCTGTATATCATTGAACCCTTTGACGGAATTCGGCAGTGTCGCTGCAAAAACGAGCGCCGACACCACAAAGAGCATTGCGACTACAATCTTCAGTGACTTCATGTGTTTTCCTCCTATGGGTTGGGTCATGTGAGGCCCAATGGAAAAAGGGTTGCTTTTAGCGGCTGGTCTGATTTCAGAGGAACATTACTTACACGGGGCTAGAGCATGACGACCCTGTGAACCTGAGCGTAGGGCGCCACGCGTATTAATCAGGCAAGTAATGTGGTCAGACCTGCCTACATTCGCGAGATACCATGCACCGTTCTATCGTTGGGGGATTATTGTGGGAGCAACGAATTTTTCGTGGCAAAAGCCGCGTTAAATTGTTATCTAAATCGAACCACGCAAGATCGGTACAGTACCGCGCGCGTAAGCAAGCGGCCGATCGATGAGTCCGCCGCTTGCTTACGCGCGCGGTACTGTACCGGTGTCCCAATGTTGCTTGGCCTGATTTAGTTGTGATGGACACCAGACACCGTTTCAATTAAGGAGCGAGAAACGATTGCGGATGGAGTGAAAAGGGCACAGATGCCCGTAACTATTTTAGAAATTGAATAGTTCGATAATTATGGGGAAAGATTTTGTGAGAAATATAGATCGTATCTGCAGGGTGCGGCAAAGATACTCGCCATTCATAGAACTGTCAATTCCGGATTAATCCGCTGGCCGTCTTAATCCATAGTGAACGCATGATTCATTTTTTCGAGCTGCTAATTTCGACCATCGCCTATCGCCCCTACGTCTTCATTTTCTTCGCCTGCTACCTCTTTCTGGCCATCACACACATCGGCTGGCGTCGCGCGGCGCTCTTCACTACGGTCGCGTACGCGGTCGCCTTCCTGTGCGAATGGAGTTCGGCGGTGAAGGCGACGGGGTTTCCGTTCGGCCTCTACTATTACATCGATCGAACCAGCGATCGTGAGCTGTGGATCGCCGGCGTGCCGTTCATGGATTCGCTCTCGTTCACGTTTCTGTCTTACGTCAGTTGGGAACTAGCGACGATGTTGCTGGGCCGTTTGAAGGCGAGTTGGCGCGACGTTCAGGTAATGAACGGAGGCGAGACTCGGAATCGGTGGGCGACTGCGGCGCTCGCCGCGTTCCTGATGATGTATCTCGACATCATCATCGATCCCGTGGCGCTGCGCGGCGACCGCTGGTTCCTGGGCAAGATTTATTACTATCCTGACGGCGGGAGCTATTTCGGAATAACGCTCGCCAATTTCCTCGGCTGGTATTTCGTCTGTTTCGTGATTGTCCGTCTATTCGTGTCGCTTGAGAGAGTGATCTTCGCAAAGGCGTCTAAATCAGAGCAGGAGACACTGGGACGGCAGGAACCGCGGGTCTACGCGGACGCGACGGATCAACGCGGATTATCATACCGCTACAAGGCGCTGGGGCCTGTCGGTCTATATTTCGGCGTGCTCGGATTCAATCTCTTCATGACCTTCCGGATCGGCGAGCGCGAGCTGGGCGTCGTGGGCGTGATTATTGTTTTGCCGCTGATCGCGATGATCGCGCTCGCGCTCGGCAGATCGAGGATCGAGGATTGAGGATCGAGGATCGAAGATCGAAGATCGAGAATCGAGGATCGGACTGGTGGCGCGATCTTCGATCCTCGATCCTCGATCCTCGATGCTCAGAAACCAAGCCCTTTGGTATTGAGCTTGACCCGCAGCAGGGCGGTGTTGGCGGTGATGTAGAGCGTCGAACCATCTCCGCCCCAGGCGACGTTCGCGGTCGGCACGCCTGTGTCGAATGTCCCCAGATGTTTGCCTTCGGGCGAAAAGACGTGAACGCCGCCAGGCCCGGTGGCGAAGAGGTTGCCGTCTTTGTCCACCTTCATTCCGTCGGGCAATCCGGGGCGCTTCTCCTTGGCCCATGCGGTCGCGTCGAAGAAAACCTTGCCGTTGGCGATCGTTCCGTCGGGCTGCGCGTCGTAAACCATCCAGATCGCCTTGTCGGGATCGGACGACGCGACGTAAAGCTTCTTCTCGTTCGGCGAGAAGGCGATGCCGTTCGGGCGCGTGATCTCTTTGGTCAACAGTGTCAGCTTGCCGTCTTTCGACAAACGATAGACGCCGCAGAAATCCAGTTCGCGCGCCGGGTCTTCCGCGCCCTTCGGCAGACCGTAGATCGGGTCGGTAAAATAGAGATCGCCGTTCGACTTGTAGGCCAGATCATTCGGGCTGTTCAGACGTTTGCCGTCGTATTTGTCCGCCAGCGTCGTTTTGGTTTTGCCGTCGGCTTCGAGCCGCGAGACGCGCCGGTCACCATGCTCGCATGCGACCAGGCGGCCCTGGGAATCATAGGTCAGACCGTTCGTGCCGGGTTCGCGTCCCGTGAACGGCTCTTTGCCCGTGTAACCGGCGGGCTGCATAAAGACGCTCTCGCCTTTGCCCTCCTGCCATTTGATGATCGCGTTGTTAGGAATGTCGGAGAAGAGCAGGTAAGTCTCCTTCCGGTTCCAGACAGGCCCCTCTACCCATTTATGCCCGTCGACCAGCTTCTCGACCTTGGCGCCTGCAGGGACGAGTTTGTCGAAGGCCGGGTCAAGGCTGATTATTTTGGCCGCGGAATCCGATCCGGTTGCGGCGGAATTCGAAGCCGGTTTATTGTCTGAAGCGTTGCTCGCCATCGGCGCGTTAGAGCAGGAAGCGAGGACAACCGCGAAGGCCGCGGCGATCAAAGGCATGTGCTGGAATCTCTTCATATATATCTCCTGTGCATTTTGATGGAATCTGAATCGAACCATCCGGCGTTGCGCCGGCGAGATACTGGGGCGCCGTACGGGGAGCGCGGAGCGACCTGAGCGCCGATCAAATAGGCTATCCATCGAAACCCAGGTCGCTCCGCGCTCCCCGTACCGTATCGCGGCGCCGCGACGATCTTGCGTGGTTTGAGTTTGTTTTTAGAAGCGCGGCGCAAATTCTAAACCATCAGGCGCGGTTTCTCACGAAAACAGGGTAAAATTGGCGGTGATGAAATCACTTCGAGTCGTAATCCGAATCCCGGCTTTGATTTTGGCGACAGCCTTTCTGTATCTGCTCTGGCTGTTCGGCAAGTATCCGGCCGCGCCTTTCAAAGGAATCAGGCGGCGATGGCGGAGGTTTATGTTGCGCGCCTGGGGGCGGTCGGTGGCCGCGATCATAGGAATGCGCGTCGTGACGACCGGCGATCCCCCGAGGCCTCCGTTCTTCCTGGTCTCGAACCATCTGAGTTACGTCGACATCATCGCCTATGCGGCGCGTCTGGGGTGCGTATTCATTTCCAGAGGCGACGTCGCCGATTGGCCTGGCATAGGGTTGGTGGCCCGCAGCGTCGGCACGATCTTCATCAACCGCGAAAAGTTGCAGGACATCCCGCGAGTTATCGCAGAGATAAACTACGCGTTGGATGAAGGGCTGGGCGTGGTCCTTTTCCCGGAAGGCGTGAGCGGCCCCGGCGACCGCGTACTGCCGTTTCATCCATCGCTGCTCGACCCGGCGGCGAAGGCGAACTATCCGGTCTCTTACGCCACGATCATTTACCGGACCGAGCCGGATGAGAAGCCTGCCTATCTGTCGGTAAACTGGTGGGAGAACCTGACGTTCGCGGAACACGCCAGGGAACTGTTGAAACTGTCGAGCTTCGAAGCGTCCATCACGTTCGGCTCGCATTATAGCGGCTTTCAATTGTGTATACGGGAATCTGTGTTTGCAACAAAGAATGTATCGATAGAACGCTGATGACGCGGATGCGGCGGATCATCGCTGATAAAGGCAAAAAAGATCAGCGATGATCCGCTCTGTCTGCGTCATCAGCGTTCTATTTACTTGTGCGCCGACATGAAAACCGCTTTAGTAGAGATGGCCGATGATCGGGAGTCGCTCTCAGCAATAGATCATTTGAGTTTGATTTCGTAAAACGCTTTCTTAACGGAAGCGTTATCTCCGGGCCAAACCGCCCATCCGTCCCAGGCGCCGCTCTCTCTCCTCATGCATCGCGTGTGAACTCGAATCAGGTTGTGGTCGCGCGGAATCTCGATCAAGTTGTAAAGCCGTGGAGTTGACGATGGGCGATGGGCCGCGACGGCTCCGAACGATCCGGCCCCGGCCATGTGCAGCTTGCGGGTCGGATGCAGATAACCGACCAGATCGGCGCGTTCTTCGTGGACGTGGCCGTGGAGGCAGAGCCTGAAATCGGCCTTGCGCAACTTTTCGATGAAATCGTCGTCGACGATCTTCTCATTGCCGGTCGCGGGGTGATGCCAGACCGCGATTCGCAAAACCTGCGCGTCGTCCTTCATCAACTTCAACTTCGGGCTCTTCGCTTCTTCGATCCGCCTGTCGGCTTCGATCAGACCTTTGGCCAGGGCATTTTCGTTGACGCGCGATCTGTCGGGGTGATATTCGTCAATCATCCAGGCCGAATTCAAAGCCAGAAACTGGATGCCGGTCTCTTCAAACAGCACTGACAGGCTCTGCGCTTCCGGTTTCAACGAGTATTCCAGTTGTTTGAACTGGTGGTGGAACCGCGCGAAATTCTTGAAGCGTGTCGGATAAAGCGAGTCGTCGCGCACCAGATAACCTTTGCCCTGCTTGACGCAACTGTCCGGCGGCAGCTTGCTCAAATCAACTTTGCGCTCCTGCATCCATTCGTAAACTTCTTCGTCCCAACTCAGGTCGTGATTGCCGGGAACGATGATCGTGCGTTCGGCGGTCAATTTCATCTCCTTGACCAAGTCGGAGAGGAAATCGTGGACCCGCTCGAACTCTTCGTAAGCGCCGCGATTCGTCAGGTCGCCTGAAATCACAAGGTAATCCAGGCTCTCGATCCCCAAACCTTCACGGCGGTCTCTCAGGTCGCTCACGAGCGGCTGCAAGCGGACAATCGGGTCGTCGTTCGCGCCGAAATGCAGGTCGCTCAAATGCAGGATGCGCGTGGGAGGACGCTGAATCTGTTTGGTGATGAACCTGGGCGCGCCAGTAGCTTCAGGCTTGGATGTGGGTTCCGGCGCGGATGACGGGCGCATGAGTTGTTCGACCGCCTGCCTGATCCCTTTGGCGATTTCGACAAAGGCCGCGTCCCGATTCTCCCAGAGCGTGACGGCCCGGTTGTCGCGCGGTAGCGATTGCAGCTCGGCCAGCGGCGTATTCAGCCAATCAACCGGGCGCAGGACGACGGGAATGACTACGGCTTCGCCCGCAGCGTGGCGTTCCAGCGCGCGTTTCGTCTCGATGTCGTAGCAATATTCCGAAGCGATGAAATCCGGGCTGACCAGCAGCAATATGATTCCCGCCTGTTCCAGATGGCGGTCAATCTCGTCTCTCCATTCCGCGCCTGCGCCGATCATCCGGTCGTGCCAGAATCCGATGACGTTTTCACGACGGAGCGCGCTCAGGTGTTTGCCCAACTCTTCGCGCAAAGCTTCGTCGCGGTGCGAATAGGAGATGAAGACCTCCAGCGGTTTGAATTCGTCTTTGGTCTTCTCGATCTCCCGCTCCTTTTTCTGGTCGATGCTGGTCTTCAACGCCACCAGTTCCCGCTCGGTCGCGGCGCGGGCCTCTTCGGCTCCTTTTCCGATCAACACGCGTGAATCGCAGATCGGGCAGCCGATGTCGGTCTTGCCATCCACGACGCGGGCTTTGATCGCGTCGTCGTCAAACGGGTGGCCGTTGGCGCATATCATCTTCCAGCCCTCTTTGATTTCGACGCCCTCTTTGCGCAGGTGCTCGTCAACGAAGCTGATGAACAGGTCTCGCGTATCCGGCGAGACCTCTTCGCTGAACATCAAATCCAGATGAGCTGATCCGCTCTGACGGTCGACCCTGCTCAACCCGCACACGCCCTGGCCGGGTTTTTCAAACTCGGCATGGTTTTTCCTCAAACGGACTCGCCCGAAACCCGTTTCGTTCTCGCCGCCCATTGCCAGTCGCGTCACCATCGAGGCCCAGATGTTGTCAATCGCTCCAGTGAACTCGTAATAGATCGTCACCGTGCGCGCCGCCCGTTCGTCGTCCGCCGCCTCCAACTGTTTGAATTCGGTGGGGAAGATCAGCATCCCTCCGTGCTTGAAACACAGGCCCCGGTCGAGCAGCAATTGCACGGTGCATTCCAGCACGATGCGTTCGCGCAAGGGGTCAACTCTCTCTTCCGGTTTGATCCCCCGCAGCGGCGTCCGGCCCGAAACGACCAGCAACTCTTCCAGCGCGGGCACGCCTTTTGGATTGTCGCGCGCCGCCAGAACCAGCGCCCCCGCGTATGTTGAAATAAGCCCGATCTGTAAAAGCAGCACACGGTCGCCCGACGATAATTGCGTTTCGACGATCTCTCCTTGCCCGGCCAACTGCCCGGCGACTGTGTTGACCGATTGCGAGTCGAATTCGAGGTCGGGGTCATTCTCCGCCTGCGCGCGAACCCGTTTTTCAAGCTCGGAGTAGAGCAGCGCCACTTCGCCCGCGTCCTGCAATTGACCTACGGTCTCGCGGATCAGTTGGAACAATCGAGGGCGCGTGGTCTTCGACAGTTCGTCCCATTTGATCTGGCCGATGACGGCTTTGCCCAATTCGGCCAGCCCGCGCGGAGCGAGCGCGCTGGTCGGAAAGTAATCAACGAATTCGCATTCGGCGATCAGCCGATTGATCTCGGCACGGTCAACTACTTCGTCGCCCGTGTCGAGCTTTGTCCCGACCAGCAGCTTGACCGTCTGCCGTCCCGCGCCGGGTCTTTCGGTCTGTTTTTTCAGCCGCAGATTCCATTCGCGCACGTCTTCAAACGCGGCGCGCCCGCGAGTCGGATCGAAGAGGATCATCGCCAGCGTTGTTTCGGGCAGGAACAACTGATGAACCAGCC
>WNFV01012932.1_pt1 | contig 11740 bp, 10 predicted proteins | sample 5400101 | NCBI WGS metagenome assembly WNFV01 (sample SAMN13153361, study PRJNA577476) | soil metagenome | isolation source: 115 cm soil or saprolite under grassland replicate 1 | place: USA:California | collected 2016-06-15
CGAATCGCGGGATTTCCACTCCGGTAGCGGTCGGCGTCAAGGCGTCCTTTGCAAAGTAAAGCGCACTTCGCCGACGCTGACATCGCGCCACGCGGTCGGCTCGACCTTGATGCTCGATTGCCGGATCGAGGCGCCGATCCTCTCCGGCCTTGCGCCCTTGCTCACGAGGTTGCCGATCTTCCCCCACTGGCCGTCGACCTTGCCGTAGACCGCCTGCGGATGAGTGTTGAAGCTCAGGATCTCCGCCTGCCCGTCTCCGTTCAAGTCCAGCGCAACCATGAGGCAAGGCGTCTGATTCGTCTGGGACAGGCAGGACGGATGTTCCCATTGCTGGGCCGTTACCGCGTCTTCCAGGTACTTGATGAACGCCGGATCGAGCGCCGCGCCGGCAGGAAACAACTCGATGCGCGACGCGAGCAGCTCCGGCGGGACGCTTGGCCGGCCGTATTTCCTCGTCTTCTCCAGCGAAGCGGAAGCGAGCCTCGCGATCTCCTTGTTCGAATCCTTGGACAGTTCGGCGAGAGCGTTGCTGCCGTAGCGCCCCAGATCGAATCGGAGATAGTCGTAATCGAATTTATCCGCGGAGACGCGGCTCGTGCGCAGGCGCTCCACCTGGCTGGCCGCGGCCATCCGCTTGGGATCGAGGATGGGGCTGGTCGCCAGAAGCAGAACGCCCGCGACCACCGCGGCCATGCCGACGTTGACCGGCGCCATGCGCCCCATCCAGGGCGAACGGCGCAGCGCCGCCGCCGCGTATCCGATTCCGTAGAGCGCGGCGATGAACGTGGCGATGGCGGCCCATACCCGCGCCACCGTCCAGCCGTGCTGCGCCACACGCAGTCCGAGCGAGTACGCGCACAGCGCCGCGTAGACCGGCAGCGCGAAGACGGCGAAGCGCACGACCTGCTTCAGCCACGCCGGATAACGCGGCTCGCTCTGCCCGTCCTCGTACGCGGAATTCAGGAAGTGGATGAACAGAAACTGGAGCCACAGCATCAGCGTGCTCGCGTGGCCGGTCTTCCACAGCGGCTGCAGCCCCGTGAACGGAAGCGCGAGCAGGAACAGCACGGCGATGAGCGCCACCAGCGGCAGCAGCCAGCCGAAAACGCCCAGGAGATGCCGGCGCAGCGTGACCACGATCTTCTCGTGCGACTCGATCAGGTAGATGGCGTAGCCGAAAGCGATCGAGCTGATCGGATAGAAGAACGCGGGTTTGGTGAAGAGCTCCCAGAAAAACGCGATATCGACAACCTTGAACAGGGCGCCCCAAAGGAAGAGCAGCATCCAGAAGACGCCGGTGAACAGGGCGGCCTCGGCGAGAAGGAGCGCGTTCTGCCAGGAGAACTCGAACAGGTCGGGATACGAAACCCTCCACGTGCCGCGCCGCGCCCAGGCCTGCGCGAACGGCAGGGCGATAAACCAGGAAACGAACAAGGCGCCGTAGAGAGCGAAGAGCACGGGGAAACTGAATCGGTCGGAATTCGGCGCGTCGGCGACCCACCCGGTATACGCGCCCAAGGCTCCGGCGAACGCCGCGATGGCGGCCGCCAGCGCCCACGTGAGCCGCTCGCGCAGGCGGGCTGCGAAGATCTCCAGCGCGACCGGAACGAAAAGCGCGACCGCGTAAAACGCGAAGAGCCAGCTGGTCTCTGTCGCCGGCCACGTCTTGTGCTCCAGGGAGTAGTGCAGGCCGTACAGCAGCCATCCCTGCACGACGGCAATGACCAGGATCGGAATCGCAGCCATTCGCTCCTCCTTCTTTGATCAGGGGATTATCCGCCCTCAGCGGAAATCGGAGAGCTCCGGGTCGTCGATCTTCTGCGCGGGAAGGCCGGTGATCGAGGGCAGCTGCGACAGACGCGGCATCCCGGTCCGCACGCGCACCCTGCCCGTTTCGTCCTTCCACACCAGACCCGGCGTGCCCGACACACCGAAGCGGTCCATCAGCTCGAAATTCGCATCGAGCTGCGCCGCTAGCACCTTCGACGCCTTCACCGGCGCGATCCCCCCGTCGTAGGACTCCGCGCGGTATCCCGTCTCGTTCTCGCGCATCGCAGCAACGCGGTCCTTCGCCTGCATGATCGCCGCTGCGCGACCCGTGGAACTCTCCTTCTGATACGCCACCGGCACCCAGCGCACCTGCAACCCGGCTTTTTCGTAGGCCTGCAGCGCCTTCCACGTCAGATGGCAGTACCAGCAATTCGCGTCGAAGAAAACGTAGAGAATGCGCTTCGGCGAGGTTGCGCCTTCGGTGACAGCGTCGGTTTTTTCGAGGGTGGAGAAGAGAGCGGGCAAGTCGCGGGCAGCGGGTTTTTTCGCGTCAGCGCCCGACGCAGCGTACGTCGCAAACACCGTGCTGGCGATCGCTAAGAGGAAAAAGCGCTTAACGCGGGAGCACACTTTCATCTCTCCCGTTGTATGGCTGCTGCAGAAGTATCTGATGGGGATTGAACGCGGCTGCAAACGCGCCCCTATGTGTTAGTTAGCTAGTGACAGGCCTTCTTGACCTTGGCCCAGAAACTCGAGCTAGCTAGTGTCTTTAGAACGACCTGGTACTGTGTATCAATATCAGAAGCCTTCGTGCTAGCCACAGCACTTTGTTTGATTTCGTCAATCAGCGGTCGAACCACTTGAGCCTCGAGTCCGAGTGGCGAAAGCCACTTTCTAATAACTTTCAATTTTCCGCCTTGCTCCAGATTCTCCTGGGAAAGTCTCGGCAGCTGCGGATATTGCTTTTCGATCTGGCGTATGCCCTCCATAAATACGCGTGCCGACAAGAAATCCTCAACAGTAGCTCCTTGCCAATCTGGAACAAGCTCAGAGTAGCGACACCACATTCCATAGCCCTTGTCACGACGGTACTCTGCTTGCTTGTCTGTCGCGGCGGCGTCGTCGTCGCTAACGATTAGACAATCTCTCTCAGATAGCTCTAGGGAATCTCTGAATTAGTGCCTCGTTTGCTTGTCTGAAGTGCAGCGCCTCGGCGCTGCACAATCACGAACGGAGGACGAGGATGAAGAACAAGCAAATGACGCTGACCGAAACCGGATTCGAGAAATACGCCAAGACGACAAATACGCCAAGACGACGCGCCGCGCGCAGTTTCTGGCGCAGATGGAGCGCGTGGTGCCCTGGGGTGAGCTGTGCGCGCTCATTGAGCCCGAGTACCCGAAGGGTGAAGGTGGCCGGCCGGCGGTGCCGCTGGAGCGGATGCTGCGCATTCATTTCCTTCAGCACTGGTTCAATCTCTCGGACCCGGCGGTAGAAGAAGCGCTTTACGACTCGGCGGCGATGCGCGCCTTTGCGGGAATTGACCTGGGCTCGGAGCCCGCACCCGATGAGACCACGGTGTGCAAGTTCCGCCACCTGCTGGAGCGTAACGGTCTGGGCACGCGGCTGTTCCAAGAAGTCGGACGCTATCTGCAAAACCGCGGCATGAAGGTGAGCTCGGGCACGATCGTCGATGCCACGATCATCAACGCGCCCAGCTCTACCAAGAATGCCTCGGGGGAGCGTGACCCGGAGATGCATCAAGTGAAGAAAGGCAACCAGTGGTACTTCGGCATGAAGGCCCACGTCGGGGTGGACAAGAAGACCAAGCTCATCCACTCGGTGGCGGCGACCCCCGCCAACGTGCACGACGGCAACATGCTGCCGGAGCTGCTGCACGGGCAAGAGACCCACGTCTGGGGCGACAGCGCCTACGCGGGTCAGACTGAAATGATCGAGGCGCTGGCCCCGGCAGCGAGGGACCTCACCCAGAAACGCGGCCGCGGTTACCGCTACCTCACGCCGCGGCAACGCATCATCAACCGCGCGCGCTCGCGCGTGCGCGCCAAGGCCGAGCACGCAATCGGGGTGATCAAGCGCATCTTCGGCTTCACCAAGGTGCGCTACCGCGGGATCACCAAGAATGCCAACCGCCTGTTCGTCGCCTGCGCGCTGGCGAACCTGTTCATGGTGCGCCAGCGCTTGTTGCGAATGCAGGGGGCGTAGTGCGTCCGAATTTGGCAAAGACACCTGTTCAGAGCCCGATCGGGCAGCAAAAAAGCTCCAATCCGATGCCGATCGGTCTCTTCGAACCCCATTCACCGCGGGTGCCATCATTTGCGGCTGCTACTTCAGAGATTCCCTAATAGAGCAGTAATGCTCCGAACACTCTTAACGCCCCTTGCATGACAAAGACCTAAGGCTTCAAGGTCTGTTTTGAGCTCCTTCTGCTTGGCGCTCAAGGCCTCTACGGCAATCTGAAAAACGCGCTTGTCTGTCCAACCTTCGAAGACTACGTTTTTCCTTTTTAATGTTTCAAATATCGAATACCCGATTGCTCTATAGAGAACTTCCTCATCAAAAATCTCGGATTTCCCCGCTCGTTCTATTGTCGTGATTTCGTTCTTCTTTCGCACGATGAAGTGCCTCTCGACGTTCTCTTTGTCGATCATGAAAATCGAATGCGTGCTCATCACAACATAGTTGGACTCGGCAATTCGAAGTAGTTCCGCGAGCAGGTGACGTGCTCCCGAAGGGTGGAGCCCCACCTCTGGTTCATCAATCAGCAATAACGTATCGACCAGCTCTCTTGTTCTGACCTTTGCCGAGACCATCAATAAGAACGTAACGAATCTCTTAAAGCCGTCGCTTCGATTTTCAAATTCAAGTCGGAGATCCTTATCAACAATGCTTACAAGAATTTGGTCACCATGAGGTTCCAATTCAATCTGGATTCCCTTGTAATCTGGCCATACCTTCCTAACGTGATCAGTAGTTTTTTTGGAGACCCGTGAAAGAAGATTGCGCTGGTGATGAAGGGAGAGACGGCGCACCGCACCAAGTTCGGACCTGATGTCGTCTATTCCACTTAGTTGAAACATGTTCTTCAGCGGCAGACAAGAATCCGGATTCGCTAGGAACCCGTCTAAGGCGATTTGCGGAGGTAGATGATTTTGAGGATCGTAGGACCAATAGATGCATCCCAAGCAAGACTCGTCACCGAGACCAACAATTGCATTTCCAACTAAATTATCCAAATCCTCCGGCGTGGCATCTCTAAGGTGAGAAGGATCAATGTCGCCAGCTGCATCAGGGCTAACTATTTTTACTGACCCGAGTGGGATGGTTTCACCATTCGCAGCGCTGACACTCACTTCCTTTGGTAAATTTTCGATAGGTGCTTTCCACCCTTTTAGTATCTTGATTTGCTTAGCGCGCGTATACCAAGAAAAATATTTGCTCTCGTTGTTCAAATCGATCTCATAGAGCAAATATTCATGCTCCAAGACGATTTGATCTAGAGTCGCCTTATTTCCAGTGAGCATAGCGACTGGAGTGGTCTCCCGCGATTTTTTCTTATGAACGGATCCTTGGACACTGTCTTTTATCGATGAATAATCGTCTTTCTCGAGTTTGAAATGAAAGCGAATAAATGCTTCCTTGATCCTCGCTTCGCTAGCCTTTTCCAATCTCAGATCAGTCTTCTTCGGCAACTCCTCTTCAGCTAGGAAAGACAATGCTTTTAGAATATTGGATTTTCCAGACTCATTGATTCCAACGAGTATCTGACAATGAGGTTCAAACGTTGATATGGCTTTCTTTGTCAACGGAGACGAGTTGGTCCTGCCCACACTGCGCGGTGAGCGAGTTGCAATGCTCGATTGCCCGATAGGGAACGCGGCGGGGCCATCTTGAGCGACGGTCGATCAAGCTGATATTCGCGCGTTGGGTAGCGGCATGACTGCTGTGCGTCGCGGAGCTGCCTCGGTCTAGGATCTGGGATGCCGGCGTTCGAGCCGGACCAATAACGTCCGTCAAGGATTCTCCTTTCCGCGGCCGCGCCGCGTTGCCTATCGGGCATGAGTAGTGGATGTCGTGGGTCTCCTTTGGCGAGTCGATCGGTGCGGGGGCTATCGATGCACGGTTGCGATCCTTCAACTCACTGCGGCTTAACGCTCTGGCCGATGGCCCAGACAAAGCCCGAGAGCTCGCGCGCGAGCGCGACCACGATCTTGTTGTGATTGACGTGCCGGGCGTTCATACGCCGGTACTTGGCTGAGAGGCGCAGTTGCGCACGCCAGGCGATGTCGCAGACGGCTTTCGGAATTCCCGTTTGCCGGGTCGCGATGATGCGCGTCACCCGCGCCGGATGGCGATAGGCCCAGGCCGCCTCGATCAACGCTCGGCGCGCGTAGCTGTTGCCCGCCTTGGTGATCGAGCCCTGGTGCCGGTGCTCCCCGGAGGAGTCCTCGCGAGGCACCAGGCCCAGGTAACCCATGAGCTGGCGCGCCGAGGCAAAGCGGGTGAGATCGCCCAGTTCCGCGATGAGCGTCACCGCATGCACGAACTGGATGCCACGCATCGCCTGCAGCGCCCCCACCACCGGGGCAAAGCGCCAGCCCGCCATTTCTGTCTCGATCGCCCGGGTGAGCCGTTCGATCCGTGCGGTGGCCACCACGATGGCATCGACATACTCCTCGAACACGATTCTCTGCGCGGGCTCGGGCAGCTTCAGTTCCGACAGCCAGCGCCGGTGCGCCCCCGTCCACGAGGTCCTGCCCACGTAGCGGATGTCGTTCCTCAGGAGCAGCGCCTTCAACTGCTGGCGCACCCGCCGCTGCGCGATCACCGCATCGTCGCGCCCGCGCACCAGGTCCCGGATCGCTTCGTCCCGGATATCGGGCACGTGGATCGCCTCCAACTCCCCGGCACGCGCCAGGCTCGCCAGTCGCTCGCTGTCGCGCCGGTCGGTCTTGACATGATCGCCTGCGCGCCGCGGAATGAGCGAGGGCGACACCACCATGCAGGCGTGCCCCAAGGCTGTGATCTCGCGGTAGATCCAGAACCCGCAGGGCCCGGCTTCGTAGACGAAGACCGACTTGCGCCCCTTCGACTGCTGTCTCCTTACCATTTTCAGTAGCGAACCACGATCCCCGCCAATCTGCCCGAGGCGACGCACCTCACCGCCTGGCTCGGCGACAGTGATATCGATCGATTCCTTGTGCACATCCATGCCCACGAACACAGTGCTAGACTTTTCCATGGCCTGCCTCCGTTCAGTGTGTTTGCGCCACCGTGCCAAACCTGTGGCTCTGCGCGCTCATCGCGCAACCCACGTTACCGCGGAGGTGGGCCGCCTGCACTCCAACGAAAGCCATTCTGTCTAGCTCAAGGTCCTTAATCGACCGAAAGTTGTGAATTCTGGCCGAATGTAATTTCATTTTCAGGCCCCCACCAGAGGCGCAAACTTAGGAGACCATTAAATACTTGGGGTCTGACCCCATTTACTCCGACCCCATTTACTCCGGTCAGCTTCGATTGACCAAACGGTTGAAGCAGCGCTCAAAGAGCCTTAACTCTTTTCAGGCATCAATGAAAGCTGGGTGCCTCGCCTATTGGAGGGATCAAGGTCTGCTTGAGAGTGATTCGAGTAGGTTGACCAAGTGGGATAGTACCCATCCGATTGCTCTCCCCAAACAGTCCAGCCTTGTCGAGGACCACGAGCAAATAGCTCCAGATAAGGACCAGAACTGCAGGACTCTATGATTTCATATAGCTCGTCGGGCTTACGCGAATGCTCACGTTTCATTGTTTTTATGATATTCACCTGACGTCGACCCGGCGCCAATGTCCGAGAGTTCTTACCGCGAACGCCGAACAATACAAGTTCGGTGGTGTTGCGGAAATAGAATCCGACACCGCGCCCATCAGGTCCCCCGTCTTTTCGCACCTTGTGCCAAACGATATTCGATTTATACTCGAAGCCCCAAGCAGCCATTACATCTAACCCTTCACGAAGCAAGGCGTTAGGTACCCAAAGATATAGATGCGCTGTCTCCTCAGCAAACTCTGATACCGGCAGGGTCATGATATCAGCCAGCTCCAGCGTCGCATAACGTGACAGTCGACGGTGCTCTGGTGCCATTTTTCCAGTACGATTTTTAAACTGCCAGGGCGGATCTGCCAGGACAGTTGAAAATTTCTCGCGCTTAAGGGCGTATCTAAGTTTTTCCGCTGCGCTTGAGGTTTTCTTCATACGCTTCCCAATCCAAGATTGATCTACGCGTGATTCCGAACACGAGTACCGGACATCCCCCATTTCGTCCAGCTGCAAGCCTGCGCAGCAGCTGATCCATGTGCGTCGTGCTCGCTCCGAACTTGGCTAGTACAGGCTTTTCCTTTCCGTCCTTATCCTTAAATTTTCCTAACTTCTTAAAGACCTCGTTTAGATCCTGAGTAGATCTTGTAAGCAATACCGCGACGCTGATCTTGTTGAATTCAAAGAATGCACGAAATGCGTAGAGGTCCCGATCAAAGGTCTGGTCTTTGCTGTTCCACTCAACATCAAACGCGACACGGCCTTTTACGTAGTCTATTTTGTGCGTGTCTTGCGTGACTTCGTTTCCATCGACCACCAAGGATGCTTTGAGCTTCTCCTCGCGCCAGGCCGGTCGCAAGATCGCTGAAATCTTCCGAGGCATGTCGGATTCGTTGCCGCCAGGCGCTTTGATCTCGGCCGTAGTGACCCGGAATTTTCGGAGCGCACCACATAACTCGTCGAACTCACGAGGAAATTCGTTCTTAAGAATGACGGCTGCATGACGATAATCATGGATTTCAAACAAGTCACGCAGATCTCCCGGTATGAAGTCGCTCCAGATCAAGAATGGCCCTACCCTTAAACCGAATGCCACATACTACCCCAAAATATGGGGGTGGGGTCAACCCCTACCCCAAGCTATAGTGGAAACCTTGCTGCTTGGGATAGCCGTCGGTGGGCGCTAGGCTACTAAGTTCTCATGCAAAGAAAGACTATACTGTATATAAACACAGCGCGCAACTACGACTCAAGGGCTAACGGCTACGAAGGCGTCGCCAACGTATTCAACGCGTCAACTTACTCGCCATAACGAAGTCCTTGTATAGCAAGGATTCCCCGCTAGACCCAGGCAGATAGAGGTCGGTAGTAAATCGATCATCTGGGAAATCAATCCGCTTCAACACGCGAGCAAACTGCTCACTACTAGGCACCTCTCCCGGAGCTGACACATAAAGATATGCCATACGCAAGAATCTCATGAGAGCCCTAAAGCCGTTTGTCTTGTTAAGCATTAGGCCGCGCCCCATGTAATTCCATGCTTTCGGCCATCGCTCCCGCACTGCGTCGAAGTAATTCCAAACTACATCAGTTATTTGGAGATCTTGCTCCTTCAAGAACATGTTTCGGAAAATCAAAATACGCAATTCATCAGCGCTTGCCAAACTCGGTGCCTTTCGCCGAAGTAATAGATTGCGATCCTGATTGGGATTGGTGGAGACATAGCGAAGCAAGGATTCGACGAACGTGGATTGTGTAATGGTTTCGCCAAAGCGTCCTTGGGTGGCCACTCCCAAGCGTTTAATCCGCTGAAAGAAAGGGCTCTTTTCGTTACGATCTAGCGCAACTGCTATGTTATGACAGATTTTTTGTGGACTCCGTGTCTTGGCCAAATCAAACAAATCGTAAACCAAGCTCTTGTTTACTTTAGTCTGCGCGAGATTGACCGTGGAGAAGACATAGGCTTGGTCAGCGATGTCCATTTCGACAAACACGCTTACGTTCACTTGAAAGTCAAGGTTTCGATTCTCCCGAAGACCCTCGATCCTATGCTGTCCATCAATGACTTTGGCAATCTGTCGGAAGTTGACTCTTTCTTCGCCCTCTCCTGGGTCCAAGTACTCTCTTATAGTCATCTGCCTCTTCTCTTCATCGTATGTGGCGCAGGTTCCGGGAACAGCGATGATTACCGCCGTCGGAAAGCAAGCATCTGGAGATCGCACGTATTCGGCAATCTCAACAACACGTTCGGCGCTGAGAGGGCGTTGAATTCCCAGGTACGTTTCAAAGCCGCGTTCCCCTTCGATTCTACGAACATCTACCCATGTTATTTCACATAGCAGGTCACCCGAGATCGCACCGACATAGAAAACTCCAATGGGCTGCTCAATGCGGATGCACGGAAATGTAAGCTCCGTCGGCGTATTCATGAGGGACTTAGCCATTCGTTGATTTCCTTAACGATGGTCTCGCACACGTTGCGTGTAATCGCGTTCTTCGTTCATCATCATACGTGGAGGATCTGGCCAATAAGTGTTGTTGTATACGAACGCTAGATACAAGATCGTAAGAGACCCGACATAAACCCACAAAGAAATGTACAAGGTTGAGTCAGTGATCGGCTGCGTCTTCACCCGCTGCGATATGTAAACAGTCGCAGCGACAATCGTGCCGATCAGCACAAGTCCGAGATACCAGAACTTGGCTGGAAAAGCTCTCGGTAAATCTCGCTCTCGACTCACTATATAAATAATTGGTGCGAGAGTACTTGCCGCATAGATGAATAGTTCGCCATTCTTGACCATCTCTCGAAACCCAAGCATCAAAGGTTGAAAAGAGAGTTCCGGCCATGCAACGTGAACAGCTCCGGCCCAAAGAGGCACAGTGGCAATTATTTGTCCGATGACGAGCTCTCGAAGGGCTTCCAAATGGTCCCTGGGAGACGTTTCATCTAGCCCGCCGACGAAGGGGATCCAAGCGATTGCGACAAAGCAAGCCCTGCCTAGTAGGCGGAGACGATCTCGGAGTCTATTCACGTTGGCATCTACTAGTCCGCCGACCACCGTGCAGTGAAGGCCGTTGGTGATACGTGTGCACGATCCATTCGCGCCGCTCCGCCCACCCGTCTCACCCCGGCTCCTGCCCCTTCGCCTTGAACACGGCGCCGGCAGCCGGCGTGGTGAGGAACTTGATCAGCGCCTTTGCCGCCGTCGAGTCCTTCGAGCCCACGCCGACGCCGGCATGGAAGACGGTGTAGTTCTGCAGCTCGGCGGGCAAGGGCCCGAGGACTTCGACGCCGGGCGCGGCCATCAATTCGTTGACGAGGATGACTCCGAACTGGACTTCTCCTCCGGCGACGAGCTTCCCCACCACCGCGCCAGAGGGGGCGAGCACGACCTTCGGCTTCATCTGTTCGGCGATCCCCATGCGCTCGAGCAGGCCCGCGAAGTAGACGCCGCTCGCGCCTTCCTTCGCCCAGGAGATCGATTTCGCGGAAAGGAGCGTGCGCTTGAACGCATCGGCCGTGCCGATGTCGGGCCGCGGCGCGCCCTTCCTGATGCCGATGCCGACGCCCGAGCGGGCGATCGAGGCGCGCGAGGCCGCGTCCACCTTGCCCTGCTTCGCGAGATCTTCGACCCCGCTGCTCGTGAGGATGGCGAGGTCGAGGGCTTCGCCCGCTTCGATCTGGCGCTTCAAGGCGGCGGCGAGGCCGAAAGCGATGACGAGCTTGTTTCCGGTCTCGCGCTCGAAGGCGGGCGCGAGCTCGAGCAGCGCCTCCTTCACGCCGTTCGAGGCGAGCACCTTGATTTCGGCGGCGCGGATCGAAGCCGTGGTCATGAGAGCGGCGATGCCGATGACTGCGGTGAGCAGCGTTTGACGTTCATGTGATCTCCCCTGTGCTTGTGCAGGGCATCGTACTCCTGCCCTCCCGACAAGGTAAGCCGGGGAAACCCGACAAGCCCCGCCTAGCGGGCCGCTTCAAACAGGTGTGAACACCTTTACATGCACGGGACCATGGAGGACGGCGCCTTCGGCGGCGGCCGCATTGACCGCACCCGCGTAGGCGGCGCGTTCGGGAGTTTCCTTGAGGAACCAGGCGAGCGAAACGCTGGCGTCCAGCACCAGCTCGATCGCCATCAGCGCGCGAGACGT
>WNFV01008320.1_pt1 | contig 11737 bp, 13 predicted proteins | sample 5400101 | NCBI WGS metagenome assembly WNFV01 (sample SAMN13153361, study PRJNA577476) | soil metagenome | isolation source: 115 cm soil or saprolite under grassland replicate 1 | place: USA:California | collected 2016-06-15
GATGGATTCGGCAAAACTTCAGGCCATTTCAGCGATAATAAGTCGGATGGGAGCTAAACTTGCCCAGGATATTGAGAAGGGTATGGAAATGCGGTATTAGGAAACTGGTTGGTTACACAAATAGATATTGCGCTACCCTCTTTGAAGCTGGGTCGAACCTCGAAGCTCATGGGTGAGATCGCTCCCAGTTAAACAGTCCGGCCACAACGGATACAACAGCGGTCACCATAGGTAGAACAAGCGGAACTCCGATCCATCCGCCTCTAGCAAAATATATTAAAGCTACAATTGCTCCAAATACTCCATAAACCAGACTCATCACTAATAAGAGTATCAATCCCAAAAGACTTCGCCGAAATACGTGGAGGTACGAACCACCAGCAATTAAAAGCGCTACGCCAACATAGAAAAGTGAGCCCTTCAGTATCTCCGAGTCTTGGCTAAGAAAAAAGAATATTGCACTTGACGTAATTGCGAGCACGCCTGTAGCGATGCCGGCAATTACTTCAAATTTACCGTAAGTTTCATCTTCCTTGCGCGTACCATACACCGACGTATAGCTTTAACGTTCTAACATTGGTATCTGCCGGTACAGTAATCTCGAATCGTGGGGCGTCGGGTGCATGCCATAGTTAGCCCGCCGGGGATAGAAATTAGCGCCTTTATTTCAGATTAATGCTGACTGTAAGAAACCTCGACATTCATAGTTCCGAGATTGCCTGAAAACCCGTTGGGTATATCATTCATACTCAAATAGAGCTTTCCAGAGGACCTATTTCCAGAATAGCTTTCTCCAACTCGGAAAGTGACATGCCCAACTTTACCAACAAGTTCATCTAGATGGGCAGAAGCCACTATAGTTCCGGGCCAAGGCTCACCAGTGCGAGAGAAGGCTGGTTAATTCGTCCGCTATTGAATCAATGGGAGCAAACCGGTTACTCTTGCTCTCATAAACTTTCACGGGCATGTGTGATTGAGCGCGCAATTAACTTTCCTCAAGCTGAGTAATAAAATATTGAGCAACAGACAATAAAGCGTGATGCTGCGCGGAAGCCTCAGTCTACAATCAACCTGTGTCTAGAGGCCAAAAAAAACTCCACAATAAGATAAAGAGGTAATGGTGATTGGAGAATTAGGGCAAGACTTGCGCTACGGCCTTCGCAGTTTTATCAGAAACCCAAGCTTCACACTTGTTGCGGTACTGGCACTGGCGGTAGGCATAGGCGCCAATACAGACATTTTCAGCGTGGTCAGTGCAATCATTTTGCGCCCACTCCCATATCAGGGCGCAGACAGGTTGGTCTGGATCTGGGGAAATAACAGTAGGCTTGGCATTAATCAGGGCTATCTGTCGAATGCGGACATCTACGATTTTGAGCAGCATAGCTCGAGTATCCAGTCTATCGCCGGCTGGACCACAATGCCCATCAATCTCATCGAGGAAACTACTTCCGAAAGGCTGGAGGGCATCCTCGTTTCACCAAGGTTTTTTAGTTGCCTCGGTGTATCAATGCAGGTAGGTCGGGACTTCCAGTCTCAGGAAGCTGAACCGGGCCAGAACCAGGTTGTCATCATCAGCGATAACTTGTGGCGCCGCCGGTTCGGGGCTGATCCGAAGATCATCGGTAAGCAACTCACTCTCGACCGCAATGATGCAAAGACTTTCATGGTTGTTGGCGTTGCTCCACCGGAAGTTCAGTTCCCGACTCGCACAGACGTCTGGATGCCTAACGTAAGAATCTCGAGCAGCGTGGGGCGCGGCGGACATGACTTGCGAGGCGTAGCACGCCTCAAAGCCGGCGCGACTATGGAGCAGGCCGAGTCCGAGTTGAATGTTCTCGCTCAAAACCTGGAGCGACAATACCCGGAGACGAACGAGGGCTGGAGAATCAGCCTAACCTCAGTGCGCGACGTAGTCCTTGGCACGCCGTATAAAGGGTTGTGGTTATTGCTGGCGGCCGTGAGTTGTGTACTCTTGATAGCCTGCGCCAACGTCGCCAGTCTGCAACTTGCCCGTTCTACAAGTAGGAGTCGGGAAATTGTGCTGCGCGCTGCGCTTGGCGCCGGCCGAATTCGAATCATCCGACAACTACTAGCCGAGAGCCTGCTGCTTTCGTTTATTGGCGGGGTGTCCGGATTATTCCTCGCATGGGGTGGCGTATTCGGGTTGCGGGCCAGTGGACCGGCTACCATTTCCCGTTTAGGCCAAGCCACTGTGAATGGAAGGGTGCTCGCATATACAGGAGTGGTTATCCTGGTGGTAGGTATCACGTCTGGCCTTATCCCTGCCTGGCAGTCTTCACGTTTCGATTTGAATGGAGCTCTCAGAGAAGGACCGCGCGGCGCTACAGGTTCCGGAGGCAGGAGCCGCCTGCACAGCCTGTTACTGATGGCGGAGATTGCTGTTGCCACGTTGTTGCTTGTTGGTGCGGGATTGTTGCTCAAAAGCTTTTGGCGCTTGCAGGCCGTCGATCCCGGTTTTAATCCGGATCACCTGTTGACTGCCGGCGTCTCTTTGAATCGTGAGAAGTATATGAAGGCAGACGAGCGTCGCACTGTGTTTTTCAGCCAGATTCTCGAGCGTATCCGCTCAGTCCCAGGTGTCCAATCAGTCGGGATGATTTCTCATCTGCCGTTCAGTGGCCGCGGGGTGAATATGGGGTTTACGATCGCTGGGCAACCGGCGGTCGGCGGCGATGATGACAGATTACGAGCCGAATTGCGTGTTATCAGTCCGGATTACTTTCGGACCATGAGTATACCCGTGCGCAATGGAAGAATTTTTACTGAACAGGACACAAAGTCGGCCCAGACTGTAGCAATAGTCAACGAGGCGTTTGTTCGGCAATTCTTCCCTGGTAGAACCCCTCTCGGCGAGCGTTTACAGATCGCCTTCAGTGACCCGCTGAACGTCGAAGTTGTTGGTGTCGTCGGTGACGTCAGGCACCGCGGCTACGACGCTGACGCGCGGCCCGAAATGTACGTCTCTTACCTGCAGGACACAATTTGGCCCGTAATGAATCTGGTGGTCCGGACCCATGGCGAGCCACTCACGCTAGCCGCAAATGTACGGCGTGAGATAGAAACGGTGGATCCGACGCAAGCCATTTTCAATGTGCGTCCGTTGGAAGAAATGATGTTCGATTCGATCGCCGAGCGCCGCTTCAATCTTATTTTGTTGTTAGCGTTCGCGGTCGTGGCCGTGTTGACGGCGGCGGCCGGCATTTACGGCATCATGACTTACTTTGTCAGCCAGCAAACATCTGAAATTGGTATTCGGATGGCGCTCGGCGCGAGGAGGCGAGACGTTTTGAAACTCATTCTCGGGCACGGAATGCGGTTGACGATGTGGGGTGTGGGTATCGGCCTGCTGGCCTCTTTGGCCGTAACGCGGCTGATGGTCAGCTTGCTGTTCGGAGTCGGCGCTATTGACCCGCTCACGTTGGCCGGCGTGACTATCTTCCTAACCTTCGTGGCACTGCTCGCTTGTTATGTCCCAACACAAAGAGCAATAAAGGTAGATCCACTAATCGCTATCCGAGAGCAGTGATCCAACTCTAAAAACGAATCAAATGGTTGTAGAGCTTTACGTGTCGCTTCATTCATGGCGTTCGTTTACCCCGCTCGGTTTTTGCCCCGCGCGCCGCGCGACTCATAACTCTAATGGCACACACGGTTGAGCTTTTCGAAGACTTTCGCAGCTTGCTAACGGATACGCTTGAACTGTTTGCATATCCTGTTTATGATCTGCTCAACCGTTATGGTCAGGGTTATAAAAACAACGCGGTTTTCATTCTACAGAAGCTTGAAGATTTCGCCCGTTTGGATCAAATCAAAAACTTCTCAATGTTTTATTAGGCGGTTATTTTTCGGACCAGATTTCGATTCGCTTTTGCATCGTCATCTTTCTCAGCAACTGTCTTAACCTTCAGCCAGCCGCGGCAACGCGAGAATGCGTAGATACTATCCTTCCGCTTCATCACCATGCCTTCAAGATTTAGGGCCTCGAGTTTTTCGAATAGTCGCTCTCCATTGCCGGCAATATGATCCATAAACCGTATGCGACAAGTGTTGTCCTTGGGTAGGATGTACTTCAAAAGTGCTTTGCGCCTTATTAAAGCACAACCAGTAAGATCAAAACCATCCAAGTGCAGCAAGTCAAAAGCATAAAACACAATCGAGCACTTGCGACCACCCCGGAATCGCAACGTATCGAATTGCGGTAGGCCGTCTTCACCCCAGGGCGACGATTTCGCCATCAATCAAAGCGTCCTTTGCTTTGATGGCTTTTCCGATTTCCCTGAGTTCGGGAAGCGTTCATTCAGACTGTTCTTTCTCCGCGAAACCAAATGCACCTTGCCATTGCGTACAAAACATAGCGTTCTCCACCCATCCCACTTCGGCTCAAAAAGCCAAGCCGGATCAGAGAACGGCTTGGCCGCAAGCGTCGGCCGCATCGGCTCGACCGCGTCCGGCATTGATGCGCGTTTGGCGTCAGGGTGAAATCGCTTTGGTTTTCTCTGGGCTGCGAACTGTGAGGGCTATATTTTCACTGCGCACCTAACGCCAGGTCAAACGCGGGCGAAGCGGAAACGTGTAAGAGTCACGATCCATACAAATGCTTGGCGAGGTTAGCGTGGTAACGTCGTCGAAGACCGCCGAGCGGAATTGGCAGAGGTTGGGGGATCTTTGACCATCTTCTCAGAAGACGCGAGACCGCTTTCAATCGTGCTCGCATGATGCGCCGAAACCAGTCCTGGTTGAACTGAGCGCGAGCTTCCTTTAAATCTTGGTCCAGGCGGATAAGGAGAAGCATCGCCTGTGCAGTGAGAAGCCTGTCACCAGTGAGAGTACTTGCGAGCACGTCTGTCCGAAACGATTGAGAGTCGTCCTCAACACAAGCTTCTGGCGGTGATGTTGTTGACTCGATAACGATTGTTGTGTGAAGCGAAGATGACATAACGCTTTCCAAGAAAACGATATTGGGTGTGAACGATGCAGCGCGAGTGCCAAAGCACTCGCGCTGCCGTTTATGTTTTTGGTTAATACTCCGATGGCAAGAGAATCGTGGCACTGCGATCTGCTTCCGTGATGATCCATATTGCCTTTTGATCCTTTCCGGTTCGAAACGCGCAGAGGAGACGAAAGCCTTCTCTCAGTGAAAGCTCATTCTCTTGCGCGTCTTCCTCGGAAACCTCGCCCCAGTCGCCCGATAGATGCCGGCGCAAAAACTGAATTGCTGTTTCGCCGGCAATTTCGAGCGCTTCTTGCGCGCCTGGCGTGATGAAGATCTGGCCCAGCGCGAAGCGTGCTCCGATGTTCGGTCGCGATGTGTTAGAGTTTTGTCTCAGCATCGAATTCTTCTCCTCTACGGTGAAAGTTTGATGTGTTGGTCAGGCGAGCGTTGCTGCGCTTGCCTGACCGTTTCTCTTTGTCGAGCGAATCTCATTGCTCGCTCTCATCTTCTTGATGGTCTACTCGCCCTGCTCTAAGGATCTGATCTGCAGCGCGAAAGATTTTTTGTGCGCTCTTCTCGGGAATGGCATCGCCGTTGTAACCAACTGCTGGGCATAGCCAGTTTTGGATATAACCTCTGCAGAACTCAGCGCCTTCAAGGTTCAATGCTTCGCAACACAGCAAAGCGACCGCCTCAGCCTCGACCTCTCGAAGGTTCTTTGGAGTCCGTTCTGTGTCGGTAAAATCGGCTTCGCTGGCGTGCCCTATAAGAAGATGGGCCATCTCGTGAAAAAGTGTCTTTTGCGGAAGTTGCGCTACCGGATTGATCGCGATCTGTCTCTGGCGCGTAGCGTAACCTTGACAGTTGCCGTCCGTTTCGGTGAATGGGATCTGTTCAATTTCGAGTTCGGCAAGTGCCCGCTTCGCGCTCCACTGCGGCAAGGTTGGCGGCGTCAATTCATCGCCGATTGTTTGACTGACGACAAACCAAAAAGATAACGCGAATAGGGTTGATGAGGGCCAACGTGTTGTGATTGTTGGTGTAATCTATGTGTCGATACCCTATAGTCATCTACTTGCGATCATTAACCTTCTTTCCCTCAGAAGAGCGGTGTTTCCGGCTGTGCGCAAGGAGCCCGGAGGGCGACTGGAGCAGAGCTGGAAACAGTCGTCGATCCCTGTCCAAGAACGGAGGAGAATGGCTAGTCATTACAAGCTCGTTTTAGCGCCCAAAAGTCAGTATCGATATATGGTGGTAAGGTCGACAGGCTTGCCGGATATCCCGTTAACCAGGTTTGCTAACGAACTTCCCCGGTCATTGTCAGGTGAGTCTGTGCGCGCCTACATGAGAGAAGTCGTCGCGTTGGCAAACTGGGCATTGATGGACCAGGTGGCGATTGCCAACGAGTGGACTTTGCATGGTCCACCCGCGTCCGTTCGCAATCTGATTCGAGAGTATCTTTGTGTTGGAGCGCGCTGCAAGATAACGATCCGGCCAGACACACTCGGATTAACGGTGGCCCATGTTGAGAAAGCTGGTGACACCAGAGTAAATGTGCGCACCTTACTGGCTGCTCTCAAGCGCTTCTACGAGTTGCTCATATCGCAGAGCCTCTACCCGCATCAGAATCCCCTCATTCACCAGGATGCTGAACAGATGGCGGCGCAGGTCCAGAGTCTTTATCAGCAAGCAATCCGGTCTGCGGAAGGGCGGTACCCGATGCCGCCTCAAAGCGGAGTTGATCGCCCTGCTCCCAATCTCCGCCTGTCGGCGAACTACTTTCGCTGCATCCGCGATAAATGGATACCTGAGACAATTGATGATCCTGATTTCCCTCATCTGGTGTATGCAGCAGGCAAGCAGTACGGTTGGGGATTGCGTGAACTGTGTGTGGTTAGAACCCTATTCGAGTCTGGCGCACGAATCTCAGAAGTCTTTGGCTTGACGGCTGCCGACTGGTCGCACAGCCACTTCAATAATATTTTCAGCGCCCCGAACAAGGGGAGTCATGGGCGCCGGACGAAGTTACTGCTGGTGGCTCCGCCCACAGCGAAGCTTTATCGAAAGTACTTCAACGACGCGACAACAGGCCGCAATGCCCGCGATCCTGAGAAACTCACGCTGGGCCAACTAGAATCATTGTTACGCTCTGACCCTACGCGGTTAGCATCGATACCGCTGTTCTTAACTTCTCGCGGCAAAGCCATGTCAGCGCAGTTGTTTCGTGATTACTATTGGAAGCCGGCTTTGCAAGCTGCCGGCATAGACGCCGATCCTCACCTGGCTCGACACTGGTTCGTTACCAATGCCATGAGAAACATAGAGGGCTCGTGCAAGAACGAGGTTGAACTGCTGAGGCGCAAAGCGGAGCTCATCCAGTATATGGCCTGGCGCTCGGGCGAGCAGACGTTAGCAACCTATGAACACCTGCAGCGAAGAGCGAGGTTCTTCGAGCACTTACAACACATCCACCGGGCGATGAAACGAAGAGAGAGTAGTTCAAACCGCAAGGGAGGCCTGACTCTACTCACAAGCACTGGAGATAAAAAGACGATGGCTGCGGGCCGGGATCTGGCCTTCTTACTTGGAGAGGATCATGAAATCTCAAAAGGTGCTTAGGCGTATCAAGGCAAAGCTAGGATCGGATTGGCCGACTTGTAAGCCAGTGCCGAATGAGATGATCGCAGAACTCTGCGATGCTATTTGGGAAGAAGGCGGTAGTCCCACCGGAGCCCGCTTGTTGAAGCTCTTGCATTTGAATCAAAGAGCGGTCTTTCCCGGCATCAAAGCTTGGCGTCAGCAGGTAGACCTCTCTCCTGACGATCTGCAGACCGAGGTCGGTCTACTGAAGAACAAGGCGTATCTCGATAGACTCGTGTCACCGTTGATGGCCGCAGCCCCGCAGACCTGTTTGGACTCACTTAATGATGGCCGCTGGCAAATACCTAGCCCGAAAGTGCTGGCCTATTTAGGCCGCATACGGAATGAGTCGGTCCGCGATTCAATGATACTGGCGGCTTTAGTGGTGCAGTCAACTCCGACGGCGCTTTACGGTGGCATTACAACCTTCACAAGCTGTATGCGCGTTTTGATGGCAGACCTTGCGGTCACCAGGATTAGCACCATTGACCCACATGAAATGATCCCAAAGCTTTATCGGCGAGAGATCGGTAAGAACTTTTCTGATCACGGCCGCGTGAGGCTGGTTAAGGTGTGGAACCAGATCAGCCGCGGGTTTGAGGAATATGCCGCCAGACTCTCAGACGCCGAAGTCGAGAAGCTATCAAGGTTCTTCATTCAGCCCGTCACTAACCATCGAAGATTGCGCCAGTACTCCCTGCTGCCGGAGGTCCTAGAAACGCAACAGGCTACGGTGAAATCGAAGACTGACATCGTACATGCGCGGTTCCACCAACTCCGGCATATCGCAAAAATGCGGCTGAATCAGGCGCGGCGATTGAAGGAAGCGACCATGGACACAATCGCACATGTCATAAGTAATAACTTACCGCTGCCACACCGATTCAGTTATGAAGAGCTCGTAACAACTGAGAGCGGGCGAAAGTTCAGGCAGCGGGTACATCTAAGTCTTTGGGACAGCAAATCTGTTTACGAAGTGGTTTGGCGATTATGGCCCACGCGGGACGGAACCTCGAAGAGGGCCAGAGCGCGCCGCCTTGTGAGAGTGTCGCCAGAGTACCTGAACTATGAAGTGGAATACCGCGCAGTGGAGAGCCTGGAACCGGGTGTCGACACGCGGCCATACTGGTTTATTGGGTTTTACGAGAACTTTTTGTTCACCGTATCCGGTGACCCCACACTCATTGCGCGTCAGCAGAGTTTCAATAATCAGTGGGGTTACCGGACAATACGGCCCTGGGTTTGTTCGAGCCGGCTGATAGGATCATCAACTTCACCCAATGCGCGCGATCTGACCTGGCTACAGAAAGTGCATGGGCATGTTTTCATTCCCTACGAGGGTATTCTTGCCACCTGTCTATTCGCGTCGCTCCTCATAGAGTTACAGACAAAGACTGGTGCCCGTCTCGGTGAGTGCAACAGATCGCCCAGAATCCGGAGTGCATCAAGCAGCTTACCAATGTTGGACCAAAGGCAGCGACGCGATGGTTGCTTCGGATGGTACCAAAGGGACACAAAGATCGTGGGGACTACTTCATTGATAACGAGACGAAAGACCTACTCATGGAAGTGGTTCGCTACTTGCGGACAAGGTATGGGACAAAGAAACTTCCTGTCGTCCGACTCGAACCTGGCAAGGCGCCGCCCGATAGCTATATCTTCCAGTGGAATAAGAGATGCCTCACCCAAGGTGTCCTCAACCACGCTATACGTTTTCTATTGCACGGGAGCATCACCACCGCAGAAGGCGAAGGCCTTCATCTTACTACCCACTTGCTACGGCATGCCTTTGCCACGGAGATGGCCAATCTTCAGGTCCCGGTCGAAGTCCTAGCCACCATCCTTCACCAGCGAGACTTGAAGGTCACTCGCTATTACTCACGCCCAACCCGCACGCAGTTGCTGGATGCCTCCGAGATGATCTTCGTGGACCGGATTGATGTTGCCGCCGAAGTCCGGCGGAGCCCGAACGAGATCGGGCAAATGCTCAAAGAGGCTGAAGGCAAAATCGGGGCGCTGACTGAAGTTATCGGTGGCACTTGTGTCATATCAAACTTTTGTCCCGCCAAGTTTGCTTGTGTAGGTTGCGCTGGCAATGCTCCCGACCCAGGCAAGCGTCACCAGGTGGAGCGCAAGCTTACCTGGGCAAAACAGCAATCGCAGTGGGCGGCCAAGGGGAAACTGTATGCGGAGGAGCGGCAGATGAAGCATTTGGTCGAAGATTGCGGACTGATGCTTCAGGAGATGGACCTAATCGAGCAGGCGCGAGCTGATCGCACGCAAACTATAGTGCTTGACCATGAAGGAAAAGAAGATCCCCAATGAGCAGCGCGCGTAAGAGAAAAGATCCGCTCTGGTTGCGTCCACAGTGGGAGAAGAAGAGAGCGGACACAGCGGAACGGCTGGCCCGAGCAGTGGAGGTGCTAAAGCATGAGCAACGAGAGATTACTTTAATGAGCATTAGAGAGACTATCCTTCGTCTCTTTAACAAAAACACTTCTCTCGCGACGATTCAGCAAAGCGAAATATATCGTCAGAGCCGATCCAATAACGAACGCTCTAAGTTCCAAGACACCGCACTCGAGTGCCTCTATCGAGAGGCCTTGCCACAAGTGCGCCAAAGCCTGAGAGCTAAAGTTACGCGCCTTCGCCGGGAAAAGAAAGACACACTGATTGCGAAGCTGATCGCATTTGAACAAGCCGTATTAAGGCACAAGGAGATAGAAACTACGCTTCAACAAGAGATCATTCGATTGAATCATTGAGATTGAAGGCGATGAAGACGGAACTAAACGTTTTAGGAGAAGCTGGACCACGAATGGACCAGGCATGACACAAAAGCGTGGGCTATGGAAACTGACGCGCTATGGAAACCGTGGAAAAACAAACTGCGTTTTTCCACCGTTCCCACAGCGCTTGGAAAACTCGACCAAGAACGTCGAGTTTCCCACAGTTCCCACAGCCCCTGCGACTGGACAAATGAATAACAAAACGACTGAACAAAAAGACAACAACCGCTCCTTTGATGAAGAAAGAAGACAGGTTCATGTCTATGCGATATATCTACATAGTCATACCCTTTGGAATCAACAACTATTGCCCATCTCACAAAATCCGCGGTTACAGCGAGGCTTGTGCACAAACGCCGTGTAAGTGCGCTTTCCATTTGCATCGTCCTTGTTTTCGTTTGCGTCGTCGTTGTGACGCTTGCAAGTGATTGGCATACAGAGAACAAGCGCCCGCTCTCCCCGTTTGACGTTGCGGCCGAGCGCTTGCCATCCGAGAAACGTATTGATTGGCCCAGGCTCCAGGTTGTTGATTGCGCACTGTGCGAGAGCAAGTAACTGGGTTACCGACCGAGTACTGATGAAAGTTCGTATACGCTTTCATGATCAGGCCTGGCTTGTTAACTGCCTCAACCAGCAACGCTGACCATTTCGGGATGTCGGTTGTTTGGGTTCTGCGTTGGTCCATGATGGTTTTTCTCCTTTCGGTTTGGTGGTTTTGGTTTTTGGTATTGAAAGAAAGTGTTTCCCCCTCGTAGCGACGTTCGGACACGACTGGCGCATGGACGACACCCGCAGGGCCGGAACGCAGAGCAGGACTCGGAGGAACGGAGAGTTGTCGGACAGGCTGTCGGGGATAGAATTGAGCGCAGAGGAGGAAACTAAATCAAAAGTGTGTCGGTCGTCGTCTCGGCGGTAATGGAGCGCAGCGGAATGAAGCTGAGTCCTAATCAAACAAGGTGTGCGTGGCCGCGCGGAAGGCAATTAACAGTTGTTAGAGACATAGGTATTTAGGAGTTCTTAGCGCGGAAATGACGCCCTGCCATGCGTTGGGGCTTTGGCTTGAGCGTGCGAAACTACTTGCTTTCGCCCCCAGAGGTGTTTCGTATTTGCTTCCCTTAATTAAAACCCGTTGGTTAGGAGTTGGGTTTGGAAAATGCTCTTGGTAACGTTCTGTTCCCGTGTCCTGGGAAGCAATCGTGGTAAACAGGGGCCCCCTATTGCCTCATAATAAAATCTACTCCTAGGGTGATTCGTTGCCTCATAAATAAATCTACTCGAAATGAAAGTGGGTTTTAGAGCTTCGTAGTGTGCCGCGCGAGCGTACGCGGTGCAAGACGAGTAATGGTTTTTC
>WNFV01029748.1_pt1 | contig 11732 bp, 9 predicted proteins | sample 5400101 | NCBI WGS metagenome assembly WNFV01 (sample SAMN13153361, study PRJNA577476) | soil metagenome | isolation source: 115 cm soil or saprolite under grassland replicate 1 | place: USA:California | collected 2016-06-15
AGCGCCTAGGAGATCCCAGCTGCGTGCGAAGATCAGCACTCCCGGCGCGACCTCCGCCGGGTAGCCAAACGTGAGGACGGTGCTCTGGCGCGGGAGATGCGGAAGCTCGCTATCAAACGTCGCGAGCAACCCGTGCTGTAGGCGTGACGCGCGCGTCCACAAGGACTCGTCGTCTCTGACGCGGACCCCGTAGGTGATGCCCACGGCTAGAACCCCTGCGAGAGCAAGGGCCGCCGTGATCCGCCGGTCCCCAGCCAGGAGCTTCGCGCCGATGACGAGGAGCCCGTACACGAGGGCGCAGTACGGGAGCGACGCGAAGACGTTCGCGCGGTTTCCGATGCCAGAGCCAAGCGGCGGCCCCTCCCGGAGCTGCATCACGTAGGCGGCCCCGATCCCGACGACGGCGACGGCGATCACTCTCAGCCAGTACGCGAGTCGGTGGTTGGTTGAGCGGTGAACTCGAATCACCGCGAGCACGACGACAGTCCCGACGAGGAGCAAAGCGAGCTCCTTAACAAGCCGACTCGGCGTTCCCAGCGGAACCAGTGCAGAGGCGAGGAGTGAGAGCGCCTGCCGCAAGAACTCAGGAACGTCGCGCACTCGCTCGCTGAACGAGGCGACGTGGCGCACCGGGGCCGTCGCCACGAGGGAATAGATGAGCGCGCCAAGGACGCCAGCGGCGTCGGCGAGCCAGCGGGCTATGACTCGCCGCGGCGGAATCCGTCCGAGGTAGAAGACTCCTGCCAGGAGGGCGGCCGCAGCCGCGACCTGATACGTCAGCACGCTCAGGATGTAGAGGGCTACCGCGGCAGAGTGCATCGCCAACGACATCCAGCCGCGCCGTTCCAAGCCGCGGAGCGCCAGGATCAGGCCGACGAGGAAAAAGCAGACCGCAACACTGTTCAGGCTTGCGGTAGACCAGAGGCGGATGGAGTCGGACCACGGGAACAAGAGCGCGAGTGCGGCGATAACGCCGGCGTGCAGCGGGGCCATCGCCAGCGTGCGCAGAAGTAGGTAGAAGCACAGTGAGTGGTGATACCGAGCGCAAGCGCCAAGCCGAGATGAAGGCCTGTGTTTAGCCCGAACAGCGCATGAGGAAGCGGCAATAGGAGCGCGAGGACTGGACGGCCGCCGAGGAGTTTTTGGTAGTAGCTCACGCTCGTGAAGTAGTGCGGGGAGTGCGCGAACCGGTAGTGCGAGGCGTTGCCCCAGTCGTCCGAGTAAAAGCCGCCGTGGACTACGTACGAGCCGTACGCCAGCACTCCGACGATGGCGAGAAACAGACCCGCGACGAGAGTCTCCGCGAACGAGAGCGGCTCTGACCTCCTCAGGAGCGCATCAATCGAACAACCAACCAATCGTCTAGCTCGCAGCACCAGCGGGGCGAGCGCTCGATCGCTAACTAGACCGTCGGCGGTCCGCATACGAGAGGGGTCAGCAGTCCCACGGCGGCGGCCGTCACAGGCGCCGCGAAGCCGCACCGCACAGGACCCGGACTTCGAACAAACGGACGATCGCCTCGAGCCTCCCTCTCGGATGAGCCGTCCAGAGCCACTGTTTCATATCAAGCTTTACTCGGATTTTGTTAGCCCTGAGGGACCCAAGGGGAGAAGCATTCGCTCTGGAAACGCCTGAGCGGCGCCGCCCTGAGTTATCGCGGGAGATCGTCGCGCGTTGCCGAGAACGCGCAGGCGGAAGAACGGATTAGGTAGCTATCGCTAGGCGTCACATCTAAAGGTTATGGACGCGGCTGATTGGACGCCGCGACCCTGTCGAAGCAAATCGGCGGGGACACTAGTCCTTGAATTACTTAGTGATGAAGAGGAGACTCCGAGTGATTCTGCGGCTGAGGAGATTACTGTTGAAAGATCGAGCCAGCCTCGCGAGGGGCTGATGATCGCCAACCCGCCGCCTCGGGGCGGGTGGCTTGAACCCGCTAACACGCGTGGCGTCTAGCGTCAGCCTGGAAGGAATGGGCCCGGCGGACGCCTCGGCCGCGGGCGAACCCACGGTAGACAGGGGCCGGCCCGGGACCTTCAACCTCCTCATGGACTTTCGCGGCTTGAGCATGCTCCTCTCGAACCAGCTCTCCGAACAGAACGTGAGGCTTGAGGAGGAGGAGGGACTCAACGCCTTCTTCGTCGCCGCCGGCCTGCACCAGATCGTCGAGGACTACCTGCATCGAGAGGCGTTTGTACTACAGCGTGCCGTGCGCCTCGCATCCGGTGGCCATCTCGTCACATCTTCCGCAGCTCGGACCGCGACCGCCCTGGCGGTCATCAGCGCGACATCCAGGAGGTTGACACCGAGCGAGCGAGCGCTCGCAGGCTGGGCAGAGGAGCTGGCGCGGCTCGTCGAGACGCTTGCGGGCGCCGCGGTAAACGATCAACGAGATCCGGACGCATTCGCGGACGCGCGCGGCCGCTGGGCGAGACTCCGTGAGCACATCGATCATCTCCCCCGGCGCCTGCTCGAACAGGTCATGCGCCTACCGAATTTCCCGTACAGCTTCGATCAGACGCTCGACGATTGCCGCGAGCTCGCGGAAAGATTCGCCGGCCGCTGGCCCGACCGCGATCGCCCCCTCCTCGTCGTCGGAGTCCGTACTTCAGGGACCTACCTGGCGCCTCTCTACCAAGCCCTCTTGCGGTGCAACGGGTATCGCGACGTGGATGTATTGACGGTTCGACAACACCAGCGGTGGAGCAGCCGCGAGGTTGCACGCGTACGGAGCGTCGTCGCAGCCGGGGGGTTGACCCTGCTCACAGACGATCCACCCACCCACGGAAACGTCGCAGCGCGGGTCGCACAGGACCTGCAACGGCTGGGCGCGCGGCCGAAGTCGATCGTCTTGGTTCTTGCGCTCTTCGGCCCGCCAGGGTCGCTGCCGGCTCCGCTTCGCCCTTATCAGTCCATCGTTCTGCCCTGGCGCGAGTGGTCGATCCAGGAGCGCCTGAAGGCGGCATCCGTGCAGCGCGCGCTAGCAGCGATGGTGGTCCGCACCGAGTTCCACGTCGAAGAGGAACGGAGCCGCGATTTCGCAAGCGGCCGCGGTCATGCATTTGGTGTCTATCGCGTGCGCTTCATCGACGAACTTGGTGCCGCCGTGGACGAAAACGTCAAGGTGGAGGGCGTAGGCCTCGGCTACTTTGCGGACTCGGTCTGCTTCATTGCCTCCAGGCTTGCGGGATACGTACCGCAGGTTTACGCCGTCGACAAAGGCCTGCTCTACCACCGTTGCCTACCGAACGAATGGCGTGTTGATCTATCGGAGACAGCCGGCCTCGAGTCACGTGTCGTCTCGTACGTGATGGAGCGAAGGCAGGCCCTCGCCGTCGACGCCGACCCGACCCCGCGGGTGGAGGGCTACTCGGTTTGGCGCTTGGTGGCGGACATGCTTGGTCAGGCGCTCCTTGGTCCTCTGAGGAGCCTCGCGTATCCCCTCACGCACGCGGCGAGCCGGCGTCTTCTCGCCGTTGCTCAGCCTGCATTGATCGACGGCAGGATGGCAATCTCGAATTGGTCCGCCCCACCCTCCGCGGGCCCCCAACACGCTCTCAAGAATGCCTGGTTTGGCGGAGTCATCTGTTACGACGCCGCGTTCGATCTTGCCTCCGCGGCCGCCAGTTTCGAGGTCGAACAACTCCTCCACGCCCCGAACCGCAGCGAAAACGGGTTCGACGACAGGCTCTTGCAGTCGTACACCAGCCGGAGTGGGGAAAGAATCGACGGCGAGCGGTGGCTCCTCTACCAGCTGCTCTCCAACCGGATCCAACTTAGCGAGCTCTCGACCCGGTTGGCCTCGGCTGAGCGGGAACGACGCTCGGGACACACGACTCGCGACGCGTCGGCCGATCTCGAGGAGCAGGCACAGCGATGGCTGACAACCGAACGCGTGCTTTCGACGGCGCATCAGAAGTACATCGGCGAGGTCCTTTTCGCGGACGTGGCCTTGTCCGGTAATGGCCCACTCTGCGCGTTCGACGTAGATTGGGTCCTCGAGACCCGGTGGTCCGACTTTCCGGCGATAACGCCGGCCGCTGCGTTCGGCCTGCGGGCGCTGATGCGCCACGGTTTTCGACCAGTCATCGCGACCGGCCGCTCGCTACGCGAAGTACAGACACGGTGTCGCGCCTTTGGCCTGGCGGGCGGCGTAGCCGAGTTCGGAGCGGTCGTCTACGACCACTGCTCGGGACGAGTTCTCTCGCAGGTCGGGCCGGCCGAGCAAGGTGAGCTTGCGCGGCTGCGGAGCGTATTGCGGCATCTGCCGGGCGTCTATCTCGATCAGGCCCATCAGCACGGGATACGCGCCGTCGGTGTCAGCGAGAGCGGTGAACGCCGTGGCCTGCGCCACGAGACGATCCAGGAGGCACTGGCCGCAGCTGACGTCGAGCAGTCGGTACGAGTGTTCAACGGCGGGGGCCAGACCGACTTCGGACCAATCTCGATCGACAAGGGCACAGGTCTACGGTCGCTCGCGCGCGAGCTCGGGGCTGACGCCGATGCCGATCGTCCGCTCGCGTTTGCGATAGGTGACGACTGGCCGGACTTCCCGATGCTGGAACTCGCACGGTCGCGCTTCGTCCTTCCCAACATGAGCAAAACGCTGCAGGATGAGCTTGCGACGTGGCCGAATGTGCGCGTCACGCGCGATCCGCATGGGGCGGGTGTGCTGCAAGCCGTCAGCTCCTTTCTTGGGCACAACCCACGCCGCTGCCGGACATGCGACTTTCCAGACCTCTCATGGCGCCAGCGGGTGGTCCTGTCAGCGTTCGCCGGCTCCGACGGCCCAAGGCGTACGCGGGTCCGGCAGGCAGCGGCGCTGGCCATTCTGCTCCTTCGGCGCGCGCCGACGGACGCCTCATCCGATGAGGAGCGGCCGATCGCGTCGCGCGTGCCGGGCGATCAGCAGTGGGAAGAAGGGATCAGTCTCCCCGAGCTCATGCTCAGGCGCCTCCGCCACCGAGACGCCCCTGAGGAAGGCCATTCGGAGTCAGAACATAGCCGTCCCACTCCCCGGTGACAGTTCGCCGCCAATTCATCGCTTGCCCGTCGTCTCTGATCTATAACGGGTGCGATGGCCGCGCGTCAACGCATCAAGCGGATGCTCCATAGGCATGCGATCGAAGGCAGCCTCCGTCCGCTCGCCGCGAAGGTCTACGACGCGGTGGTTGCGCAGGAAGTAATGTTTGAGCGCGTCCTCGACGCGTTCGCGCCGCTGCCCACGATCGACGATCCGCTCCTGCAGGAGCTGACGGCAGTGATCAAGACGTTTGAACGTCCGAAGGTCGTGCGCCGGCTCGTCGAAAGCATCACGAGGCGCTATCCGAGTCTGCGGATTATCGTCGTCGACGACAGCCGCAAGCCCGTCCGGCTCGACGGGGCGGACACTCTGACGATGCCGTACGACAGCGGGATCGCGGCGGGTCGAAACGCGGGGCTGCAGCACGTCGTGACCAGATACGCCCTCATCCTCGACGACGATTACGTGTTCTCCCGCCACACACTTCTCGGGCCAGCGTTGGCCCTGATGGAAGAGTACGCGGAAATCGACATCATGGGGGGCCAGCTTGTCGAGTTGCCTTACTATGGCGTTCGCCCGCTTTCGGAGGCGGCCGGGCGAATTTTCGCGACGGTAGCGACACCACGAATCCCTCTTGGCAGCTCGATCGGCGGCCTCAGTGTGTGCGAGAAGGTGCCGACGTTCTTCATTGGACGACGCGACCGACTCGCGCTCGTTGGATGGGATCCAAGCCTCAAGCGGATCGACCACGGCGACTTCTTCACGCGCGCCCAGGGCGTCCTCACAACGGTCTTCAATCCCGCGCTGAGATGCTTCCACGCCCGCACGCCCTTCGACGACCACTACATGGCCAAGCGCATGGACCTGGCGGATTCCCGCCGGATTCTCGAAGAGCGGTACGGCGGTCGGGGCGAATCTTGATCAACGCTTCGAGTCACGCGCCCAGCTTGACCATCCGGCCCGGGGTGAAGCGCGCCCTCGACAGGTTCGGGTTCACGGCTCATGCCTACGACGTACGCGCGCGGCTTGGCTATGCGTTCGACCGCGAGACGAAGCGACGGAACGCCCTCTTCAACGCCGCTGGCGCGCCTGACGGGCTCCCACTGCCGCCGCCCCAACTTGTCTACTCCGTCGCGGGCCACTTCAACGTGCAGGCGTACTACGAGAGCGGCACCTGGCACGCAGACCTGCTCCGCGACGTCCTGAAAGGGCATGACCGCGACATCCGCGACTTCCGCTCATTGCTTGACTTTGGATGCGGCTGTGGCCGCGTCACCCGCCAGTGGCATAACCTGTCCTCGACGACGGTCTACGGGACCGACTACAACCCGCTGCTCGTCGAGTGGTGCCGAGGCGCGCTGTCATTCGCGGACTTCAGCACGAACGGCCTCGCGCCCCCACTCGCCTATCCCAGCGCACACTTCGATTTCATCTATGCGATCTCGGTCTTCACCCATTTCACCGGCGATCTTCAAATTCCGTGGATGCGCGAACTGGAGCGCGTGCTCGCACCCGATGGCCTCCTCGTGGTGACGACGAAAGGCCGGTCTCGGCTTGAGGCGCTGAATGATGAAGAACGGCGCCGATTCGAACGAGGGGAACTCGTCGTGCAGGAGGGACGCTACGCAGGGGGGAACCTCTGCGCGGCGTTTCATCCGGAGGAGTACCTGCGGACAGCGTTCGCGACAAACTTCCAGATCTTGGACTTCATTCCGGCGCCTCGAGAAGGTGCCGTTTCACAGGACGTCCTGCTTCTCCAACGGCGTGGGTAGAAGATCGTGGTCAAGTCCGAAGCAACCTGGAAGGTTCGATTCCTTCACGCTTGATCGGCGAGCAACGCCAGAAAGTAAGGGCGATGATCCTCGGGAAAGGTCCAGATCCAGCGGAAGAGCCGAAGGTTGAACATCGGCCGACAACCGGCGGCGACGCCGGGAGGTAGTCGCCAGACTTGCTCGATTCGACGGCGCGTGACCGCCGTCATCGAAACCCAACGCGGAAGATCGAGGAAGAGGATCGTGTCGGCCGCGTCCAGCCGGTCTCGTATGCTCGCCGAAAAGTTCCCATCGACGATCCAGCGGTCGGCCCGGAGAATCCGCCGCAGCAACTCCTGCCACTCATCTTCCGGCGTTGGAGTCCATCCCGGGTGCCAGTAGAGCGCGTCGAGATGGTAGACGGGTAGGCCGAGCAAGGAGCCCAGCCGCCGGGCGAGAGTCGACTTGCCCGTGGCTGCCGGGCCAATGATCGCGATCCGGCGCATGGCGCCCATGGCATCAGAGTAGGAGCTTTCCGCGCTCGATACACACCTTCTTGTAGGAAAGCCGTCGCCTCTGTCTCGTCGCCGCGGAAAAGCGGATCTATAGTCAGATCAGGCTCTCGCGGCCGAGGATCACACCTATGAGGAGCCATCAGTGATATCGATTGCCGTAGTCACACACAATCGCGAAGAACTCCTGCGGCTGTGCGTCGAGAACGTCCTCGCCCGAACGTCCCCACTGACCACCCAGATCATCATCTGGGACAACGCCTCCACGGACGGGACTTGCGATTACCTCAAAACCCTCGAAGATCCGCGCATTTGCGTAGTGCAGCATCCGGAGAACATCGCGATGAACGCTCGCGCGCGCGCGCTCCGGCTCGCGACGTCGGGCTACCTCATCGAGCTCGATGACGACATCGTTGGTGCGCCGCCCCGATGGGATGAAACGCTTCTCAACGCGTACATCCGCCTTCCGGAGATCGGACGTTTGGGCGCATATCTCGAATATGACCCAAACGATCCGGCGAGTCGGTACCTCAGGTACATGCGCGAAGAGCGCGGCGCATACCCGCTAAGCGTCGTGAACGGGATTCGGCTTTTCGAGGGCACGCCTGGAGGAGCGTGCACGATGACCTCGCAAGAACTCTACGAGTCCATCGGTGGCTATCGCGAACACAAACGTTTTCCCTACTGGCGTCCGGAGATCCCGTACGAGAAGAAGATGCGAAAGCTAGGCCTTCGCTCCGCATACCTCGCCGATCTGGAGGTACGGCATGTGGGAGGACATCGCCCGGGGAAGGCTCCGAAGCCAAAGGTGGATTACTTCTTTCACGAGACGCGACGCCGCCTGCGAAAGGACCGGATCAAGAAGATCCTGCTCGCGTTGCCGTTCGCCGCTCGACTTAATGATCGTTTCCACTGGTTTGAGCCCCCGGCGCCTCCGTACGATCTGGCGTCGTACAACCACGATCCTCGAGAAGAGCCTTCGCGTACCCCGACGACAACCACCTAGCCGCGTTGGCATACGCAAGCCGCTCGTCTCCGTGGGCGATGAGAGCGCGGACGCGAAGAATCCTGGCAAGGTAGCGACGAGCACCCTCTGCCGTATCGAGGCCTTGGTGCTTGGCGAGGAACAGCAAGTGCCCGCGCACCTGCTCGCGGTAGAGCGTGGGCCAGTTTCGACGCGTAGCGGACCCACCGACGTGCACGAATGTTGCTTCGGGACACAGTTCGACCGACCACGCGGCCGCCCACATCCGCCAGGCGAGGTCCACCTCCTCGTTGAAGAGGAAAAAGCGCGGATCGAATACTCCCACTTCGTCGATAGCGGCTCTCCGCAGGAAGAGAGCAGCGCCGACAACGAAGCCACGAAACGGCTGCTTCGCCCTACCGATCGCGTGCCGTCTCGCACGTTCCGGCCACGAACTCACGGCCGACAAGCCAGTCCACCAACGCGTGGGAAAGCCAGAGGAGGAGGGTTGCGGTGTGCCGCCTGTGTCAACGAGCCGAGGACCGAGTATTCCGGCACGCGGTCTCGTTCGCGCGCAGCGCATGAGCCGGTCGAGCCCGTCGGGGGCTGGCCAGGCATCGGCGTTGAGAAGCACAACATCGTTTGCGCTTGCGCGCTCGATGCCCACGTTTGCCGCACCGCCGTATCCGCGGTTCTCAGCAAGACGAATGACGCTCATTTGAGAGAACCGGCCTGCTACCCGCGCACGCTTGTCGGTCGAGGCGTTGTCCACGACCACCACTGGACGACCCGTTTCCGAGAGCTCCTGCAGGCATCGCTCGATCACGTCCGGTGCCTCGAGGGAAACGACGACGACGAACGTGATGTCACTCATGCAATACGTGTGTAATCGCCGACGCTGATAAACCAACGCTTGAGAGTGCTCTTCCTTCTGCCGTTCGCGCCGCGGCTCGATACCCGACACGGTGGACGCGCGACAGCGTCCCTAATTGCGGAGCTCGCGGCACACCACGACGTCGCACTCCTCTATCTTCGCCCCCCGGAGGAGGAGGGTGCTTGCGAACGCGTCCTTGGCAAATGCGCATTCGCCGAGGAGGTGAAGCTCCCCGAGACGCGTCCGATCCGCCGTCGTGTAGGGCTCGCAATGTCACTTGCCCGTGCCAGGCCGATGGAAGCATTCATCTCGTCGAGCCGCTCATTCGCGGAAACCGTGCGACGCGTGACGCTGGAGTGGAAACCGCAACTTGTGCAGGCCGAGTTCCAGCGAATGGCGCAGTATCTCCCGCCGCTGCGTGATCTCGTCCCGGCCACCGTGATCGTTGCGCATGAGGCGGACTCGGCGTCAGCCTCTGACGCGCTCGCAGCGGCAAGGGGCGCCGAGCGCATTTTCCGCGCGCTTGACCTCCGTGCGTGGCGGTTCTATGAGGCCGCCGCGCTTCGCAGCGCCGATGCGATCGTCACGTTCACCGACCGCGATCGCTCGATTCTCGCCAAACGCGTTCCAGGTTTACGGATCGTCACGATTCCGCTTCGCATCGGCATCCCGCCCCGTGCCCTCGACCCCGTCGGTGACTGGCCGCCGACCATCCTATTCGTCGGCGGCTTCGGGCACGTGCCGAATGTGGACGCAGCGATCCGCCTCGCCTCCTCGATCTTTCCGATCGTCCGGTCGCGGCAGCCGGAGGCCCGACTGGAGATTGTGGGAGACAAGCCGCCGCGGTCCGTCCGGGTGCTGGAAGGCGACGGCATTGTCGTTACAGGAAGGGTGCTGGACGTCGAGCCTTACATCGCCCGCGCCGCCGTGGTGGCCGCGCCACTGCGACTCGGCGGCGGGATGCGGCTCAAAGTCCTAGAGGCCCTTGGGGCTGGGAAGCCACTCGTCGCGACGACACGGGCGGTGGAAGGGGTACCCGTCTCGGACGGTGTGGAGGCGCTGATCGCCGATTCGGACTTCGCCTTCGCCGAGGCGATCCTGCGGCTCCTGGATGATCCGGAGGCGCGGCGCTCGCTGGGTCTGCGGGCGCGAAGATGGGCGGAGACGAACCTGAACGTCGCGCAGTCGGTCGCAGACTACGACCGTCTTTACCACGAGCTCACAGGCACGGCCGCAGCATGACGACTACCCTCGTACATCCTCGCAGCCAACGCTCTTTCCAGACGCGTTAGGTGAGGAGCAGAACATCGTTAGCGGCGCTTGCGGCGATCGGAGTTCTCTCGCTCGTCGTGCACGTCGTCTGGCTCGTTCGTTTTCGTCATAGCTCGCTGACCGAGTGGGACGAGGCCGGCTATATCCAGATTGGCGTCCTGGACAGGGTCGGGCTCGCGCATGGTGGGTTGGTCGGCCTCGTGCGCACGGTGGTGCACCAGCCTGGGGAGGCGCCGCTCGTTCCGCTTCTGGCGGTTCCGATCTACCTCGTTGCCGGGACCGGCGTCTTTCAGAGCTTGTTCGTTCTGCCAGTTTTCTTCGCGATTCTTGTGGCGGCTACGTATGCGCTGGCCCGCACACTCGTCGCTCCTGCCTGGTCGCTCCTGGCTGCGCTCGCAGTCGCAGGCATGCCGGCGGTGATCGACTACACGCGCCTCTTCCACTTCGCTGTGCCGGCGACGGCGTGCGCGACGGTCGCACTGTGGGCGTTGCTCGCATCGGACGGGCTGCGGCGGCGCGCATATGCGCTTGCCGCCGGCGCATTCATCGGGTTGATGGTGCTGTCCCGGACGATGACGCTTGCATACCTGCCCGGGTTTGCGCTCGCGGCCGCGCTGCAACTCCTCTTCAGGCGGGAGACACTTCGCATGCGCGTAACCAACGTCGTGCTCGCGTCGGTCGTCGCTACGGCTGTGGCCGCGACGTGGTACGCGCCGATGCAGGCAGCGTGCGCTCCTATCTCGTCGGCGCCGGATACGGCGCGAACGCGGCCTCGTTCGGGACACAACACCCCGTCCTGTCCGTCGGTTTTTGGTCCAAGGAGCTTCGACTCGTCGTCCAGCAGCTTTACGGGCCATTGGCGCTCGCACTTACCGCCTGCCTGCTCGCCGGCGTGGTATCCGTGATCGCAACACGTAGCGACCGGCGGCTTCGCAGCGCGCAAGTACTGGCGGCGCTCGGCTTGCTCGCGTTCGTGCTCGAGGGATACCTCGTCCTCACCACGTCGAGGAACGAGGGAACGGCGTTTGCGCTTCCGTGGCTGCCCGCTCTCATCGTCCTGGCAGTTGCCGCCGCCGCGCGCACCCGCCCGACTGCCGCCAGGTCCGCTCTGGCGATCGCCGTCGCCGCCGCCGCAGGGCTCGGCGTCGTGATGAAGAGCGGTCTCGTTACGACGCTGGCTACCCCCCGCTCGGTCAGCGTCTCGATCCTCGACGATGTTCCCCTTCTGGACGGCCGCGGCATCATCCAGCGCGAGGTCGCTGCGGCGGGATATCCGATCGGTGACCCCACGGAGCCGCTGCCGTCGATGCACCGGCGGTGGCTCCCGCTCGCGCGC
>WNFV01014788.1_pt1 | contig 11731 bp, 10 predicted proteins | sample 5400101 | NCBI WGS metagenome assembly WNFV01 (sample SAMN13153361, study PRJNA577476) | soil metagenome | isolation source: 115 cm soil or saprolite under grassland replicate 1 | place: USA:California | collected 2016-06-15
GCCGCGAGCCACGCGCTGCGCTCTTTGATCGGCGTTTCGTGCGTGATGGCGGGGATCAGGAACTGTTCGGAGATGCGATAGACCATCTCGTTCTCTGCGGTGAAGATCAGCACGCGCTCGCGGCGATGGCGCGCGAGCAATTTTTTGAGCGTCTCCAGTTTGGCATCGGCCCCGAGCGCGATGCGTTTGGATTCGCGGTAAGCCTGCATTGCGCGGCGTCCCTCTTCGCTCAGCGCGCTCCGGATGACGAACGTCTGCCAGCCCTGCAAACTGCCGAAATCGATCCCCTGCGAAGAGATAAAGCGGCGGAAGATCGTCCGCTCCTGTTTGTAGCGCTCCAGGTCTTCGTCGCTCAACTGGACGGTCAACCGCATGACGCTGTAATCGGCCAGGAATTCGCCCGCCAACTGCTGGGCTTCGAGGCGGTAAACAATCGGGCCGAGCAAGCCCGTCATCAACTCCTCGCCGCCGTCGGATCGTTCGGGCGTGGCCGTCAGGCCCAATCGGAACGGCGCAATCGCCATCTCGGCCACGTAGCGAAAGCCGCTGCCCGGCAGGTGATGGCATTCGTCACATACCAGCAAACCGAATTGATTGCCCATCCGCTCCATAAACCGGAACGCCGAGGCGTAGGTCGTCACCACAATCGCGCCCTGCTCGAAATAGCCGCCTCCGATCAACCCGATCTCGGCCTGAAACGAAGAGACCAGCAGGTCGTACCACTGATTCATCAGATCGAGCGTCGGCACGACGACTAGCGTCGAACGCCCGGTCATCTCAATAGCCATCTGCGCGACGAAGCTCTTGCCCGCGCCGGTCGGCAGGATCACCACGCCGCGCTTGCCGCTCTTTTGCCACGCGGCGATGGCGTCGCGCTGATAAGGCCGAGGCTCGACGTTCAGATCGGTTCGGAATTGGAATTCGTAATAGCGGCGGGCTTCGTCTTTGAAAGCCGGATTTTGTCGCGTCAATTCGGTGACCGCCTGGCGATAGGCGATGGCCGGGGCGCGCCAACGACGCACGCGCTCGTCCCATTGAAACGCCGAAGGCGCGGGAAACTCCTGCTCCGCGCCTTCGAGCGTCAAAGTCCCGGAATCGAATTGCAACACAACTTCGGTTTCGCTCATTCGAAAGGTCGTCTGTTCAGGCATGTAGATCGCGCCCAGCGGCTCTGTCGAAAATATGCGACCTGTGCTGACGACCTCCAAGTCAGTACCGCGAGCGGTAGCGAGCGGGGCTTTCGAAAAGGACTTATTGATGGAGACTCGCTCGCTACCACTCGCGGTACTGACTCGTCCGCACAGGTCGAAAATATGTTGTCCGCCGGATGAGAAAGCTGATTCGACGTATGCATTGGTTAATCCCGCTCACTTTACGCATCCGACGGCGCGACAACGGTGATGCCTTGAAACCGCGTGAAGTTTCCTTTCTCAAAGGTGAGTAGGTGCGTGATGCTGTAAGTTTTCATCACTGCGACTAATCGCGCATCGTGTGCCTGAACGCCTTGTATGGCGTGAGCGATTATCAACCGCCTCCATTCGGCATGAGAGGCGACAGTCTCAGGCACGAATCGACAGTAGCGTTCGATCATCCGAATTTTGCGCTCAGTCTTGGCCGGAGAGAGACCATAACCACCGCGCGCCGTCGGCGGGCGCGTACAGACCGTCCAAAACTCGGCTAAAACTTGTGTCGTGTAATAAAGTTCGGCGCCATTCTCGATAAGTTTACGAAGAGCGCTGAGGGCTATCGCCCGGTCGGGATCAGTCTTTGGAACGATTCGCAAGAAAACGTTCGTATCTATTAGATAAGGGAGATTGGGCATTATTCAGAGAAGTAAATATCCTCGCGCGAGAAATCATGTGGGAGCGGCGGCACATCTTCGCCGAACTCCTCCATCGCGGCGTCGAACTCGGCAAGGCTCAACGCGATATCTCTTGGCTGGCCATTCGCAAGGCCAAGGAGCCTCTTTAGATACTCGTCCGGAGAGACGCCAGCAGCGGCGGCCTGGTCAAACAGTACTCGCGCAACCTCTATCGAAATTCCTTCTATTGTCGTCACAGTCCTCGTTTCCATATACTAAGAATACAGGCCCGAAGGCGAGTCGTAAAGCTTCAGCATGACCTTTCCCGCCGTCGGCGCCCACACCCGAAAGGTCGTCTGTTCGGGCGTGTAGATCGCGCCCAGCGGCTCTGTCGAAAACATGTTGTCCGCCGGATGAGAAAGCTGATTCGATGTATGCATTCGCCCACTCACGCAAAAAAGCCTGAATCTGACAACTACAGCTGATGTCAGGACACTTTGAAAAAAGACTTTGGTTTTCGCCGCGTGAGCGGCGGCTGACTTTAGCCCGGCCGTTTCAACGCCGGGAAGCGGCGCCCGAATTGTTCCCGTCGCGTAGCGACGGTTGAAATTCCGGCCGTCAGCGGGCCTTTCAAGCGTCACTACGTGACGCGAAACGCTTTGGCTCGCTTACCCAGCGCTAAAGCACTGGGCTAAAGTCAGCCGCCGCTCACGCGGCGAAGAATGGCGTTTCTCCAAAAAGCAAAAGTGTCCCGACATCAGCTTCGCAGCAGAACCGAAAGGCGTCTTCTCTGGCCATCGGCTCGGCGCGCAGCTTCAGATTGCTGACCAGGCGCCAAGTCTCCAGGTCGCCTTTTTTGTTGCGCGCGCGACTCATCGTGATCCAGAGTCGGCGTGGCGATTTCTGGCAGTAATAGAGTTGCCCGAGACTGCGCCGTCGCGCATTGCCTTCAAACCGGATCGTATTGAGCTTGACCCACTCTCCGCGGTAGAAAACTTTGACTCCGCCTTTGACGCGGATGACGTAATTGATCTTCAGATCATCAAGCAAGGCGAACAGATCATCGTCCGGAAACCCGCGATCTGCCGAGAGCCGAATGCGGCTGGGCTTGACGTATAGGAAGATCAGCTTGAAAGCGCTCTTGATGACGGCCAGTTCGTATCGCTTCATCCGCCCTTTGAGCGCGCCCTGTGAATAAGCGCGCCAGAAGATGGGAAGCGCTCGCCGCCCGACGACGAGTGAAATGACGAGCAGATGCTGATCATCTTCGGTGGTCCAATCAATGGTCAAGCGCACTTTGCCGCGTCGAGGGACCTGATTGGCCAAGACCTGCAAGCAAAGCCATTTGGCGAAGTCCTTGGGCTTGAGCCGTGGATTGTGAATCAGGCGCGAGAGCTATTTCACGGCGGCCTCTTGATTGCCTTGTGTACGGGCCAGTTCGGCCTGGCAACCGGTCTGTTTGTCAATGATCGCAAGTACGAGCTTGGTGATCGCCTTGATCTGGTGGCCGTGCGCCCAGGGCATCATTTGTTTGATAAACTCTGCGACGCGTGTCGGTTGAATCTCTGTTGTCATAGCGCCAACAGGATTACACAAGTCGTTAACTTGTGCCGACACGCACGTTTATAGAAAGTGTCCCGACATCAGGTCCTGACATCAGAATCTTTCCCGACAATCGGCTTTCATCCTACCGAACGCGGTTCGGTGATAACGAAATCAAGTTGAGCCCGCCATTCTCGGCGGCGCGCTCGGCATCACGCGCCGGCGCCTTCCTCGTCTGTCTCGGTATTTCGATATAACTATTTCCAAACACCTTCTAGGCGAATTTCCCGAGCAAGATCACCTCAACTCGCAATGCCCGATGACGAGCCGATCGAGCATGGAATTGAATGCCGCCGGCCTCTGCCGTTCGATTGGTGCGCGCACCGGCCAGATTTTGAGAATGTCGGCAGGACGGTCTATCAGCGGCCCATCGCCTAAGGCCGGGCCGATGATCCAAGTCGGCAGGTCGAGGCGCGTATATTCGGGATACATCTTGCGGGCGTAATCTTCGAAGCCGCCCGGATCAGTCGCCTTGCGGCCGCAGCGCTCGCAAGGAATGAGCCTGCTTTCGATCACCTCTTTCGGCTCCGGCGGACGCGGCGGTGGGCCGGAGGGGACAGCGTCAGCCGTTGGGCCGATCGCGGCTTCCATCTGCCGCGCCAGTTCCATTCCCAAGGGTTGAAAGATTGCAGCACGCTCCGCAGTCATCGGGTCGTTCGGGTCGCCAACCACTTCGAAGGAAAGGCGCGTGCGCCCGTCATCGGTCTCCTCAAGCACGATGCGCCCCAACTCGCCAAGCGAGCGATGTCGGAAGACGTACGCCCAACCATAGTGCAACGGCTGCTTGTTGAACGAGACGTCCGGCGGCAACCGGAAACCGCCTTGGGCGCCAGGGGCATTGGCATCCTTCTGGGAATGTTGACGGTGTTTCATGATGGCCCAGCGGGAGGGAAGCTGCGACGGAAGGCAATAAGAACAACTCTTTTTGACTCGAATGAGGGTTAAACCTCCCAGTTTTCGGTGGAAGCTGCAATATTTCGCTCAATAAGATAATCTTCGACTCAGTTTCGATCCATTGCCGCGAGAGATTGCCGGCGCTAAATGGAAACACGGAAATTCATATTGCGAATTGAACGATCTGAGAACACTTTTGGGCGACCTTATTGCCGGTTATCACACTGTCCCTCCCACTGGGCCTACAGTGCACCCACCCCTTTGCCGCAGAATTGCAGTCTTGTTTGCGACGTTTGTTCAAAGAACTTTGTTGATGTCCGTTTTTTCGCCCGAAATTCGGCACATCGACACTTTGTCCATAGGCCGAATTTCGGGCGAAAACGGGGTCACAGGCCGTCCATGTAGCCTATTTTCTGGTAGATGAGCGCAACTTGTTTATCTTCTCGATTATTTTTGGGCGAACCTCTGCTGGAGCTTTCCCAACTATGGAGGCCAATTCATCAGCAACAATGATGCGACGTCCATTCCTGTCAGTCTTTCCATCAAAATACTCGATGTTTTCGAGCGCACCCTCAATCAATTGACCTTTGATTATTAAATCGATGACAAAGGTCCATCCATCAGTCTTTCCGGCCTGAGCCAGATATCCGGAAAGTTGAATTTGAGCCACACGATCTTGTATCTTCGGCAATCGATTAACCGCGTCCTGAAGCCATTCGGCGTTGCCCATAGCAAGTAATGATCGCGCGGCATAAACGACAACCCATTCTCTAGAGTCAGCTATCGCCGTGTTTAACGCTTTGATGACCTCCTTGGATTGTGGGAACCTGCGCAGCAGTGCGATCGCAGAAGTCGCAACCACAATATTTTCGTCATACACTGCATAAAGCAGAGAGGGGATGGTATCCTGATAGCCGACGTAGGTGATGACTTTTAACAATTGTTCATCTCCTCCTGTCCCAAGAGGAGGCTGTCGGTCAATTGGAGATTTATGAAGAGGAGGTTGGGCATTAGTAACAATCGGTATGAGTAGCAGGCAAGTCAATGCACACCAAATTGATCCTTTGTTCATGTGATGCTCCTTTTAGAGTCAAACGCAATTGAAATCAACACACTTGGGGGAATTGTCAAGAATCAAGCGCAGTATCATAATTATCTCCCGATCGAGAAAACAATTCAATGAGCCATTCTCGGCCACCCCCCAAGGCTCGCCTTATAGCGCCTTCTATGGATTGGGAATTGCGTCTCTAATCGGGACGTACTGTGGGTTGATGGCGGCACACGCACGCACTTCAGCACTGGTGTTATATGCGTTAAATGCCTGTACATGACGATTACCTATGGCCGTATTCCAGGTAGGCGTCATTTTAGTGACCGCCGCCAACCTTGTCGTAGTGGTGGTGTCAAGACAGTCGAATATCACATTGACTGTTGTTGCTTCCACATCTTGAATTTCAAACAAGCCCATGTAATTGAACCAGTACAATTGGGAGTAAAAATCAGTGGCGTGATATTGCTCGTGGTTCTCAACGATAAATCGAACCCAGTAATGGGAGCGGATTGGCTCTGTGCCGGCGGGAAGCCCCGTAATATCCAGGTCACTACGGGCGAGGTTATGGGATTCTTCCAGAGTTAGACCTTGCACTGTTGGAAAAACTGGCGGATTTCCTACCGGCAAGTCAATTCTCGTATGTGAATCGATTCCCTGTTTATAAGTGTGCATAATATTTCGCACTCTGAAAACCCATCTATCAGAGGAAAAATAGGCATCCACGTTATAAGTTGGGTAATTCACACCATCTGATGGGTCATAAAACAAAGTAGTACCAAAGGCACTACCAGGGGATGTAAAACCGCCATTGCTGTAGGTTATGGTAGCATTGCCCCCAGGAGGTGGTGTGGTGGCGTCAACCACGTGAATCTTCACGGTATCAGCCTCGTCGGTCTCGCCAACCACCGTGGCTGCTATGACCGTGTCTGACGCTGAAGAAGTGCTGATAACACGATGTAAGTTGTCTGATCCTGCGCTTCCATTAGTCCATTCGATGACAGATGGATCAGTGCCTGGAGGGTTAAGAGTGGCGGTAATAGTTACGTTTCCTGTGTTGATTAAGGAGATGTAGTGATCCGATTTACCCACTTCTTGGATGCCCGTTGCAGTTAAAGTAATTGACACCACCGTCATACTACCCGAACACTCGGCAGTGGGATTATGAGGGATGCAAACTTCTCCTATGTCCCACTCATAAGTCACACTTGCGAATGTGGCTAGAATATCGGCGTTGCCTACTCCCAAACATGAAACCACCCCGCCAGGAGATGTTACTTCCGCACAACTCGGATTCATCGATAACCAATCGCTGCCGCTGATTTCAAACGGGCCATACTCAATCATATCACAGTCTCTCCTTATCTCTAACGGGAGGAAGAATTGGCCCGACTGGCCAATCACTCCTATATAAGATGAAGGTGACATGAATGCACGAAAGAAATCTGGCGGACAGTGACAGTTGCCAGGGCAACTGAAACTGCTAGACATTCTCGCTTTAGCGTTGAAGACCTCCGCACGACCGATAAGAGAACCTACCGTCTGCTCATACCAGATCAACTTCCCGCTGGTCGCATCTTTGGGCATCGCCGTACCACGAATATCTTTCTTCTGCTCATCTCTGATCCGCTTGATGTCAAGCGCCACGGTCTGATAAGGGGCTATCTTAATCAGCTCTGGATTGTAAGTTCCATCCTTATATCTAATCTGTATTAATGCATTGACTTCCTTGTCAAGGGTATTCTTCAAATGTAGAACTGTGTTGTAGCCTTGGTCAAGCCGCCACGGGTAGCTTCCACTCACTCGATTCATTCCCGCGAGAGGGTCTTTGATCGGCACCTCGAAAGAGAAATCTCCGGTCGTATCAACGCTGGTCAGTCGCCCGATCACTGAGCCCGCCGCGCCAGTGTAGGAAATATCTACACCTGCATTATCTACAAAGCCAACCACGCCCCGCTGCGCCATCTCTTGGGCAAGGTCTATTTGCTTGACTGCCAGTGCCGCCAGGGTAAGTGTCTCTAACTCTACTCTGCTTGCTATGTCATTAACCGTGTAGTCTACAGCAATTTTTACTTCGGACGGCAGATCGCCGGCATTGGCGATCACCAGAGGAGATCGAAAGGTCGTCCCGGAAGGGAATCCTTCTTCAGGACGCGCAGACCCAAACCGCAGATGCGCGCCAGCCAGACGGTTCGACTTCGTTCCCGAGCGGTCAACGAAATTGACGTTGCAAGCAAACCCCGTTTTACCATTGAGCGCGAACCCAGTTGTAATGAGATCGCCAGCAGCGCCGCTGTGAGTGAGGCTCACCAATGCGGCAGATGGGAGCCCCTTCTGCTTGTCAACAAACTCATTAAGATTTAGTACTTGTGTCTCGCGGGGCTCTAAGGTGAACGCTTTTTGCCGCCCTTGAGAATTCTGCCCGGAGCTGGCTGTCACCGTGATGGGAGAGGAGGCAGTGTTGGTGAGGGCGACGCTAGCCTTCGTTTTTTCATCCGGAACCCAGACAATTCCATCGAGTGTTGTAGAAGTAAACATCATCGCCTCGGTCGGGCTCGATTCGAACGAGATACGCTCTTTGATTGACGTTATCGTTACCTGGCCGGTGACACCCATTGCCGGCCCGTGATAGAATACTTGAATATTGCCGGATTTAAAATCCCCGCGAGCATCCTTCGTCAACTCCCGCACGCTTAAGCGGCTCACCTGCTGGCTCGCCAAGCTTATGGGGGCTAATCGAAATGGCTCACCTTTGCTGTTAAATATGGTGATCTCGACGACAGTTGCCTCATTCTTGTTGTTGTTAAGAGTCAGCGTTGAGGTCATGTCTTCATCTTCACTGAAATAAGCGAAGTTTAGATAATGGTCTGTGCTCGGCCTCTTACATTTTGAGCAGCTTGTAGGCTGCCGGCGTGTAAAGGGACTGGCATCAGCATTCGCTATCCATTTCGAATTCTTCAAATTCCGGCCCACTCCTGCCATCTGGAATATTTGTGAGAAAAGAAACAGAGCGACGAGCACGGCTAATAGTCTGGTTCCCTTAATTGACTTGATGGAATAGGGCAATGGACGGAGTTTAGTCATTGCCATGATGCCCAAGGCTATTACCGCGGTAATCAGAGCTCGCTTCGGCTTGATGAAAGAGTTTTTGACGGAAGACTTGACCTTATTGGTTCGCAAAAGTAGCATTCTCATGACATTTCCTCCACTATGGTAAGGGAATTGTTGTAGGAGCGGGTAGATTCTTCTCCTGGCGTCCAAACCGAGAGTGAATTTGTCCGCTTTTGCCATTACTCCGACTTAGTTTCCATGGCTTTCACTCCTTTTGGAAATCATGACTATTGGAGCAAAGGGCAATACCGTCAACGACGCATGTCTTAGCAAAGAAAAATATAGGGCAATCGGTTTCATTGAGTACTTTTCTGACCGAGTTGGGTGGTCATGTGCAGCCTCGGCACGTTGGAAATGTAAATTTGTAGAATATATTAGACAACGAAGGTACGGTAATTAGCATGTCTGACTCCGAGTGTTAATCGTTTTAATAGAGAAAAATCCCGATAAGGTATTATTTTTCAGCTGTTTAACAGAGGCTGCATGCGCTCCCGCTAATGCGGCGACAGTTTGCAATGTAGGCTGCTGTGACCACACAGATAGATTTCAGCACGCCGACCGGTCTACTCTGTATCTAATCAAATAGTAATAGTCGCGCCGTATTTGGATCTCGACATAATTATTCACTCTTGAGCCGTGACGCCCTTCTGGTTTCGCAACAAATGCTTCAATTGACGATCAGTAATTTCGCGTGGCGCGCCATTCGGCAACACCTGAAGTTGTTTTAGGAATTCAACGATCTCACTCTGCAACTCTTTGGGAAGGGCCGCGAAACGTTCGCGCTGCGCTCGAGCTTCACCCGCATGGTGCAGGATCGCTTCAGTGATCGTCGTCAGATCACCGCGATGTCCGTAAGGCGCGGTGTTGCCCACGTCCCAGAGTTTGCGCGTGATGAATTGGTTAGTCGGCACGCCATTCTGCACAACCCGCTCGTTGCAGAAGAACGGGTCCATTTCGTCACAGATGACGTGGCGTTTGAGATCCGTATAAGCGCGCACTACGGCGGTTCGTTTTCCATTCTCCCGGCGCTCAAGTCGCGGGCTGGGGATGTCGCTTGTCAGATCGAAGATAATCGGGCGCTGCGCGTCCTGCAGTCGCAGATTGCCGGGCGGGTTGAAGGGGTTCGGCTCGCTGAACAAGCTGGACTCCAAGGGCAATGCCGGTCTATGGCATTCCGCGCACCCGATCTCGCTGAAGAGCGATTCGCCGCTTCTGGCGGCGGCTCGCCTCGCAGGATCGCTGGGAATCACGCGTCCCGGAATGTTCATCGCGGCTTGAAAGATCGTCGCAGCGGTGATGTCGCCGACAGTCAACTCGTCAGGTATTCCATCTTCGTCAAAATCTGCTGTCGTGATGATGTTTCCTTGATTGTCTTTTTGGCCGACGCCGAAACGCTCGACCGGCTGCATGCCGTGATGATGGTTGAAGGCGTTGACCGTGAAGACGCGCACCGAGTTGACCACACCCTTCTGATGAAAGGGCTTGATGATAAGATCGGGATCAACGCCCTCGACCTTCGAAGTGTCGACGGAGCCATCGGGGCGCGCGATGAGTTGACCGAAGTTCACGCCCTTCGTGACCAGAGAGACCGTGTAATCTCTGACGAATTGCCGGGCTTCTCTTATGGCGAGATGGCGCAACGCTTGAAGATCAAACGTCATCTCGCGCGCCAGCATCTCGATGGCTCCGGAGCCATTCATCCCAAGCGTATTGCGTTCATCGGAGAACTCAGCGGATACCGAGTCATTCACCGGGTCCAGAACCTGCGCCAGCACGAAGACGTTAGCTACAAATCCGCCCGCCCCTCCGATCACCGGCTGATGATGACAATCGGCGCAGGATGTGGCGTCAGGCCCTGAAGTGCGTATAAAAGGGACGTTATTCAGCGGATTCCGCTTCGTCGGCGCGCCGGCCCCGGTCGCCGCAGGCCGGCCTTGACCATCGAGCGAAGTCCAGCGAGCCGCGAAAATCTCCTCGCCGATTTCGAGCAGGTCGTCGAATTTGATCTTGCCGGATTCGATATCGATTTGATTCACGTGCTCCTCAAGCGCAGGCCGCTCGCCCATTCTTGAGGGCGGGTCTTGCGCGGTAGCCACCCGGTCTTGAAACAAAAACAGAGTGGCTGACACTAAAAATAGAACGAGGCATAACATTTTCAGAAGTCGCATAAAGGCGCACCTCCACCTACAAAAGTACCTGCCGCAAGTACTTTCGAGAGGAACGAAAAACAAATGGATCGTTAACGCGCGGCATGAGTAACAAGGGGAGGTTACTATGTCTAGCGCCAATCGCGCGAATTGCGTCAGATGCGCCAATTGCGCCAATTACATCTGCCCTTATCTTCGCCTGTTCGATTTGGCTCGATGATGTTTTTGTCCGTTGACGCGGCTCTTCAGGTAGGTTTCGAGCGAATCAAGGCTGACCCTGCAAATTTTGCCTACGAATATGGCCTCGATATCTTCGATCTCGACCCAATATTGAATAGTGCGGCGTGACATGCCGGTAAGCTCCGCCGCGCGCTCGGTGGTGGGAAACTTCTGTTTGCGTTGATCTTCAGGAAGAGACAAATACTGCTTCAGCAATTTCTCCTTGGCGTCATCATCAATTAAGGCCTTTGAAGTGTCGGACACGTGACACAACTCCTTTCCGTTGACCTCAACCGCTTTCGGAGCTAGGATCACGGCCCTGTGAACAGTGTATCTGACGTTGCCGAAAGCGACTGAGGTTACATTGATGCCCTCTGTCATCACCTGGTCGTGATGACAGAGGGCGCAGACATCCAAGCCCTGCCCAGTATGAAAAATGAGCCTAAGGCGTCCGGAATCAATGAGTAATAGTCCGCGCTGTTTGAAATAGGATCTTGAGAAACTGAGCGATTTCCTCCAACGCCCGCCGCGTTTCAGTCACGCCGAGGCGCACAAGCTAGGCTGAACGCACCCCCACCAGTGACAGCGATTTGCTGACCTGTAAGCATAGTTCGTGAAATAGCGATTGGGGGATAAGGTTATTAAGAGGAAAGAGCGATGATAATTTGATGGGGCAACTCGCTCAATATTAAAATCTGTACGATTATGTGATACGTAATGACCTTCTGTCTTCACCAAGTTCGGCGACACACCGAACCGATTTTTTACTCAGCCACTCAGCGCCTGTCAAGTTAAACATGCTGAAGGAAAAATAAACTTCGCATTTAAGCAATCTCCAGAACAATCGTCTGAAATGGGTTGTGAAATATTTCATCCCACTCGGCGGCAATCCACGTTGTCAAATGAGCA
>WNFV01013531.1_pt1 | contig 11728 bp, 7 predicted proteins | sample 5400101 | NCBI WGS metagenome assembly WNFV01 (sample SAMN13153361, study PRJNA577476) | soil metagenome | isolation source: 115 cm soil or saprolite under grassland replicate 1 | place: USA:California | collected 2016-06-15
CGCTGATGCGCGATCCTCTGACTACCACCACCGCGTCAGGTAGCGGCGGCCCACCGTTTCCGTCGATGACTGCGCAGCCGACGATGGCAAGCATGGCGCTCTGGGAACCAGGCGCGCTCGGCGCCACGAGGCTGACGGTCAGCGCAAGTCCAAGTCGCCACAACAATTTTCCTATGGACATCTATCTCCTCCGTGTAGACATTAAAAATTGGCAGAGTGATTATGTCTTGTATTCATTTAGGAATGATTGGACGGGGTTAGCTGGCGAATCCCTCGCAGACTTATGAGCGCGCATCCCCATGGAGAAAGCGCAGGACGTTCTCGACAGTCTGCAATAATCCCACGTCGATCACTTCCTGCGTCATTCCAGCGTTGTGCGGCGTCAAGATGACATTCGGTAGCGTCAGAAGCGGGTCACTTGCCGAAATCGGCTCTTCGTGGAACACGTCGAGCGCCGCCCCCGCCAGACGCCCATCTCGTAACGCGTTAACAAGCGCCTCCCGATCCACTAAGCGGCCCCGCGCCGTGTTCACAACGGCGCAGCCAGCGCGGCCACGCGGCGACCGATAGCCCCAAGCCCGACTATCCCGAGCGTTTTCCCTTCGAGTTGGACCAGGAGTCCGCGCGGCCACTGGCCACTGCGTACGTCCCTGTCCAGCGATGGGATGCGCCGAGTGACCGCGAGCATAAGAGCCAGCGTGTGCTCAGCGACCGCGTTCGCATTCACCCCTGGCGTGTGCGCAACCGTGATGCCTCGCCTGTTGCACGCGGCCAGATCAACGTTGTCCGTTCCTGTGCCCCAGATCGAGATCATCCGCAGTGAGGGGCAAGCAGTAAGCGCGCTCTCGGAGAATCGCGTGTAGGCTCGCAGATTGACTACGATGTCAGCGTCGCCGATGCGCCGCACTAACTCCGTTTCCTGCTCGGCGCCGGGCTCGGTGTAGACCGTGACGTCGCCGAGCGTGCGCAGGCGCCGCTCTGCCGGCGAGCCGGTCAGAACAACGGGAAAGTCATCGGGTACCACGATCTTCATGCTCATCTGTGTGTCTCCTTTTGAACGACCTGAATCTCTTCAAGGGCGCGCAGGTACTCCCTGATATAGTCGAGCGGTACCGGGCCGTAGATAGCGGAAACAGCGTCGCGTATCTCCCGCGCGGTGCGTTTGCCATCCACGAGGTTCAGCGCTTCGTAGGCATACTCGCTACCCGCGCCCCGCAGCCCCTGAAAATTGAGGAGACGAATCGTGGCGGCGCGCTCGGCGCCATAGTGATCCGTCAAGTAGTCATAGCCGAACGTTACCAGTGGGCCTTTGATGTTTGGGTTACGCCGGAACACGGCGCGGTCTTCGCCCGGCGTTATCGCCAGGCGCGGGACTTCGCCGAGCAACCGCTCCTGATTTACCAGAAACGCCATCGCTTCGGCGCGTAACTGCGCGGGCACGCGGAAGAAACGCTCCATTGAGTCCACTAGCCCGCGTTCGTACCAGAAGTGAAAGCGCGTCAGGTTCGCGGCCTCTTCCGGCGCCAGCTCGGCGCGGCGTTCCACCAACAGAGCCGCGCGCCGCAGACTGCGCGCCTGAAGCACGCGCCAGAGGGCAGGCGCATCCGTTTCTTTGAGAGTAGCCAGAAAGTAGCCGCTGGCCGCGCCGATGAAGCCTGCACGCTTGAGCTTGGTGGGGTCGATGTTGGCGGGCGTGTCGTAGTTCGTATGAATAAAACGGTCGGGCCAGTCGTTGAGGTAGATAGACGGGATCGCAAAGGAGCTATCGGTATAGACCACATGGTCGCTTCCCATAGAGAATTCCGACAGTTCGGCCAGCAGCGCCTCCTTGCCGCCTTCGGGCGCAACGAGAGGGTACGCGGCGCTTGCGCCGCTCGCGTACCGCAGGGACTGTTCGTTTACAAAGGTTCCGAACTCTTCTGCGACATCGTAAATGAACGAAGGCAGACTCGCCGGACCGCGCGTGATATGAAAAATTGCTTTCGTTTCGGGCGAGCCGCCGACCATGTCCAGATGGATCACGGCCCGGATGCGTCGAGGCAGCTCAGGGCGAGCGTTCAATAGCGCGTGCGTCCCTTCGATTTCGGGCGGCCAGATGAAACGAATGGCGCGCGCCGGCCGCGCGATCTTGCCTTCACGAATCAATTTGGCGAGTGTGCGCGCAACCTCCAGAATCGTCATGCTGCCGCTCGCGTTGTCGTTGGCCCCTGGGCGCGGATGGTCCAGGTGACAGCTATAGGCGATCTCCTCGTCGCGTAGGCGCGGGTCAGCGCCTGGGATGATGGCGGTGACGACATCATAAGACCCGTCGTGGCGTCCGGCGCGCACGTTGGCGTGCAAGATGATCTTCTCGGCGCCTGCGAGGCGCGTCTGGAAGGAGCGCGCTTGTTTGAGCGAAAGCATGAAGGCAAAGGTTTTGGTTGGCGCGAAGCTGTCGAGATGCCCCCAGCGTATGAGATTGTCGTTGTCGCCAGACCAGCCGGTGCGCTGGTTCTGCGCATAGCTCAGCATCCCGGCGGCGCCGTAACGCTCAACGGCGAGCGGCGCCACAGCTTCCGGCTGCGCGGCGACGAGCACGATCTTGCCTCGCACATCCTTGCCCGCGTAATCTCGTTCGCTAACGCCTGCGCCGACATCGATCAACTCTGCCGTCACCATCGCGCTTTCGCTGTCCTGCGCCAGCGTTAGCGGCATAGCTTCCCAGCTGGCGATGCGCAGCGCGGGCTTCAATCCTTCCGGCGACTGACTCATTTCCCAAAGTTCGGCAAACTCCGCATCCCAGGCCGGGCGCGCTTTCTGGGCGCCGTAAAAAGTCTTGCCATCGGCGGGAAATTGCAGAATGGCCACTTCCTCCAACCCGTAGGCGCGCGCCTGTTCGGCAATAAACTCTGCAGCCGCGTGAAAGCCGCGCGACGCCCGCATCCTGTGATGGCGTGAGACATATTCCAGATTGCGTTTAGCCGTCTCACCCGAAAGCTCAACGCTCAAAGCCGCGACAACCGGTTCAGACAGCAGCGGCGGCCTGGTTTGCGCCATAGCGACATGGCCAAAGAGAAGGAGGGCGACGAGAAGGTTGGCGATTTTTTTCATGAGGTTTCTCCGCATCGTCACTGAGCAAGTAAAGCCGATCGTCCCCAACAACGCTTTAACCCCGGTAATATAGAAGAATTGCGATAGGGCAAGGGGCAGAAGGAATACCGGCGTCACAGCCGATGTCCCGAAACTCGGGCTTCAGGTTGAATTTTGACGGGGCGCCAGTTGATTCGCCCCGCCGACAGAACGCGACAGCGACCGAATTTGAAGGATGATTTTACGCAATGAAGAACATGATCGCCAAGATATGCATAGCGATCTGGGGCATATACCGATTTTCAGATGTATGAAGATTGTTAGCCACAGAGGTCACAGAGGGGCTGGCTGAGCGGCTGGAGAGTCGCGGATGACGGGGAGCGTAATTGACGCGGCGCGTCTCCCTCACATGGCCGTCCGTCAACGTTCCCTCGACGATCTCGTAGCCGAGCAGTGCGAAGATCCGACCGCGCAGGAAGAGTGGGCGCGCATTGCCGTACCAGTCCACGCACGAGGCTCGGCGCCCGTCATTCGCCGATCCTTTCGCTTGCGAGGCGAGATCTCCTATTTCTTTCAAGCGCAGCATATCATTGCGCAGGAACAGGACGGACGCCGATCCGTCGATCAGATGCCGGTAGCCGGGACGACCGCTCCCGCTGATCGGGAGGCCGAGCAATCCGGTGTCCGGCTCCTCCGGTTTGTAAAAGAAGCCGTGGCTGCGCAACTCACCCTGCGATGCGCCTTTCCGCGTGTAGCCGCCCACTACGGCGGGCTGCTCTCCGAGCCGCACGCTCGTGAAATGCAAATCATTCTGATCAGCTCCGACGATTACCGCGCCGGAACCCATCGTTTCGATCCGATCCACTCCATGCTGCAGCGAAAGCTCGGCGGGAGCGCCGCCCGCCCATGGCGCCACATACAAGCTCGGCCGCTTCGCATTCTCCGGCGATCCCCAACCGCTGCCGGAGCCATACAGCAGGTAATCGCCGACGAAACGGTTCTGGAAAGCGTACCCTTCAGGCTTCGGCAGCTGCGTGTAGTTGGCGGCCTGAGCCGTCTCGCCGCCGTCCGAGAAATTCGCCAGCGGCACACGCATCAGCGCCACCTCTCCGGCGGCCACTTCCGCCGACCACATGCCGTCGCCGGCCGCAGCGGAGCGCACCAGCACATTGAGGTGGTTGTCTCCGCTCTCGAGAAAAGAGAACTGATCCACGGGGCTGCCCGACACGCCGAGCGCGCTCGGGGCGGAGCCGTCGAGCGGCATCCGGTATAACATCGAACTCGGGCGGACCTGAGCCTCGGAGAATGACCAGTCCGTGGTCCACACATAGACCGAGTTGGGCGACACATAAAACACGCGCCCCCAAGCCCCCAACACGGCCGTTGCCTCACAGGCGAAGTCGCTTCGCGCAAGGTCGCACACCGTCACCGTATGCAACGCCATCATAGACCGAAAGCTCTGTTTCCGCTCCGGCCTGTAGACATGACTGGCCGAGACGATGCGTTTGAACTCGCTCTCGTCAGCTCCCTTGCGCCATTTGCGAAGCGAGGGAAACGACTTGAACGGATCCTCACTCTCGGGCCACACGTAGAGCGGCGTATAAAAAACGAGCTTGTCGCCGATCAGCCGGCTGGAATAATTGCGGGATGAATAGTAATCGTTCGAGCGCAGGTGATAGGTCGCGCTGTATTCGAGATGGCCCTCGCGATCAATATCGAACAGGCCGATCTCCGTGCCGCCGCGCTCATAGCTGTATCCGATCACGACGACCCTGTCGCCGGAGATCAGCATCTCGTCATACCAGGTGTTATGCGGATCGATATCGGGTCCGAACGCATCGACGGCCGAAACCGGCTTCAGCGCGCCGTCGCCCACGGCGACCGTGAACAGACGCCCGCGCCGCAACACCACCAGATGATCGCCGTGCAGTTTGACGATGCCGCCCTCATCGACCCCGGCGTGTTGAGCGTTCGTGACGGACTCTTCGCCCGCCGCCTGCGCATCCGCGTTCGCCGGCGCGGATTTCGCCGGGGCCGAGGACGTAGCCGCCGCGCCGCCGCCGCTAGCCCCGCGCCTGAGTTCGCGCTTCGATTCTTCAGCGATTTTCCGGAAATAGGCCGTTATCTCCTGATCGGAGCCAAACGCGCGTAGCGTCTTTTTGGGTTGGGCATCGCCACGATTCGCATTCACTGGAGGGGTCTGCATGGCGGCTTCTCGTCCGCATCCGATCATAGCCGAAGCGCCGAATGACGTGACAATGACGAATAAAATCAAGATTCTCAATTTCTCCATAAAGTAGATCCCTTCCCTTTGATAGCATCGCCACGCATGGAACGCCACAACCTCCGGAAACTTGCGATCAATGTCACGGGTAAAGTAACAGAATTTATCGAATCGGCCGGCGAGTAGATCCGGCCGATATTTTGCGAAGGACTTCAGGAAATCAGCCAAAGGAACGGCCACTGCGACGCCCCACCATTTTAACGGCTTCGCTGACACGCCATCTCCACTATCGCGGCGACAAACTGTCACGTCTCGCGCCGCCGTCCGAATCGATTGGGCGCCGCTCTTGTCCTACGCCAAAACTCGCTCACCTTTAGTTTCAACAACTTGGGAAATTGGATGTAATGTCGTCGAGCCAGGTTACATGAGACCCGGGCGGGGCATTTTGGCGAAGGGCATGTGGAGCGAGTAGAATTTGTCGAGGATCAATGGACGCCGAAGACAGCTCGCTGCAACGACGGGGCAGAAGTGTTGCTGCTTGCACTGCAGACCTCACGGCGAGACTGACAACCACCCTGCCTTGATGGTGATTGGTCGCTCATTCAACGCTTCACGAACTGCATATTTGGCAAGCAGTCGCGTTGAGTCAAGCGTGGGCAGCGGCGAGTTGGCTGACGTTACGATAAGCGGGATCTCGGTGCAGCCTAGAATGACACATTCAGCGCCCTTCGACTTCAAGTAATCAATTGCCTGTATGAACAGCTCCGTAGTCTGCCCATTGAAGACTCCTTGACAGAGTTCGTCAAAGATCGCAGCGTTCAGTCTTTCCATCATTGGCTCGTCGGGAATCAGGCGCTTCAGCTTTAGTTTCTCCAATGCCTTGGCATAGACAGTCCCGGTCATGGTCCATTTGGTACCGAGAAGGCCTACGTGTTTCCATCCGTAGGTAGTGATCTCGCGGCAGACCACCTCCGCGATATGCAATCCTGGAATCGGCAGGTCATTAGCAATCTGTTCTAGGACGATGTGGGCAGTATTGTCCGGGCAAATATAAAAATCAGCCCCGGCGTCCGCGACTCGTTCCACACCCTGAGATAAAAATCTGGCGACGGCTGAGTAATCACCTGTCTGCCAGCCCGGCATGCTAAGTCCCATAGGCACCGCACTCACCACGATGGTTGGATGCATGTGGGGGCCGAGATGCACGGCCCCTTCCCGGCACGCGGTGAGAAAACAAAGCGTACCGCCTTCCGCGCTGTGTGCGGCAATTCCGAGAGTCTTCATAAGCTTCTCGACCTCCATTGGTTGAGCAGGGGGCGACGGCGGTTTTGAGCCAGGCGACGGAAAAGTAAGGGCGACTTGCCTCAATCCTCATGCGAGAATCCGCTTCACAATATTTCCTTGTACGTCCGTCAACCGAAAATTCCTACCCTGGAATTTGTATGTCAGCCGGGTGTGATCGATGCCCAAACAATGTAGGATCGTCGCGTTTAAATCGTGGGCATGCACGGGATCGCTCGTGATGTTGTAGCTGAAATCGTCCGTCTCGCCTATTGTGATTCCCGGATTGATTCCCCCGCCGGCAAGCCAGACCGTAAAACAGCGCGGGTGATGGTCGCGCCCGTAATTGGTCTCGGTCAGCCTGCCTTGAGAATAAACGGTGCGACCGAATTCCCCACCCCAGATGACCAGTGTGTCGTCGAGCATCCCTCGCTCTTTCAAATCCATAATCAGAGCGGCGGAAGGCTGATCAGTGTCCTGAGCCTGTTTCGTGATGTTTTTCGGCAAATCCCCGTGCTGGTCCCAGCCCCGATGGAAGAGTTGAATGAAACGGACTCCGCGTTCGGCCAGCCGACGCGCCAGAATGCAATTGAACGCGAACGTGCCTGGCGCCCGCGCGTCGGGGCCGTAACGCTCGAACGTCTTTTCAGATTCCTTCGAGAGGTCGGTCAGTTCGGGTACCGAAGACTGCATTCGATACGCCATCTCATACTGCGCCACGCGCGACAGGATTTCGGGGTCTCCATACTCCCGCGCGTTGATCTGATTCAACTCGGCCAGGTCATCGAGGAAACGGCGGCGAACTTCTTTGCCGACGCCCGGCGGATTCGACAGGTAAAGCACGGGGTCAGGGCCGTTGTGAAACTTCACGCCCTGGTAACGCGAAGCCAGAAAGCCGCTTCCCCAGAGCCGGTCGTAGAGCGGCTGGTCGCCTCCCGTTCGTCCAATGGATATCATCACGATGAACGCAGGCAAGTCTCTATTCTCACTCCCCAAGCCATAAGCGATCCACGAGCCAAGACTTGGTCTTCCCGCGAGCTGGAATCCGGTGAGCGAGAAGGTGATCGCCGGGTCGTGGTTGATCTGCTCCGTATGCATTGATTTGATGAAGCTGATTTCGTCAGCTATCTTCGCGGTATGTGGCAACAACTCACTCAACCACGCGCCGGATTTACCGTGCTGCGCGAATTTGAACGCCGAAGGCGCAGTCGGCCAACTCGATTGATGCGCAGTCATTCCGGTCAACCGCTGTCCCATTCGAATTGATTCGGGCAGGTTCTGCCCGCGCAGGTTTTCAAGCCGTGGTTTAGGATCGAAGAGGTCGAGCTGCGATGGGCCGCCGGCCTGGTATAAATAAATCACCCGTTTCGCTTTCGGGGCGAAATGCGGTAAGTCCGGCAGGCCGTCCTTCGCGTCGCCACTTTGCGCATATCCGCTTTCTCCGAACAGCGAAGCGAGAGCGGCAGTGCTTATGCCCAAGCTGCACAGGCCGAAGAAATGCCTGCGCGTCATCATCAGTTTTTGTTCTTCGAGCGGATTCATATGCGACCTCATCGAATTTTTGGCGCCGGTTGAGTGGGATGCATTAGATTGGGAATCAGCCCTCTCACTGCTTCGTAATCACTTCATCCAGATTCAGGATCAAACTCGCGGTTGCGGAATACGCCGCCAGTTCCACCGCATCAAGTTTCGCTTCATTCCGTTTCTCGCCGATTGATAATAGCCTGGTCGCCTCTCGTGGGTTGTGGCCGAAATAATCCATCTGCCAGCTCAAATTTCTCAACAAGACCTGCAATTCACTTTCGCTCGGCCGCCGCGACGCCACCGCGAGAAACGCCCACGCGACGCGCGCCTGCGGCGTTGCGCCGCCTTCGCGCAGCATTCTCTGCGCCAACAGGCGCGCCGCCTCGACGTACGTGACATCGTTCATCAGGTTGAGCGATTGCAGCGGCGTGTTGGTACGTGTGTCGCGAACCGTACAGTATTCGCGCGCCGACGCGTCAAACACTTGCATCGTCGGCGACAACACCGTGCGCTTCCAAAAGGTGTAGAGACTGCGTCGCCATAGACCCTCGCCCACGTCACGGTCGTAACCAGTCAGCCCGGAAAAGGCCATGTCTTTATACAACCCGTCGGGTTGATAAGGTTTGACCGAAGGCCCGCCGAGTTTTTCGACCAATAATCCAGAAACAAAGAGCGCCTGGTCGCGGATCATTTCCGCCGGGAGTCTGAAGCGCGGGCCGCGCGCCAGCAACCGGTTGTCGGGATCACGCTGTTGCGACTGTGGCGTGATTTTCGATGACTGGCGATAAGTTGCGCTCATCACCATCGTCTTCAACAACGACTTCACGTTCCAGCCATTCGAATGCGGATTGAGACTCTTTGATCGCGGACTTGCCTTGCTTCCACTCTCCCGCTCGCCCCCGCTCCCACTCATAAACTCGACAGCCAGCCAATCGAGCAATTCCGGGTGCGACGGCAATTCTCCCCGCGTCCCGAAATCTTCCGTCGTTCTGACCAGTCCCGCGCCGAACAGCATCTGCCAGAAACGGTTCACGGCGACGCGGCTGGTCAAAGGATGCTCCGCGCTGACCAACCATCGGGCAAAATCGAGACGATTTGACATCGACGCAATGCGCGACGCTCCCTCACGGCCGCCATACCGCAACGGCGGCAACGTCGCGGGAACCCCTCGCTCGACCTTTTCCTCCGGAGCGTCGTAGGCGCCGCGTTTGAGCAGGAACGTGGGGCGCGGTTGCGGCGTCTCCTCCATAACCATCAGGGTCGGAAGGTCGTCTTCGAAGTTCTGTTTTCGTCGTTTCAGTTCGACCAGCGTGTCGCGCGCTTGCTTTAGCTCATCAGGCGCGGCTTGCTCCAAAAACGCTCCGTGAATTTTCAACGCCTGCGCGCGCGTGCGATTGGCCGCGGGGATCGCCGCGATCTTTTCGAGCGAATCAGCGCAAGCCAGCGCGGCGATCTCATCCGCGTCGAGCGCGCGGCTGTAGATTCGAACTTCGTCGAGCGCGCCTTTGAAGCGGAACTGCGGGCCGCCGCCGGCGCCGATCTTCAGTGTGTTTTTGGTCCCGCCGGAAAGCATGAAGAAGTTTCGCTGATTGAATTTCAGCTTTGCTTCGCGTCCGTTAACGAATATGCGCAGGCGATCTTCCCACGACTTCAACCCGTCAAAGATCACCGCGACGTGGCTCCATTGGCGCTGCGGCAACGGCTCTTCGGTTTCAACGCGCAGCGTATCCTCGCCCCAGCGAAAGACCATATTGAAATGGATTTTGCCGTTGATGAAATACAGCCCGTAACCTTCCGCGCGCGGGACGTTATTTTCCACTTCCGCGGGGCTGTCGCTGACTTTGGTGACGATTGAACCGCTCTGCTCCGATTCAGGATAGATCCACGCGGCGATCGTGAACCGTTCGCGGTAATCTGTCGATATTGATTTGTAGCGGAAATCGGCGTGCATGCCCGCATCGAAATAGATTTTGCCGTCGAAGGTCACTCCCTGCCCGGTCGGAGATTCGACATACCGGGGGGAGCCTTCTTTAAACCCGATCTCGAACTTCCGATCAGGCTCGTCTTTTCGCCCGGCATCCTGATCGTGATGGGCGCGGTCGGATTTCCTGAAGACCGGCGCGCTTTGCGCATCCAGCGGCAGCCGCGCGATCAACCTGTCGTCCGGGAACCATTGCCGATTCGCGTTATTTGAAGCAAGCAATGATTTTTCCCAATGGCGGCGCGTCATGGCTGACTTTTCAGCCAGCGCGTTGTAACGCCTTTCGGCTAGCGCGATCTCTTGAGTGAACTGTCGCAATCTTCGCTGCTGTTCTTTCGTCGGCGCAGCCATCACCGGCGGCGAGTTACCCTGATCGAACGAATGCCCGTCTTCATCAATGCTGTTGAAATAAGCCGTGAGCTGGTAATACTCCTTCTGGGTGAACGGGTCGTATTTGTGATTGTGGCACCGCGCGCAACCCAACGTCATGCCCATAAAGACGGTCGAGGTCGTGTCCACGCGATCTACGACATATTCGACCCGGTACTCTTCCGGCACGACCCCGCCCTCGGCGTTGATCCGGTGATTGCGATTGAAGGCCGTCGCGATCTTTTGGTAGAGCGTCGCGTTGGGCAATAAATCCCCGGCCAGTTGCTCGACGACGAATTGATCGAACGGTTTGTTCCGGTTGAACGCTTCGATCACCCAGTCCCGCCACCGCCAGGCGCTGCGATCGCCGTCAACTTGATAACCGTTCGTATCGGCGTACCTCGCCGCGTCCAGCCAGCGGAAAGCCATTCGTTCGCCGTAACGCGGGCTCGCGAGCAAACGATCAACGACCTTCTCGTAAGCGTTCGGCGATTTGTCGTTGAGGAAATTCTCAACCTCAAGTGGCGTGGGCGGTAGCCCCGTCAAATCGAGGGACACGCGGCGAATCAACGTCGCGCGATCCGCTTCAGGCGAAGGCTCCATCCCTTCGCGTTCCAACCGCTCCAGCACGAAATGATCTATCGCATTCTTCGACCACTCTTTATTTTTTATCTGGGGCAATAAAGGTCGAATCGGTGGGATGAATGACCAGTGACGCTGCCAGAGCGCGCCCTGCCTGACCCATTCGACTAACAAATCAATCTCCGTCTGAGTCAGCTTGCGGCCCGAATCAACCGGCGGCATGCGCGTCATTTCATCGCCTGACGTAATGCGGCGTACAAGCTGGCTTTGCTCGGGATTGCCAGGAACGATTGCGCGGCGGCCTCCGCCAAGGTCGGCGGTCGCCGCGCCTTCGGAATCCAGTCGGAGTTTGATCTTTTTCGCCGGCGCGTCAGGTCCATGGCAACCCCAGCATTTGTCGGCGAGTATCGGGCGGATGTCACGGTTGAAAACAATCTGGCGGGCAGGAGCGGCGCTTTGAACGGCCCGAACAGTCACGCCACGCATCAACTGAGAAAAGAAGAGGCATGAGAGCAGTAAGGCGGAGAGTTTCAGCGCCAAGCCATTTGTAGACCCGCTGTTCATCCTCTTCCCTCAATGGATACTCCATCTATAGCTCACATCTTGGTGAGCTTAGATGGAGAGGAAATTGAGATCGCTGGAAGTATGAGGGGATTGATCCCCTCTACTTCCGGCGATGAATCTTTCGATTCAATCCG
>WNFV01011449.1_pt1 | contig 11726 bp, 12 predicted proteins | sample 5400101 | NCBI WGS metagenome assembly WNFV01 (sample SAMN13153361, study PRJNA577476) | soil metagenome | isolation source: 115 cm soil or saprolite under grassland replicate 1 | place: USA:California | collected 2016-06-15
AGGTTTGGTTGACTTGTATGCCGTTGACGCCGGGAGAGGCCGACATGCCGAGAGGCCATCCGTCGGAGTTTCGTCGCAGGGTCCTGGACCTGGTCAGGGTCGGTGGGACCGTCGCGCAGCTCGCGGGCGATCTGCAGGTTCCGGAATTCGCCGCGAATAATGGCCAAAGGAGATTCCGACCCGCCCGAACAGGGCCGTTCGGCATGCACAGCGGCTTGGTGGCCTTCGACTGATAGGCGGATTTGGCTAAACTCAGGTCATGGTGTACTTTTCGGCGCGTGCCGGGCGGGAGACCGCCTTACGATGTTGGGTCTGATGGACACGCTGGCTCATGAGGCGCGGCAGCGGCTGTGCCAGGGGCAGCGTGCGCGGCTGGTCGCGCTGCTGGTGTTCAGCGTGGCGCTTGCGGGCGGGTGCGTGGGCGAGAGCAGGGGCAGCCCGGCGGCGACCGCAGCTACCACCGGCGCTCCCACGACGGCGAGTCAGACGGACTCGCGGGTGGCAGAGACCGCCGTTCTGAGTTCCTACCGGGCGTTCTGGGATGACGTGGTGGCTGCTGGGCGGAAGGCGGATTGGCAGTCGCCACGGCTGGCGGACCATGCGGCGGGGCAGGCGCTCCAGCAGGTCAGGGATCACTACAGGGCGCTGCGGGCGGCTGGGTTGGTGGACCTGGGGACGGTAGAGCTGCATCCGAAGGTCGTGTCGCTGGCTGAGCGATCGGCGACGGTGAACGACTGCGTGGATGTGAGCCGGTTCCTGCGGCATGACGCAAAGACGCTCGAGCCTCGGGAGACACCGGACCCTCGACCGGATGCAGGCGTGGCCACGTTGACGTTGACCGGCGGCGTGTGGAAGGTGACCAGGACCGTGCAGAAGGGCAAGTGCCCGTGAGAATGCTCCCCGGCGCCGTCCTGCTCGTGTCGCTGCTCGTGATCGGGATCGCCGCGCCGGCTATGGCGGACCAGCCCGTGTTCACCCAGGATCCTGGCGGGGTCGGGGTCCAGGTCAGCTCCGACGGCCTCCCGGAGAACACGAGCGATGAGCCCACCAGCGACCCGAAGGTGACACACGTGTCGTGTGAGTACAGCGTCGGGCAAGGCGCGGGCGGGCTGATCCTACGGGGTGTCTGTTCCGACGGCACGGCCAGCGCGGCAGTGTTCGACCAGTTCGGGAACGGCCAAGTGGGCAACCAGCCGATTCCGGCGGCACCGCCGAGACAGCCGCAGCCGCCGGCAGGACCGGCGGTCACCCCAGAGATGCTTGCCCAACGGGCGTACCGGTTCCTGCCGCTGCCAGCGCCAGTGATCCACACCAATCCACCGGCAACCCAGGATCAGTTGGTGAACCTGGCGACCTTGTTGTGGGTGGCCCGGGCGGCCTGGGGCACGCGCACGGCGACGGCGAGCGTTCCCGGGCTGGCGGTGACCGTGACCGCGGTGCCAGCAACGGTGACCTGGCGCATGGGCGACGGCGGCGAGGTGGTCTGCCACGGGCCAGGAGCGCCATTCGATCCGGCCGCCAGTCGGCCCGATCAAGCTGGCGCCTGCTCCTACACCTACCGCCGCGCCTCGGCGGGCGCTCTGGCGGGCTGGTTCACGGTGACGGCCACGACCACCTGGCGGATCACCTGGACGGCTACCGGCGCTGCCGGCGCCGGCACCCTTCCCCCACTTTCCCGCTCCTCGCAGACGGCCCTTCGAGTCGCGGAGGTCCAAGCGATCAACACTTCCTAACGCGCACAACAACCTCCACATCAAAGGAGCCTCGGTGGCCCCCACGACCACGCTCCCTGATTCACCACGCCATGCGACGCCCTCGTCGCTGCGCATCGCGCCGGCGACTCGTCGGCGCTCCACGCCCTGGATTGCCCTCGGCGTGCTGCTGGTCCTCGGCTGCGCGCTGGCATTTGGGGTCATCTCCAGCCGGCTTGGAGACCGGCAGGCGGTGCTGGCCATCGCACGCGAGGTCCCCGCCGGGCAGGTCCTTTCCGTTGGGGACCTTTCGACGGTCAACGTCACTGTTGACCCCGGACTTCGCCCGGTCCCGGCCACCGAGCGGCCAAGTGTTGTCGGGCGGGCGGCGGCGGTGCCGCTGATGCCAGGGACTCTGTTGACGCCGGCCGACCTGGGCGCGCCTGCGACGCTTGGGCCCGACCAGGCCGTCGTCGCGTTGGCGTTGAAGGCCGGGCGCTTCCCGCCAGCGCTCACGCCGGGCGCGCTGGTGATGGTCGCCGACACCGGCGCGGCGGACGCTGCGGCGCCTTCCGATGGGTCGTCAGCGGTGCTGGCCGACACCCCACTCGCGTCCTCGGCGACGGTGGTAGAGGTCAACCGGCCTGCCGACGACACCCAGGACGCCACGGTCGTGTCGGTGCGGGTGTCGGCTTCCACTGCCGCGCGCCTGGCCGCGGCCGGCGCCGCCGATCGAGTCGCACTCGTGTTGCTGCCGTCCAAGTCATGAGTCTGGTCGTGCTGACCTCGCTGAAGAACTCGCCAGGAGTCACCACCACAGCGCTTGCGCTCGGGGCGGTCTGGCCTCCGCAGCGCCGGGTCCTGGTGGCCGAGCTGGACCCTGCTGGCGGGGACCTCGCCAACAGGTTCCGGCTGCCCGGTGAGCCCGGCCTGTTGACGCTGGCTGCTGCGGCCCGCCGCCATGACCCGAGCCAACGGGTGTGGCGGTGCTGCCAGCGACTGCCTGGAGGGCTGGCGGTGCTGATCGGACCGGAGACCGCCGAGCAGGCGCGCAACGCCATGGCCGCGCCCCGCCTTGCCGAAGCCTTCTCGGGCGTGGACGCGGACGTGCTGGCCGACTGCGGGCGATTCGATCCCGGCCCCCCGGCGCTGGAGGTGGCTCGCCACGCGGATGTCGTAATGGTGGTCGTGCGGCCGGTGTACGCGGAGCTGAAGCGGCTCGTCGGCACGCTGCCTCGCTTGCGCCAGGTCGGCTCGCGCCTGGCGGTGGTGCTGGTCGGCAAGGGCAACTATTCGCCCGCCGAGGTGACTGGCGCGCTTGGGGTCGAGGTGCTCGGCGCGCTGCCCTTCGACCCGCAAGGAGCGGCGATCCTGGGCGGGGCGCCGACGACCAAGGGTGCCCTACGACGCAGCCCGCTCCTTCGCTACGCGCATGGGCTCGTGCCAGTGTTGCTGGGCAGGCTGCCGGCCATGAGCGGGCAGCAGGTGAACCCCTCCACGACTCCTGCAGGGCGAACCTCGACCGCACCCACCCTGGAGCCGCGCCGAGGCCCGGAGGCCCCGCGATGACCGCCCAGGGCAACGGCCACCGCCCGAACCGTAGTGTCCGACACCGCCATGCCGAGCTGATCGCGCGGATTTGCGACGAGGTGACTGAGCGGCTGACCGAGCGGCGCCGGGCCGATGAGGCGATTGGCGCGCCACCGCTGGACGAAGCTGACCAGCGCGCCTACGCCCGGCAGCTCATCAACCAGGCGCTGGAGGCGGAAGCCCGCTCAGCACTTGCCGGCCACAGGGAGGCCTTCCCCGTGACCGACGAGGACGAGATCGCCCGGGCAGTGCATGATCTGCTGTTCGGCCTGGGCCCACTCCAGCGGCTCCTCGACGAGCCCGACATCGAGACCATCAACGCCAACGGCTGCGATAGCGTCTGGGTCCGCTACGCCGGCGGGCGTCGCACGGAGGTCGAGCCGATCGCCAGCTCCGACGCCGAGCTCGTCGAGTTGATCCGGCTGGCCGCCGCCCGCTTCGGCCTGGCCGAGCGCCGCTTCGACCTCGCCGCTCCCCTGCTGGACCTTCGACTCCCAGACGGCAGTCGCCTGTTTGCCGCCATGGCGGTCGCCGCGAGGCCATCGCTGTCGATCCGGCGCCACCGCTTCCCCAAGCTCGACCTGGACGACCTCAGAGAACGCGGCACGGTGACTTCGTCGCTTCGCGCCTTCCTCGGCGCCTCGGTCCGGAGCGGGCTCAACATCCTCGTGTGTGGCGGGACCAGCGCCGGCAAGACCACCCTGCTGCGCGCGCTTGCCTCGGAGATCCCGCGCGACGAGCGGCTCATCACGATCGAGGACGCCCTCGAGCTGGGCCTGGACCGTGACACTGACCGGCATGCCAACGTAACCGCCTTGGAGGCCCGCCCACCCAACGTCGAAGGCGAGGGCGAGATCACCATGGCCGCGCTGGTGCGGGCGGCACTGCGGATGGACCCGGACCGGGTGATCGTCGGCGAGGTGCGAGGCGACGAGGTCATCCCCATGCTCAACGCGATGTCGCAGGGCAACGACGGCTCGATGTGCACCCTCCACGCCAACTCGTCGGCCGGCGCGTTCGACAAGCTGGCCACATACGCGGTCCAGACGCCGGAGCGGCTGGGGCTGGAGGCGACCAACCTGCTGATCGCCAACGCCGTCGACCTGGTCGTCCATCTCGCATACGACCGCGCCCCCGGACGTCGCGCGGTCGATTCGGTCCGGGAGGTCACCGGAGCGGACGGCCCGCTGGTCGCCTCCAACGAGGTCTGGCGTCCCGGCCCGGACGGACAGGCGCTCCTCGGAGCGCCGCTGCGCGAGCAGACGCTGGACCGGCTGGTGGGCGCCGGGTTCGGGCCGGACTGGCTCGACAGTTCGGAGTGGTGGCGATGACCGCGCTGGCGCTGCTGTGCGGCGCCGGGGTCGGGCTCGGCGTGGTGCTGATCGTCGTCGGGTGCCGAGGCGCAGCCAGGCCGCGCCTCGGGCTCCGCCGGTCGTTGATGGTGAGGGTGCAGCGGCCAGTGCTGCGCCTCGGGCTGGCGGTCGGAGCCGGGGTGATCGTTGGACTTGCCACGGGATGGCTGGTCGCCGCGGTGGCTGCGGCGATGTTCGGGGCGGTCGCGCCGGAGCTACTGGGCGGCAGCCGCGCCCGGCAGGCGGAGACGGATCGGATCGAGGCTGTCGCGGCCTGGGTCGAGCTGCTGCGCGACACCCTCGCGGGCGCAGCCGGAATCGAGCAGGCGATCATGGCCAGCGCCGCGGCGGCGCCGGCGCCGATCCGGGCGCAGGTCACCGGGCTGGCCGTGCGGCTGGAGCGCGAGCGGCTGGTGCCGGCGCTCCGGGCGTTCGCCGACGAGCTGGCCGACCCCACCGTGGACCTGGTGGTTGTGGCGTTGACGCTGGCCAGCCAGCGGCGCGCCCGCCGCCTGGGCGAGCTGCTCGGCGCGCTCGCGCAGGCCACCAGGGACCGCGCCACCATGCGGCTCCGGGTGGAGGCGAGCCGGGCGCGGCTGCGGACCTCGGTGCGGGTCATCGTCGGCACCACGCTGGCAGTCATGGCCGCGTTGGTGGTGCTCAACCGCGGCTACCTAAGTCCCTACGACTCCGCGCTGGGCCAGCTCGTGCTGGGCCTGGTCGCCTTCCTGTTCGCTGCGGCGATGTGGTGGCTCGCCCGCCTCGGCCGGCTGGACGACTCCCACCGGCTCGGGCTAACGGCGTCCGAAGGGCAGGGACGCCGATGATCACCACGCTGCTGCTCGGCGCAGGATTCGGGGCCGGGTTGCTGGCCATCCTTCGAGGGCTATTCCCTCCGCGGCCATCCCTTGCGGCAGAGCTGGCGTCCAGCCCGCAGGCGACGCCGGCCGAGTCCGGCTCCAGCGGGCTTGCCGGGCTGGTGGGTGCGCCACTATCGCGGCTGGCCGCCGGGCTCGGGCTCAGCCTGGCCGGCACACGTCGCGACCTGGCCGTCACCGGCGCGCCGCTGGAACGGCACATGGCCGAGAAGGTCGGCCTTGCTCTCTTCGGGCTGCTGCTGGCCCCCGGGGCGGCCGCGGCGCTCGCGGCTGTGGGAGTGCGCCTGCCACTGGCGATCCCGTTGTGGGCGGCAATCGGGCTGGCCATCGGTGGATTCGTCCTGCCCGACATCGGGCTCCGCGTGGACGCGGCGGCACTGCGGGGAGAGTATCGCCGCACGCTCAGCCTCATCCTCGACTTGACTGTGATCTCGTTGGCCGGCGGTGCGGGGGTCGAGGGAGCGCTCACCGATGCGGCGGCAAGCGCGGGGCAAGGGATCGCCGCTGCGCGGCTGCACCAGGCGCTGGAAGAGGCGCACCTGCGGCGGGAGCCACCCTGGGCAGCTCTTGGACGTCTGGGTGAGAAGCTGACCGTTCCCGTGCTGATCGAGCTGGCGGCCAGCCTTAGCCTTGCTGGCACCGAGGGCGCTCGGGTGCGCCCCTCGCTCACGGCCAAGGCCGCCTCGCTGCGCGCCCACGAACTCACAGACACCGAAGCGGCGGCGCAGGCCGCGACCGAGCGAATGAGCCTCCCGGTCGTGCTGCTGTTCGCCGGCTTCCTCGTCTTCATCGGCTTCCCGGCGATCGCCCGCGTCGTCAGCGGGCTGTAGGTACCAGAAGGAGACAGGCACACGATGCTGCTCGGCGACACCCCAGAAACGACCCTACTCGAGGCGCTGCTCCTCCAGCTCCGCGCCCGTCTGGCCTCCGTTGATCGCGAGGGCGGCTACTCCACCGAAACCGTCATCGTCACGGCGCTGCTCGTGGTCGCCGCCATCACCGCACTCGGCTACATCACCACCAAGATCATCTCGAAGGCCAAGGGCCTGTCCGTCCAGTAGGAAGGCGGCCATGCCACCGTCCGTTGAGAGAAGCCGCGCCACCCGGTCAAGCGGCGAGCGCGGCGCCGCGACCACTGAGCTGGTGATCGCGACCCCGTTGCTGTTGTTGCTCGTGCTCCTGGTCGTGCAGTTCGCGCTGTGGCAGCACGCGAACCACATCGCTGACGCCGCCGCGCAGGAAGGCGCCAGAGCGGCACGGCTGGATGGCGGGACCGCCGCCGATGGCGCGGCACGCGCCCGCGTCTTCCTCGCCCAGCTCAGCCCGACCATCCTCGTCCATCCCGACGTCGTCGCTCGCCGGAACACCGACACCGCCCGAGTCGAGATCTCCGGAGAGGCCTTAATGGTCATGCCTGGTCTCCACCTGCCTGTCCGAGCGGTCTCTCAGGGGCCCGTTGAGGTCTTCAGGCCCGCAGCCCGTGGGCTCGGGAATTCCGAAGAGACGTTGGGTGCGAACTTCAGGACGGTGGGCTCTGGTGGGTGAACAGGGATGGTTGGGTGCGCGAACTGGAGCGCGTGGGTCGGGCGCCAGGTGGTTGCCGACCCCGATCGTGGGGTTACCAGCGAATGAGGAAGCGGTGCGCGGGACGGGTGAGCACGCACCGCACGTCGGCTGGTGTCGTTGTCTCGGCCTTGGCGGTGTCGACTGGCATGGCCTCGATCGCCAGCGCCCGAAAGTCCAGAGTCGTGCCACGGGTCAGATGCGCGCGCAAGCGAGCCAGGACCGACGGGTCGCCGAACCCCACAAGCTGGCCGTCCCGCCTGCGCGCCAACGCCAGACCAGCCCGGCCCGGCGTGGCATCAAACAACCCCAACAGGGGCTCGTCGCGCTGCTGGTCCAGCAACTGGACCGGGTCGGGCTGATCCAACGCCAGCCGCGCGAACCAACCCATCCCCCTCGGCACCGGCGGGGCGGCCTCATACACAGGTGTGGTCGACAGCAGCTCCCGCAGCACTCCCAGGTGCGCGGGGTCCACCTGGTCGACACTGGCCAGCAGCCCCGTCCGGACCTCCACGACCGCGGCGGGGCCGGCATGCGGCCCCCGCAGTGGCACAAAGTCGCAGCCAGCCACCTGGCGGCTCGCCAACCGCCCACCATCGCGGCGGGTAAGGGCGGCCACCACATGCACCCCGGCGCGCACCCACAGCGGCATCACCAGCATCCCCGCCGGGGCGAGCTGCGCGGTCCAGGCCGGGGCGATGTCCCACACGCCCACGGTCACCTGGACCCGGTCGAACGGGGCCCGGTCGGTGACGCCCAGCCAGCCGTCGGCGGTGCGGACCTCCACCTCGGCGAACCCGCCCTGGGCAGCCCCGCCGGCTCCCAACCCGACCCTGGCGAGGTTGGCGCGGGCCGCTTGGGTGATGGCGGGGTCGATGTCGACAGTGGTGACCTGCCCCTCGGGGCCAACGAGATGGGCGAGCAGCGCGGCGTTGTAGCCCGTCCCCGCGCCGATCTCCAGGACCCGGTCACCGGGTTGGGGGTCGAGCTGGGTCAGCATCATGGCCATGATCGAGGGCTGGCTGGAGGAGCTGGTGGTCATCCCACCCGGGCCGACCTGGGTCGTGACGGCCTCATCGCGGTAGACCACCTCCAAGTCCACGGCGGGCAGGAACCGCTCACGACGCACCTCCTGGAAGGCCGTGCGCAGCCTGGGATTGCCGAGCAGTCCCCTACCGGTCAGCGCCTCCACCAGCCGCTCGTGCAGCCCTACGGGCATCCCGCGGTCCCCCTGTGCCTGGTCCCAACACAGCACCGCGCTGTCAAGCTCCTGCGACCCGCCCAGGCGCGCTGCCATACCCGAAGGGCGCGAGACAACCACGCTCGCACTCGCACCTCCGCCACGCACACCGGTGGTCGGCAATCGTGGCGATCCTTCTGGAATCGCGGCCACACGTCAACCAGCCACACTCACCGCCAAGGCGGAAGCGCGACCGTGGAGCTGGTGCTGGCCACGCCGCTGCTGGTGATGCTCATCCTGCTCGCGGTGGGCGCCGGTCGGCTTGCGACGGCACGGGCAGACGTCGACGGTGCCGCCCGCGCGGCGGCTCGCGCGGCCTCCATTCGTCGCGACCCTGGCGATGCGAGCCTCGCCGCGCGTCAGACGGTGGCCGCCACGCTCGCGGAGCGGCGCGTCACCTGCCGGCAGCTCGACCTGACCATCGACGCCGGCGCCTTCCACCCCGGCGGCTGGGTGGCGGTCGACCTGACCTGCACCGTCAGCCTCTCCGACCTCACCCTGCTTCGGCTGCCCGCCTCCAGGGCGATCCACACACGTTTCGTCGAAGCCATCGACACATTCAGAGGACCAGCGACATGAGCAGGATCTCTCGCAACGAGCGCGGCCAGGTCATGGCGTTCGTCGTCGTCATCGTCATGACGTTGCTGCTGTTCGTAGGCCTGGTGTTCGACGGCGGCCTGATCCTGGCCGCCAAGCGCCGCGCAATCAACGAGGCCGAGGCGGCAGCCCGCGCCGGAGCGCAAGCCATCGCGACCAACACCTACCGAACCACCGGCCACCTGACCCTCGACCCCTTCCAGGCACGTGCTGCCGCCCGCGCCTACCTTGCCCAGACCGCCGATGCCGGGACCGTCCTGGTCGTCGGCAACCGGGTGGTCGTGACCGTCAATCTGACGCAGCGGATGCAGCTCCTCCGCCTGGTTGGCATCAGGAGCGTCCGCTTACAGGGCCGAGGCGCGGCCGTGGCGGTGCACGGGGTGGAGAAAGCCGAGTCGTGAACACTCTTCATCGAATCGTCCGCGGCCTCGCGGCCCTGGTGGCACTGGTTGCGTTCCTGATCGGTGTCCCCTGGGCTCTCTGGCATTTCATCGGCTGGCCGCTCCCCCACGCGCGGCCTACGTGGGAGCAGGTCAGTCAGGCGCTCAATAGCAACGGCATCCCGGACGAGCTGCTGTTCAACTCGCTGGCAGTGGTGTGCTGGGCGTGGGCCGCACTGGTCGTCTCCGTCATCGTCGAGGTCCCGGCCGCAATCGCTGGCGTTGCCGCCCGCCGAGTCCCGCTCGCGGGCCCGATGCAGATTGTCGCCCGCCACCTGGTCGCCGCTGTGCTGCTGCTCCTGCCGCCGCTCAGCTCGCGCCCCGCGCTTGCCTCGTCATCCTCGCCAGTCACCTGGTCGGCACCAGCAACGCCGGTCACGGCCTTGGTCTCGCCCATACGCGACCTCGCAACCAGCGCGCATCATCCGATCGGTACGACGATCAGGTCCGCGTTAGGTTCAACCGCCACGGCACCGCCGACCGGTGGACAGGAGCTGCCGCGCCATCGAGTCGCCCCGAAGGAGACGCTCTGGGGGCTTGCCGAGAGGTATCTCAGCGACCCACTGCGCTGGCGGGAGATCTTCGACCTCAATCTGGGACGCCCCCAGCCCGACGGGGAGCAGCTCGTCAATGAGGATCTGCTCCGGCCTGGATGGATCTTGCTGCTTCCCACCGACGCCCACGTCGCCGGTCCTCCACCACCTGCGCCTGGAAACGCTGTCGGACCTGACGGCGGCGCCCGACCCAGCACGACCATGCCCGCCCAGCGGGAGCCGGCCGCGCCGCGGCCAACACCGCCGCCGCCGATCCGGCACGATCCCGACGGCGAGCCGCCAGCGACCACCACTCCGCAACAGGACCAAGCTCGGCGCTCCCCGAACCCGATCGTCCAGCTTCCGCTGGGCGGAGTCGTCGGGCTGTCGCTGGCGCTCGCGATCAGCGCCGCGCTCGCAGCCGCTCGGCTGCATCGCCGTCGCCGCTGGCGGCCGGCCGACCCCGCGCCGGGGTTTACTCACCACGATCCGCTCGTTACCGACACCGTCGACCGCCTGGTCCGTGCCGCACGCGCCGCGACCGGGCCAGACGACGACTCGGCCGATGACGAGGACGAGCTGCAGCCAGATGTCGCGGAGGAGCGGCCGGCGCCACCACAGACCACGCCTGCGGCCTTCGGCGTCATCACGGTTGGCCACCGTGACGGCGAGGAACTGACGCTGAACATCCCGGCCACTGGCGGGTTGGCGCTCAACGGCCCAGGAGCGGTGGCCGCCACCCGGGCCATGATCGTCACCGCGCTCGCGCGGAATCCCGAGGCCGAGGTGGAGGTTGTGGTCGCCGGCGCCGATCTGGCCCATACGCTCCTGCCTGGAGTTGGGCCAATCCCTGGCCTGGAGATCGTCGCCGACCTCGACGCCGCCTTACGTCGCGTGGAGCTCGAAGCGCTCTACCGCGCCCGGCTCCTCGACGACGCCGACACGAGCACCATCGACCAGTTCCGCAGGGACCACCCGAGCGAACCGCTCCCCCTGCTGCTCCTGATCGCCAGCACCCTGCCCGCGGTCCTCAGCGGTCGCCTGGCAGCGCTGCTGGACTCCGGCCAGCGTTTCGGAATCGGCGTAGTGATCATCGGCGACGCCACCGGGAGGATCGGCACGCTCGACGTCGACACGGATGGCGCGGTGACAGCGGCTCCGCACGAGCAGGGTCCGCTCCACCAGCTGCGCGACGCGCGCATGATGATGCTCCACCCTGATCAGGGACGGGAGGCCCTGGCGATGGTTGCGGCCAGCCACGGCGAACCACCGGTGCCGCTCACCGACGACTCGGCCGAACCAGAAGCCCCTGCTCCCTCGACGTTCGATCAATCCGCGATGCTCAGGCTGGTCAGCGATGCGCCTCGGCCGGTACGGGTCCGTCTCCTCGGTCCGATCCGGATCGAGGCCAACGGCGTGGAGGTCCGCAAAGGCCTACGCGGCGCTGCCCGCGAGTTCCTCACGCTGCTGCTCATCTACCCGGAAGGCGTCGACGTGGAGGTCGCCGCCGAGACCCTGTGGCCGGACGCCCCGCCACCCCGCGGCGTCGAACGCCTCCGGACCGCCTTGGGCAACCTGCGCACCACGCTGCGCAACGCCACCGGAATCGAGAAGGCGGTCGTCGTCAGCTACGCCGCCGGTCGCTACCAGGCCCAGCTCGACCTGATCGACGCCGATCTCTGGCGCTTCCAGACCGCGCTCGCCGAGGCGGCCGATGCCGGCGAGCCCACCGCAGGCACCGCCGCGCTTCAGCAGGCGGTGGAGGCCTACGGCGGGGACCTGGCCGAAGGCGAACGGTACGGATGGGTGGAGCCGCTCCGCGAGGACCTTCGCCGTCGCGCC
>WNFV01046396.1_pt1 | contig 11725 bp, 8 predicted proteins | sample 5400101 | NCBI WGS metagenome assembly WNFV01 (sample SAMN13153361, study PRJNA577476) | soil metagenome | isolation source: 115 cm soil or saprolite under grassland replicate 1 | place: USA:California | collected 2016-06-15
CACTACGCTTGCTCGATGCACATCCATACCGACATAATACGTTTTCATAAGGGCTCTCCTTCGGTGTCTAGTTGAAGTCGTAGAACAACTCCAAGCTACCACCATTGGGGCGCCCTTTCATATATAGAGTAGCGACCGGAGGCTCGGTTCCAGACGAACCTCCTTACAATGATCACGCTTGAGCTCCACGAGTCCGCAATACGCGAACATCGAACGCGGTTCGTGGTGGAGCGAGCGCCCGGTCGAACCGCTCCCGGTTCTGACTTTGTTTAGATGGAACCCGGTCGCGACCGATTCTGATATGAGCGCCCGAAGACCTATGTGTTCCCGAACTGCCAACCCGATGGACTTAACCCCCTCCTTGACACTCTCGACGCGCGTTCTGTTACCATCCGTTATCTGCGATAAATGAAACATTTGACAGACCGGAATGTCTGTCCGACTCATGAGAACTCTTTATTTCGACTGTTTCGCCGGTGCAAGTGGCGACATGATCCTCGGCGCCTTGATCGCCGCCGGCGTTGAACCAGACTCCTTCAAGCAGCAACTATCGCTGCTTGGCGTCACTGGTTACACAATCGATTTTGAGACTGTGGATCGTTCCGGCATCAGCGCAACTTACGCGCGCGTGCAAACTCCTCATGAACATGCGCACCGCCATCTTTCCGACATTCTCAAGATCATCTACGACTCGCGGCTTTCGGATACCACAAAGGACCGCGCCGCGAAGATCTTCTCGCGTTTGGCGGAGGCTGAAGCGCGCGTGCATGACGAACCAATTGAGCAGGTGCATTTCCATGAGGTCGGCGCACTCGATGCAATCATAGACGTGGTGGGCGCAGCGATCGGTTTCGAATTACTTAATATAGATCGGTTTGTATCCTCGCCGTTGCACGTTGGCAGCGGCACGGTGGAAATGGAGCACGGGCGGTTTCCTATACCGCCGCCGGCAGTTACGGAGTTACTCAAAGGGGCACCGTTTTATTCGACCGATATAGTGGGCGAGCTGGTCACGCCAACGGGCGCCGCAATAATCACAACTGTCTGCGCCGATTATGGCCCGATACCACGTCTAAAACTCGAGCATACTGGCTATGGCGCGGGCACGCGGGAATATCAGAAGTTTCCTAATGCCTTGCGTGTTTTAGTTGGCGAGGAAGAAAAGGGCTCGGGGAAGGCTATTGTGATGGCGGACGAACGTCTCTGGATGATCGAAACCAACATGGACGATATATCGCCACAGATTCTCGGTCATGTTATGGAGTGTGCTTTTGATCTCGGTGCACTGGATTGCTTCTTCACCTCAGTGCAGATGAAGAAGAATCGCCCGGGAGTCTTGTTGTCCATTCTTTGTCGCGGTGAGGAACGAGCGACCCTGAGCGAGTTGCTATTTTCAGAGACGACAACCCTCGGCATTCGTGCTTACGAAGTTGAACGGCGCGCATTGGAGCGCCAAATTGTTACAGTGCAAACTCAGTATGGGTCTATTGATGTTAAAGTAGCACAGCTCAACGGCCACATAGTTAAAGTAATGCCGGAGTATGATCAATGTCGGCAAGCGGCCCGCACGGCGAACGTGCCGCTGCGCGTTGTCGAAGAGGCAGCACGGAATGCTTTTGATAAGGCGCCATGAGCATTAGGGAAGAGCGGGGGCAAGCCCACCTAACCACGAGCTTACTAGAGTGGAGTTGTAATTTGTGATGGAAAGGCCTTCAAAGTGACGCTGACGAGTGACTGAGAAAATCTCTCAGGTTGGGAAGGTGAGCTTGCTCCCGCTCCTTGAATTCATTCAACATCATCGAAATAAGTCTTGTCAGACGTGTAAGAAGAAAACAATGGCCACGAAGTTTTCCCCAGAGGATCAAAACGATAAGTCACTTGAGATTGATCTGCCTCCGGTTGACCTTGAGTTAATCGCGCAGGGCGTTCGCATGATTTTGGAAGGACTTGGTGAAGATCCCGAGCGGCCAGGTTTGCAGGAAACGCCGAGGCGTGTAGCGGAGATGTATGCCGAGTTGACTTCGGGAATGCGCGAAGATCCCAACCAGCATGTTGTGCCCTTGCCGGGTGAAAAACACGACGAGATGGTCATCGTCAAAGACATCAGCATCGCTTCCATGTGTGAACACCATCTGGCGCCGTTTGTTGGTAAGTGTCACATCGCTTACATCCCCAGAGAGGGACGTATTCTTGGAATATCGAAGCTGGCCCGCCTGGCTGAGACGTTTTCACGACGGCTGCAATTGCAGGAACGTTTGACGACTGATATTGCCAGTACACTCTTTGCCGGCCTCAAACCAATCGGCGTGATGGTTGTGATTGAAGCTGCGCATACCTGTATGACGTTAAGAGGGGTTCGAAAGGCGGAGGCGAAGACGGTGACCTCGGCGGTCCTGGGTGGTTTCCGCACCGACCCGCGCACACGCGCAGAGGCGATGGCCCTGATTACCGTTAAGGAGTGAAGGAGAAAGAATGTCAATCAGAACAAGAATGGGGTTGCACCTGGCAACAATGCTGACTCTTGTCGTTGCCATTGGCATCACCGGATTTTCGCAGCAACGCAGACTCGCAAACGCTTCGCTTAACGAACAAGCGATTCGCGCGCACATCAAGTTTCTGTCGAGCGACTTGTTGGAAGGCCGCGGGACGGGCGCGCGTGGCGGTGAAATAGCAGCAAACTATATCGCAGCGCAGATGGAAGGGCTTGGACTCAAGGGCGCCGGCGCAAACGGCAGTTTCTTTCAGCCTGTTTCCCTGGTCGGAGTTAAAGCCGATCCGAATACGAAACTGATCATCTCCGGTCGAAACGGCAAAGAGAGTTTTAAGTTTGCCGATGATTACGTTGCCTTCACCGGCGCGCAAATCGATGATGTCGAAGTCGATGCAGATCTCGTTTTCGTCGGCTATGGCATAAACGCGCCTGAGCAACGCTGGAACGATTACAAAGGCGAACCTGCGGACTATCGCGACAAGATTTTGGTGATGTTCGTAAACGATCCGCCTGCCACTACTGACGAGCCCAGCCTGTTTGGCGGCAAGGCGCTCACTTATTACGGACGCTGGACCTACAAGTATGAAGAGGCAGCGCGTCGTGGCGCGGCAGGCGTCATACTGCTGCATACGGACCAGTCCGCCGGCTATCCCTGGAGCGTGGTGCGCACGTCGAATGGAGCGTGGCGATTTGATATCGCGCGCAACGCCGGTGACAACACTCCCTTCTTAAAGGTGCGATCCTGGATCACCGACGAGGCTGCGCGAAAGATGATGAAGTTGGCCGGTCAGGATCTCGACGACCTGAGAACAAAGGCGGCCTCCCGTAATTTCCAACCCGTGCCGTTCCCCGAATGTTGTGGGTATACTGCCCGGCCGCGATCCGAAATTGCGCGATGAGTACGTGGTCTACTCGGCGCATTGGGATCATCTGGGCGTGGGCGCTCCGGACAAAACTGGAGACACCATCTACAACGGCGCTGTCGACAATGCTTCGGGTGTTGCTTCTGTGCTGGGAATTGCCGAAACTCTGACGAAATTGCCACCGGCGCAACGACCGCGCCGTTCGAGTCTTTTTTTGTTTCCCACGGCTGAAGAGCAGGGACTGCTCGGGGCGGAGTGGTATTCAAACCACCCCCTGGTTCCGATTGAAAAGACTGCAGCGAACGTAAATCTCGATTCGATGAACGTGCTGGGTATCACTCACGATTTCATTCCGCTCGGTGCAGAACGCTCGACGTTGCATGGGGTCGTTGAAGGGGTGGCGCGCGAAAGCGGCATGAGAGTTTCTCCTGACGCCCGACCCGAGCAGGGATCGTTTTATCGTTCAGATCACTTTCCGTTTGCGAAAGTCGGCGTTCCCTCAATCAGCCTGAAGGAAGGGAACGACTATGTAGGTCACTCGAAGGAGTGGGGCGCAGAACAGTTTCGGGCCTACAACACGGCGCACTATCATCAACCCTCCGATGAGTACAGCGACTCATGGGACTTCCGTGGCATGCTGCAGGAAGCAGAGATAGCAATGAACATCGGCCGGCGCATCGCTGACATGGCGCAAATACCGCGGTTCAATCCGGGAGATGAGTTTGCGCGACGGAAGTAAGGATTAGTAAATCGTAAATCGTGAATCGTAAATAGTAAATCGCGAATAGTAAGGGCCGCTTTCAACTCTCCGCTTTGAGGGAGAAGAATATGCGTCCACATGAAACACTAGACGTTTGGAAGAAAGCCGTTGATTTTGTCGTCGCTGTTTACAGAGCAACAGAGAGTTTTCCTAAAGAAGAAAGATTTGGATTGACTTCGCAGCTACGCCGGGCGGCAGTTTCGATTCCGGCTAATATCGCGGAAGGGGCCGGCCGTAAAAGCTACAAGGAGTTTGCCCATTTCTTATCAAACTCGCAGGGATCAGCCAGCGAAGTAGAAACTGAACTCTTGATAGCCAGCAAGCTAAGTTACATTGAGAACGGTAATTATCTTGCGCTACGGTCCTCTTTGGATGAAATCGGGCGCATGCTGACCGGTCTCTGCCAACACCTTGATAAGAAATGGCGTTAACTATTCACGATTCACGATCTTGCGCTGCGGTCCTCCCTTGATGAAATTGGACGCATGTTGACCGGACTCTGCCAACACCTCGAGAAGAAAGGGCGTTAACTATTCACGATTTACGATTCACCATTCACTATATTGCACTACGTTGCTCTCTGGATGAAATTGGCCGCATGCTGACCGGTCTTTGCCGCCACCTCGAAAAGAAAGGGCGTTAACTATTCACGATTTACGATTCACGATTTACTTTTCAGCATTCACGATTTACTAATGACTTTCTACGTCACCACACCCATCTATTACGCCAACAGTCTTCCGCATCTTGGTCATCTCTATACGATGATCGTGGCGGACACGGTTGCGCGGCACAAACGACAGCAGGGAATTGAAACTTTTTTCTTAACCGGAACCGACGAGCACGGGATAAACATCGAACGCGCCGCTGAGCGCGCCGGCCGTACGCCCAAAGAACAAGCCGATTATGTTGTCAGCTATTTCAAAAGAATGACTGCCGAGTTTCGCCTCGATACCGATCATGGCGGCTACGACATGTTCATGCGCACCAGCGAACCTTTCCATTACGAAGGCGTGAGCGAACTCTGGCGGCGCGCCGCTAAGGCAAAGACTCCGAAGGGCAACGACGCGATCTACAAGAGACACTATGAAGGATGGTTCTGTGCTCCCTATCTGGCGGCGCGCCGCTAAGGCAAAGACTCCGAAGGGCAACGACGCGATCTACAAGGGACACTATGAAGGATGGTTCTGCGCTCCCTGTGCGGCGTACAAGACGGAAGATGAGTATGCGAAACCCGCGGAAGCAGGCGCTGCCCCAACCTGTCTAATTCACGAAACCCCGCTCGATCGTATTTCTGAAGAAAGTTATTTCTTTCGTCTTTCCGATTACGCGGGAGCGTTGCTCGCGCTCTATGAGTCGCGGCCGGGTTTTGTGCAACCGGAATCAAGGAATAATGAGGTGACGGCTTTTGTTAGAGGCGGTTTGCAGGATCTGTCGGTCAGCCGCTTGAAAACTTCGGTGAGCTGGGGCGTGCCGGTGCCGGACGATCCCGATCACACGATGTACGTTTGGTTTGACGCGCTTACGAATTACATCACGGCCATCGGTTTCGGCAACGAGGAGCGCGAACGCGCCGTCGGCTTTGAGAAGTTTTGGCCGGCGCTGCACCTCGTCGGGAAAGATATCCTGCGATTTCATGCGGTCTATTGGCCGGCGTTCCTAATGGCCGCCGGCGTCAAGCAACCGCGCGCAATTGTTGCACATGGCATGTGGCTCGATCCCAGGGGTCGCAAGATGTCGAAGACGCTGGGTAACACCGTGGATCTCGACGTTTTAAGCAGACACTTTCCTATTGATGCGATTCGTTATTTTTGTCTGCGTGAAATGGTTTTCGGCCAGGATGGGCGCTTCGGCTACGAAGCTCTGATTGATCGAACAAACAGCGATCTGGCCAGCGGCCTGGGAAACCTATCCAGCCGTACATTGACGATGATTTCGCGTTACGCCGATGGTCGCATTCCTTCCGGCGTTATCTCCGAAGACAAGTTGCTCCTGGCAAAACGCACTGGCGTTGATACAGACGAAACCACGATTTCCGGCTTCATCGAACATGCGCGTGATCAGATCAGGCAACACTTCGAAGCGTTTGCGTTCAGTAAAGCGCTGGAAACGTCCTGGTCGGTCGTCGCGCGTGTTGACAAGATGATCTCCGACGCGAAGCCGTGGGAACTTGCGAAAGACGAAAACCAAAAGCAGACGCTGAGTGCCGTCCTATATCGGGCAGCCGAAACTTTGCGATGGCTGTGCGTATTGCTTTACCCCGTAATGCCTACCGCAACGCTCGAGATTTGGACGCAACTCGGTTTGGGAAATGCGCCCGGCTCAACAGGCACGCCGGCCGGGATAGATCCCGCAAAACTGAAGTGGGGCGAGCTTGCTGAAGGCACGACCATCGCCGAAGTGAAACCGCTCTTCCCAAGAATCGATAAGGCGAAAACTATGGCGGAAATCAAGGAACAGGAGCAGACGGCAAGAGCAGACGGCAGGAGCTACCGGGCTGCAAACGACATCCAAAGTCCAACGTCCAATGTCCAAAGTCAACCGGCTCGTGGCACTGCGGACGTTCCGCCCGCCAGGAGCGTGGAGCGCGAACGTCATTCGGGGGTGCACGCTACCGAGGCGGATGCGGTTCCCGACAGTCCTAATACGCCACAAACGAAGCCATCACCGCCAATGATCAGCGCAACGGAAGCCGATGCAGTTCCCGCCGCCGAGGGAGTTACGAGTTTCATCGACATTACTGACTTCACTAAAGTTGATTTGCGCGTCGGCGAAGTACTATCTGCTCAACGTATCCCAAAAGCTGATAAGCTTCTGCTGCTTACCGTTGACATTGGAGAAGAGAAGCCGCGGCAAATTCTTGCCGGCATAGCGCAGTACTATGAGCCCGAGCGGTTGCTCGGGTGGAAGATTGCAGTTGTAGCCAACTTGAAACCGCGTAAGCTGCGCGGCTATGAATCGCAGGGCATGCTACTGGCCGCGTCGGTAGGCGACGAAGGCAAGCCTGTGATTGCGACCTTCACCGAAGATGTTCCGAACGGCGCGCGTCTGAAATAGATCCTGCGTGGTGCTCGTCTGAAATATCTTCTTCGTCAGATCCTCGGCTTATTGTTTGCGGGAGAAGGATCGCGAGTCACGTTACGTAGTGCTTGAACTTCTTTAGCGAATCGAGAACCGAACTATCTTTCCGAGTTTTCGTCGGCTGGTCCCAGGGTCTGTCCTACCAATTGCCATCGGCGATCTTTTTTTGTCCACAAACGTTTGACGTGGACAGCCGCATCTTTTTTATCTTCAGTTTCATTCTGTACGGGGGCAGTGGTACCCTCCACCGTCACTATGTCGGCAGTAACGGTAATGGTTCGTTCCTCGTTAACTCGATAAAAATGAAGTGAGCCCTCTTTACAACGAGCAAGTATTGTTTTCTTGTTTGCTGCTCGCTCGCTACCCTCAAACGCATCGGCATAATAATCGGTCAGCAGTTTATCCAATGAAGTCACATCGCGCTTGACGATGGCTTTTCCCAGCAGGTTCTCCATCTTGAGAATTTCGCGCTCGAGCTTTTTCTCTGATGCGGTCTTCGGTTTTTTTGAAGCGGTCCCGGACTCAGTCGATTGCCCTACCGCGGGAACGGAAGTTATAAAAGCAAGGATTAATATTGAGTTAAGCAATCTCATTTATGTTGAAGTCTCTATTCTGCAGTACCCAGGCTGATGACACGAAGAAGCTAAGAAATGGGGAGGCCGCGGATAATGTAGCTAAACTATCGCGAACCGTCCAATCAACGATGAAGTTTGTCGAAACTGAAGGGACGACCTAGAATGCTCTCGTCATGAACAACGCTAGCCTCCTGGTTGCTATTGCTTCCATTTCATGTTGCATGCTGCAAAACAATTCCTGCAGAGGTAAGACGACGGGCTCTAACTCAGCACCCAACGCGACCGCAACGCCATCAACTACCATCGACATGACCATAGATTCCAGCAAGTCACGCTCAACAGCAACGCCAACAACTTCCGGCAATCAACAGCTTTCAGGTACATGGGGTGGCAATCACGTTACGCTTGAAATCCAGCTTTCAGGTACATGGGGTGGCAATCACGTTACGCTTGAAATCGCAGATCAGGGAGCGACTTTGGAATTTGACTGCGGTACTGGATCGATTTCAAAACCTATTTTGCTCGATAGTGAAGGCCACTTCGACGTTATAGGCACTTACACAAGGGAGGGCCCCGGCCCGGTACGTCAGGGCAGGCAACGAGATGCCCGCGCTCACTATTCTGGAACCGTCACCGATGACACGATGACACTTACCGTGCGGCTGGAAGGTTCATCCGAGCCACTTCTCAGCGTTTCTCTGACGCGTGGTAAGCAGGGCAAGCTCCGAAAATGCTATTGAACGGTGCTTTGATAGCAATTTATCCAGTGCGCCGTGACGGATTCTTCTAATCTAGTATGATTCTTCGTATTTTTTTCTATTTACATGGCGACCATTCGAATATATAGTCCACTTTCTTCGAAGTAACGAACGCCAGCCAACTTCCCGATTTGTTTCCAGCCACTGGCGCAAAAACGCCCAAACATTTCGAGAAAGCAGTTCGTTAGCTACGACCATCAAAGAACATTTTCAACTTGATCAGGAAGTTTGATCTCTGTCCACGCTCACGAGATTTACGATCTCTCAACATCAGAAGAAAGATTCCCCAAGGAGTTCACGCGCATGAAACGAAGCACGGCATGGCTTTCGATTACCTTGTTGGTATTGTTCTTATCATTGCTGCTCATACCAATTAGCTACGCGACGCGCTCGAATCGGGCGGCATCGGCGGTTTACAAGCAGCAGCGCCAGGGAGGACTTGATCTTAAACGCATGGCTCAGTTAAGCCAGCCCACACTTCTGCGCGCTCAATCCGATAACGCGCTGACGCCGATTTCACGAAAGGCCGTGGGGTTTGCCGTCTCCGATCCAGTGAGGGAACTCGCCGCATCAAAACTGGAAACTGACCCGAAAGAGGGTGCTGAAGGCATAGAGCGTGAGAAGAATGAACTGAACGCTCGGGAAAATAAGAGCCAAAGGCCTGAGTCTGCAAAGATGCCTTCGCTGGACGCGTCGCTCCAAAATCTGAAACCGATAGAGTCTGAAACTCCGAGCCTTCCGTCGCTGACCTTCGATGGTTTGGCTGATGTCGATAACATTCCCTTGATTGGAGGCCTGGTTGCGCCGTCCGACGAGAACGTCGACGTGGGACCAAACGATGTTATTCAAATTGTTAACGATGGTTTCCGCATTTGGGACAAGAACGGCAATCCCAAAATTGCTCCGACACTAATCAGCAGCTTGTTCACGAAGCTCGGCGGAATTTGCGCGAATGCAGACAGGGGTGACCCGGTTGTGCTTTACGATCGCATGGCTGATCGCTGGTTCATCACGCAGTTCGCTTTTTTAGGTAATGGCCAAGCGCCGCCATTTCACCAGTGCGTCGCCGTCTCGCAGAATGGCGACCCGACTGGCGTCTATTACGCTTACGACTTTGTGACGCCTGGGGCCGAGTTTCCAGACTACGGCAAGTTTGGCGTGTGGCCCGACGGCTACTACATGACGGTCAACCAGTTCACCGAACCTGGAGACCATTTCAACGGCGTAGGCATGTACGCTCTCGATCGCCAGAAGATGCTGATTGGTGACCCCACTGCTTCGTTCATCTATTTCAATCTGAACCTAACCGTGCATCCCGAAGGAGTCAATTCCACACTACCGTCTGATCAGGATGGCCTTGAAGTGCCTCCTCCCGGCGCGCCCAATACTTTCGCTTACTTAATTTCCGACGAGTTTGAGGATCCGGGGTTCAATATTGACGCACTGAAGCTATATGACTTCCACGCCGACTTCGCCACGCCTGCGAATTCTACTTTTACGGAAAGACCTGAAAGCCCGGTTCCGGTTGCAGCTTTTGATCCTCGCACCGCTCCAGGACGTAGAGATATTAAGGAACCGGCTCCGGCCACGACCACAGACGCGCTGGACTCTATTCAGTATCACCTGATGTATCGCCTCCAATACCGCAATCGCGGCGGTATCGAAACGCTGGTTTCCAGCACCACAGTGAACGTCAGCGGAGTAACTCCAGATACTCTCGCAAATTTCCAGGCCGGTGTCCGTTACTTCCAACTGCAGCGAAGCACTCCTGGCGGCCCCTGGCTGCTTTACGACAACGCGACATTTTCACCGGATGCCGGGACTCCTGCTACCGGCGTTAATCGTTGGTTGCCGAGCGCGGCCATAGACCACATGGGAAATCTCGCGGTCAGCTACAGTTCTTCCAGTACCAGCGTTTTTCCGTCCATCTGGTATGCGGGCAGAGACTTTAATGCCCTGGGCGGTCTGACCGGTGAACAACATATGTTCGATGGCACCGCAGTCCAACTGGACAGCTTCAACCGTTGGGGCGACTATCAGTCTCTACAGGTTGCCCCGACCGATGACTGTACTTTCTGGACCACCAACCAGTATTACAATGTGAACAGCCAGTTCAACTGGCGAACCAGAATCGGCCGGTTCAAGTTTCCAACGTGCGCCGCTACGCCGCAGGGAACGGTCAGTGGAACTGTAACCGCTTGCGATTCCGGCGCTCCGCTCGGCGGCGCAATCGTGCAGCTTTCCAACGGCTTCTCTACAACCACAAAGGCCGATGGAACTTACTCTTTCAACGTGGCTCCTGGGACCTACACCGCGATGGTGAGTGCGAATATCAATCGAGATTGCACGCCCAGCACCAGCAGCGTGGTAACCGTGAGCGACGGCAACACCACGACATTCAACGTCTGTCTCAATGGAGTTGCGAAACCTGTGGTTGACACCACGAATCCGAGCGCGGTGGTGATTTCAGGCGGCAACGGAAACGCCATCATCGATCCCAATGAATGTAATAGTCTGACAGTGCGGCTTGATAACACTGGGTGCGCGCCAGCCAGAAATGTGACGACAACATTGAGCACTTCGACGCCCGGCGTCATGATCACGCAGTCACATTCGCCCTACGCGGACATCCCGATTGACGGAAACGGAAACAACCTTGTCCCATACTCCGTCAGCATTGATCTGGGCTTTGTCTGCGGAACGCCAATACAATTCACGCTAACTGTGAACTTCACAGGCGGAACTACTGTCAATACCTTCAGTATTCCCACCTGCAACGAGACGCAAACGGTTAACGGAAGTCTTGATCCAGCCGATCCTGACACCACTGCGGGCCGGCTTGGACGTAATGGCGTCGTCAACACCTGCGCAGCTCCCAAGGCATGTCCCGGTGCATTTGGTTCAGGAGGAAGATCATTCGACACGCTTTCCTTTCCAAACACCGGCCCACTCGATTCCTGCGCGACCATCACGCTGGCATCGGCCGGCGGCTTAAGCCTGATTGGCGCTGCCTATCTTGACACCTATAATCCGGCGGATACTACCTTCTGCAACAACTATCTCGGTGATCCCGGCGGCTCGAACACCTCGGTAACCTGGCAGGCTACTATTCCAACTGGCCACACGCTGGTTGTCGTCGTCATGGAAGTCAACGCCGGCACAGCGGCCACGCCTTATAGCGTCACAGTTTCCGGACT
>WNFV01008331.1_pt1 | contig 11723 bp, 11 predicted proteins | sample 5400101 | NCBI WGS metagenome assembly WNFV01 (sample SAMN13153361, study PRJNA577476) | soil metagenome | isolation source: 115 cm soil or saprolite under grassland replicate 1 | place: USA:California | collected 2016-06-15
GGCGGTGTGGTTGGAGGTCGTGCCGCCGGTCACCGCGACCCCGGCCGCCACGTTCGCGCTGTGGCAGCTCCTCGCCACCCTGCTGCCGGCCGCCCGTCGCTGGACGCTGCACCCGCGCCGCCTGGTGTGGGAGGTCCACGCCACCCCGACCGGGATGCGCGCCGGACTGTGGCTACCGCCCGGGGTCAACCCGACCGCCGTGCTGCGAGCACTACAGCGGGCCTGGCCCGGCGTGCGCGCCGAACAGGCCACGCCGCCCGTCGTCGCGCCCGAGCGCCCCGCCTTCGGTGTGGTGCTGCGGTCGGTGCAGCCGGACTGGCTGCCGCTCGTGGACGACGCGGCGCCGCCCACCTCCCGGCGGTGGGAGTACGCCCCGCCCGAGGACGACCGGATCCGGGCGGTGTTCGACGGCCTGGCCGCCGCCGGGCGCACCGGCGCCGGGCTGCTGCAGGTCCACGTGGCCCGCGCGCCAAGGCATCGGGCCGCGGTGCTGCGCCGCGCCACCGTGGATCCGCGTCGGGTCCGCCGCCAGCGCGGCGGCCTGCGGCTGCTGATCCTCGCCCTGGAAGGGCTGCGCGTCGTGTTGAGCGGGGTGCTGGACTTCATCACGCCCAACACGTCGACCGGCGGCCGGCGCCAGCCGGACCCGATGGACCCCGTCGTCGCCGAGCAGGCCCGCCAGGCCCGCGCCAAGCACGCCCAGGCGCCGCACCTGCTCGTCGCCGTCCGCGCCTTCGCCACCGGCCCAACAGTGCCGGCGGCACGAGCGGCGGCGGCCGACATCACCTCCGGCTTCATCCTCCTGTCCGCGCACTGGCGGCCCCGACGGCTGCGGCGGGTGGCCACCGCTGCGTACTGGAGATGGGTGCCCGAGCACCGCATGCACCTGGCCACCGCCGCCGAGACCGCCGCCCTCGCCGGCCTGCCCGCCGAACCGTCCGCCTACGGGCTACCCGCCGCCGCGTCCCGCCGCATACCCGCCAGCCGCGACATCTTCACCGCGCCTGCGGGGGGCAGCTCGCGTCGGCCGCGACGCATTCCGGCCAGCTCGCGCGTGTCACCCGATCCAGACGACAACCACAACAGCGACGACGACAACCCACCGACCGCCTGGAGCGTGCCATGACCGCCAAACCAGTCAACAACAACAGCTCCGGCTCCGCGCCGCAGCCGCGCCGCAAGGGCCTGAACCTGGTACCCGCCGATCAGCGGCACGGCCTGGGCGGCAAAGTCATCGGCTACGCCAACGCCGGCCCCCGCGTCCGGGTTGGGATCTCCCTGCCGGACTGCCGCCACCACATCTACGTGTGCGGCCCGACCGGTACCGGTAAGACGGTGCTGCTGGAAAACGTGATCCTCGACGATGTCGAGGCTGGGCGTGGGGTGGCCGCCTTCGACCCCGCCAAGGGCGACCTGATCCGCGACCTCCTCGACGTCCTACCCGCCGACTGTGGCGACCGCCTCGTCATCGTGGACCCGGACGAGACGGACGCGCCACCGGCGATCAACCTGCTCGACCCGGCCACGCACGGCGGGAGCCCGCACGACGTGGCCGCGCACGTCACCTCCGTGATGGCGAAGGTGTGGAGCAGGTGGTGGGGCGACCGGATGACCGAGTTCGCCTACCACGGCCTACTCACCCTGGCCTACCTGCCCGACTCCACCCTCGCGCAACTGCCCCGGCTGCTGTCCGACGCCAAATGGCGGGCCGGGCGAGTGCGCGCGGTCCTTGACCAGCTCGGCGCGTGGGAGGCCGGCACCCTGGCCGAGTTCTGGGAAGGCTTCAACGCCCTACCCGCCGGGCAACGTGCCGGCCTGGTCGCCCCGCTGCTGTCCCGGCTGCGCCTCGTCCTGGCCCATCCATTGGCGGCTGGGCTGTTCGGGGTGCCGGCGGCCACGTTCAGCTTCGCCGACATCCTCGACGGCGGTGTCCTGCTGTGCCGCCTACCCAAAGGGATTCTCGGGGAGGACGGCACCCGCCTGGTCGGCTCTTTGCTGGTGGCCGGGCTGTGGCAGGCCACCGCCGCCCGCGCCCGCATCCCCGAACACCAACGCCTCGATGCCACCGTCGTGCTGGACGAGGCGCACAACTTCCTGCACCTGCCCATCGGCATCGATGACGCCCTCGCCGAGGCCCGCGGCCTGCACACCTCGTTCGTCCTGGCCCACCAGTACACCGGCCAACTGACCCGGGAAATGCACGAGGCGATCGACGCCAACGCCCGCAACAAGGTGTACTTCGCACTCGCCCCCAAGGACGCCATCGATCAGGCCCACCACGTCAAACCGTGGCTGGACGACGGCGACCTGATGCGCCTGGGCGGCTACGAGGTCGTCCTGCGGCCCATATCCGGGGGACGCGCGGTACGGCCGGTCACCGCCGACACCATCCCACCACCGCAACCGCAGCCCGGACGCGCCGACGCACTGCGCAAAGCCGCCCGCCAACACACCGGCCTCGGCGCCAAGAAACGCCGCGCGCTGCTCGGCGACGCCGCCACCGCCCAACCCGAGCCGGACACCGGCGACTCCACACCGGGTGCGGCTGTGGCCCTGCTCGGTGGCCGGCAGGCCAGCAACTTCGATGTTGTTCCGATCTCACGGGGCGAGGGGTCTCACGAGGAACCTCACGAGGAAACTCAAGGCCCCTCCACGAGCGAAGAACCCTCGCCCCAGCCTGCCCCCAACAACAGCCCGTACGCGCACGTCACCGACGCTGAGGAGGACCCGTGGACCGGAACCGACTGATAAGGGATATCACTCCAAGCGGCACGGCCGTCGGCTCCGCCGTCCGCCTGACGGCGTCCGTCGTGGCCGCCGAACTGTCCCGCATCACCCCCCGCGACCGGCTCCTCCTCGACCTCCTCCACGACCATCACACCTTCACCACGGATCAGGTCACCGACCTCGCCTTCACCTCCCTCGGACGCGCCCGTAACCGGCTGTCTGACCTGCACCGCCGGGCCGTGCTCGACCGGTTCCGGCACTACCAGCGGCCCGGGTCGCAGTCCTGGCGGTGGACCCTCGGCCCGGTGGGCGCGGCCATCGTCGCCGCGTCGCGTGGCGAGCCGATGCCCCGCCCGGCGGCCGTCCGCGAGGCCACGGCACGCCTGGCCATGTCCGCGACCCTGGGTCACCTGCTGGCCGTGAACGGGTTCTTCGTCGCGCTGACCGCGCACGCCCGCACCCGCCACGATGGCGCGCGGCTGGTGCGGTGGTGGAACGAGGCCCGGTGCCGGGAGGCGTGCGGCAACCTGGTCCGCCCCGACGGGCACGGGGTGTGGCACACCGGCGGCCGGGCGGTGCCGTTCTGGCTGGAGATGGATCTTGGGACTGAGGTGCTGTCCCGGGTCGCCGGGAAGCTGACCGGCTACGCGCACCTCGGCCCGCGTCTGGCGTACCCGGTGCTGATCTGGCTACCCAACGAGTCCCGCGAAGCCAACCTTCACGCTCACCTGTCCCGCACCGGGGTACCGGACGGGCTGACCGTGGCGACCGCCAGCGACGACCGGGCGGCCGACACCGGCGGCCCCGCCGGGCCGGTGTGGCGGGTCGCCGGACACGCCGGGCGGGTGGCACTGGCCGACCTGCCGGTGCCGCGTCCGGTGTCGCATGTGGACGGTGGCCCGTGGGACGGGTGATCGTCTACGCGGCCGGCGGGTTGCTCGCCGTGGTGGTGCTCATCGCTGCGGCGGCCGGTGGCGTGGTCGCGGCCATCTTCGGCGGTGACGGCGCGGCAACGGGCGAGGTCTGCCTCGGTACCGTGACCAACCCCGGCGCCACCCCCGCCGGACTGTCCCCGGAGCAGGCCCGAAACGCGGCGGTGATCGTCGCCGTGGGACAGCGGATGAAGGTCCCGGTGCGCGGGTGGGTGATCGCGGTAGCGACCGCGCTCCAGGAGTCCGATTTGATCAACTCCGGTGCGGCGACCGACCACGACTCCCTCGGCTTGTTTCAGCAACGGTCGAGCCAGGGATGGGGCACCCCGGAACAGATCATGAACCCGGACTACGCGGCCGGGAAGTTCTACGAGCACCTCCTGCGCGTGCCCGGGTGGCAAACGATGCCGCTGACCGATGCGGCGCAGGCGGTGCAACGGTCGGCGTTCCCGGACGCGTACCAAAAGCACGAGGCACGGGCAACGGAGATCGTCAAGGCGTACACCGGTGGCACGCTGCCCGCGTGTGACCCGGTGGCGGTCAGCGCGGCCGGGTGGACGCGCCCGGCCCCCGGCCCGATCGTGTCCGGGTTCCGCACCCCCGAACGGCCCGAACACGACGGAGTCGACATCGGCGCACCCCGGGGCAGCGTGATCCGTGCCGCGTCGGCCGGGGTGGTCGTGACGGTGCTGTGCAACGTGGCCGGCACCAGCTACCCGCCGACCGGCGGCCCCCTGCCGTGCGACAGCGACGGCAACCCCGGGCTCGGCGGGTGCGGCTGGTACGTGCAGATCCGCCACCACGACAACACCGGCGGGGACATCGTGTCCCGCTACTGCCACATGCTGCGACAGCCCGCCGTGCGGGTCGGTCAGACCGTCACCGCCGGGCAACCCATCGGCATCGTCGGCACCTCCGGCAACTCGTCCGGCCCACACCTTCATTTCGAGATCCACCTCGGGTATCCGGCGACCCGGGAAAACGCCATTGAGCCGACCGGGTTCATGGCCGCGCATGGCGTAGCCATGTAGCCGGGCGCATTCCGAGTTCATTTGGCGCCTATTCGGATCGATCCGATCGAGCCCGAATCGTGAAGTGATTCTAGCCACGAAGCTGGTCCTTGACATTTGGTGAACAATTGAGCGAATACCCGCCCCGGCAATTGCCGGGGCGGGTATTCGCTCATCGAGTCGCCGGTAGCCCCGTCGCGGGTCACGGCCGCCACCCGTTCCCCACCCATCGCGGCCCGACCCAATCGCCCGTCAGAGACCGGCACAACGGGCCGCACGCCCCGCAATACGCGCCACCCGTCGCGCAACGAGGCCACCGTGACCGTTGGAAAAGTACGCAACAAAGAGTCTTGGAAACGGGTGTTGACAACCCGCCGGTGCAGAGCGTCCATGGACGTGGGGCCGCAAACAACAGCCCCGGCGAACCGGAAACAGAAAGCGCACCGCGCGTTTCCGGATTCGTGTTCCGCACCATTCCCGATGGAGGCAATTCACCATGGCCACGACCACCCGCCGCGCCCGCAAGACCACCACCGCGAAGCCGGCCGACACCGAGCCCACCACCACCGCACCGGACCCGACCGACATCCCGACCACCGAGGCCACCGACCCGACCGCGACCGACCCGGCCCCGGCCGAGGCCACCGGGGACACTCCGGCAAACGCGCCGGTGTCCGGTGCCCCCGTCTCGGGTGCCCCGGTGTCCGGCGCGCCGGTAGGTAGCGGCGACCACCTGAAGATCGTCATGGTGGCGGGCATCCTCGGTGACCACCCCGACGGGGTGAGCGCGTCGGCCATCGTGGACGAGTCCGGACTACGCGCGGCCATCGTCGGGCGCGTGCTCGCGGCGATGGAGGCCGCTGGTGCCGCCGCGCGCAAGTCGGCGACCGAGCCGGCCGACGAGTCCGATGCCTCCGGGGTGGAGTTGTGGGTGCGCGGGGACGCTGACCTGACCACCGTGGACCTGTCCGCCGCCGCCGTGCGCGTGGTGTGCCCGACCTGCCAGCGGCCCATGCCCCGGCGCAACACGGTCAGCGTGGCCCGTACCGGCACCGCCGGACCGGGCCACAACAGCGACGGTCAGCGGACCCTCGGCAAGGGCGAACTGGAGAACCTGGTCCGCGACTTCCTACGCGCCAACCCCGGGCACGAGTTCACCGCGCTCACCATCGCCCGCGAGTTGGGCCGCTCGTCCGGCGCCGTCGGTAACGCGCTGGCGAAGCTCGTCACGAAGGGCGAGGCCCTGCTGGTCAAAGACGCCCCCATGATCTACAGCCTCGCCCCGGCCCCGGCCGACGCCACCCCTGCCGACACCGCCGCCCCGGCCCAGTCCGTACCGGCGAGCACCGGCAACTGAACCCACCGCGCTCGGGGCCGGGAACCGACGTTCCCGGCCCCCGAGCCGATCCCGCCCACACCAGACGGAAGGCCCGACACCATGACCGCCAATGAACCCCCCACCGGCGCCCAGCCCCGGGCCACCGGTACGCCCGTCGCCCTCGCGTGCCCCGAATGCGGCGAACCAGCACGCGCCGTCCCACCGCGCGAATGGCTGTTGTCCGGTTGGAAACCGCGCCCACGCTTCTCCCACCACGACGGCACGCCGCTATGCCCGGTCGTCGGCCCGCACGGATACGAGCCAGCCACCCCACCGGACGGCACCGGGTGACAAACTCACCACGCCGCGCCAGGACCGAGCTACGCACGGACCCGGCGCGGCGCATGCATCCCCCGTCCGGCACGGGGGTACCACAACGGTGACCGGACCGAGACCGGTCCCGATGTCCCCGGTACGCCCTCCGGCGCTTGGAGAACCGACGCCGGAAGGCAACACCGCGTGGCGCCCGAACCCCGGGCGCCCACACCGGACCATCGCCCGGCACCGTCGAGGCCCACCGCCCCGAGCGCGGCGGATCGCACGTGGGCGACGACAGGCCCAGCGCCCACGCACGCCGACCGACACGGCCCCACGGGCACGCCACCGGACGGTCACACCACCGGGCAACCGTCGGCCGTGCGGTGCCGCCAGATTGGTGGCAAAAACCTTGAAGGCGCCCCGGAACCAGCCTGGATGACTCGGTCAAAGTCGTCAGGATTCGTGATGTCGCGCCGTGTCCCCCCGGCGCGACGCGCCACGACCGTACCAGCGCCGATACCAGCGGTGCCGGTACGCCGACCAACCGCCAGGAGGTAACACCCGCCATGTCCACCCTCGATCACCTGCCCGCAGGCCACGCGTGTACCGCACACCTCAACGCCGAGCACGCCCATGTCCTGCTCGACGCGCTGTCCACCGCCGACACGCTGATCCAGCGTGGTCACCGGCCGTGGGCCGCTCACGGCACCCCCGACCCGTCGGACGCGAAGACGACCGAGGCCGGCTACCTCGAACTGTTCGCCTCGGCGGTGCGCGTACCCATCGCCGTGGTGGACGCCGAACCCGGGTCGATGCTCGTACGCCACACGCGGGAGGCCGCCCACGCGTGCGCCGCGCTGAACCTTCACACCTCGCCGTCCAATGTGGAGGCCGGCGACCGGTCGCCGCGCACCGTGGTCGACCGGAACCGGGTCAGCGTTGACGTGGCGCGCCGCGCCGACCACATGGCCATCGGGGATCCTTCCGCCCGGCTGACCGTGTGGCAGGCGGTGAAGCAGTCGTGGCTGATCCACCCCGACTGGACCGTCGCCGATCATCTGATCTGGCTTCACGGCGACGGCTACGACACCGGCAGCCTCTGCGGCGGTACGCCGCAGGAGGTCATCTGCCGATGGCTCGATGAGCACCGCCGCTGCGCACCGGCCGACGTCACCGCGCCGCGCGAGGCACAGCCGTGACCGACAGCCGACCCCGCGACGACGACGGCCCACCGCCCATCCGGCTGCCGCAGCTACCGCCCGCCCTCGCGGCACGGCCCCGCGACGCCCGGCGCGGCCTGCCGGTACCGCCGGTCAACCTGCACCCCGACCCGGCCACCGGCGCACCCGTCGTGGACTTCACCAACCTCAACACCACCGTCTCGACCCGACTGGCCGACGCGCGGAGATGTTCGTTGTGCGGCAACGAGATCGGCTACTGGACCGCGTTCCTCGGCGGCCCACGGGCGGCCGAGTTGATGCGCTACACCGATCCGCCCGGCTGCGTCGATTGCCTTCAGACAGCGGTAATCCTCTGTCCCCACATCGCGATTGAGCGGAACCGCCGCGCCCGCGCCGACCGGCCCGGTGCCGGCATCATCCCACCGGGCTCGCACGGCGACAAACCCGCCTCCTGGATCCTGGGCGTCACCCGCCGGTACCGGACCCTGTTCCTGCCCGAGCACCGGTTCACGGTGTACCTACCGGCGCCGTTCCGCACCATCCACACGTACACCTACGGCGCTGACGGGCGGATCAACCCGACGCCCACCACCCGACACGGGTAGGCGCCAGCGGCGCCCAGATTGGCGCGAAAAACCTTGAAGGCAACCCCCGCGCAGGCTCCACCTTCACGCCTGAGTAGGCGACATTAGCGGTGACGGGGCGAACGGCCCCGGGACCACCGACGACACCGCAAACCCCCAGTAGGGAAAGGGAAACGACGATGGCACACGAACTCGAAACCGTCGCCAACGGAGCAACCGCCTTCGCCTCGGCGCGGCTGTCCGCGTGGCACCAACTCGGCACCATCACGGAGAACTGCATGACCGCCGACGAGATCATGACCAAGGCGTTCCTCGGCGGCTGGAAGGTCCGCAAGATCGACCTTCAGGGCGTCGAGGTCACCGATACCGGGGTGAAGGTCATCACCTGCCCGGACAAGTGGATGACCGTCCGCACGAACATCGTCACCAACGAGACCGAGTACCTCGGCGTGGTCGGCGAGGACTACCAGGTGGTCCAGAACGAGCAGGTCGCCGACATGCTCGACAAGCTGGTGGACGAGTCCGGCGCGCACTTCGAGACCGCCGGCAGCCTGCGCGGCGGCCGGTCGGTGTTCGTGACCATGAAGCTGCCCGAGTCCATGAAGGTCGCCGGGGTCGACGACCTGGAGCTGTATCTCGCCGCCACCACCTCGCACGACGGCACCTCGGCGTTGCGGGTGGACGCGACCCCGGTACGGATCGTGTGCGCCAACACCCAACGCGCCGCCTTCAACCAGACCAAAGGCTTCTACGTGTTCCGACACACCTCCAACGTGCACTCCCAGATCTCCCAGGCCCGCGAGGCGATGGGCCTGATGTGGAAGTACCTCGACGCGTTCCAGGCCGAGGCCGACCGCATGATCAACGAGACGCTGACGATGGGCGCGTTCGAGAAGGTCGTCGCCGAACTGTGGCCCCTCGCGGACGACGCCTCCGAACAGACGAAGAAGAACCAGCGCAAGCGTTCGGCGACGCTGCGCTACCTCATCCGCGACGCCGACACCCAGGCCGCGATCAAGGGCACCCGGTGGGCCGGCTACCAGGCCATCACCGAGTACATCGACCACTACGCCCCCGCGAAGGACGCCGCCCTGCGCGCTACCCGCGCCGTCACCGGCCCGGTCGCCGAGTTGAAGACCCGCGCCTTCGAGCTGCTGTCCGTGTGATAGCCCGCCTCGGGCCGCGCCGGCTTCCCTCGGCGCGGCCCCCGGGCGCCCTACACGGGCAACCCGGCAACGACACCCGCCAGCGCGACTCAACCCCGACGTCCACAGTGGAGGAACCCGGCCATGGGACACATCGAGGTCAGCGACGACACCTACCGCGACCTGGAGCTGCTTGCCGCCTCGTGGCAGACCACGGTGGGCCAGGCCGTCGCCAGGCTCATCGACACGTTCACCACCGCGAGCACCCCGGCGGGTGAGACCGCCGACGCCTCACCGCTGGTCGCGGTGCACGCCGTGTACGCCGGCACCCGCACCGAGGCGACCGTCGACCCGCGCACCCGCGTGGTCACCATCACCAGCGGCCCGCTGGCCGGGCGCCGCTTCACCCCGCCCAGCGGCGCCCGCATCGCCGTCGTGCCGCTGCTCAACCCGTCCGTGTCGCCCATTGGCAACGGATGGCACTTCTGGCTCATCACCGACACCGGCGCACGGTTGCACACGCTTCGCCGCCGATAGGAGGGCACACCGATGGACATGCACGAGGCGTCCGCGCAGATGCGGCGCAACCTGATGGACAAGCAAACCGGCAGGCTCGCCGAGGCGGCCGGCACACCGGTGGACGGCCCCGCAAGGCGCGCGTTCGCGGAGGTGGCCGCCGAGTGCGGGCCGGACACCATCGACACCCTCGTGGCGCTGCTGACCCGCCTGCGCGCGGTCGCGCCGCACCGCGTCGGGGCGTGCCCGGTGGTGGCCTTCGTCCGCTACGGCCGGGGCGAGGGAATGCCGCCGGCTCGCGGGACCGCGATCACGGCCGAGGGCGGCAGGTACAACGTGCACACCGTCTTCTGGGACGAGCGCACCGCCCGGTGGGAGGCGATGAACGGCCGCTACGGCGTGCCGTGGGACGTGACCCGCGACGAGATGAACCGCCGCGCCGATGCGGAAGCCCAGCCATGAGCGACGAGCAGAGCACCGACGACCGTACCGACGAAGTCTGGACCTACGCCGGGCGACGCGCGTCCAAGGGCAAGAGGTTCTACGCCTGGCAGGATCCGCACCGCCGCGAGCGGTACTACGCGAAGCTGCCGGCCATCACCATCGGCGGCCGGTACACCGTGACCGTGGCCCGCGAGGGCGAGCAGGTGGCCGTGTACGGCGAGGCCCGCTACGCGGGCCCACCCGTCGATGACCGCACGCGCCGCGAGATGGAAGCCCTCGACATCGCGGCCATGGCGATCCTCGCCGCGCAAACCCGGGACCGCAACGACGCCCGCCGCAAGGCCCTCGATGACGCGGTGCGGCCACTGGCCGACATCGCCGCCAAGCTGAAGTTCGGCCACGAGCGGGACGCCTTCCTCGCCTACGTGATCCGCCGCCTGACCCACGAGTGGTAACCGCGCCTGGCGCCAACCGTTCGCGCACCTCGCGCTGATGCGCGGCCATAGCTGACCGACCACCGGCGCACTTCGTCAACCCGGCAACCTCCGGAAGGGAGATCCGTCATGCCCACATCCCCGCCGCGACGCTCGGGCGGTCCCAGCCCCTACCAGCGTCTCGACCTGACCGGCGTCCACTTGCCGCCACTGGTCGCGGTCGGCGTCCACGGCCGCGAAGCGATGCTCCAGACCGCCCGGGACCTCGGCTACCCGCAGCGCACCGTCACCCCCGCGCTGACCCGCTTCAGCCGGGTCTACGTCATCCAGCTCGGCGGCAACCCCGACGCCGGCACCGTCACCCTCGCCACCAGCGACCGCCGCGAGGTGACGGTGAGGCTGCCGGTCGATGTCCGCTACCGGATCCTGCCGGCGACCCGGGTCGAGCAGATGCTCGCCGCCGTGGCGGCCGACTACCCGCCCGGCAGCCTCACCGCTGCCCTCGCCGAGGCGCTGTCGGCCGTGCTGCACGTGTGCGACCGGCAACGCGCCATCGGGCAGGCCACCGCGCCGGTGCGCGTGGTCACCGAGGCGATCGCCCCACCGCTCAATGCCCTGCTCAAGCCGTGGACCGCCGACGAGTCCGACCCGGCCGCGGCCGAACCCCTCTCGTGAAGGAGACCGACATGCTTGCGTACCCGCCGGACCCGGACGAGCCGATCACCGTCGTCTGCGCCGCCACCTACCTCGCCGACCGCGTCCCCGCCTACGCCTTCGTGTTCCGCGTCGATGCCACCGCAACGAGATTCACCGCCTACGCCAGCGACCCTGACCGGTACGTCATCAACGGCACCTACCGCCTCGCCATCACCGAGCCCGGCGACCTGTCGGTGTCGCTGAGCGGCGACGAGTGGCAGTTCCTACGCCACTGCCTGCGAAACGTCGAGCAGCGGTGGCGGGACGCCATCGCCGAGGCCGACGCCGGGGCCGAACGGCCCCAACCGGAGCGCCCGGCACAGCCCGACCACCTCAACGTCGAGCCCACCCAAGCCGGATACCGGGCGGTGGCCGGACGGTTCCGCGACGAGCTGGATCGGGTGCGGCGGCTCAACCA
>WNFV01016914.1_pt1 | contig 11722 bp, 12 predicted proteins | sample 5400101 | NCBI WGS metagenome assembly WNFV01 (sample SAMN13153361, study PRJNA577476) | soil metagenome | isolation source: 115 cm soil or saprolite under grassland replicate 1 | place: USA:California | collected 2016-06-15
GTCTCCGACCGGGCCTTAGCGGGGTTGGGCAACTGGGTCCCAGCATATGGCGAGGGAACTGGAGGGGTCAAGCGGCGTTGCGGTTGCGTGTTCCCCGGGGCCGGTGATAGCGTGGCCCTGCCTGCGCACGACGGCAAGGAGGCGGTATGACGGCCACGCTGACATCGAAGCGGTTCACTGCCCGGGACGAGGCCGACGCCATCGAGATGGCGTTCGACAAGGGATGGTCGGACGGCCTGCCGGTCCTTCCGCCCACCGAGGCCCGGGTGCGGGCGATGCTCGAGGCCGCGCATCTCGAGCCCAGCCACCAGGTGGGCTTCGTCGCCCACCGTGCCGTGTCGATCACCGCCGAGAAGGTCGCGATCAACGCGGTGATGGCGGGCTGCCGGCCTGAGTACATGCCGGTGGTCGTGGCCGCCGTCGAGGGGATCGCGGACGCGCGCTGGAGCTATCACGGGCCCGGCACCTCCACCGGCGGCGCCGGTGTGCTCATGATCGTCAACGGCCCGATCGCCAGGGAGCTGGACGTCAACGCCGGCGACAACCTGTTCGGGCCGGGATGGCGCTCCAACCTCACCATCGGTCGCGCCGTGCGCCTGGTCATGCGCAACGTGTGCGGCTCGCTGCCCGGCCTGCTCGACCGCGGCACGCTCGGCCACCCGGGCAAGCTCTCCTACGTGATCGCCGAGAACGAGGCCGAGAGCCCGTGGACGCCGCTGCACGTCGAGCGGGGCTTCCGGCCCGAGCAGAGCGCGGTCACGGTGATCGCGTCCGACGCGCCCCACCAGTTCTACAACCAGCTCTCCAGCACGGCGGAGGGCGTCCTGACGACGTGCGCCGACGACATGCGTATCTCCGGCACCGTGATGGGCCAGTCCACCTACGTGGTCTGCCTGGCCGGGGAGCACATGAGGACGATCGCCCGCGACGGCTGGGACAAGAAGCAGATCCGCCAGTTCCTGTTCGAGAAGACGCACAACTCGTACGCGCACCTCAAGCGGACCCAGCGCATGTCCAACGACATCGCGCCCGGGGACGAGGAGAAGATGCGTCCGTTGGTCGCCTCGCCCGACGACATCCTGGTCGTCGCCGCCGGCGGCCGGGCCGGCGCCTTCTCCTGCTACATCCCCGGTTGGGGCAGCGCCAGGTCCTCGCAGGCAGTGACCAAGGAAGTGAAGGAAGTCAAGGAGGTCAAGCGATGATGGAGATCCTCGACCCGACCACGGAGGCGGCCACGCAGAGCATCGCGTACTCGCCCCGGCCGACGGCGCTCGAAGGCAAGCGCGTCGCGCTGATCCAGAACACGAAGTTCAATTCCGACCGGCTGCTGGAGAAGATCGGCAACATCCTCAAGGCCGAATACGGCGTGGCCCACTGGCGCATGTACAACAAGCACAACGCTAGCGTGCCCGCCCACGCCGAGATCATCGAGGAGGTCAAGAAGTCGGCGGACGTCATGGTCGCCGGCATCGGCGATTGAGGGTCGTGCTCGTCGGGCAGTGTGCTCGACGGAATCCTGCTGGAGAAGCACGGGGTGCCCTCGGCCTCCATCATCACCGACGTGTTCCAGGCCACCGGCCGCGCGATGGCCGAGCAGTGGGGCCAGCCTCACTACCGGTTCCTCGCCATGCCGCATCCCATCGCGAACCTCACTGAAGCGGAGCTGGACCGACGCGCGCGCGAGATCGTGCCCGAGATCGTGAAGCTGCTGCTGACGGGGCAGGAGTAGACCCCGCAGCGTACGCGCCCCCGTGGTGGTGCCGCAATCGCCACGTCCAGACCGTCTGGGCGGTGGCGAGGCGGCAGCGCCTCGGGGCGGTGACGCGGGAGCGCTTCGAGACCCCCGACGGCGACTTCGTCGACGTCGACTGGCTGCCTGGCCGGCCCGGTGCGCCGGTGCTGCTGGTGCTCCACGGCCTCGAGGGCACCGCCCGCTCGCACTACATCGGTGGCCTCTTCGGGCTGGCGGCGGCCCGCGGCTGGCGCGCCGGTGTGCTCTACTTCCGGTCGTGCAGCGGCGAGATGAATCGCTTGCCGCGCTTCTACCACTCCGGCGACACCGGCGCCCTCCCTGCGCGCGCGCGATGGACCAGGGCCTGCAGAAGGTGCTCTACACGGCCAGCTTCATGCGCTCGTTCCGCGAGAAGACCCGGGCGAAGGCGCGCGCGCATCCGGGCTTCGTCGACGTGCCGGCCGCGCTCCGGGCCCGGACCTTCGCGGCGTACGATCGTGCCGTGACGGCGCCGCTGCACGGCTTCGCCGACGAGGTCGACTACTGGCAGCGCGCCAGCAGCGGTCCGTACCTGACGCGCATCCGGCGGCCGACACTGCTGATCAACGCGCTCGACGACCCGTTCATCCCGGTCTCCAGCCTGCCGAATCCGCGCGAGCTGCCGCCGTCCGTGCGCGCCGAGTTCGTGCCGATCGGCGGCCACGTGGGCTTCGTCGAGGGGTGGCCGTGGCGCGCGAGCTCGTGGGCCGAGCGGCGCGCCGTCGAGTTCCTCGCCGGTGCGCTCGACGGCCTCTGCTAGCATGAGCGCCATGCCTCAGGACATCTACGGCCTGCCCGTCAGCACGACGTCACCCGATGCCCTCGCCACCTACGACCACGCGGTGCTCTCGCTGCTCGGCTGGCAGGCCGACGCGCTCCTGCTCTTCCGCGGGGCGGCGATGCAGGATCCCGGCCTGGCGCTGGCCCATGCCGGCGCCGCCGTGTGCCTGTTCCTCGAAGAGCGCTTCGCCGAGACCAGAGAGGCGAGCGAGGCCGCCCGGGCGGCGGTGGCCGGACAATCGGAGCGTGAGCGAAGCCACGTCGAGGCCTTGACGCTGTGGACCACCGGCAAAATCGACGACGCGGTCGCCGCGATGCGCCGGCACCTGGAACGCTTCCCGCGCGACGCGATGATCGTGCAACGGCTCTACTACGTCTTCTTCTGGCAGGGCCGGTTCCCCGAGATGCTGGAGGCGATGGCCGCGCTGGTCCCGCACTATCCCGGCGACTCGTTCATCCTCGGCATGCACGCCTTCGCGCTGGAGGAGGCGGGCCGCTGCCCGGAGGCGGTCCGCACGGCCGAGGCCGCGCTGGCGCTCAACCCGGCGGACGCATGGGCGGTGCACGCGCTCGCGCACGCGCTCTACGAGTCGGCCGACTTCGACGCCGGCATCACACGTTTGCCGCCGGCCATCCATCCGTGCCGCGGCCTCAACTGGTTCCGCAACCACCTGTTGTGGCACCTGGCGCTGTTGCACTTCGCCCGCGGTGACTACGCGCGCGCCGCGGCGATGTCGCGCCGGGTGTTCGAACGCGCGCCGTCGTCGATCCCCGGCGACCTGCACGACTCGGTTTCGCTGCTGTGGCGGATGGAGCTGGCCGGTCACCCGATGGGCGCGCGCTGGCAGCCGTTCACCGCGATCGCGCGCGAGCGCGCCGGCCGCCCGGGCCTGGCCTTCCACTTCGCGCACATCGCCATGGCGCTGGCCGCCGGCGGCGACTGGGCGGCGGCCGACAAGCATCTGGGCATGGTGCGCGAGCGCGCGCCCAGGGACCGCACGGGATTGGCCGGCGCCGTGGTGGCTCCACTGCTCGAGGGCCTGCACGCCTTCGCGGCGGGCGACTACGCGCGCAGCGTGGCCCAGATCGAGCCGCTGAGGCCGCGGCTGATCGAGCTGGGTGGCAGCCGCGCCCAGCGCGACGTCTTCCACGACACGCTGTTCGAGGCCTGCTTCCGAAGCGGCGACGCCGAGCGCGCCGGCCGCTTCCTGGCCGAGCGCATCGCGCGGCGGCCCGACCACTTCTGGCGAAGCCGCGCGGCGTGAATCCCGGACAGTGGGACGAGCCGACCGGCTCTTCCCGATGCATCCGCACTGGTCGCGCGACCGAGCTCTACCGCTGCTTCCTGCTCGACCGCCTCGACGCGCTCGCGGTCATGCCCGGCATCGCGCGCGTCGTCGCGTTCACGCCGCCCGAGGCGCGGGCGCGGATGGCGGCGCTGGCGCCGGCCGGCTTCCGCCTCGTCGCCCAGGAGGGTGACGACCTCACCGAGCGCCTGACGCGCCTGTTCGATCGCCTGATGGCCGACGGCCATCCGGCCGCACCCGCCATGGACAGCGACAGCCCCACGCTGCCGATGGCCTACGGGCCGACGCGACGCGCGCGCTGGCCGCCGGCGAGGCCGACGTCGTGATCGGACCGAGCGACGACGGCGGCTACTACCTGATCGGCGTCCGCGCGCCCCGCCCCGAGCTGTTCGAGGACGTGCCGTGGTCGACGGCGGACGTCCTCGAGGTGACCCTGGCGCGGGCGCGCGGCCTCGGCCTGCGCATACGGCTGCTGCCGGCGTGGTTCGACGTCGACACCGAGGCCGACTTCCACCGGCTTCGCGCGGAGCTGATCGCGGGCGGCTCCGGTCCCGCCCACACCGTCGCCTTCGTCCGGGAGCTTGCGCGGTGATGCGATCGCGCCGCAGGTGAACGACGTCTACACGCTGGAGCCGGTGGACGAAGGCCGCCGGGGCGGGTTCGCGCGGCTGGCGACGCTGGTCAAGCGCATCCGCCGCGAGAACCCCGCGACGCTGATGGCGCTGGCCGGCGACGTGATCTCCCCGTCGGTGGCCTCGACGCTGCTGCGCGGCGAGCAGATGATCGCCGGACTGAACGTGATCGGTCTCGACCTGGCGACGTTCGGCAACCACGAGTTCGACTTCGGCCCGTCCGTGCTGGTCCAGCGCATGCGCGAGTCGGCGTTCACGTGGCTCTCGGCCAATGTCCTCGACCGGCGCTCGGGCCGGCCGTTCGGCGGCGCCCAGCCGGATGTGTTCCTCACCCTGGCCGGCGTCCGCGTCGGCGTGTTCGGTCTCACCACGCCCGAGACCGAGAAGACGTCGAACCCGGGACCGGGCGTGGAGATCCGGGAGGCGATCGGCGTTGCCCGCACGATGACGGCCGACCTGAGGGCGCGGGGCGCCCAGCTCCTCGTCGCGATCACGCACCAGGAGATGGGCGAGGACCGCGCGCTGGCAGCGGCACCAGGCGTCGAGCTGGACGTCATTCTTGGCGGCCACGAGCACGAGCCGCTGATCGCCGAGGAGGGACGCACGCTCATCACCAAGGGCGGCGCCGACGCCCGCTATCTCGTGCAGGTCGACCTCTGGGTCGGCAGCGACGGCCGCCTGCGCGAGCGCTCGTGGACCTTCCACGAGGTGAGCGCGCGCATCCCGCCCGATCCCCAGGTCGCTGCCGTCGTGAGCGCCTACGGCGAGCGGCTGGGCCGCGAGCTCGACGTGGTGGTCGGCAAGACGTCCGTGGCGCTCGAGGGGCGGCGTGGCCCGCTGCGCAGCCAGGAGACGAACCTGGGCGACTTCATCGCCGACGCCATGCGAGCCCACGCGAAGACCGACGTGGCGCTCATCAACGGAGGGGGCATCCGCAGCGACCGGATCATCCAGCCCGGTGCGCTGACGCGGCGCGACCTCGCCGCGATGTCACCGTTCGGCAACGTCGTCATGACGTTGGAGCTGACCGGCCGGACATTGCGCGAGGTGCTCGAGCAGGCGCTGCCGCAGCGTGAGCGCGAGGCGGGCGGCTTCCTGCAGGTGTCGGGACTGCGCGTGAGCTTCGACCCGGCCCGGCCGGCCGGCCAGCGCATCGTGACGGTGGAGGTGGCGGGGGCGCCGCTCGAGCCCGAGCGCCGCTACACCGCCGCGGTCGTCGACTACATCGCGCACGGCAAAGACGGCCTGACGGCCTTCCGCGACGGCCGCGTGCTCGTGGACGCCATGAGCGCACCCCTGCTGGCCGACCTCCTTCTGCGGGCCGTCACCGCCCAGGGCTCGATCGCCCCGGCGCTTGACGGCCGCCTGCGCGCCGTCACGCACTGACCGCTACGAGCCTGTCGGAGCATCGCGGGGTGCCACAGCTTCACCGGGGTGCCCCGAGCGCTTGGGGGTTGGGGGGCCATATCGGGGCCCCCATGTCGCTAGGCGGCCGGCGGGCGCCGGTGCGCCCAGGGCGAGGCCCGCTCGAACGCCGCCGCCGCGCGGAGCACGCCGACCTCGTCGCGCCAGCGCCCGGCGATCTGTAGGCCCACCGGCAAGCCATCGCGCGTGAAGCCGCACGGCACCGAGATGGCGGGCGCGTTGATCACCGTGAAGGCGTAGGTGAGCAGCGCCCACTGGATGTAGTGCGTCATCGCCACGCCGTTGATCTCGCGGGGTCCGGACGTCATCTCGAGGGGGAAGGGTGGCACCGCCGCCGTCGGCGTCAGGATCAGATCGTAGCGCTCCATGAACGCGCGGACACGGTGGAAGAGATCCGTGCGGAGCCGCTCGCCCTGGCCGATCTCCGCCGCCGTCAGGGCGAGATCCTGCTCGATGTTGCGCACGAGGTTGTCCTGCATCACCGGCTTCCACTGCGGGAGCTTGTCGTGGTGGCGGGCGGCCATCGACGCCCCGCGGCTGGTGCGCACGATCTCGGCGACCTCGGTGAACTCGGGATGCGCCGCCTCCACGCGGGCGCCCAGCTTGCTGAAGACGTCCAGCGTCGCCTCGGTCACGCGCCGCACCTCGTGGTCCAGCGGGGTGATCCCGAGATCGCCGCCCCAGGCGATGCGCAGTCCCTTGACGCTCGGCCGCCGCACCGCCGCCAGCAACGCCCGCGCGTCCACGGGGTAGGAGACCGGTACGCGTGGATCCGGCCCCACCATCGTGGAGAGCATGAGCGCCGTGTCGGCAACGGTCCGCGCCATCGGCCCCTGCACGCTCAGGTTGTCCCAGGCCGTCGCGATCGGCCACACCGGCACGCACCCGGGCGAGGTCCGGAACCCGACAACCCCACAGAAGGCCGCCGGCAGCCGCAGCGATCCCCCGAGATCCGACCCCTGGGCGAGCGGCCCCATCCCAGTGGCCAGCGCGACCGCCCCGCCGCCCGTCGACCCCCCGCTCGTCAGCTTCGGATTCCACGGATTCCGCGTCGCCCCAAAGACGGCGTTGAACGTATTGGCCCCCGCTCCAAACTCCGGCGTATTCGTCTTCCCGATGACGATCGCCCCCGCCGCTTTCAGCCGCTCGACCACGAGCGCATCCACATCCGGTACATGATGCTCGAAGATCTTCGACCCCCACGTCGTCCGGATGCCCTTGGTCGGAGTGAGGTCCTTGATCGATACCGGCACCCCATGCAGCGCCCCCAGCGTTGCCCCTCGCTTCCCAACCGCCGCCGTCGCCCTCCGCGCCGCCGCCAACGCCTGCTCCGCCGCCACCGTGCAGTACGCATTCAGCGCCGGATTGATCTTCTCGATCCTCGCCAGCACCACCCGCACGACCTCCAACGGCGACACCTTCCGCCGCTTGATCAGCGAAACCAACTCCGATGCCTGTGCGAAACACAGCTCGACGTCGTTCATGGAATGTCCTTGCTCATGGATTGTCCTCACGTACCGCGCTGCCGGGTGGCCGGGGGCCCTGGGGGGGTGTCTGGGACCCGTTCCCGTCACGCATGACCGCGCGCCCCCGGCCTGGTGGAGTCCAGCCAAGGCCGATTCGAATCGGTCTCCCGCCTCGTGGTAGGCAGACACCTCCACAGGGCCCCCGGCCATCCGGCAGCGCGATCCGAAGAGGCCAGCTAGCTCGAGAGGACTTTGCGCGGATCGAGCGCGTCCCGCAACCCGTCGCCGATGTAGTTGATCGACAGCACGGTGAGAAAGATCGCCGTGCCCGGGAAGATCGCCCAGTGCGGCGCGAAGTCCAGATTGTCCTTGGCATCGAACAGAATCCGCCCCCACGTGGGAATGTCCGGCGGAAATCCGAGCCCCAGGAACGACAGCGACGACTCCGCGATGATGGCGGCCGCCACGTCGATCGTGCCCGCCACGATCACCGGCCCCATCGCGTTGGGCAGGATGTGGCGGACCACCTGGCGGAACGGTGGCGCGCCGAGACCCCGGGCCGCCTCGACGAACTGCTGCTCGCGCAGCGAGAGGAACTGGGCGCGGACCAGCCGCGCCACGGGCATCCAGCGCAAGCCCCCGATGACGGCGACGATGAGCACGAAGACGCCGGGCTCGGGGCCGAGCATCTTCTTCAAGCTGTCCCGGAACAGATAGACGATGAGCAGGAGCAGTGGGAGCTGGGGCAGGGAGAGGAACAGGTCGGTGAACCGCATGAGGCCGTGATCCACCGCGCCAGCGAGTTGGCCGGCGGTGGCGCCGACGGTGATGCCGATCGTGAGCGCGATGAGCATGGCCGCGATGCCGACGGCCAGCGAGATGCGCCCCCCGTACAGCATGCGGGCCAGCAGATCCTGCCCCAGGTCGTCGGTGCCGAGCGGATGCGCAGCGGATGGCCCCCGCAGCTTGGCCTTGAAGTCGATCTCGTCGACCGGCACCCGGTAGACGAGCGGCCCCGCCATCACGGCCACCATCATCGTCAGCAGCGCCACCGCCCCGAACGTCGCCAGCCGGTGCTTGCGGAAGCGGTGGAACGCCTCGCTCCACAGCGAGCGGGAGGCGCGGCGCGTGGCGACCGGCAGGGCGGCGGCCCGCGAGTCGGAGGGCAGGGCGCGGGCCATCGTCAGCGGTAGCTGATCCGGGGGTCGAGCCAGCCGTACAGCAGGTCGGCCACCAGGTTGAAGAGCACGACCAGGCACGAGAAGACGAACGTGATGGCCATGATCACCGGCGTGTCGTTGGCCAGGATCGCGCTGATCAGCAGCGAGCCGATGCCGGGCACGCGGAAGATCTGCTCGGTGATGACCGCGCCGGTGAAGATCGTCGGGATCTGCAGCGCGACCAGCGTGACCACCGGCACCAGCGCGTTGCGGATCGCGTGCTTGACTACGGTGACGCGCTCGGAGAGGCCCTTGGCGCGGGCGGTGTTGATGTAGTCGAGACGGATCACGTCGAGCACGGCGGAGCGGACGAACCGGGTGAGGGCGGCGCCCTGGAAGAGGCCGAGCACGGCGACCGGCATGACGGCCTGGCGCGCGTGCTCCCACCACCATCGCCACCCGGTCGCGCTGATGTCGGCCCGGTAGATGAACGGCAGCCAGTCGAGATAGATCGAGAAGAACAGGATGAACAGGATGCCGGTGAAGAACGTGGGCAGCGAGAAGCCGATGAAGGCCAGCGTGGTGGCGACCTGATCGAAGATCGAGTAGGGCCGCACCGCCGACAGCGTGCCGATCGGGATCGCCACCAGGATGCCGAGGAGCTGGGCGGAGCCGAGCACGAACAGCGACGTGGGCAGCCGCTGGAGGATCAGCGTGTCGACGTTCACGCGGCTGGTGAACGAGAAGCCCCAATCGCCGCGCAGCATCGAGCCGAACCACCGGACGTAGCGCACGCCGATCGGATCGTCGAGACCGAACTTGGCGCGCAGGCTCATGCGCACCTCGGCGGGGACGTTGGGATTGGTGGCGAGCTCCTCGAACGGATCACCCGGCGCCATGGCCAGGATCGTGAAGAGGATGAGGCTGATCCCGGCCAGGACCGGGATGGAGATCAGGAGGCGGCGGAGCAGGTACTTCGACATGCCGTCCGCTCCGCCGCCCCCGGGGCTGCCCCTACGCCTCCCGGTACCAGTTCTGGAGATTCCAGAAGTCGGAGTCCCAGCCGCTCTGCTCGACGTGCAGCCTGTTGCTGACCGCGGCCACGCGCGGGCGGAACACGACGGGGATGACGACGACGTTCTGGATGACCATCTCGTTCATCTTGATGAACAGGGCGGCGCGCTTGACCGGGTCGAGCTCCGACTCGGCCGCCTTGTAGAGCTTGTCGTATTCCTCGTTCTTCCAGCGCGTGATGTTGCGGCCCTGCCACTTGTTGTCCTTGGAGGCGATCTCCCAGGACGTGAACTGGTTCATGAACAGCTCGGGGTCGGGCTGCGTCATGGTGGTCGTGTACATCTGAACGTCGGTGTAAAAGTGCGAGTAGGTGTCGGGATTGGCCACGTCGGAGGAGAAGTAGACCGAGGCCGTCACCGACTTCAGCTCGAGCTCGATCCCGGCCTTGGCCGCCGCCTGCTTGACGATGGCCTGCGTCTTCTGCCGGGGCGCGTTGATCGACGTCTGGTAGAGGAACTTCAGCTTCTTGCCGTCCTTGGCCCGGATGCCGTCCGAGCCCTTCTTCCAGCCGGCCTGCTCGAGGATCTGGTTGGCCTTCTCGACGTTGAACTCCCACTTCGTGGCCTTCGACGCAAACTTCTTCGGCTCGTTCAGGAAGTTCGCGGTGGCGAGGCCGGTACGGCCGTAGATCTGCTCCTGCACGGCGGCCCGGTCGACCAGCAGGTTGAGCGCCTGCCGGACGGCTGGATCGCTCAGCACCGGGTGGGCCGTCTTGGCGCTGGAGCGCTCGCCGTCCACGTCTTTGTTGGGGTCGGTGAAGTTGCACTGGATGTGCTCGATGTTGCCGCCGGCCACGATGTCGGCCTTGCCCTTGCCGCCCTGCTCCATGCGCTTGAGGATCTCGTCCTCGACCTGCATGTTCCAGGCGTAGTCGAACTCGGCCGTCTGGATGACCGCCCGCGCCGCCGAGACCGCGTCGCCGCCGCCCTTCATCTCGATGGTGTCGAAGTAGGGCCGGTTGGGCATGTGGTAGCTCGGGTTCAGCTCGCCGCGGACGATGTCGCCGGGCTTGAAGTCCACGAAGCGGTAGGGGCCGGTGCCGACCGGCTTGAGGTTGGTCGGCGCCTCGCGCGACTTGTCACCCTTGAAGGCCCCGAACAGGTGTTTGGGGATGACCATCCCGCGCACGCCGACGAAGGGATCGGCCCAGAAGGGCGTTGGCTTGGCGAAGGTCAGCTTGATCGTGTGGCTGTCGACCTTGTCGACCTTGATGTCCTTGTAGGTGGCGATCGATACCGAGGCCGTCGCGGGGTCGGCGCAGTACTCCCATGTGAACACGCAATCGTCGGCAGTGAAGGGCTTTCCGTCGTGCCAGGTGACACCCTTCTTGAGCTTCCAGGTGACCGACTTGCCGTCCTTGGAGACACCGCCGTTCTGCACGCTCGGGATCTCGACGGCCAGGATGGGCGCCAGGTTGCCGTCGGGGTCCCACGAGGCCAGCGGCTCGTAGAAGATCCGCGAGCCGTCCTGGTCCTTGGTGCCGGTCGCGAAGTGTGGGTTCAGCAGGGTGGCGCCCTGCCACCACAGCACCTTCAGCGCGCCGCCGCCGCCCCGTTTGGTCGGCTTGTAGGCAAGCTTCGACTGGGCCTGGGCCACGCCGGCCGAGGTCAGCATCTGGGCGGCCAGGGGGGGCGTGAGCCCCAGCCCGATCATGGTCTGAACGAAGTGCCGGCGGCTCAGGCGGCCGCTCTTCACCTCGTCGATCAACGTCCTGAGTTCACGCTCGTCCATGCAGTCCTCCGTTTTAGTTAGGGGGGAGCGGCGCCGTTCCCCCCTAACGCACCCCCCAGCGGGAGCAATCGATCGCAGGCGCCAACTTTCGTACCTCCCAGCGGGAGCGATCCATCGTAGGTGCCAACGTACGGTGGTTCGTTATAGTTTCGCCACCCAGTCCTGTCAAGACCGGTCAGACCTTATGCCAGTAGGGCAGCCGCCACATATTGCTGTCCCAACCGCTGAGGTCCATTCCCCGCAGGCGCCCTCCGGCGACCGACACCTGGTTGCGCCATAGCACCGGGATCACGACGTTGTTGCCGATCACCATGTCGTTCATGCGCACGAAGAGACCGGCCCGCTTCACAGGGTCCATCTCAGTCTCAGCGGCTTT
>WNFV01026701.1_pt1 | contig 11719 bp, 6 predicted proteins | sample 5400101 | NCBI WGS metagenome assembly WNFV01 (sample SAMN13153361, study PRJNA577476) | soil metagenome | isolation source: 115 cm soil or saprolite under grassland replicate 1 | place: USA:California | collected 2016-06-15
GCCCGGCCGCGCCGGCCGCCTGGCCCGTGGACTGACTGCCCGTATCGCCCATCATCACTATGGCGGCGTGGCCGCCGAACTGCGTCAGGCCTGAGTTTCGGAACCAGGTGCCCACCGGCGCCTGTGAGCCGGCGGGCACGCCGAACTGTTGCAGGCCGTTCGCCAGGTCCTGGTTGTTTTCCCCGAGACCGTGCGTGTCGGCGACGGATCCCGCGACGAACACTGTGTTGTTGTAGTTCGTGGGGTAGTTGTGGTCCGAGGTATTCAGGTCGCTCGATACCTGCATGAGCGCGACGCCCTTCTTAAAGGCGTACTGCGTTGCCGATTGGGCGAAACGCGAGTTCTGAAGGACGCCCAGCGCCGCCTCCTGTACGTCTGCTCCGTTATCGGCTGCGTACATCGTGGCCATCCCGTAAGTGTCGGCTGGCGCGACGAACGTGTCCCAGAGCCGCAGCATCATCACCCGGCATCTCGGACAGGAAGAAGCGCCTCCTTCGCCGTTGTCGGTTTCGGCTGCGGCATCCTCAGCGCGCCCAGAGCCGTGGTTGTTGGCCGATGCGTAGCTGGACACATCGTAGGGATCGTTGTCGTCATCGAAGAAGTCCCAGCCGGCTATGTCGTCAACGTAGCCGTTCGCATCCGCGTCGGTCCCGTCGGAGAACGTCCGGATCAGGTCTTGCCCGTCGACAACGCCCGTGATGCCGTTCGGCCCTGCGCTGCTGCTCGCTCTCGCGTCGTTCGCGTAGTCATCCACGTTGAAGGCGCCGTCACCGTTTGCGTCGTGGGAGGATGCCGTCGAGCCGTCGGCCAGCCTTGGCAACGGCAGCTCACCTTTGTTCAGCCAGACCTTGGCTCGCAGCTCCCGGTCCTCCCAGCGAATGCCAGTATCAGTGATCGCGATGGCGACTTCGGGACTGCCGGTCGTAATCTTCCACGCCCTGTCGGCGGAGATTCCGGATACCTGACCCTGACCCAGACGCTGAATGTCGTGGTACAGGGCGGTCGCGGCTGTAGAACCGGGCGCGAAGCCGAACAGGTTGAATTGCTCCTCCCAGACGGACGAGCAGTTCGGTGCGTCTAAGTCCTCATCATCTAGCTCGGCGCAATCGAAGTCTGGATCGTCCGGTGTTCCGACACGCGGGTTGGGGTCTGCGCTTGGGAAGCGGCTGGTTCCGTTGTGGCCGGCGAACCCGGGGGACGCGACGACCACCAGGCTCAACGCAGCGAAGATGACAATGATGCGTCTTAGCATCGACCGGCTCCTTGCTATTGCCTTAGCCTATGCAGGCGGGTGACTCGGTTGTTCGCAGGGCTTACGTCGTCATCGTCCGGCCCCAGGCCGTCGTCGCCGTCGTGGTCCGCCCGCGCGATCAGCGCGATCGCTGTCTGCGGAGGAACGGGCGAGCACGATATCCTCAGCCGGAAGTCGAACTTCTTCTCCTGAGCCGGGGCGTAGCTGGACGCATCGTCCACGACCAGCCCGTCCGGCGAAGCGACGGTTGCCCCGGTCTCGAGGTTCTGTGCCGTACAGCCCGCTGGCAGGCCGATAATCTCCACCGTGCAGCGGATCGTGTCCGTATGCTGGCTCAGGTTCTGGCAGCGCGCGAGGACCTGTCGCTCCATTGAGCCGTCGGCGCCGAGTCCGAGATCACGCCCCCCGGTGGAGAACTTGCTGACGCGCACGTCATGGTCGCAGGCGTCCCCGAACCCATCGCCGTCGGCGTCCGCCTGGCTCGGGTTCGGAACGGCCGGGCAGTTGTCAGACCCGTTCGGCACGCCGTCGCCGTCGCGGTCCGGGTCACAGACATCGCCCAGGCCGTCGTTGTCCTGATCTTCTTGGCCGGGGTTGGCGGTGCTGGGGCAGTTGTCGGAGCCGCTGCATAGGGCACTCGATACGCCTGGATTACACACGCCGTCGAGATCCGAATCGACCTGGGCCTGCGAGCAACCGTTCGCGTCCACCGGTGCGGCCGGCGCGGTGTTCGGGCAGGCATCGTTCGCATCGAGGACGCCGTCGCTATCGCTGTCGAGGACGGCGACATTACTGGACACTGCGCCGACGTTCCCGGCCTCATCAACCGCGCGTATCGCGAAGTAGCGTGTTCCGCCGCTTGGCGCGCTCGTGTTCCGCCGTTTGGCGCGCTCGCTGCCATCTCCTCGGCGGAGTCCGGCGCCTGCGGTGAAGGCGTCCCGCCCACAGGCGTAGCCTGGGCGAAGTTCTCGGCTGTGATCGTAGAACTTGACCAGCGGACATCGTAGCTTTGCGCCTGCCCGCAGACGCCGTCGTCCCCGGGGGCCGTCCAGCGCAGCGTTATCGTCGCGGTGTCTCCGTTGATCGCGGCATCGCTTCCGGTTAGATCGGTGATCACTCGCGGCCGCTGGGCGTCCGTGTGCAGATTGTTCGTATTCCAGCCGTCGTGACCGTACTCTGGCCAGGACGCGGGCGCACAAACGCCGGCGCCATTGCCGTGCCAGACGAAGAGCCGCCCTTCGCGGATGCTGTGAGCCACGTCGCGCTGACCGTCGCCGTCGAAATCGCCGACGGCCGGCGGACCAACAGTCCAACCGCCGGTGAACTTGGGCCATCCATTCGCCGCGAGTGTCGTCAACCCGGGCTCGGCGCCGGCCGCGTTCAGGGCGTGCAGGTCCGAGTATGCTGAGCCGTTGAGCAGCTCTTGAAGGCCATCGCCGTCAATGTCCGCCGCCACCGCGGTACTGACAAACTGCAGGTCGTTTACCTCCCGCGGGTAAGCAGGTATCTGCGAGCGTGATCCGCCCAACTCCCAGACTGAGAGATGATTGTCCGACACAAGCTGGTCTTCCGGTAGCACGACGTCGAGCAGCTTGCCCAGGCCTGCCGTAGGCGCGGCGAAGGAGAGCTGGCCGGTCCCGTGCAGATCTGCCAGGATAGCGCCACCGACCGCCGGGATCGCGGGCGTGTCACCCGAATTGGCGCCCGCGCCCGGGGCGTCCATTAGCAGGGTCCGGTCATGACCGGAAGAGTCCTGGCCGTAAATCGAGTCGCCGCTCGAGTTCAAGATATAGCCCGGCCCGGTCGTTCCAACGAGGCCGATCTCGAGATCGTTCCCGCCGTTGACGTTGCCGATGACGGGCGCGCCGTCAGGCCCGTCACCCACGACTGGCAGCAATTCGAGCGTCAACGAGCCAATTTTCGCCGGCCATCCGGGCTGGTAGGCATTGTCGTTCGGGTGCTTTCCGGGGTCCGACGGCCCCGCACCGTGCAAAGAGCCGTCCGAGAAGAGCGCGTACAGCCGGTTGTTCCCGGCGTCCTGGCCGAGTGCGGCGAGGATGCTGGGCAGCGCCGAGTCGTCCGAGTTCACGTCTTCCCGGTACTGCTCATTGACTGTCGCGATGATTTCGAGACTGCCGTCGCCGTTGACATCGCCGACGGCGGGACTCATGATCACCTTCGCGCCGTTGTACCTGTCCGCCACGTCATCCTCACGCAGGCGGTGCGTTACCGGATCGATGGAGTCACTCGCGTCCAACTTCGCCGGATCGCGCAGGATGACCGGCCAGCCCGGCACCGGCGTCCCGTCGGACTGGAAGGCGTAGAGGTGCCTGTCGGCGTTCCCCGCCAGGATCTCGAGATGAGCGGGGTTCGGCCCGCCTGTATAGATGTTTCCGAAGGTGGGTGCTGCCAGGAACCACCAGATCGTGCGGTTCATCTTGTCCTTGCGGTTGACGATGTCCGGCACGAGATCGGGACTGTTGGGCAAAGCGCCGGGTCCCGGGTAGTCTCCGGGCGAAAGCGCCGGGTTCGCCGCATAGTACCCAGCCTCACGCCGGTCTCGCGGCACCGACGAGTAGTACGGGTTCGGACGCACGGGGAAGCCAGGCAGCAGGTTGCCGAAGCGGTCAAACACCGAGAGGCAGCCCTGGAAGTCGCCCACCGCAACCTCCAGGTCGCCGTCACGGTTGATATCGCCCACGCTGGCGCTGCGCAGCACCGCAGAGTGGATCTTGCCGTCCGGCGCTTTCGTGATCTCGGTCGACTGGTAGGCGGGCGCGCCGTAGTTGTAGCTGGAGTCGCAGGTGTAAGCCGGCCAGCCCGGCACTTCGCCTCCAGTCGCTTCGTAAGCGTGCACCTCGCCATTCGACGTAGCGACGATTAGCTCGTCCTGTCCGTCGTTGTCGATGTCGGCGAACCGCGGGGAAGCCGCCCCGTCGCCCTCCAGGTCAATCGGAAACCCAGCGAAGAGCGCTGGGTCGTCGTCGAAGTTGAAGTTCTTTGTGCCGATGCCCGTCAACGGCTGACCGTCGATGTCTGCGAGCGGCGCGCCGGCCGCATCCTTCGCCGTCACCTCAAGCTGCACGATGATCCCGAATTTGTCCGGGAACTGCCTGTTCTCGTGGTCGCCTCGGCCCGTCGCAGGGTCAACGGCGGGACCGTCGGTGGCGCCGACAGGGCCATTGACGGCGGCCAGCGCTGCGGCCACTGCCGCGGGATCGATCGTCGCCAGCGTTCCAGAGATTGGCGACGTCTGGTCACCGCTGGCTGTGAGATTGACGCCAGTGGTCACGTATGCCGGCGCTGAGTTCGAGTCTCGCCACGACCAAATGCCCCACTTGAGAGTGTATGAATACTTCGCTGCGCGCCGGGCTGCGACCGTTCCCTGTATCTCGATGGGGCCGGAATCAGGTTCGATCGTTGCGAACCACTTCGGCGATGTGATGTCCGCTTCGGGCGGTATCCTGTTCTGGGCAACCGCCCGCACCATGCGATCCGCGTTGACGCGGCCGTAGCCGAAGAACGGGTCCCAGCCCTCGCTCGCCGGGTAACGCTCCGTAGGCACGGGGAAGCCGGTCCTCGCGGTGTAGTCGACCGGCGTAATGAAGTTCAGGTCGTCGGCTGTCGTTGCGATAATCTGGTCGACTTCCTCCGCCGAGACACCTCGGCCAACGGCGACGCCACCGGCGCCGTCCAGGGCGCCGTAGTCGGCGATCGATCCTGTCGCGACGCCGTTCTTCGCCGCCGAGTAGATGAGCCCTGCCATGCCGGACGTGCGTCCTGTCGCCTCTGACGAGCACGAGTTGGACGGCACCGCAGCCGTAATATACGCGCCGTAGTTCGTGCAGCCGCGGAAGTCCAGGTACGAGCGCGGGAGCGTGCTCGGCAGTTCCGGCTCGCCGATGGAGTTGACGACCACTCCGTGTTCGAGTACTGAGGGCTGGTTGTGATGTCCCGCAGACTCATCGGCGGCCGACGCGATCAGCACGACCCCGCGGCGGTACGCATAGTTGATCGCCTCCTGCGCGAAGCGGGAGCTATTCAGCGTTCCCAGAGCCGACTGAATGATCGAGGCGCCATTATCGGTCGCGTAAACGACTCCCTGGGCGAAGTCATTCACGTCTGCGATGAACGAATCACCGGCGCGGATGTGCATCACCATGCAGTTGGGGCAGACGCCGGCGTCTCCGCCGTTGTTCACCTCGGCCGTCGAGTCACGCGCCTCGCCCGTTCCGTGGCCGTACTGCACCTCGTCGAACGGGTCGTTGTCGTCTTCGTACATGTCCCAGCCCACGAAGTCGTCCTTGTAGCCGTTGGAGTCTTGGTCAACGCCGTCGGAAAACTTGAAGATCAGGTCTTCGGGGTCAATCCAGCCGTTGGCGTTGTAGTCCGTATCGGCGGTACCGGCGTCACCGCGGACAAGGGGGTCGCCCGTGCCGCCGCAGTCCCTCTCGTCAGCGGGGTTTGCGCAGTAATCCTTCATATTGAAGAGACCGTCGGCATTCCGGTCATAGGGGTCGTTTGGGTGCGGCGAACCCCAATTTGGTAGCGGCAGCTCGCCCCGGTTAAGCCACGTCTTGTTATTGAGGTCCACCATGGCCCCCTCGTCATTCCATTTCACGCCCGAATCGTGGACGGCGATCACCACATCGGGTCGACCGGTCGTCGTCTTCCAGGCAAGGTCTATGGAAGCACCCGTTACGCCAAACAACTCCTGCGGGTTGTTGACGACCTGTGGGTCGCAGTTTTCCTGGAACATGCCGTCGAGCTCACATGAGTTCTTCGAGCTGTATTTCCAGGCGTCGCCACCCAGGTCGCCCGGTGGGTACTGTGCCGGATCGTCTGCATCCGTTATAAACATGTACTCCTGGTACGCATACGGGTCTGCACCGCTTCCTCCGCGCGAGAACGGGAATTCCGCTTCCGCGGGAGAGACGAGCATCCACGCGATTAGGGCACCCAGGATGACGATCGCGTGACGGTAAGAAAACGGGACGAAAAGCAACGACCGCAAGGCAGCGGCCGCACGGGACCGAGGCTCCGCAAACACTATGACGCCTCCCTTTGGGCGATTAGATTCCGGTAGGACTGGCCCGGTACGCCAGTCGGTTTAGCACAAGATAAGGGCTATTTTGCAGGTCGTCAACGGGAGTCGCCGAAGTGTCGAATTCTAAAGCAAGATATTCGATTCCTCCCCACCCATTGGCGCTGCATAAGACCTGCTTTCTTGATCTCCGTATTCACCGCTTCTTAACCGCGGTTAAGCTCCGGTTAACCGCCCCGTTCACCTGCTGCTCTGACAATGGAACCAGAAACCTTCTTCGAGTACCCCGCTCGCGGGGAGGAGCAAAACGATGAACACACAGATGAACGTGGTGATCGGGGCCTCTTCCGCCAGCGCCTACACCCCCGGCAGCGCCGGTCACCCGACGAGCGGCAACCACACGGACCTGAAGGGCCGCGCTGGCAATGTGAGCCTGGTATTCCAGACCAGCGGCGTGATCACCTGCTACGGAGATGATCAAGCCGCCACCTTCACGCTCAACCTCAATTACTCGATAACCGGTGCGCCACTGCCGGCTGACGCCCACTTGATCGTCTACCTCTCGCCCAATAACGGAGCCATTAACAGCAGCAGCGGTGGTGATGCGGCTGGCTATATCGCCGCCGTGGAGTCCGACGAGACCGCAGTCTCACTTGCGGGCCTGAGTGGAAGCGGCACCCTGACATTCACACTCATCGTGACCACGCCATTTCAGGTCCACAACGGCGGCGTGCTCGGAGTTATAGCTGACGACATCGACGGCACTTCCTGGTCGACCAAGACCAACTCCTTGAATTGCGACGAAGCACTCCCAACTCCTCCGTCGACGCCAACTCCCACCGTCACGCCGACTGCGACGCCGACGGCCACACCAACACCCACGGCGACTCCTACAGCGACGCCGACGCCGACCACCACACCTACGGCGACGCCAACCGCTACCCCGACGGTAACGGCTACGCCGACAGCTACACCCACCGAAACGCCCACAGCAACACCTACGGCGACGCCGACTGCCACACCAACTGCGACGCCCACCGCTACCGCTACGGCGACACCCACGGCCACTCCAACCGAAACGGCGACGCCTACGGCCACGGCTACGGCGACACCTACGGCTAGTCCGACTGAGACGGCGACGTCTACGGCCACGGCTACGGCGACACCCACGGCTGTTCCGACCGAGACAGAGACGCCTACCGCAACGGCTACGCCGACCGCAACGGCAATGGCTACGCCGACCGTAACGGCAACTGCTACGCCGACCGCAACGGCAACTGCCACGCCGACCGCGACTGCCACTGCCACGCCGACCGCGACTGCGACTCCTACGCCGACCGCGACTGCCACTGCTACGCCGACGGCGACTGCAACTGCAGCGCCGACTGTGACTGCAACTGCAGCGCCGACTGCGGCGGTCGTAACGCCTGCTGTTTTGGCGGCAGCGTTCCCGCCCACCGGAGGAAGACCTGACTCCGGGAGCACTGGTACCGGTCTGGGCTTGCTGCTCGCCACGCTGGTGGGTGGCATCCTCGCCGCCGCGGGGGCACGCGCCCTTTGCGGCAGCGAACGCAAGATCGACGATTGACCAACATCTAGAGCGGGGATCGAGGAGAGAGCGTCCACAACGGACGCTCTCTCCTCTTATGCGACCTCGGCGGGTCGTCTCTTTACGGCGTGATAGCCCCGGGGCCTACCCCCAACCTGCGCTGGTCCGAATGACCGACGCTTGTCCCCACATGAATCGCCGACTGCTGGCTAGAGGCGCCCTGGCTTTCGCCCCAATCACTTGACAAGGCAAGATGTCCGCCCCATATCAAGAACAGAGTGTCGTCAAGCGCCATCAGGTTCAGGCGGAACCGCTTTTCACCCTCACAGGGAGCGGCAGGCACCGGACCCTCCGGCGTCTCTTGAAAGTTTCCCCCCCATATCAGGAAACGACGGTCACTCCTTTCGAAATTGATTGTGGAGTCGTCCGGGACAGGGATCGAGGCATCTTCGCGCTCGCGGCCGGGTCCCGGTTCCGTTTTCGTAGCGCTGATATCAGCATCGGACACGCTCGTCAGGTAATCGATCGCCGCGCCCCGCGCTGTGCGGCATTCGTATCTCAACTCCACCTGATACACGGTCCGAGATACGACATCGTCGATCCGGAGCATAAACGGTACCGGCTCTCCCTCGCGGTAACCCGGCGTCTCCTCGTTGAGGTCAGATCGCAGCCACTGTTGTCGTTGTCGCGACCAGACGAACAACCGGCTGCTGCTGTTCGTGCTCGCTGACGGCGAGGCTGGGACGGGGGTTGGGCTCGATGACTGCGGACTGGACGTTACCGTCGGGGTGCGGGATGCGCCAAGGACCGGTGCCCGCGTGGTCGGGGCTTGGCCGGACGACTTGTCCCCGCTACCGACTTCTATTATGAGGAACACAATGCCGGCCACTGCCAGCGCGGCTCCAACGGTCGCCAGGATCATGCCGCCCCAACGCAGCCGCTGTCCCGCACCCGGCGGCGGGCCGGGTGGTTCAACTGGCTCCCAACTCCAGGAGTCGCTTCGTGAGTCGCGATGACCCCTGATGGGTTCAGTCATCGCCGCCGGTTGCAGCGTCAAGCGGGAACGTCATAGCGCTCCAAGGTGCGGCGCTTGAATGGCCCTCGAACGCGCCGGCCGTTCTATTCTGGCTTCTTTTCCCCTGGTTGGAGCAGGAATATCGCGACTGTGGCGAGGACGAGGACCATCACCGCCAGGAAGAGGTACGGCCTTAGTGGATCATCCGATGCCTCAGTCCCGCGCGGGAGCTCCTGTTCGGGCCGAGGCCGCGCAGGGAGTACTGGGTCCGGCGTAGACTCGACATTTGACCGGCGCCGGCGTACCCAGCCCGCGAGAGGCAGAGAAAACGTTCCCAACCCGGCTGTGATCAGCCCGCTCCCGAGAGCAATGATCAGCGCCGGGGGCATCCCAGCGGCCGCCTCGGGCGCACCGCCGCCGGTCGGCGCCTCGGCTACAGTCAACGCTGTTGGCGCCACGCTTGGCGCCGCTGAGGGACCGGGCGTCGCCGTCTGTTGTAATGGCGTGCCGCAGTTGACCTTCAGCAGCACGTCGCCGGCGTCGCTCGCCAGCTGCGCAAAGTCGGTTGGATCATTATCGCGGAAGACGAACTCTTGGGACCAGACGAGGCCCCTGTCTGCCGAGGGCCCGGCTTTGACGAAGAGCGTTTCGCCCGGGGACAGAGAGCCGAACTCCGAGAGAGGCAGCGATTCCTTGTCCGTCGGGTCGCTCTGAAGGTTCCACCCCGTCATCTCTACGGCTGTAGCGCCGAAGTTGCTGATCGCCACCAGTTCCGGGTCGCCGTTACAGTCCAGTTCTGTGACTCGCACGTCCACACCCTGTGCCTTCGCAGTGAAGGGGAAAGCGGCGCTCCAGGCGACCAGCGCGAAGCCCCCCGCCGATAGGGCCAAGAAGAGAATTAGACGCGTGAGCGCGTGACGACGTTTGTAGCTATCCACGATGCACCTCGCGATTGGAGAGGACGCCGGTTGCGGGGGCTGGTTTGAGTTACGCGTTGTATACCATAAGCCGCGTAATAAGTAAAGAGATATTCGTTGTTACGGTCGCCAAATCTCGTTCACGATGATTCTCGCCCCCGGTAAGGAGACCCTCTGCGAATTGCTTTGGGTGACCTGTCCTCGGCAGGGTGCGGCGTTCGAGATTAGGGATCGGTGCTTTGACTGAAACTTCACGTGGAAACAACCGCTTGCTAACTCACCTCAGTGCGCAAACATGCTACCGTGAAAAGGAAGCGGCGCGGCAGCACCCCCTCCCGCCGTCATGAACAAGACCGGCCGGTCGTCTCGAGTCGACCGGCCGGTTGCGTTCGATGCCCTGTCCGCCATCGGTCAGCCGCTCACCCGGTCGAACGCGGCGCAACCGTCGGTCCCTTCGGCCGGCGCGAGCTTCCAGGCACCGTCCACCTTCTCGAATGAGCCGCGCACCCGGTACTGGCTCACTCCTTCTATTTGACCTACGATCACCGCAGTCGCACTATCGCCATCGACAACGAGATCCTCTAGGTCCACGAACCCCAGCAATGGCAGATTGTCGCCCTGCTCCTCGGCGCTCGATTCGCCGGCTGCGACGAACTCATCTTTGGAGCAGCGTTCCTGGTATTCCGCGGTGAAGGATTCGTACAGAGATGGCCATTCTCCTCGAGGCAGAACTTCGATCGAGTTCCTGGCGAGAGCCGCAATGGCTGCTTCGTCGGGATTCGAAGGCGAAAACGCTGGTGCGCTGACGGTTGGCGCGCCAGCGCCGTTTTGTGCCCCATCGTTTCCACCTGAAAGGACCACGACACCGAGGATGATGAGCAAAACTACGCCACCCATTACACCGACTACGAACAGATCGCGCGGCCGTAACAGGGATGCATCTTGTTCGCCACCGGTCCGGAGCCGGCGGCGTCGATCGGAACGCCTATCCATTTATTCGACCCGCTACATTGAACTATGCTTGCGCATCCTTCTGGACGATACGGGCACCCAACCTTACGATACAGCGCGCGTCGTTTGCCCGCACGATTGGGCTAAAGTAGACTGAACCCGACCAAATCGGCGCTACGCTAGACAAAGAAGGATCCCGGTACCCTCGCAATGATTGAAGCAGAGGCAGAAGCGGCGGGCCTCCGCAGCGGAGATGTCTCCTCGGCCGATTCCTCGATGGATTTCGCGGTTCGGCTGCCCGCGATCGCAGTAGTGCTCGCGGCAGGCCTGCTTCTGCGCCTCGCGCTCGCCTTTCTACAATCCTTCCAGATCGACACCGGCACGTTCCACGCGTGGAGCGTTCAGCTGGCAATCCATCATGAGGAAGGACGTGGGCTGGTTGGCCCCTGGAACTTCTATGACACCGACTTCTTCACCGACTATGCGCCCGGATACATGTACGTCCTCTGGCTCCTCGGCGAACTGAACCAGATCTTTAACTTCAGCCTCAGTACCTTCGAATACATCCTCAAGCTGCCTTCGATCGCCGCCGATATGGCGTCTGCATATATTCTCTATCTCTTCCTCAAGGACCAGAAGCCGGAATACCGGGTCGGCGCCGCTGCGCTCTATCTGCTATTTCCGCCGGTCTTACTCATAGGGCCCATCTGGGGTCAGGTAGATAGCTTGCTGGCGTTCTTCCTCCTTCTAAGCATCTACTTCATCGGCCGGGAGCGACCGCTGGCCGGCGCGCTCGCCTATACAGTGGGGTTCCTGGTCAAGCCCCAAATCATCGCCGCTTTGCCTTTTCTCGCCTTCTGGATCATGAGACGTTGCCGCACAGAAACCCCGATTCAGCCGGTCCCCCAATTCCTTACAGGGTTATCGATACTGGCCGTGGGAGCTGCGGGACTTCTGCTGGTCGATCAGGAGCCTCGCGCTGCTTATCGCA
>WNFV01008336.1_pt1 | contig 11717 bp, 8 predicted proteins | sample 5400101 | NCBI WGS metagenome assembly WNFV01 (sample SAMN13153361, study PRJNA577476) | soil metagenome | isolation source: 115 cm soil or saprolite under grassland replicate 1 | place: USA:California | collected 2016-06-15
GCAGATGACCGCGCTGCCCGAGAGCCGGTCGCGCGGCGGCACGGTCGAACACCTCTCCCTGGCGCTGCTCGCGATCGCCGCGCTCGTCTTGCTGATCGCCTGCGCGAACGTCGCCAGCCTGCTGCTCGCTCGCGCCGAGTACCGCCGCCACGAGCTCGCGCTGCGGGTGGCGCTGGGCGCGAGCCGGCTGCGCCTGGTTCGCCAGATGATGGCGGAAACCGCGCTGCTGGCCGCCGCCGCCGGGCTGGCAGCTCTGGCGCTCGGCAATTACCTGATCGACCTTCTTCCGCGGCTGCTGCCCGACGCGGGCTTCAGCGCGCGGATCGACGCCCACATAAGCGTGCGCGTCCTCCTGTTTGGCGGCGGCGCGGCTCTCGCGTCTCTGTCCGTCTTCGGGTTGTTCCCGGCCTGGCAGGCTTCCGCGGCGGCGCCGGCCGGCGCGGTGAAACAGCAGGGGTCTTCGGCCGGAGCGTCGCGCGCCGGGATGCGCTCGGTCCTGATCGTGGCGCAAGTCGCCCTTTCTCTTGTCCTGGCCGTCAGCGCCGGACTGCTGATCCGCTCGCTCGTCAACGCCAGCAATGCCAACCCGGGCTTCGACGCGCACCAGAAGATGCTCGTGCTCGAGCTGGTTCCGGGAATGGCGGCGCGCGACGCCGACGGCCAGCGGGCGTTCGTCGAGGAGGCGCGCCGGCAAATCGAGGCGCTGCCCGGAGTCGCCGGCACGGGCGCGGGAATGCGCATCCCGTTCGGGCTGAGCGGCAGCGGCGCCACGATGAAGGCGTTTTTCCCGGACTCGCGCGGCGCCGACGGCGAAGGGGTGCCGATTCACTACGACCCGGTGAGCGACCGTTTCTTCGAAATCGTGGGCACGCGCCTGCTCTCCGGCCGGGCCATCGACGCCCGCGACATGCAGGCGCACGCGCGCGTCATGGTCATCAACCAGACCATGGCGCGGCGCTTCTGGAAGGGACGCGACCCCGTCGGACAGCGCGTGCGACTGGGGAAGCCCGACGGCGACTTCTATGAGGTCATCGGGGTGTCGGAGAACAGCGTGAATGCCCAACTGGGCGAGGACCCGATGCCGTACCTCTACACCCCGATAGGCGCCGGCGACTACAGCGAGCTGACCCTGATCGTGAAGACGACGACGGATCCGTCCCGGCTCGCCGACCCGGTCCGCCGCGCGCTGCGCGAGGTCAACCGCGACGTGCCGATCATCTATATGGCGACGCTCTCCGAGCACATGCGCCTGGCGACGAGCGATCAGCGCATGACCACGGGGCTGATCGTCTCTCTGGGGGTTCTCGGATTGCTCCTGGTCGCCGTGGGACTGTACGGCCTGACGTCGTTTCTCGTCGGGCGCCGCACGCGGGAGATCGGGATCCGGCTCGCTCTGGGCGCGCGGCCGCGCTCCATCTTCCGACTGGTGATCGGGCGAGCTCTGGTGCTCACCGGTGTCGGAGTGGTCGCGGGGGGCGTGGCCGCCGCGGTGGCGACACGAGCCCTGCGCTCGTTCCTGTTCGGGGTGGCTCCCGCCGATCCGGCGGCGTACGTGATCGGTGTGGGGGTGCTCGTCGCGGTTACCTGCATGGCCGCGTTCCTTCCCGCGCTCCGCGCCATGCGCGTGGATCCGACGACCGCGCTCCGATGGGAGTGATGAGCCGGCAAAGGCCTTCTCGCATAGCAATGGGTCGAGGTGGCGCCGACCGGGGCGCCTTCGGCCGGACCATTGTGTTGGACGGGCAGCCGCTGACGGTCCTCGGTGTAGCGCCTCCCGTCTTCTACGGCAACTTCCTGTCGATCGGCGTGGAGGTCTTCGCGCCGCTCTCCCCGGTGGCCCGCTTCGATTCCGCCGGCGACCGGACCCGGGACCGCGGGCGACCGCTGGCTGCTGGGATTCGCAGCCGTGGCCGTGCTGACCCTGCCCGCGCGGCGAGCCACGAGGTTCGATCCGATGGTCCCGCTCCGGAGCGAGTGAAGGAGAAGACGCGATGACGGCTCTCGTGCAGGACCTGCGTTACGCGCTGCGGACGCTGGCAAAGTCGCCCGGCTTCACGGCGATCGCCGTCGCGACGCTCGCTCTCGGCATCGGTGCGAACACGGCGATCTACTCCGTGCTCGACGCCGTGCTCCTCAGGCCTCTCCCGTTCCCCGAGCCCGACCGGCTCCTCGTGATCTGGCCCCGGGTCGGGACCGGTGAGTTCGGGTCGAGCGCGATCTCGCCCCCCGAGTACAGGGACACCCTGGCGCGCCAGAGCGCCTTCAGGGGCATCGCCGCGATGCGGGATCGCTCGGTCAACCTCACGGGTGCTGGAGAGGCCGAGCGCCTCCAGGCGTTCGCCGTCACGCCGAACCTGGCGGAGGTTCTCGGCGTGCGTCCCGCGCTCGGCCGCGTTTTCCGGCCCGAAGAGGGGCGCCGCGGCGCGCCGCGCGTAGCCATCCTCGGCAACGACCTGTGGCGCCATCGCTTCGGGAGTGACCCGTCGATCGTCGACAAGACAATCTTGCTCGACGGCGTCCCGACGACGATCGTCGGGGTGCTGCCGGCGGGCCTGCGGTTTCCCGAAGCTGGCACCTTCTTCTACCGGAAGTCCGCGCAGCTCTGGGTTCCGGTCTCCTGGGACGAAGTCCCCGACGAGCGCGGCAACGAGTTCCTCTGCGTCGTCGGCCGTGTCGCGGCCGGAGTCTCCTTGGACGCGGCGCGCGCCGACCTCGAGCGCATCGCCGCTGGTTTTCGTTCCGAGTACCCGGATCGCTACGCCCTCTCGCCGGGTTGGAAGCTTCTCGGGACCCCGCTCGCCGAACAGTACGTCGGCAAGGCCCGCGTCTCTTTGCTTGCCGTGGCCGGCGCGGTTGGGCTCCTCCTACTGATCGCGTGCGCCGATGTCGCCAACCTCCAACTCGCTCGCTCCGCGAACCGTCGACGGGAGTTTGCAGTCCGGATCTCGGTGAGCGCTGGCGGCAGCCATCTCCTCGCGCAGCTCCTCGCCGAGAACCTGGTCCTCGCGCTGGCCGGCGGCGCCCTCGGTGTCCTGCTTGCGGCGTGGGGCGTGGACCTGCTCGCACGCGGCGGGCCCTCTGACCTTCCGCGCCTAGCTGACACCGTCATCGGAATCCGCGTTCTCCTGTTCACTGTCGCCATGTCGACCGCCGCCGGATGGCTCTTCGGCCTCGCGCCGCTGCGTCAGGCCCTCGCACAGGACATCGCTTCGGACCTGAAGGAGACAGGACTGAGCGAAGCGCCCGGGAGCCGGCGACACCGTCTTCGGGACGGCATCGTCGTGGGGCAGGTCGCCGTTGCACTCGTCGTGGTAGCCGCGGCGGGTCTGTTGCTCGCGAGCTTCGCGCGACTCCACGACGTCGATCCCGGCTTCCGCTCCGGCAGGGTTCTGACACTGCAAGTGTCGCTGCCGCGGTCGAAGTTCGCGGATGCACGCCACGCGATCGGTTTCTATCGCCGCCTGCTCGACCGTCTCGCAGGGCTTCCAGGCGTCACGGCGGCGGCCGCCATCGACCCGCTACCTTTCTCGGGCGAAGGCTGGTCCAGCACCTACGCCATCGAAGGTGTCCCGATCGCCCCGACACAACCGCAGCCGCATGCGGCCTACGCCGCGGTGACTCCCGATTACTTTCGGGCGATGTCCGTACCTCTCAGAGCGGGCCGATTCTTCACCGGGGCCGACGCCGAGGGAACGCCCGCCGTGGTCGTCGTGGACGAGCAGCTCGCGCGTCGAGACTGGCCCGGAGAGGACCCGATCGGCAAGCGAGTGCTCGTCGGCGGCTCAGGCGGCCCTCCCGCGACCGTGGTCGGCGTCGTGGGCCACGTCCGTTATGCGGCGCTCGAGTCTGTCGGCGAGCCGGAGCTCTATCTGGCCGCATTCCAGCGCCCGCGCTACTTGATGGGAGTCGTCGTGGCGGTGTCCGGCGTTCCCCTTCGGCTGGCTGCCGCCGTGCGAGAGACTGTACGGGCGCTCGACCCCGATGTACCGACCGGGTCCCTGCGCTCGATGGACAGCCTGGTCGCGGCCGCGACATCGAGGCAGCGTTTCCAACTCTTCCTGATCGCACTCTTCGCGGCCTTCTCGCTGCTGCTCGCCGCGGTCGGTCTTTCCGGCGTGCTCGCGCAGATGGTCGCCGCGCGCACGCGCGAGATCGGCATCCGCCGGGCGCTCGGGGCGCGGCGTCGGGATGTCCTCGCGCTCGTGGTCGGCCGCGGAATGTGGCTGGCCGGGACCGGTGTGATCATCGGCCTCATCGCGGCCTGGGGTGGGACTCGGTTCCTGGAGAGTCTGCTTTTTGGCGTGAGCTCGGCGGACCCGGCGATCTTCACCGGAGTAGCTTTGCTCCTGCTCGCCGTCGCCAGCCTCGCCGCGCTGCTGCCGGCCTGGCGGGCCCTCCGGGTCGATCCCCTGGTCGCGCTGCGCGAGCAATGAGGTGGTGCGATGAAGACATCTGAACCCGTTCGAAGCTTAGAGTCTCCCGGCGGTCGCGCTCGAGATCGCGGGCGCCCCGTCCGCTTCGGCGGCCGAACCAAGGCGTTCCCACTCTCCAGCCTGGTCATTCGAGAGAGAGGCCCGCTTGAGTGCTTTTCTCGATGACCTGCGGTACACCTTGCGGGCGCTCGCGAAGAGCCCCGGCTTCGCGGCCGCCGCCATCGCGACCCTGGCGCTCGGGATCGGCGGCAACTGCGCGATGTTCGGCGTCGTCAACGCCATCTTCCTCAAGCCGCTCCCGTTCCCCGAGCCGCAGCGGCTGGTGCGGCTGCTGGACAAGACGACGACCCCGAGCGGTCAGACCTACACCGGGAACCTGCTGCCCTCGAGGTTCGAGCGGATCGCAGCGGAGGCCGGCGTCTTCGACCGCGCAACTGCTCAACGCGTGGAGCGGCTGACGCTCACCGGCTCGGGAGGCCCCGTCCGGGTGGACGGCGCAAGTCTCTCGGCCGGATCGCTCGCGCTCCTCGGCGTCGTCCCGGCGCTCGGCCGGAGATTCCGCCCCGAAGAGGAGCGGGCCGGCGAGGCGAGCGGCGTCGCGCTCGTCTCCCATCGTCTCTGGCGGGAGCGTCTTGGCGGCGATCGGTCTCTGGTTGGCCGCGCGATTCTGCTCGATGGCCATTCCGTGGTGGTGGTGGGGGTGCTTCCAGCCGGTTTCCATTTCCCGTACCGAGCCGACGTGTGGCTGCCCTTGCGGATCGATCCCTCGGATCGGCGCGACCTGCTCGTCATCGCGCGGCTGGCGCCGGGCCGAAGTCTCTCCGACGCGCGCGCGCAGGCTTCCGTGATCGCGCGCCGGCTGGAAGAGGAGGACCCCGCCGCCGGCCGGGGGCGCGGGCTCGCGATCGTGACGCTGCACTCGAACCTCGTTCGGGAAGAGGACCGTGTTCCCCTGTTTCTGCTCGCCGCGATGGGGTCGTTCCTTCTTCTCACCTGCGCCAACCTGGCCAGCCTGATCCTCGCCCGTTCGGCCGCGCGGCAGCGGGAGACGGCCATCCGCGCCGCGCTCGGTGAGGGCCGTTCGCGCCAGGTCCGCCGGTTCCTGAGCGAGAGCCTGCTGCTGTCCATCCTCGGGGCCGGCGCCGGTCTTCTCCTCGCGGGGTGGATGTCCGGACCTCTCGATGCGCTCGTGCCTCGCGTCCTGCTGGAAGAGCTCCCCTCGGGACGCGGCGGCCTCGATCTCCGGCTCCTCGCATTCGCAGCGGCGGCGGCGGTTGCGACCGGCGTCCTCTGCGGTCTGGCCCCGGCGCTTTCCTCCGCGGGCGTCGATGTCGGGCCGCTCTTGAAAGCGGGGGGACGCTTGGCCGCAGGCGGCGGGGAACACCGTCGATTGCTCTCCGGCTTCGTCGTGCTCCAGGTCGCGATCTCGACTCTCCTGCTTTCTGACGCCTTCGCGATGATGCGGGGATTCCACGAGAAGCGCACGAGGGACCTCGGAGTCGACCCAAAGAATCTCCTCCACGCGGAGCTCGAATTCCCCCTTTCCCGCTACGGCGGCGGCGCGGAACGCGTCCGAGCCCTGGACGAGATCCTGAGGCGCATCTCTTCGGTCTCCGGCGTTTCGCGCGCCGCGGCGACGAGCGTCAATCCGCTCTGGGGAGGAACCTGGGGAATGGGGATCGCGCCCGGATCCCTGGCCGGAGATCCCCGCGAGTACCGCTCCGTCAACGCCCGACTGGTGACGCCCGGGCTCCTCCGCACGATGGGAACGGCTCTTCTCTCCGGACGCGACATCAGCGAGACGGACCGGGAAGACTCTCCCCAGGTCGCGATCGTGAGCCGCCGGATGGCGCGGCGGATCTGGGGCGAGGCCTCCGCCCTTGGCCAGACGGTCGCGCGCCGTTCGGCGCGGGGCGAGCCGGTTCGCATGCAGGTCGTCGGCCTCGCCGCGGACGTGGCGGACTTCGGAGAGATGGAAGAGACGGTGTATCTCCCCTACCGGCAGCTTTCCAACTCCGAGGACGCGGAAACGGTGCACCTCATGGTGCGCGGCGATCCGGGGCGGCGCGGCTTCGCTGCGGATATCTCCCGGGCCGTCTGGGCCGTTGATCCGGCGTTGGCCCTCGCGGAGGTCTCGCCGATGGAGGGGCTCTACGCCGCGTCGCTCTCCCAGCAGCGACTCGGCACGCTCATTCTCGGGGCCTTCGGCGTCTTCGGCCTGGCACTCGCGGCGATCGGCGCTTACGGCGTGGCGGCTTTTCGCGCAGGCCGGCGGCACACGGAGATCGGGATACGCCTCGCGCTCGGGGCCCGTCCCGCCGCCATCCAACGGCTGTTCGTCCGCGAAGGCCTCGGGCTCTCGGTCGCCGGAGGGCTCTCGGGAATCGCCGCCATGGAGTTCTCGCGGCCGCTTCTCGCCCGCGCTCTGGGATCCGGCTTCGCGGGGAGCCCCGGGCTCGACGCGGTCGTCGTCGGCGTGCTCGTGGCCGCCGGCACGTTGGCCTCTTGGGCGCCCGCCCGGCGGGCGTCGCACCTCGATCCCCTGGGCGCGCTGCGCGCGGAGTGAGCGCGGTGGTAGATTGAGAAAGGTGGCCGAGCAGAGAACCGGAGGCGTGGAAAAGAGCCACGCTGGGCGGCAGACGTGGCTCCCGCACTGCGGCGCCCCTGAGCCGACCGCTCCCGGTCCGTGAAGACGTCCGACGCCGCCTCGCCCGACCGGGTCCTCGTCGCCGACGACCAGCGCGACGTGCTTGAGGCCCTGCGCCTTCTGCTCAAGGGGGAAGGCCTCGCGATCGAAACAACCTCGTCACCGGCCGGAGTCCTCGCGGCGCTCGAAGCGAAGGACTTCGACGCGGTTCTCATGGACCTGAATTACGCGCGCGACACCACGTCGGGGCAGGAAGGGCTCAACCTGCTCGCGCGGATCCGAGAGCTCGACGCGACGCTGCCGGTCATCGTCATGACGGCCTGGGGGACCGTGGACCTCGCCGTCGAGGCGATGCGGCGCGGGGCGCGCGACTTCGTCCAGAAGCCGTGGGACAACACACGACTTCTGACGACGCTGCGGACGCAGATCGCGCTCGGCCGTGCCCTGCGCCGCGGACAGCGGCTCGAGGCGGAGAACCGCATCCTGCGCCAGGACGGAGAGCCCGAGATGATCGCGGAGTCGGCGGCCATGCGCCCGGTGCTCGAGATGATCGAGCGGGTCGGGCCTTCCGACGCGAACGTGCTCGTCATTGGAGAGAACGGCACCGGGAAGGGAATGGTCGCGCGGTCCCTTCACGCCGCGTCGCGCCGCTCCTCACGGCCACTGGTGACCTTGAACGCCGGCGGGATCTCCGAAGGCGTTTTCGAGAGCGAGCTCTTCGGGCACGTCAAGGGCGCGTTCACCGACGCCCGCGCGGACCGGGTCGGGCGATTCGAGCTCGCCGACGGCGGGACCCTCTTCTTAGACGAGATCGCCAACGTCCCCGCTAGCCAGCAGGCCAAGCTCCTGAGGGTCCTCGAGACCGGGGAGTTCGAGAGGCTCGGCTCCTCGCGCACCCGCAAGGTGGACGTGCGGATGCTCTCCGCCACCAACGCCGACATCCGGGAGGAAGTCGCCGCGGGCCGATTCCGCCAGGACCTGCTCTTCAGGCTGAACACGATCGAGATCCGGGTGCCGCCACTGCGCGAGCGCGGGACGGACATCCCCGCCCTGGCCCTCCACTTCCTGGAGCGGCACGCCCGCCGGTATCGCAAGAACATCCAGCGCTTTGAAGCGGCGGCGCTCCAGGCGATGCTCGACCATCCCTGGCCGGGCAACGTGCGGGAGCTCGATCACGCGGTCGAGCGGGCGACCCTCATGGCGCGCGGCGAGGCGATCGGAATGCGCGACCTCGGCCTGCGCGCGGGAGGCGACGGGGGGCCGTCGCTCGAGCAGATGAGCCTCGAGGAGGTCGAGAGGGTGCTCGTTCAGAAGGCCATGGCTCGGTACGGAGGGAACGTCAGCCAGGCCGCGCGCGCCCTCGGCCTGTCGCGCAGCGCTCTCTACCGCCGTTTAGAGAAGTTGTGAGTCTTCCCTGTCATCCTGAGGAGCGAAGCGACGAAGGATCTGCCCAGGCCGGAAGGAGCAGATCCTTCGCTGCGCTCAGGATGACAGACGGGGATTGACACCTCCTATGAAGCCTCTCCGCCACGACCGGCGCGTCCTGATGCTCGCGGCGCTCGCCGCGCTCCCCGCCGTCCTCGTGGCGCTCCTGCTCCTGTGGCTCGGCGATTTCACGCCGAAGGTCCGCTGGACGCTGACGGCCGTGATCGTCCTCTTCTGGCTGGGGTTCGCCTCGTCGCTCTGGGAGCGCCTGGTGCGCCCGCTGCAGACGATCTCGAATCTGCTCGCCGCGATGCGCGAAGGAGACTTCTCCATCCGCGCTCGGGGGGCACGGGCCGGGGATCCGCTGGGCGAGGTCCTCTTCGAAGTCAATGCGTTGACCGAGACGCTGCAGCACCAGCGCCTGAAGGCGCTCGAGGCTAGCGCGCTGCTGTCGCGCGTCATGGCCGAGATCGACGTCGCCGTCTTCGCGTTCGACGAGGCCAGCAGGTTGAGGCTGAGCAACCGCGCCGGCGAGCGCCTGCTCGGGCGGCCGGAGCCGCGGCTGATCGGAGCGAGCGCCGCGGACCTGGGACTCGACGCCTGCCTGCGAGAGGACGCTCCGCCGATTCTCGACGCGGCGTTTCCGGGCGGCTCGGGCCGCTGGGAGATCCGGACAAGCGCGTTCCGCCAGGGAGGCCTCCCCCACCGACTCCTCGTTCTTGCCGACGTCAGCCGCACGTTGCGCGAAGAGGAGCGCCAGGCCTGGCGCCGTCTGATCCGCGTGCTAGGGCACGAGCTCAACAACTCGCTCGCGCCCATCCAGTCGCTGGCCGAGAGCCTGCGGGGCCTGCTCGCCCAGCCCGCGCCGCCGCCGGACTGGCGCGACGACATGCGAAAGGGTTTGGCGGTGATCGCCTCGCGGTCGGAATCGCTTTCGCGGTTCACGAACGCCTACGCAAAGCTCGCCCGGCTCCCGCAGCCCCGCTTCCAGAGGGTGGACGTCGCCCCTCTTCTCTGCCGGGTCGTAGGGCTGGAGACGCGACTCGTGGTGCAGCTCCAGGCCGGGGCGCCCCTGTCGGTCCGCGCCGACCCGGACCAGCTCGAGCAGGCCGTCATCAATCTCCTCCGCAACGCCGTGGACGCCGCCCTGGAGAACGGGGGCGGCGTCGAAGTGGGATGGAGGCGCGTTACATCCCCGGCGCCGCGCCTCGAGGTCTGGATCCGCGACGAAGGGCCCGGCCTCTCGAACACCGCAAACCTCTTCGTTCCCTTCTTCACGACAAAACCCGAAGGCTCGGGCATCGGGCTGGTTCTCTCGCGACAGATCGCCGAGGCCCACGGCGGCTCGCTCACTCTTGAGAACCGCTCGGACCGGCCGGGCTGCATCGCCCGCCTGACTCTCCCCGTCGCCAGGTCCTCATGAGACACGCGCCGGCCGGAGGCCTCGCCCGGCAGCGCCCCGCTTGACCACACATCTCTCGCTGGCCTGGTTCTTGCTGTTTTTGGAGTGTCTCGTTCTGGAGGCATTTATGAAAACTGTCGTCGGGGTTTTCAGTTCTCCTTCCGCGGCGGACCGCGCGGCGACGGACCTCGTGAACGCGGGACTGCCGCCCGGAAATATCCGGCAGCTGACGCCCGGAAGCTCCGAGCGCGAGATCCACTCCGCCATTCCGACCGCGGAAACCGAACAATCGGGCATGGGAAAAGCGGTCGGCGGCGTGGTCGGATTCGTCGTGGGACTCACCGCCGCTTTCGGGGTGCCGGCCGTCCTCCAGGGTGCGATCGGACCATGGCAACAGACGTCTCTCATGATCGCGGCCGTTTGCGGGGCCGTGGGAGCCGTGATCGGAGTCCTGGCCGGCGGCGCGCTCGAGGCGAGACTTTCCACGGGCCTTCCCAAGGATGAGATCTATTTCTATGAAGAGGCCCTTCGCCGCGGCCGAAGTGTGGTCTTCGTTTTCGCCTCCAACAAAAGACAGGAAGAGATCGCGCGGCGCATTCTCCACCGGGCAGGAGCCGACAGTCTCGACGCGGGCGACGAGAGCTGGCGCGTCGGCCTCTCTCCCGCCGAAGTCCATCGGCGGTCTCCGGGCAGGCGCGCGAGCTGATTCCGGCGCGCTTTCGGCGCCGGAATTCTCTGGCGTGGTTCTTGCTCGAAATCTAAGTCGATTATCGCCGATTTCCGGCCGCATGGGCGCGACAGCCGGGCTCGCCGGTCGAGAAGGTCGTCAGCGAAGTTCCATCGTCGGCGGCGACATTGGTGATCGGCAGGACAAGGGTCGAACGAAGAAAAATAAGACAGAAGGGAAGACGCTGTGAACGCACTCCAAGGAAAAAAGGTGGCGATCGTCGTCGCGAATGGCTTTGAGCAGGTGGAAATGACCGACCCGAAGAAGGCGCTCGAAGAAGCGGGCGCGCAAACCGACATCGTCTCGCCGGAGAAGGGAACCGTGCGCGGCTGGCAGCATACCGAGACGACATCCCCGCCTTCAACAGAAAGATGATCGAGGAGTTCGAGGAAGGCCGGTACCAAGAGCGTCCGGCCGTTTAACCAACCCTATTTCCAAGGAGGTTTCCATGGCACGCACGGTAGCGGAGTTTCCGAGAGTCCTTTCCGCATCGACGCTGAAGGATGAGAAGGTCGTCAATGCCGCCGGCGAGGATCTGGGGAAAATCGAAGACTACATGATCGACTTGAACAAGGGCCGGATTGCCTACTGCGTCCTGTCGTTCGGCGGGTTCCTGGGCATGGGCGACAAGCTCTTCGCGGTTCCCTGGAGCGCGTTGACACTCGACACGGAGAACGAGTGCTTCATCCTGAACGTGGAGAAGGAGCGCTTGAAGACCGCCCCGGGATTCGACAAGGACAACTGGCCCGACATGACGAGCGCCGAATTTGGGACGCGCGTCTACTCGTTCTACAACGTCACGCCGGACTGGGAGTAGCACCATGGAAACGATGGTGGACGTGACCCGGGTCACGGCCGACGAAGTTAAGGCGAGGATGGACCGCGGAGAGAAATTGATCTTCGTGGATGCGCGAAACCCCGAGGCCTGGGCGGAGTCGGACGTCAAGCTGCCTGGCGCCCTGCGCCTCACGCCCGAGGAGGCGGAGAAACACGTCGGAGATCTTCCCCGCGACCGGACGATCATCACGTACTGCACCTGAAAGAACGAGGCATCGAGCGCCCGTGTGGCGCAGACGCTTCTCG
>WNFV01010052.1_pt1 | contig 11716 bp, 9 predicted proteins | sample 5400101 | NCBI WGS metagenome assembly WNFV01 (sample SAMN13153361, study PRJNA577476) | soil metagenome | isolation source: 115 cm soil or saprolite under grassland replicate 1 | place: USA:California | collected 2016-06-15
GGAGGTCGTCGCGGCGGCCGAGCGTGGCATCCAGCGGATCCGCCGCACCCACCATCTGCCGTTCTCGTTCCTGCGCTACTGCGGCCTGTCCCTATGGTGAGCAACGATCATGTCACTGGAAGGAGCGAACTTCTTTTAAGTGTTCTCTTCCCCTCGACCGGCGCACGGAACACAAGGCTTGACAGCGTTTCCGCTGGTCAGCGCCGTGATGGTGGGCGCGACAGGGTTTGAACCTGTGACCTCTTCCGTGTCAGATCCAACGCGGCTGGACTCGCTTGTTTGCTGCAACGTCAATAGACCGTGAAAGGCCAGGAGAAAGCCGCAGGTGAGCGCAGGCTGGAGCGCCCGGGCGCTCCGACGATCTGTCACGCTTCTCCAGTGGTCATGTTGGTCCCTACGGCGGTCAGTTGCTGCCCGTCTGCTGCCCCGAAGTCATTCCTAGCCTGCGCGGTCGGCACGGGTTTGGCGCGACCTCACTTTGTGGTGTACGCCCAGGTTTCGGCGTTCCAGAGTGGTCCCTCGACGGTGTGGTTGTCTGTCACGTTGCGGAGGGTGTCCCGCCAGGCGATGAACGTTGGCCGCTGGAAGAGCGGGATGCTGGGCAGCCCCTCCCACAGCCTCCGGTCGATTCGGTTGGCGAGCGCCGCCGACTTGCCCGGATCCAGCTCGGCCGTCGCCCGCTGGAACAGCTCGTCGACCGTAGGGTCGGTGAACCTACCGTAGTTGCTGCCATCCCCGGTCGTGTAGATGTCGCGGTTGGCGGAGACAGCGAAGGGGGTACCGATCCAGGCGAACTCGACCAGGTCGAAGTTGCCGTGCGGCAGCCGGTCCCCGAATAGTTCCTGGACAGTGGGGTTGCGGATCTCCAGGGCGATGCCGGCCTTTCGGAGCTGGTCTTGCAGGAGGAATCCGAGCTGCACGCGGATCGGGTCCTCGCTCATGGTCGAGAACCGCAGCCGCAGTTCCTGGCCGCCTTTGGCCCTGACGCCGTCGGCGCCCCTGATCCAGCCGGCCTGCTGCAGCAGGCGCTCGCCGGCGGCGATGTCGCCGCGGCCGTAGCCGCCGGAGTGGTCCTGGTAGGCCGGCTGACCGGGGAGCCAGATGCGGTTGCCGAGCACCTGGGCACTGCTGCTGAACTGCCCGACTGTCCGCTCCAGCAGTTGTTGACGGTCGATGGCGAGGGCGATCGCTCGCCGGACCAGGAGGTCTTGCAGGATCGGGTTGCCAAGATTGAAGGTGAGGTGTTCGAAGGAGAGCCCGAAGCGGAGCTGGCTACGCACGCCGGGCAGGTGTTGGACCGTGTGCACCAGGTCGAGCTGGGGTCGCGGGTCGATGACATCGACCTCGCCGTTGCGCAGCGCGTCGGCCTGCGCGCCGGAGTCCAGCAGGAAGCGGAACACGATCCGGTCCAGGTGCGCCCGCGGCCCCCAGTACCTGGGGTTGCGCTCCAGGGTCAGGCTCTGGCCCTTGTCGTGGCGGGCGATGCGGAACGGACCGCCGGATGGCATCTGCTGTGGGTGGCGGTTCAGGCCCGTGTTCCACTTGTCGGAGCCCTTGGACTGCCGCCAGAGGTAGGCGAAGTCCTCGGCGCTAATCGGCACCCCGTCCGACCAGGTTGCGGCCGGCTTGATCCGGTAGGTGACGGTCTGGGGTCGCTCGTCGGTCAGCTCGGCGCTCTCCATCAGGTCGCGGTCGAGCCGGACCGACAGGTCCGGCTGGGTGCGGAACACCGACGGGTACACGTTCTCGACGACGTTCTGGGTCGCCGAGCCATTGTCGATGGAGGTGTTGGGATTAAACCCGGTCGGCTCGCTGCTGGCCGCGAAGGTGACGGTGCCACCCTCCCGGATCCCCGCCGGCTGGCCGCCGGTAGGGGCGGTCCGCCGCGGGCCGAAACCGAACGTCGCCCAGGCCACGCCGGCGACGACCAGCACGACGACCACGCCGACCAGCCATCGGCTGCGCACGGCCATCACTCCAACAGCCTGAGCCGGTGGGCGACGGCGGCCGCCTCGACCCGGCCGCTGACGCCCAGCTTGGTCAGGATCCGCGAGACGTGGATGCTGGCGGTCTTGGGGGTGATGAATAGTGCCTCGCCGATCTGCCGGTTGCTCCGCCCCGCGGCCACCAGCGCGAGCACCTCCGCCTCACGACGGGTCAGCCCCAGCCTGCTGGCAGCCGACGGTTCCTCTGGCTGGCCGACCGGTTCGACCGGTGCCTCCAGCCGGACCCGGCCGCGCTGGGCCAGCAGCTCCAGCTCGCGCTGCAGCGGCGCCGCCCCGAGCCGGACGGAGACCGTATGTGCCGCCCACAGTGCCTCCTCGATCCCGGTGCGGGGTGCCCTGGTGGCCAGCATGGCCTCGGCCTGCCGGAAGCGCGCGAGGGCGGCCGGGTAGGGCTGGCCGAGCTCCTCCCACTGCGCCGCGGTCGCGGCCCAGGCGGTCGGATCGGGACGGCCGTGGAGGCGGGCCTGTTCGGCGCGGCACTGCAGCAGCACTGCGGCGGTCTCCGGGCCGCGGTTGGGTGGCCCGCCGGTCGCCTCCAGCCGCGCGAGCAGCGCGTCGCCGTCGCAGCGGGCGGCTTCAGCCTCGGCGGTGGACCGGCGGGCGGATGCCCGCTCGGCCCGGCCGACGGCGGCCGCCAGACCCAGCGCGAACAGCACCGGCCAGCCGGTCTCCTGGCCGGCGCGAGCCATCGCCGCCAGCCCCTCGGTGACCGCCTGGAAGGCGTCCTGGTCGCGGCCCTCCCACAGCGCCAGCTCCGCCCGGGTGTGCGCCAGCGGCCAGCTGAACTGGGCGTCGAACTGGTCGCTCCCGGGGGCTCCGGCCAGTACCTGGGCGTCCTCGAGCAGGCGCCGTGCGGCAGGGAAGTCGCCGTGGGCGATGTCGAGCCTGGCCCGCTCCAACCGCAGGTGCACACGGATTGGGCCGGTGTGCCGGTCCCGCTCCAGGGCCGTGCGGAAGTACCGGTCGGCCTCGTCCCAGCGCCCGACCAGAAACGCGAACCAGGCGGCGGCCTCCAAGAAGGTGTCCCGCCATGCTGAGCCGAGCTGGCGGCTGACCTCGGCACCCTCCAGGGCTGCGGCCAGCGCCTCCTCCAGCCGGCCGGCGGCCTCGCTGACCTGGGCCACGTTGAACGCAGCCCAGCCGAGCCCATCCACATCGAACACCTCCCGGGCGATGTGGCAGGCGTCGCGCAGGTGGGCCAGCCCGCTGTCGGCATCGCCCATCAACGCCAGGGCAGCACCGAGGACGGCGAGCGCCCTCCCCTCCTCGCGCCTGGCCCCGACCTGGCGGGCGGCCACCAACGCCTCCTCCGCCGCCTGCCGGCTCTCCGAGTCCCTGCCCAGCAGGCCCAGGATCTGTGCGTACCCGGCCAGCACTCTGGCCCGCTCGACCGACGGCGGCTCCGGGGGGACCAAAGAAACCGCCTCCTGGTAGGCCGCCAGGGCCGCCTCATCGAGCGCCAGCCACAGGTAGCGGCCCAGCCGCTCGAGTAGCACCCCCGCCCGGACGGGCTCGCGTTGCCGGTCCACCCCTGCCAATGCGGCCCGGACCAGCTCGACCGCCCGCCGCTGGTCGAGAATCAGGCTTGCCGCCTCAGCGGCCCGTTCCTGCAACGTGGCACGGTCCCACGGGGCTCGCTCGGCCGCGCCCGATACCCGATCCCAGAGATCGAGGGCGCGCTGGTACTGGCGCAGGGCCTCGGCGAAGGCGTACGCGACCTCGGCCTTAGCAGCGGCGTCGATTGTGGCGGGCAGGGCCCGCTCGAGGTTGCCGGCCCGCTCCCAGTGGTCGGCGAGCTCGGCTGCCACGGTAGCGGCGCTGCCACCCGCCCAGTCGGGGTGGGCCGCGATCGTGGCGGCTACCAGGGCATGCAGGCGGGCCCGCTCCCCCGGCAACAGGCCGCTGTAAACCGCCTCTTGGAGCAACCCGTGGCGGAACTCGTAGCCGTCCTGATCGGGGCGGGTTACCAGCAGCTGGTGGGCGACCGCCTGCCGCAGCGCGCCATCAAGCCGCCGGTCGGCAAGGTCGCCGACGGCGGCCAACAGTCGGTGCGGCACGCGCCGGCCGGCAACCGCAGCCACCCCGAGGAGCTGCTGGGCTTCTTCGGACAGGGCTTCGACTCGGCCGTGGAGCAGCTCCCACAGGGTTGTCGGCAGCTCCTTCGAGCCGGCCCGCACGGCCGCCAGCAGCTCCTCGGTGAAGAACGCGTTGCCCTCCGAGCGGTCAAACACCGCGTCCACCAGGTCGGCAGCCGGGGCCGCGCCGAGGATCCCGGTGAGCTGCGCCACCACTTCCGATCGCTTGAACCGCGACAGCTCGATGCGGTCTACCCGGCTACCGCGGTCCAGCTCGGCAAGGTAGGGACCAAGCTTCCTCCGCCCGGTCTCGTCGCTGCGATAGGTGACCACCAGCAGCATCCGCTCCCGGCGCAGGTTCCTGGCCAGGAATGCCAGCAGGTCGCGGGTGGAGCGGTCGGCCCAGTGCAGGTCCTCCACGACCACGACGAGCGGCGTCTGCGCACCCAGGCGCCCCAGCAGGCCGAGCAGCAGCTCGAACACGCGGCCCTGCCCTTCCCGGCTGGGTGGGGTCGTGGACTCCATCTCGCCGAGCGCGGGTAGCAGCCGGGCAAGCTCAGGCCACGAGGGGCCGATCAGCTCCCGGATCGCGCCTGCGCCAAGCTCGGCCAGCAGCCCACGGAGCACCTCCACGATCGGGGCGTAGGGAAGCCCACCCTCGGCGACCGGCACACAGCCGCCGGCCAGCACCCGGGTCCCGTCGGCGACGCGGCGGGCCGTCAGCTCGGCGACCAGGCGTGTCTTGCCAACGCCAGCCTCGGCCCCCACAAGGACGACGGCCGGTTCGGCGTTTGCGGCCCGCTCGTGGGCCGCCTCAAGGACCTGGAGCTCCTCGACGCGGCCGACGAAGGTCGGGCTCGATACGCGGCCGCCCATCTCGCGGCGATTATCGCTCGCGACCGCCCAGAGGGGAACGACGGCCGCAAGAAACCCGCCCTGAGAAATAGGGATCCAACGAGCCTGAACGTATGGCAGCTGCCAGATTCGCGCCACCCGCCGCCGACCGCATCCTCAACTACGTCAACCGAGCAAGTGTCGCAGCTGACGAGGAGGCCGTGAGCAGCAGCCACCGGCCGGGGGTGGGCACCTGGGTCGGTCTGGTCGCCCGATCGGTGCGCTGGAGCGCCGTGACGCTGCTGGTCGCCAAGGCCACGGCACCTGCCGGACGACAGTCCGGGAGAGCGCCCCCGGGCGCCCTGATCCATAGGAGGCAGCCATGTCCAAACTCGCACGCACAATCACCATCGGCGCCGTGCTGGCGGCCATGAACTTGGCCAGCGTGACCGCCATCGCCCACGCCAAAGGCGAGCCCCCCAGCAAGCAAGACGCCCGCCGGCCGCCGACCGAAGCCCAAGTTGGAGAGTCCTGGCGCCACCAAGTCGCAGCCAAGGAGCCCACTCTCGCCAACGACACCCGGCGGCCGCCGACCGAAGGCCGAGTGGGGGAGCCCTGGCACCACCGAGTGAACGTGCCGGTGCGGCCTCCCGAGCCGAACGGCCAGCCCGTCTCGCTCATCGCCCGGCTCGGCGTGCTGGCTGCAATCCTGGCGTTAGTTGGTGCGTTGGCCGTCAGGCGAGCAGGCCGCAAGGTTCAGCCCGGCCAGACGGCTTGATCAACTCATCGCTACGTCGTCCGATGGGGCTGCCACGCCCACCTGGCAGCCCCATCGGCAACCCAACCAAGCTCCAAGCGGCCTCGTGAGAGAGCGAGGTCCCTTGGATCAAGAGAAATCCCTGGTCAGAGGGGATAGTGGGCCTGGGAGGAGTTGAACCTCCGTACTCCTCCGTGTCAGATCCAACGAGCCCATCTGGTCTGTAAGTCCGAACCTTCAAGAGACGGTTGAGGATCATCGGAAAGCCGCAGGTGAGAGTAGCCAACGGCCCACATCGGGCTCCACGATCCCCATGCTTCCGCAGTGATCACGTCGGTCCCTACATCGCCGATTGCTGCCCATTTGCTGCCGGGCCTGAGATCACTGCTGCATGGGACCTCTCTGCATACAGGGAGGACACCACTTCAGATCGGTGGACATGGAACGCTCAGAGCGTCATCATGACGGTGCTCAGAGCGACGCCACTATGTGGTCTCGATGGGGGGCGAGGTGATCCTCGCCCCCCTCTCTACTCTGAGATCACTTTCTGAGTGCGGTCACTAGACCGAACAGAAGCGCCAGGGTAGCCACAAACAGACTCAAAGTGGGCTCCATTGGCCAACACCTCCCTTCAGGGTCAGCTCCCCGACCCCGAACGTGTTGGCTGAGTGCTTGCTCAGAGCGACGCCACTACGTTGGGCGGAAGCGAGTTGCTATGACCGCTATAGCGTGCCTTGGCAAGCCCGGGAAACCGTGGATCTAGGTCGACAGGAAAGCCCAGCTCATCGGGCCTATCTGGAGGAGGCTTTCAACTATTGGTTGACAGCAGACCAAGCCCTCCCTCTCGGCGACGATCGCCTCGAGTACGGGCACCAGACTGGCCGTACTTCTCTGCGTCCTGGCGGGGCTGGGAGGACACAAGTGCATATCCATACCTCGGTGACGACGACCGGCGTGCCTTCGCCCCCGAGTTGCGGCGAACAATCGCGGCTGTCGCTGCCATGGAGGGCGCCAACCTGACGCGACAAGGCGAACGAGCACCCCTCATCGCAATCAAGTACCTGGATCAAGTCGTTCGAGAGGCGCCCAACTTGTTCGGCCGCATATGCCAGCTAGCATGGAACGCTGGGCAGAGATCGCCAACGAACTTGGAGTAACGAAGCAGGCCGCCTGGAAACGATACGCGCGCAGAGGACGAAGGGTACCGACTCCACCCATGCGTGCGCTCCAGCGGTGTCTTGAGCGCCTCATGAAGGGTGACTCCGAGTATTACCAGGTCAGCTGGGAGACTCCGCTACCGCCACTGGAATCCAGGCGTGGGGCTTTGCTGGGACTTCGTATCCTGGACGTGATGCTCCAGGAGGCTGAGAGGGAGCTCAGCCTCCTGGTCGCCGAGGCGCGCTTCAGAGGTGTGACATGGCAGGTCGTTGCCTCAACCCTTGGGGTGGGCCCACAAGCTGCCCATAAGCGCTTGTCGCATAAGGTGAACGCCATCGTTGATCTGGCTCAGTGAGCATCGAACCGGTAGGATCCGCGCCCAGCATGCTGAGCCAACCGGGGCCGAGCTTGAAGGGTGTCGACTGGGTAGCCTGGCTGGCCAGCCACCGGTCGGCTGTTGGCCGTATCTGGGTGTGTGAGCGGTTCGTGGCCCTTCTCGTGAAGGCCCAAGATGTAAGGATGCTTGCTGCGCTGCCTGGATTACGTTAGTTTGCCCGGGATGGAGCGATCAAGGGCATTGGAGGAGCCTGCCATGGCCTACACGGCGGAGATCAGCCGCGCCAACCCGACGTGCTTTGTGTTCCTGATTGATCAGTCCGGCTCCATGCAGGACGCCATTGGTGGCGGCGAAGCGTTGCAGCGGAAGTGTGATGTGGTGGCTGATGCTCTCAACCGGCTCCTCTCGGAGTTGGTCATCAAGTGTGCCAAGGAGGAAGGCGTCCGCGACTACTTCCACGTCGGCGTGATCGGCTACGGCGCAAGCGTAGGACCGGCGCTTGGCGGAACGCTCGCTGGACGCGAGCTGGTGCCGCTCAGCGAGGTCGCCGCGTCCCCCGCGAGCCTGGAGACGCGCTCGAAGAAGATCCCCGATGGGGCAGGCGGACTCGTTGACCAGGAAGTGAAGTTCCCCATCTGGGTTAGTCCGGTTGGCAATGGCGGCACGCCGATGTGCCAAGCGATTGCCCGCGCCCAGTCGATCATCGCGGAGTGGCTCAATGAGCATCCTGGCTGCTTCCCGCCCGTAGCGCTGAATCTCACGGACGGCGAGTCGACCGACGGCGATCCGAGCCTGCCCGCCGAGAACCTACGGACACTTGCTAGCGCCGACGGTAACGTCCTGCTGTTCAATCTCCATGTTTCATCCGCCCAGACGGAGCCGGTGAGCTTCCCCGATTCCGATGCCGGCCTACCAAACGCCTACGCCAAGACGCTATTCAATATGTCGAGTCTGCTACCTGAGCACATGCGGGCCTACGCTCAACAGCAGGGCCACGCCGTGTCGGAAGGGACACGGGGGTTTGTGTTCAACGCCAATATCGCCGCTGTCATCCAGTTTCTCGATATCGGCACCCGGGCCTCCGACCTGCGGTGAAGGCGCGGCCGTGGGCCGACGTTGCCACCTTCTGGCTGCCCAAGGCCGGAAGCGCCACCGAGGAGTACGAAGACGCTTCTTGGGTGGGTCCGGACGGCTCGCCCACGGGCGAGCGCTGCGGACGCTATGTACGCCTCGCTGTGTCCGATGGAGCCAGCGAGTCTATGCTCGCCAGCCGCTGGGCCCGTCACTTGGCCGTCTCCTTCGGCCGATCCCGAGCCAGCCCCGCCCGAACTCTGGCCAATGCGGTTCATAGTTGGGACGAGGTCGTCAGCGACTACACCATGGAGCGGGACCGGCGGGGATCACCAATTCAGTGGTACGAGGAGCCGGGTCTGGCTCGCGGCGCCTTCGCAACCCTGCTAGTCGTGGAGCTTCGAGCACCGCTGACCGCCGACGAATACCGTGGCACGTGGCGGGCAATCGCTGTTGGTGACTCATGCATTTTCCAGGTTCGCAACGAGCAGCTCGTCGCGAGCTTCCCTATCAGTGAGCCTGATGCCTTTGGCTACTCGCCTCCCCTCGTGCCCAGCAAGCCGACTGATCCGAAGGCTGTGATCAGGCGAATAGTCCGCCATCGAGGGGATTGGCAGTCGGGTGATAGCTTCTACGCGGCCACAGATGCCCTTGCCGCCTGGTTCCTGCATAGCGCACATGCGGGCGAGCGGCCTTGGGAGATCCTACGCGATTTGGGCACCGATACTGGTCCACCGAGCTTCGCCGAATGGGTCGTGGAACGCCGGGCCGCTGGGGCGATGCACAACGATGATGTCACACTCGTTCGAATCGATATCTGGTAGGCCATGAGCAGGATCGTGCAGTTTCCAAGCGGAGCCCAATACCGTGAGGCTCTGCAGAATACCTCGTTTTGCTTCCAAGATCCTGACCTGCGCGGTGGGACTCCAGAGCTAGATCCGCTGGGATTACCGAGACCGATCAGCGGCAATTTCGCCAGCGTCTTCAACATAGCCGCGCACGATGGCCGACGGTGGGCCGTCAAGTGCTTCACCCGTTATGCTGAGGACCAAGAGCGTCGTTATGCAGCCATCAGCCACCACCTGGCCCAGCTCAGCAATCCCTGGAAGGTCAGCTTCCAGTTCCTCCACAGCGGCGTCCGAATCCAGGGTAGTCAATGGTATCCGGTGTTGAAGATGGAATGGATCCAGGCCACAGATCTGGTCCGCTTCATCGAGGATCACCTGTGGGAGCCAGCGGTGCTCGCCGCCCTTGCCAAGCGCTTCGCCGACATGGTTGCCGAGCTGGCCGCCGCCGAGATCGCCCACGGTGACCTTCAGCACGGGAACATCCTCGTCGCACCCGACGGCCGGTTGAGACTCATCGACTACGACGGGATGTTTGTCCATGGCCTAGAGCTGCTCGGAGCCAACGAGAAGGGCCATGTCAATTACCAGCCCCCCGCTCGTAGTCTCAATCAGTGGGGGGCGGACCTGGACCGATTCTCGGCTTGGGTCATCTACTTGTCGCTGGTGGCCCTCACGCTGGATCCAACCCTCTGGGGCAGGCTACGGGCGGACGGCGACGAGTGCCTGCTGTTCCGCAGCGATGATTACCTCGACCCGACCAGCTCGCAGGCCCTGCTCGCCTTCCAGACGAGTAGCAACGACCAATTACGGGCACTGGCGTCGGTGATTGAGCGGCTGTGGTCAACGGACCTCCAGAGTCTCCCGCCGCTTCGCCCTCAGGACGCCCCTGCGCCTGCAACCACATCCACCATGGCCGGCGCCGCGCCAGGGACCGGCGCGCCTGCCGCAACGGGCCTGCCCTCCTGGGTGGCCGGCGCGGGGACGGCATCCACGATGCCTCCCACCGACCTGCCGGCCGAGCCCATCCCTGCCAACCCCGGTGCCTGGCTGAGCGGCCACCTCTCGCCGCTGCCACAGGTCCGGTTCACCTCCTCAGCCGCCAATGCTCGGCTCGCGGCGGCCCTTGTGCTCCTCGCACTGGCTGCAGCCATCGCCGGCAACTTCACCGGTGCCCTCCCGGCGGTTGCGGCACCCGCCTACCCAACAGTCAGCATTGTGATGTTCCTGTTGATCGAAACCCTGCTGTACCAGCGCACGCCGGAACGGCAGGCGCGATTCGAGAAGGATGCAGTGTTCGGTAAGCGGCGAGCTGACTTCAAGATCGCCCAAGGCAAGCTGGACAAGCTCGTTCAGAATCGCCAACGGCTGGACACCAACGAGAGACGCGACTGCGAGCGAGTTACGAAGCGTCAGGACGAAGCCCGCCGGGCCGAACAATCCGAGTTGGGGAAGATCACAGCTGACCTGAGCAGATGGATAGACAATATCACGACTCGACAGCAGAGCCTCCAGGCGGCCGAGAGCAGGGAACGCGGCAACGCCCTGCGGCTGCTGCAGGACCAGCATGTGCAGGCGCATATGGCCGCCCACAGGGTCGGAAGCCGCAAGCTCGCCGGCATCGGCGACAAGTTGATCTCGAATCTCAACCGGTACGGCATCCGCACCGCCGCCGACTTCACCGGTGTCTCCATGAGTCAGTCATATTCTGGCCGCTACACCCGGGAGGTCGCTCACATCCACCTCCGGACTGGCCAAGCGGTCCATGTCGAGGGCATCGGCCCAGAGAAAGCGTGGACCCTTGACAGATGGCGTCGATCCCTTGAATCGCAGGCGCGAGCCTCCCAGCCCACAAGACTCCCAGCGGCGCAGGACCGCGCTATCGTCCAGAAGTACGCGAGTCAACGCCAAAGTCTTGCCAACCAGGAGCAAATAGCCCGAACTGACGCCACCCGGCGCAGCAGTGGCGTCCGCCAGAGGTGGCAGACGACCCAGGCGCAGTTGCTGCGGGAGCTGCAGGCAATTCGCCAACAAGCGGCGCAGAGCCGGGCTGCTCTCGACGGTCAGATCGTCGAGGCACGCAAAGAAGCTAGTGCTGCTGACTGGCGTCTTGCGCTCGCGCGCAGAGAACTAGACGCCTACGCCGGAGTTCGCTATCGCAACTACCTCAAACGAATCCTGGTCGGCTGAGAAGCAGGATCGTCGCCTGCAATTGCTTTCAGCCTGCCATCGGTTCCGCCGAGATCGCTATAAAGCTCGTTGTGTGGCACCGCGGACGTACTCACCAGCGCCTCCGGCGTCGTCGCCGCTTGCCGCCAGTGGTCAACAGCAGCAGCAGGACGACCAGAACCACAAGGCTAGGCGCGCCATCACCACTGGTCTGCTCATTCAATGTCTGTGCCCATAGCGCGATGAGGCCGCTGAGTGCAGCCAGCCCGACGAGGCCGACCATCGCATAGACCGACTCGACCCACGCCGCCTTCGGCCACGAGGGCTTAGCCTGGATCCACCGAAGCGCACCTATGAGATGACGCGTTTACGCTGGCCAGAGGCTCTTTCTCGCCCCTTGGGCCCTGCACCCATTAGGTGAAGCGCCATCCCGCCTCAAATGGCCTGCTGAGCTGCGGAGATAC
>WNFV01008341.1_pt1 | contig 11715 bp, 9 predicted proteins | sample 5400101 | NCBI WGS metagenome assembly WNFV01 (sample SAMN13153361, study PRJNA577476) | soil metagenome | isolation source: 115 cm soil or saprolite under grassland replicate 1 | place: USA:California | collected 2016-06-15
CTTCTTGATCGTGCCGATCGCGCAGCCAACCTGGCGCGCCAGCTCGTCCTGCGTCAGATCCAGCGCCTTGCGTCGCCGCCGCAGCCAGTAACCGAAGGAGCTGATCGGCTCCATGCGCACACTCCCGTCGCTCGCGCCAAGGTTGGGGTCGTTGTTGGGGTCGTTTTTGGCGCCTTTATTGTAGCCTAAGCGGCCCCCGCTGTATAGGGGCTTCGTGGTGTAATACCGGCACGACGAATGGACACGCATAAGGAGAACCACAATGAAGGCTCAGATCAATCTTCGCGCGACGCTCCGCAACACCACCGCATGGCAACGCGGGAGCGCGGCCCTAGCGGCACTGGTTCTGATGGCGCTGATCGGCGCGCTGCTGATCGACGTAGCGCGCCCAAGCGCGCAAGCGATCCCGACCGCCCGCGTCAGTGTTCCCGCCCAGCGCGTTTCGCCCAACCTGCCGGTGATTGGCGCCGGCTCGGCCTATGACGGTGGCCACTACACCGGCCCGCTGCCTGCGCCGCGCGTTTCGCCCAATGTGCCAGTGATTGGCAGCGGCTCGGCCTACGATGGCGGCCACTACACCGGCTCGCTGCCCGTCAAGCACGTTTCACCCAACGTGCCGATCAGCGGTACCGGCTCGGTCTACGATGGCGGGCACTACGGCGGCTTCGTCTCGGTGCCGCGTGCGTCGCTCAATGTGCCGATCAGCGGTACCGGCTCGGCCTACGACGGCGGGCATGACGCCAACTTGCTCCCCGCGAAGCGCGTCGCGTCCAACTTGCCCACGATCGGCAATGGCTCGGCCTATGATGGCGGGCATTATGCTAGCGCAGTGCCGACAGGAAGGGCGACGATCAAGCAGCCAGGGTTCGGCACTGGCTCGGTCTATGATGGCGGCCACTATGGCACGTTCGCGCCAGCGTCGCGGGTATCGCCCAAATTGCCGGCGATCGGCACCGGTTCGGCGTATGACGGCGGGCATTACAACGGGTTCATGTCGGCGCCGCGCACGTCGCCCAACGTGCCGGCGATCGGCACCGGCTCGGCCTATGATCGGGGCAACTAGCAACACACAGTCGAGCCACGCGGCGGGTACACCCAGACCGCCAAGCAATCAGCAGCCGGCAGTATGCGTTGCTACTGCCGGCTGCTGATTCCCGATTGCCGGCTGCCGACCGGCGAACGACGATTGGAAGCGCTCACCCAAACGGCTGGCGAATCAGCGTGCGCAGCTTCTCCGGCGCGGTCTTGCGCGGGTCGCCCAGGTAGATCTCGTGGTGCTTGCCGCGCGGCGCGCTATCCTGCTGCTCGATAAACGCGTGCAGCCGCGCGACGGTCGGCCCTTCGATGGCGTAGGGGCCGATATGCATGATCTGGGCGGCGCGGCCCTCGTCGTAGCGCTCGAAGCGCACGCGATCGAGCGCGAGCGCCGGCTTCTTCTTGCGCGTCTCAGCCAGTGCCTGCTCGAACAGCCCGGCCGTAACATGTTCCGGCTGCATGATCATCATCGTCCACTGCCAGCCGGCGCGCTGGCCAGCGTCGTGCCAATCGATGCCTGCGCCCCACCATAGCCCCTCCAGCGGCATCACGACGTAATCCACGCCTGCACGCCCGCGCTTGACCTTGAACTTCAGCGCATAGGCCAGCGCGTACAGCGTCTCGACCGCCGCCGCGTACTCGGGAGCGGTGTTGGGGTCGCCTCGGCCGTCGATCATCAGGAAGTATAGCGGCGGCACCTCGACCAACACGACCTCCTTCGCCGATGGAGCATAGAGATGCTTCAGCTCTTTTTTGTAATCGATCGCTGGCATGGTCGTTTCTCTCGATCGCTGTGCTTAGCAGCAGAATCTTGTTTCTGCTTGCCTGCTTTTAGCCTGCGGCAGCAAGGTACTTGCGATTTATTGTTGTTCACGGGTGGGTTGCGCCACGCATGGCGCAACCCACCCGTGAACAACAGGATGAGATAGGGTTCAGCGCTCGTCACTCGTCACTCGTCACTCGTCACTCGTCACTCAATCCTCATCCCTCAGTCCTCGGCGGCGCGCGGCTCTTCCAGCCGGAACCAGTAGAACCCGTGCGGCCCGAGCGTCAGGAAATAAGGCAGCTGGCCGATCGGTGGGAAGCGCGTCTCGCCGATGATCTCGACCGGCGTCCAGCCATCGTAGTGGCGCAAATCCAGCTGAACCGGCTGCACAAACCGCGACAAGTTGTTGACTACCAGCACGGTCTGGCTCTCGCCCTTGCGAATATATACCAGCACCTTGCGGTTTTCGGGATGGCAGAACTCGATTGCGCCGCGGCCAAACACGGGGTACTGCTTGCGCAACCTGATCAGCCGCTTCATCCAGTTGAGCAGCGAGGAAGGGTCGCGCTGCTGCGCCTCGACATTGATCGCCTGGTAGCCATACACCGGATCCATGATCACCGGGTTGTACAGCCGCGCGGCATCGGCGCGCGAGAAACCGGCGTTGCGGTCGCCGCTCCACTGCATTGGTGTGCGCACGCCGTTGCGGTCGCCCAGGTAGATATTATCGCCCATGCCGATCTCATCGCCGTAGTAGATGATCGGGCTGCCGGGCAGTGTGAACAGCAGGCTGTTGAGCAGCTCGATCCGCCGGCGGCCGTTATCGACCAGCGGAGCAAGGCGGCGGCGGATGCCGACATTGATCTTCATACGCGGGTCTTTGGCGTACTCAGCGTACATATAGTCGCGTTCTTCGTCGGTCACCATCTCCAGCGTCAGCTCGTCGTGGTTGCGCAGGAACAGGCACCACTGGCATGCCTCAGGGATATCGGGCAGCTGCGAGATGATCTCGATGATCGGCCGGCGATCCTCGCGCCGTAGCGCCATGTAAATGCGCGGCATGACTGGGAAGTTGAAGGCCATGTGGAACTCATCGCCGGCGCCGAAGTACGGCCGCACATCGGCCGGCCATTGGTTGGCCTCCGCCAGCAAGATCCGGCCGGGGAACTGGCGATCGATCTCGCGGCGCACCTCCTTGAGGTAGGCGTGGGTCTCGGGTAGGTTCTCGCCGTTGGTGCCCTCGCGCTCGAACAGATATGGGATCGCGTCGGCCCGAAAGCCATCCACGCCCATGTCCAGCCAGTGGCGCATGATCTTAAAGATCGAGCGGCGCACGCGCGGGTTGTCGTAGTTCAAATCGGGCTGGTGGCTGAAGAAGCGGTGCCAAAAGTATTGCTTGGCCTCCGGATCCCAGGTCCAGTTCGATCGCTCGGTATCGGTGAAGATGATCCGCGCATCCAGGTATTTCTGGTCGGTGTCGCTCCAGACATAGTAGCCGCGGCGCGGCGATTTCGGGTCGCGGCGCGCTTCCTGGAACCACGGGTGTTGATCCGAGGTATGGTTCATCACCAGATCGAACATGACCTTGAGGCCGCGGCGGTGCGCCTCCTTAATAAAGTGTTTGGCGTCTTGCAACGTACCGAAATCGGAGTGAACGCCATAGAAATCGGCGATATCGTAGCCGTCGTCCTTGAGCGGCGAAGGGTAGAAGGGCGTGACCCAGATGCAGTCGACCCCGAGATCCTTCAGGTAGTCGAGCTTCTCCACCAGGCCGCGAAAATCGCCAATGCCGTCGGCGTTGCTGTCGTAGAACGATTTGACCTGTAGCTCGTAGAAGATCGCGTCCTTGTACCACTGGTCGTCGGTTGTCATAGAAAGCTTTCCCTCCACTTTCGGTCGATCGTCTCCATATTCTGAGTATAAATGATGCAAATTAGTAGCACGCTCACTTGTCGAACTGATCGATCTCTGTTATAACAGACTGGGCATAAAAACAGCCGATAGCCTACAGCAGCGCAGTATACCATGGACTTCCTCAGTCCGATCCGGCGCCAAAAGACGCATACCACCGCGTCGTGCTCACCCATTCGTCGTCCGCTGCTTTTACAAGGGGGTACCATCATGACCGATCACTCACGTCGTCGTATGTTCGGCTCACGCTTCATGGTGCTGATTGTCGCCGTGCTGCTCGGCATCGCAACAATGCCGTCGTTCGCCGCGCCGGCCAGCGGAGAACTTGGCCCCAGCACAGCAACCGCCCGGGCCTTCCGCACCGCCAATGGCATTGGCATCCAGGCCGGCACCCCGCTGCCGATCTTCGCGATGGTCGCACCGGCGGTCAATGGCGATGGCTCCGTGAATCTCGCACAGCAGTTCGACAATATCTACAACCGCCAGAGCGCGCTGACCGACACCTATCGCGGCGGGCTGCGCTTTACGGTGCCGAACACCACCACGAACTCGATCCTGGAGCGGTACGGCGCCACCGGCGGGTTCTACGCCTATAATGCAAAAGAAGCGTTTGGCGAGACGGCACAGGGATCGCTTACCGCTGCGGCGGCGGAGAGCATGGCGTGCAACTTCCTATTCAAGCCCAACAGCCCAAACAAGAGCTTCGTCAATGTTGACGGACTGCTGCTCGTCGGGCACGATGCCGGCGGCCCGCTTACGCCTCAATCCAGCCTGCTTAGCATACCCCCGCCGACCGACTGCACCAAGCCCGGCTACTCGGCCAAGCTGATCTGGTCGAACACCCAGACCTCCGGCGGACAGAGCGGCACGCCCCAGGCGATCGGCGCGGTGGTGGAAGTGCCGATGTCGCTCAACACCGGGCTGTTCTCGCAGACGCCATCCGTGCCGATTGGCGGCGCGGGCGGGCATATCTCGCTGCTGTTCCGCCCCAGCCCGGCGGCCGGCGGCGGCTTCTCGCTGGATAGCTCGGTGCCCGGCCTGGCCGCGCTTTCGATGCCATTTTATGGGCGCAGCTTGAATTTTTCGCGCAACGTCGCAGCCGTCGATCCGGCCCAGGTGCAGACTCAGGTCGAGCAGCAGGTGCGCAGCTCCTATCCCGATGCGACGAATGTGACCGTGCCAGCGCCTAACCTCTTGTACATGGCCGATGAGGCGGGCAGCGCGCAGAAGGGGCTGGAGCCCGATCTGAACTTCGCGGGCATCGAGGTGACAGCCGGCGGTGTCACCTTCTCCCTGAAAGATATCAATGTGCCGGCGGTGCAATCGGGAGCGGGCGGTTTTGGGCCAACAGTGAGCATCACATCACCGGCGAACGGCAGCCACTTTACACCCGGCGGTAATGTGTCGCTGGCCGGCTCGATCCTGGGCGGCGCGCTGCCGTATACCTATACCTGGGAGCTGGAAGATGGGACGCCGCTGAAGCAGGGCAGCCTGTCCAGCGATGGGTCGGTCGCGCTGACCACCAACCAGCTCTCGGCGCGCTCGCATAACGGCGTCCCAGCTGCGACAACGGTTATTTTGCGTGTGACCGACAACGAGGGCGCGGTGCGGGCGGCCTCGGTATCGCTCCTACCGACCGTCGCGCCTGCGCTATTCTTGGCAGCGATCCAGCACAATGGCTCTGCGCTGGCTGCGACGCAGGCCGGGCCGGCATCAACGTTCCACACATCTGGCATCAGCAACTACACCTTCGGCCAAGAATCCGGCTATGATTACCCGCCCTACGGGCCGGGCGGCAGCGACTTGCCGGGCGTCGTCCCAGACGCCAACGGGTTCAAATCTGGAATGCTCAGCTATGGCTGGAACTCGCGCTTCTCGTGGTCGAACGCCTCAGCCTGGGAGCGCGACTGGCGCGATTGCAGCCTGGGCGGGGGCGATTGCACCTACGGCGTCGATCGCGCGGATTTCGTCTACTACACCGGGCACGGCAGCAACGGCGGCATCTCGCTGCCGTCGAGCGTCGACAGCAGCTGGTTCCCCGGCACCAACGCGCGCTTCAGCAACATCCGCTGGGTCGGCTTCTCCTCGTGCCTGACCCTGCGCGCCCAGTGGCCCACGCCGGGCGCTGAGCCGATCCGCAACTGGTTCAATTCGTTTAGGGGCGCGCATATGCTGCTTGGATTCAACAGCGTGATGGCCGATATCGCCTTCGGCGGGCCGCTGGTGGACAACATGCGCATGCCAACCTTCCTCGGCATCCCGTTCCCCTGGGCGCAGCGAACCATCCGCGAGGCGTGGGTGCTGACTGCGTTCAATATGAACGCGGGCAAGCCGGCGTACATCTACGCCATCGGAAACGGGGTAAACCCGGTAGACAACAAATTACCGCAGCCTACCGACGCGTTACTGCCAAGGCCTTACCCGGTTTCATCATGGCACTGGGTCTGGTGGGATGTGTAGCGTGTGCAGGGCATTCCGCTTGGCTGAAATACGCGCGGGGTTTTGACGGAAGATCAACGACGGATGACGGCAGCTGATTGGTCGTCCGCCCGTCGTCCTCCGTCGGAAAACGGTTGGTCTATTTCGGCCGCAGGGGGGCTAGCGCTAGCGCGCGCGGCGAGTAGCCTCCCAGGCGGCCACGCCCAGCCCCGCGCCAACGCTGGTGAAGGCATCCATCGCGTGCAGCCGTTCCGCGCCAAACCGCTCGGCCAGCAGCCGCACACAGCGCGGGATGCGCGACGACCCGCCAGTTCGCACTGCCACATCGATATCGGCCGGGCGCGCGCCGGCGTCGCGCAGTGTCTGATCGATGCAGGCGGCGATCGCGCGGATCTCGGGGCCGATCAGCCGCTCGAACTCGCTCCGCGCCAGATCGTGCGCAAAGCTGAGATCCTCGAACGCCAGCTCTACTGTGGCCGCCGGGTCGCTCGACAGCCGGCGCTTGGCCTGCTCGACCGCAGTGTACAGCGGCAGACCGTAGTTTTGACGCACCAGCGCGCGCAGCGCCCGCAGCTCGCGTGGGCGATTGCCCGCCTCGATCGCTTGCTCGACCAGCGCCCAGGTGCTGGGCCGGTTCAGCTCGGCGATACTCTGCCAATCGGCGAGCTGCTCGAGGATGAACGCCGGCAGCGGCCGCTTGTACGGCCCCAGCGTTGCGCCGGCCCCAAAGTATGGCAGCAGCGCGCCGGTCACAATCCGACTATCCAGCAGGTCGCCGCCGATTGAGACACCGCCGGTCGCCAGCACCGCCAGCTGGTCGCCGGGCGCGAGCAGCATCACCGTGGTGTCGAGCGTGCCGCCGCCAAAGTCGAACACAAACACGCTACGCGGCTCGGCGATCTCCTGCTTGAAGGCGTAGGCCGCCGCGACCGGCTCCTCTAGAAAGGTCACGTTCGGCAGCCCTGCCAGCGCACAGGCCCGATGCATGCGTGCCAGCACCAGCTGATCGCCCGCCGCAGTATCGGTGTAGTGTACCGGCCGGCCGATCGTCACGCCGCTGATCGACTCACCCAGATACTCCTCGGCCCGCCGCCGCACCTCGCGCAGAAAGGCGGCCACGATCTGCTCGACGCTCCAGCGCGTGCCGAACACATCGGTCGAGCTGTAGCTCGGGTCGCGCAGCGCGGTCTTGAGCGATTGAAACAGTCGCGCGGGGATGTTCTGATCGATGATCGCATGAACATCCTTGATCATGGTGCCGACCCGGTCGAAGGTCATCTCGATCGTGCCGACATACACCTCGGCGTAATCCACCGCGCGGCCGACATTGCCGGCGATGTAGTGATCGATCGCCGCGCGGCCGACCATGAGCTCGCCATCGCGCCCAATCAGCAGCACCGATCGCAGCACCTCAGGCGTCGCGTCGGATGGATCAAGCGGGATCAGGCGCAACGTCTGGCCATCGAAGACCGAGGCAACCGTAGTGGTGGTTCCAAAGTCGAGGCCGATTCGCATCGCTTCCTCCCTCCTCTAATCAAGGCTGTAGCAAAGTCTCTTTTCGGGTGGGGTTTGGGGAGGCGAAGCCTCCCCAAATTATCATTTCTGGTGGTTGTGGTGCGGCGAAGCCGCACCACAACCACCAGCGAAAAGAGTTAGCGAGGGCCTGCGCCCCTTGCGCTCCCGATTTGCAATCGCGATGTCTCCAAAAGGCTTGACAAACGCCACATGCTGTCATACGATATGCACGACGAACGCGCGCGGCGCTGGGCGTCGTGCGTGGGCGATCCTTTTCGAAAGAGTGAGCGCGGGGCCGTGCGGCCAGCAAGAAAACCCGCCGCTCACTCAATATTCGATGTAAAGGATTGTATCATAGTTTCGAGGAATATCAAGGGCTAAAATCTAGATTCTGACGCAGTGTAACGTCCGAATAAGCCTTCAAAAAAGCGATGTTACACTTTACACCCATACAGCCCCTTAAATGAGGGTTTATATTCCTTGTATCTCCGTTCAGGTAGCTTCCCCACGCTATTCTTCACCTTTCTTAAACCACAGCGGCCACACCGATCACAGAGTGGCAGACGATCGCATGCGAACGTTCCTACGCCTGAAGAACCAGCAGCATCATAAGCTCCCGGCCGAATTTCAGCACGAAGATCTGCGCTATACCGAAGAGCTGGTCGCGCATTTTCTGCGGCAGTACACGCGCTCCGGCGACATGGTGTTCGATCCGTTCGCGGGCTACGGCACCACGCTGATCGTGGCCGAGGCGATGGAGCGCGCGCCATACGGGATCGAGATCGACGCGCGGAGGGCGGGCTACATCCGCTCGCGGCTCCAGCGCCCGGCCGGCCTGATCCACGGCGACACGCGCAAGATCCTGAGCTACCAGCTCCCGCCGATCGCCTTCTCGATCACCTCGCCGCCCTACATGGCCGCCGCCGATGTCGAAGACCCGTTTACCAACTACCGCGCCGCCGGCGCCGGCTACGCCGCCTATCTGCAGCAGATCGAGCAGATCTACGCCGACATCAAGCAGCTGCTGAAGCCGGATGCGCGGGCGGTGCTGGAGGTTTCGAACCTGAAGGATGAGCACGGCATCACAACCCTGGCATGGGATGTCGCTCGCGCGATATCGAACGTGCTGGAGTTTGAGGGCGAGATAGTGATTGGGTGGGATAGCTACGGCTATGGCTACGACCATAGCTATTGCCTGGTGTTTCGCAAGCCGTAGTGCGCTTTCAGCGCGGGTTTTGGGTGTTGGGTATGAGGTAAGCAGCGTTGCGGCGCCCAACACCTATCACCCAAGCCCTAAACCCTTCGTCTATTCGATCCGCGTTTGACGGAAGACGAAAGACGGAGGACAGCAGCATTCGTCTTTCGTCCTTCGTCTTCCGTCCAGAAGCAGCGGCCTTGATTGAACGCTACGGCAGCGCCAGCGTCAGGCTGATTGGGCAGTGATCTGAGCCAAGCACATCGGCGTGAATGTCGGCATCGACGACAAACGGCAGCAGGTTCGCCGAGACGAAGAAGTAGTCGAGCCGCCAGCCGATATTGCCCGCCCGCGCGGGGGTGCGCTGCGACCACCACGAGTATTTGGCCTCGGCCGGGCGCACATGGCGAAACGTATCCACCAGGCCGGCGGCGAAGAACTCGCCCAGCGCCGCGCGCTCCTCGGGCATGAAGCCGGAGGTCATGCGGTTCTCACGTGGTCGCGCCAGGTCGATCTCGGCGTAGGCGGTGTTGACGTCGCCGGCCACCACCACGCGCTCCCCACGCTCGATGTAGCCACGCATGACCTCCAGGAAGCGCTGATAGAACGCCAGCTTGAACTCCACCCGCGCCGGGCCGCTGCTGCCGGAAGGAAAATAAATATTGAACAGCGTAAACGCTGGGAACACGCTGATCAGCACGCGCCCCTCGCTGTCGAAGGTCGCATCGCCCAGGCCGCGCGATACCACGGCCGGCGCGCGCGAATAGGTAGCCACGCCGCTGTAGCCCTTCTTCTCGGCCGCGCACCACTCGGCATAGAAGCCAGCCGGCCGGCAGAGCGCGTCGGGGAGTTGCTCGGGGCTGCACTTGGTCTCCTGGAGCATCACGATATCGGCTCCACAGCCTTGGAGCCAGTTGGAGAAGCCCTTCTTCTCTAAAGCGCGGATGCCGTTGACATTCCAGGAGAGGAGTTTGAGATGTTTTTGCGTCACAGATTCCGCCATCATATAGTAGAGATTATGTCTCTACAAAGCCATTCATTATATCATGGTACATTTGACGTAACAATATTTGGCCAAGCGCCAAGCAAACAACTCCGACAGATCAAACACCCGTTAGTCAACCGAGCAGACACAGGCAGTCCCCACAAAGTTCATAGGTTCTTAACGCACCGCAACGGTTCCCCACCGCTTGACGGTTTTTTGAGTTTCCCCCTTCAGCTCTTTTGTCCCCCTTGCTTGACAGTATATACACGCTATAGTATCAGGGTATAAGAACGTCGGACGACAAGGGCGAGAAGAGAAATACATCGGATTTGACAAATGTGACGTATGCCCTAATCCGACTGAACATCTTCATCACAAGGACTTTAATAATGCGAACGATATTGAGCCTAACTTACAACCACAATGCACCTCTTGCCACGGCCAGGCCCATGCAGGTCACAGAACCGGAGTCCAATACAGGAACCTCGAAGGCGCAATGGCTTACCTCGGAAATCGAGCAGAACCGGAGCTCCTGACCGAAATTGAAGATGTTCGGCAAAAGCTCAAAGAGATATAGCAATCCTATCTGAGTCGTAAACTGGAGTCGAGGCTTCAGCCGGAGCCAGTGCCAGCGAACCGCCTGAAGGCTCGACTCCGTTTTACAATTCACGCAGGATTGCTATAGAAAAACGTATTGCGGATATGCCGATTACAACTTCTGCGTGCGAATGTGCGTACTTGGTGAGTCATGCATTTCTCCTCTCGTGTATAAGAAACCCACTCTCAACTGGTGATCTGCCTCCAGCCGCCTAACGGTTGCGAGCTGAGTGGCGCAGCACAGCTATTACGAGGGTTTTTTGCCGATCCCACAGATCCAACCTTTCTCGTATTCCTCAAACATCTCAACATCTGAATAACCAGCCCTTGAGAAGAGTTCGCTATACTCATTAACACTCAGGGGCGCGATATTCATCAATTCTGCAAGCTTTTGAAACATCTTACTCTTATCGTATTTCGCGCCTTTGTAGGCTTCGGCGATGATGATGACCTTTCCGCCAGGCTTCAGGACGCGCAAGACCTCTTGCATATCAGCGACCAAATCGGGCCAGAAGAAGTGTGTTTCCACCGCGGTGACGAGATTAAACATGTGGTCGGAGAACGGCAAGCGCGAGACAGAACCCGGTAAGATTTCGACGCGGCCCATCGCTATCCACTGCTTGTTTGTTCTACGGGATACGGTAACACTCTCCTCGGAGAAATCGATGCCGTAGACCTTGCCATCCGTAGCGATGCCGGCGAGCTTGTGAACGGTCCTCCCTCCACCGCAGCCCACATCGAGAATCGTGTCGTGCTTCTGTATCGAGATATGGTTCAATCCCCAGTCGGTCACTTTGGAATGATGACGGTTAAAATCCCGCAGAAGTAATCTGCCGAACCATCCTGTCGGTTTTCGGCATTGATCCAGCAGTTTGCTTATGGTGCCCATGATGTTTCTCCCTTGCGAAGTATTGATCCTCCGCCCAACAGGAGTAGTAGGCCGCCCAGCGGCTTAAACCGACAGCGGGCGACCAGCGTCTGCCGAATGCGCCCCATGGCCATCATCTAGACCGCTGTGCATCCACTTTTTCCGACCCCAAGGTATCCTACGCGGACGACCGTCCATCTATTATACCATCTGATTGGAGCCAGAATACAGAGTGATGCAATTCACAAAGCCACGTTGTCAATGGGCCTGGTTTACGACGACGCGATAGACATTCGTGCGGTTGATGATGAAATGACATAATGCAGTAAACGACGAGAGGTGAATGTATACAGTCTCTTCATCGTTCGTCGTTCGTCCTTCGTCAACAAACAAAAACTCCATCA
>WNFV01008342.1_pt1 | contig 11715 bp, 11 predicted proteins | sample 5400101 | NCBI WGS metagenome assembly WNFV01 (sample SAMN13153361, study PRJNA577476) | soil metagenome | isolation source: 115 cm soil or saprolite under grassland replicate 1 | place: USA:California | collected 2016-06-15
TCACGGCCAGGACCGCGAGGCCAATCCCTACGCGGACCCTCCACACGAACCCAGCCCCCACCTTCATGGCTCCAGAGTAATGGCCCTCTGCGGGGAGCACGCCTCATCAAGGTCAACCGCTGGCATGCCGAGGGCCGCAAGAGCTTTCTCGAGCTGTTCGCGCGCGACGAAGCGGGCGCACCGCTGAGTGAGGGCGGCGCCTAGCCGCCCGCCGCGATCCCGGCGGCGCGCTGGTCGCGCGGGCCGTAGGCGTAGCCGGGGGTGACGCCGCCCGAGCCGTTGCCCGTCGTGCCGGCCGGGAACGGAATGAAGCGCGGTCCCGCCAGCCGGCCTCGCAGCACCGCGCGCGCCGCCGGGAAGTTCGCGATGTTGAACGTCGGGTTGTCCTGGAAGTCCTGGTAGTAGACGAGCATCTTCGAGCGCTTGTGCTTCCTGGACCAGTTGAACAGGGTGTTGACGTAGGCGGCGTCGTCCTCCCCGTAGGGGGCATACTCGCCGACCACGAACGGCTTGTGCTTGTAGCCCTCGTAGATCCGGGTCATGTTCTGCCAGTTGGGGGAGGTCGAGAAGATGTCGGTGCCGATCCAGTCGACGTACTGCTTGCCCGGCCAGTAGACCTGCCAGCGGTTGGCGTGGATGTTCGGCGTCGGGCTCGAGTGAGGCACCCACATCAGCGCGACCTTCGGCGTCGGCAGCACCTCCGGGGTCTGGGCCTGGATCGGCGGCATGCCGAGCTTGTGCAGCTGCGCGTTGATCGTCGCCACCGGCCCGCCGCGGACGATCAGGGCAAAGCGTCTCCACGCCTGGCGGTACTGGGCGGGGGAATGCGCCGGGCCCCGGAAGCTGCCGTCGACGTTGTAGGCGCAGTACGGGTTCCAGTGCCCGTTCATCTCCGCCAGCAGCCGGATGTAGACCGGCTGGTCCCACTGCGCGATCGCGAGGTTGAGGTTGAGCGGATAGTTGTCGCCCTGGCCGTTGGCGATCGCCTCGGGGCTGATCACCTCGGGCTCCGCGTAACCCTTCGCGGTCGAGACGCTGATCATGCCGCGGGCGTCGACGGCGTCCCAGCGCATCATCGCCATCGAGGGGAACGTCCCCCACGAGTGGAACGTCTGCATCACCGCGGGGTGGGCGCCCACCTGCTGGGCGAAGGCCTGGAAGTCGGCGACGTCTCCCGTGTCGTTGACGCCGTGGTAGGCCTGGCCCGGTCCCGGCGCGTAGGGGACGGCGAGCGCGGGGGCGCAGATCGCCAGGCAGCCGAGCGCCACCGCGCCGGCCGCGGCTGCGCAGGCGCGGCGTCGTGCCTGCGTCGATTTCGCTTCGCGCGCGGGTCCCTTCATGTTGGCGACGGCCCGTCTGGCGCCGTCTCCGCCCTAAACACTGTGATGTAAGCAGCGAAGCGGCGCGGGGCGAGATTCGCGGGCCGCGGTCGGGGGAATGATGCAAGGGATCTCCCAGCGTCGGGTAGCCTCGAGCCGGCGGCAACGACCCAGCGGAGGTGGAGATGAACCTGAGTCAGCTCGCGAGCAGGGCCAAGCAGATCATCGACAGGCGCGGCGGGGCGGGGAGCGTCAAGGAGGACGCGGCCGAGCTCAAGGACATCGCGTCCGGGTCCGGCTCGGTCGCCGACAAGGCGAAGGCCGCCGCCGAGGCGCTCAAGGACCCGGGCGCGGACGAGGCTGCGCGCGAGGTCGCCGCCTCGCAGCCGGCTCCGCCGCCGGCCCCCGAGCAGCGGGCGGGCGCCGATCGCGCTACTCGCCGGCGGGCTGGACGACGGCGCCGCCGCTGATCTCGACGATCTCGGTGCCGCCGTACTTGAGGGTGAACGTCAGCCCGGTTGAGCTTTCGGCGCCGCCCTCGTAGAGCACGTACGCTCCCGTCCCCTGCGGGTGGGGCACCAGCTCGTCGCCGTATCTGCGCTGTGCGCGACGGATCGAGTCGCCGACCGACACCCCGCCCGCGGACTCGAACTGCGGCGACGTCGTGGAGTAGCCGGCCAGCATCCCCGTCGCGTTGAACTTCAGCGTCACCGTGCCGCCCTCGACGTCCCAGATCCAGTTGGTCTGCGGAGCCTCTCCCTCCCCGAAGTTCACGTCCCGGACGCGATCCGGCCGCCCGAAGCGCATCCTCACCGCGCGCTGGCTCATTCCCACCGCCACGGGCCCGAAGACCCGCACCCCGATCGTCCCGTGGGGCTCGCGCGGCGTCTCCTCCTGCCCGATCTGCTCGCCGGCGGTCACGGTCGTCGTGACCGTGGTCGTCTCGCCCGCGCCGCGCTCGCATCCGGCCAGCACCACGCACAGCGCAAGTAGCGCGGGCGCCGCCCCCCGTACCCGACTCACCATCGGCGCGGACACTAGACGGTTCCGGATTCGGGATCGTCCGTCTATATCAATCGTGAAACGGGGGGCGACCCGAACGCACGGCTTCCTGGGGCCGTCCTGCCGTGAAGTCGGATAGCGATCCTTAGGCAGGACAGCCGCCCGGGAGAAGCTCGCCCAGCTCCCGAAGCATCAGGCGTGGATGCTCGAAGACGTCGCCATAGGTGTAGCGGCGGAACTCGTCGCCCCGGGCGCGTGCTTCCCGCTCGCGGCGGCGGTCCTGCTCCCAGGCGTGACGCGACCGGTGGTAGCGGTAGCCGTCGAGCTCGACGGTGAGCCGCTGCTCGGGCCAGCGGCAGTCCACCCGCCGCCCGCCGACGAGACGATTGGTCTGGGGTAACACCAGTCCGGCCCCTCGCAAAAGCTCCAAGAACCGGCGTTCGAGGTTGCTTAGGGCGACGTGAACCTCGCCCCGTAGGACACGTCGCAACGTTGCCGCACCCGGGCTGTTTGGCAGTCGCGCGAGTACGGCCTCAATCTGCGCCGGTGAGGTGCGGTGAAGCACCCCCGCCTCATGACACGCGCGGGCGAGCTGGTCGAGCCTCAGAACGGCCGCTAGATCGACGAGCGTTCGCGCCACGGTCATGACCGGAACGCGGCGGAAGGTGGTTCCGTCGCGGCGGTCGATGTTGCGGCACCGTCGCGTCCGGATGCCTTCGATACGCCGCTCCGTCGGAGTTGTCACCTCGGGAGCGGGTTGAGGGCCATTGAGAAGCTGGAGGAGATATGCGGCAGCCCGTCCGCTCAGCAGCGCACCCGTCCCGCATGCGTATACCGCCGCGAGGTACGACGCCTCGACACTCGGCGAACGATGCCCTACGCGATAGATCCCCGGATACTCGGAAAGCAGCACGCCGTTGCGCAGGCGCCGATGTATCGCAGCTGCTGAGACACCGGCGTCCAACAGCTGCCTCCGCGCAACGACCCCGTGCTGCGCATCCGCGAACCGCCTGAGCTCTTGCGCCACCGTCCTGCTTTGAGTTCGCATACAAGGCTCCAGGCAGGACAGCGACAGGTTCGCCCCGTCCCCAAAGATGGAGCCAACGCGTGCCGCCGGAGCGGAGGGGGAGGGATTCGAACCCCCGGACCGGGAGAGCCCGGTCAACAGCTTTCAAGGCTGCCGCATTCGACCGCTCTGCCACCCCTCCGCCGGCAAGGGTAGCCCGGCCGGTCGGCGTCTAGGCTTGTCGGCGATGGCTCGCGAGTGGCGAAACTGGGCGGGGGACCAGCGCTGCCGCCCCGCGACCGTCGAGCGGCCCGCCACGCGCGACGAGCTGGTCGGGGCCGTGTCGCGAGCGAGCGCGGCGGGACGCCGTGTCCGGGTCGCCGGCTCGGGGCACTCGTTCACCGACATCGCCCTGACCGACGAGGCGATGCTTCGCCTCGAGGGCCTCAACCGCGTGCTCGACTTCGACTCCTCGTCGGGGCTCGTCAGGGTCGAGGCGGGGATCGTCATCGGCGACCTCGCCGAGTCGCTTGCCGAGCGCGGGCTGGCGATGGAGAACCAGGGAGACATCGACCACCAGACCCTCGCCGGCGCGATCTCGACCGCAACGCATGGCACGGGGGTCCGCTTCCGCAACCTCTCGGCCCAGGTCGAAGGCGTCGAGCTGGTGCTCGCCGACGGGAGCGTGCGCGAGATCTCGGGCGAGTCCGACCCCACCGAGCTGCCCGCCGCCCGTGTCGGGCTCGGCGCGCTCGGGGTCCTCTACGCGGTGACGCTGCGAACCGTTCCCGCCTACACCGTCAGGCGGGTCGATCGCCCGCTGCCCCTCGCCGAGGTCCTCGACGGGCTCGACGCCTTCGTCGACGGCAACGACCACTTCGAGTTCTACGTCTTTCCGCACACCGATCTGGCGATCGTGCGCGAGAGCGAGCGAACCGACGCCCCGCCACAGCCGCGCTCGCGCATCGGCGAGTACCTCCAGGAGGTCGTGCTCGAGAACTGGGTGGTGGACGTCTACGCTCGGATCGGCCGCCGCTTCCCCTCGCGCATCCCGCCGATGGCGCGCTTTCTGGCGCGCCAGGTCGGGCGCTCGGTCAAGGTCGAGGCCAGCCACCGCGTCTTCGCGAGCGAGCGGCGGGTGCGCTTCACCGAGATGGAGTACGGGATCCCGCGCCAACACGGCGCCGAGGCGATCCGCGGCGTGCTCGACCTGATCGAGCGCCGCGGCTTCGCGGTCAGCTTCCCGATCGAGGTCCGCTTCGTCGCCCCGGACGAGGCCCTGCTCAGCCCATCCCACGAGCGCGAGACCTGCTACATCGCGGTTCACATGTACCGCGGCTCGGAGTGGGAGCCCTACTTCCGCGCCGTCGAGGAGGTCATGGACTCCTACGGCGGCCGCCCCCACTGGGGAAAGCGCCACTTCCAGACCGCCGAGAAGCTGGCCCCCCGGTACCCGCGCTGGGCCGACTTCCAGCGGATTCGGGGGGGCCTCGACCCCGAGGGCCGGTTCGCCAACGCGTACACCGACCGGGTGCTCGGGCCGGTGCTCAGCGCCGCCCCCGCCTAGCTCGCTACAGGAACGCTCTGCCCTCGCCGCGGTAGGTCGGGACCTCGTCGACGACCCGGCCGCCCTCGACGAGGTGGAGCGATTCGAAGCGCTCGCACAGCTCGCCGGCCTTGGCGTGGCGGAAGTAGACGCGGTCGCCGACCTCGAGCGTCGCGGCGGGCTCGCCGAGCAGCGGCGTCTGGACCTCGCCCGCGCCCTCGAGCGGATCGAGCCGCAGCCCGCGCGGCAAGTAGGGCTCGGGCAGGCGGTCCCGGCCCGGCGGCCCCGAGGCGACGTAGCCGCCGCCCAGAGCGGTCGCGATCCGCGGGCTCGGCTTGCGAACCACCGCGAGCGCGAAGCCGGCCGCCGGGAGCAGCTCGAACGAGCGGTAGTGATCGAACAGCACCGGGGCGTAGAACCCCGAGCCCGCCGCGACCTCGGTCACGGCGGGCTCGGACGCCGTCGCGGCGATCGTCCCGGTGCCGCCGCCGTTTACGAACTCGAGCTCGCACACCTCGGAGACGGCGGCTACCACCGCGGCCCGCCGCCCCTCCAGCTCGCGCGCCGAGAGCCGCTGCATCGCGCGGATCGCGAGATTGCGGACCCGCCCGCCGGGGGCGTCGTCACCGACCCCGGCGATGTGGCCCTCGTATGCCATCAACCCCGCGAGCCGCACCCCGGGGCGGCGCTCGATCTCGAGCGCCAGCTCGCGCGCCTGCTCCGGGGTGCGCACCGGGGAACGCTTCGGACCGATCTTCAGACGGCCGCCGAGCGGCCACCAGCCCACGTCGAGCTCGATACAGACCCGCACTCCAGCGTTGCGTGCGCCGGCGTCCTCGGCCGCCGACTCGATCAGGTCGAGGTGCGGCGCCGAGTCGACCATTACGACCGGCGCGCTGTCGGGCTGCCCCGCGGTCAGGCGGGCCAGCTCACCGAGCGCGACGCGATCGGCGGTCGGGTAGGCGACGACGAGGTCCTCGAAACCCTCGTCGGCAAGCCACAGGGTCTCGGGCAGCGTGAAGGTGAGCAGGCCCCTAAAGCCCGGCTCGCGGTCGAGGATGTGGCGCAGCAACTCGCCGCAGCGCACCGACTTCGACGCCACCCGGATCGGCTTGCCGCGGGCTCGCGCCAGCATCTCGTCGGCGTTCGACCACAGCGCGTCGAGGTCGCAGAATGCGAACGGCGGCTCGACGCCCGCGAAGATCGCCTCGTAGCGCTCGTAGGCATCCGCCGGGCTTGCGCTCGCGGTCGTGTCGACCGCCCGTGTGGCCATTGCCGCAGGCTATCGCCGCCCCAGCCGCCGCATCTACAATCGGGCCTCTGCCCGGAGAGGTGGCCGAGTGGCTGAAGGCACTCGCCTGCTAAGCGAGTAGGGGGCGCAAGCTCTCTCGAGGGTTCGAATCCCTCCCTCTCCGCTCACGGCTAAGGCACAAGCGCCCAGCAGCCGAAAAGGGGAAGGTGAACCGAGTTTGGACGGGGGTTTGGATCATCGCGCTCGCGGCGCTGGGCGTCGCGTTCGGCTGGTTCGCGATCGCCCATCGCGACGAGCAGGCTGCGAGCGACCCCGCGACGGCCGCGGTGCAGGAAGAGCCCCCCGCTGACGCTCCCAAGGTCGCGAGTTTTCCGGGCCAGGGCTATGAGGTCGCCCAGGTGAGGGAGGGCGAGAAGGTCGAGGTATTCGACCACCCCGGAGGCGACGTCGTGACGCGCCTCGGGTCCAGCACCGATTTCGGCTCGCCCCGGGTCCTGCCCGTGATCCACCCCGGGAAGCAGTGGCTCGGGGTCGCCGATCCCAAGCTCGGCAACGGCGCCGTCGGCTGGGTCCGCTACGACCCCGAGAAGCTGACGCTTGGAGACACCCGGTTCTCGCTGCGGATCGACCTCTCGGCTCGCACGCTCGAGTTGCGCCGCGACGATGACGTGCTTCGCAAGGTGACGGTGAGCGTCGGAAGGCTCGGCAACGAGACGCCGACCGGGCGCTTCGCGGTCACCGACACGATCGTCGAAGGCCTGGATCCGGTCTACGGGTCCGGCGCGGTCGCGCTCAGCGCCCGCCAGGACAGCCTGCCACCGGGCTGGGTGGGGGGCGACCTGATCGCGATCCACGGCTGGGCCGGCCCCGTCGGCGCGGCGGAGTCGGGCGGCTGCCTGCGAGCCTCCAACGAGGACGTCGAGGCGCTGATCGAGCAGCTGCCGCTCGGCGCCCCGGTCTTCATCAGCAACTAGTCGCGGCTACGTCTCACAGGACGTATAGAGCTTGAAGCCCGTCGTGACGTCCGCCTCGGGGAACTTGAAGCTCGCCTTCGAGTAGACGTCCGTGTTGCAGCTCGAGCTCGGCACGGGCTTGGACAGCCGAACGGTCACGGGAGTCACCTCACCGGTCATAGGGACGGGGGTCTTGCCCTTGCCCTTGGTCCTGTTCGATCCCCAGAACTTCCACTCCAGGCTCTTGGCGTTCACCGCGCCGGCCTCCGAGGACTCCCCCTTCTTGAAGAACGAGCACCTGTTCGGCTCGACTCGAACCACCGGTCCCGAATCGCCCGTGGGCGGCGGGAAGTCCTTGTTCCAGCACAGCACCGACCGCTTCGCCTCGCTTCCCGCCGTTGGCGCCAGCGCAAGCGCCGCCGCGATGACGAGCATGATCGAAATCGATTTCATCTCCGCCTCCCGTACGTAGGCTCGATCACAGCCTAGATGACTGATTCCACCATCTAGGCGGTCTGGGACTGCTCGGTCAACGCCGTTTCGAGCGACGCCTCGAAGTCGTCGATGTCGCTGACTACCCGGCGGTCGCCGACGATCCCGAAGAAGACGCCGCCGTCGTAGCTCACGACGCCTATCGACAGCGCGTGGCCCTGGGGCGAGAGCGGCACGAAGGGGTAGACCTCCACCATCCGGCGGCCCAGCAGATAGAAGGGCACCTGCGGCCCCGGGACGTTGGAGACGACGAGGTTGAACACCCGCGGCCGGGCCATCAGCTCGGAAAGCAGGCGGTTGATCGTCGGCGGGGTCCAACCCGTCGCCTCGATGATCAGCGACGCGGCGCGTGCCTGCTCGGACTGCTTGAGCCGCGCGGTCTCCTCGCGAATGCGCTCGAGGCGAAGGCGCGGGTCCTCGACTCCGAGCGGCAGGCGGACGAGGATCGTCGAGATCCGGTTGCCGAGCTCGAGGTGCTCGTCGGGGCGGCGCACGCTGACAGGAACCAGCGCGACCAGCTCGTCGGGCAACTCGTCGCCGCGTCCGGCGAGGAAGCGCCGCAGTGCGCCCGCGGCGACCGCCAGGATGACGTCGTTGACGGTCGCACCCGAGTCGCCGCGCGCGTCCTTTATCGCCTGGAGGTCGCCGCGCGCGTAGGCGACGCGGCGGTCGCGGCCGATCTCGACGTTGAGCGGGCTCGGCGGGCAGGTCGGCCCCCCGGCGGCGAGCCCGACGAATCCCTCCGCGGTGCGCATCACCCGCGAGGCCGTCTCGCCCGGCATCTTGATCGCGCTGCCCGCCGCCTTGCGGGCGCTGCGCAGCGGGCGGCGGATGCGCTCCGAGGCGGCGCGGACGAACAGCATCTCGGAGCTGGGCGCATCGGGCTCCCAGGGTTCTTCGGGCATCTCCATCTCGGTGCCCTCGGGGTTGGGGTCGAGCAGGATCGTCCCGACGTCGACCGCCGAGACGCCGTCGACCAGCGCGTGATGGGTCTTCGAGATGTAGGCGTGGCGATCGCCCTCGACTCCCTCGATCATGTAGAGCTGCCACAGGGGGCGCTGGAGGTCGAGCGGCTCCGACATCACCCGTCCGACGAAGTCGCGCAGCTGCTCGAGCGTGCCGGGCCGGGGCAGGGCCGAGTGGCGCACGTGCCAGCGCATCTCGAAGCCGGGATCGTCGGTCCACTCGGGGTTGGTGAGCTTGAGCGGGGTCGGCGTGACGCGCTGGCGAAAGCGCGGCACGAGTCCGAGGCGCGAGTCGACGTGCTCGAGCAGGGCTTCGAAGTCCGGCGGCGCGCCCTCCATGATCGTTGTCGCTCCGACGTGCACGTGGATCGGACCCCGCTCGGCGAGCAGGGACGACATGTCGGAGGGCGAGAGGCGCTCAGGCACGGGCGCGCGCTCACCCTACCTTCACCCGTGTGGGCCCCGGCGATCTATGCTGCTGTCCATGGCTCCGCGGGGTGTCCGATGGCGCGATCGCCGGGATGCGCTGCTGCTCGCGCTCGCTGTGATCCTCGGCGCCTCGTTCGTCGCCGGGGCCGTGGTCGGAGCCCGGCAGGGCGGCGGCCACGTCATCCGTGGCACCAACAAGGCCGACCGCCTCGTCGGCACGCCCGGGGACGACGTCATCCTCGGGCTGCGCGGCCGCGATCGGATCCGCGCCCGACCCGGCAACGACCGGGTGGACGGCGGCGGGGGGCGCGATCGCATCACGGGCAAGAAGGGCGACGACGTGCTCAGCGGCGGCCCCGGAAAGGACCGCATCAGGGGCGGCAGCGGCGACGACCGGCTGTTCGCCGACGCGGGCGGCGCGCTGCTGATCGGCGGCAAGGGCCGCGACCAGTTCAACATGGTCGACGGCGAGCAGGTCGGCGGCGAGGGCAACGACCTCATCCGCGCCCGCGACGGGACGCTCGACGAGATCAACTGCGGCCCCGGCGACGACACCGTGATCGTCGACGAGGCCGAGGACGGGGTCTTCGACTGCGAGCAGGTGATCTACCCGTGAGCGGGCGCCGGGGCGACGAGCGCCCGCGCAACGAGGCCGAGGAGCGCTTCGAAGCCGAGCACCCCGACTCCTATCTGCGCCGGCGCGACTTCCTGGCGCGCGCCGGGGCGCTGGCCGGCGCGGCGGGGCTCGCCTCCGTGCTGGGCGTGGACCAGCTGCTCTCCCAGGCGGCGCTGCGCGAGGCGCGCGCCAATCCGCTGCCGAGCCCCAGCGAGCTGCCGATCGACACCTTCGTGGTGCTGATGATGGAGAACCGCTCGTTCGACCACTACTTCGGCTGGTTCCCGGACGCCGACGGCGAGAACGCCGGCCTCAGCTACCCCGACAACGACGGCGTCCAGCATCCGACTCACCCGCTGGCCCCCGACTTCCAGGGCTGTGGCTTCAAGGACCCCGACCACGGCTGGGACGGCGGTCGGGCCGAGTACTCGAACGGCCTGCTCGACGGCTTCTACACGACCAACGACGAGTACGCGATCGGTTACTACAACGAGCAGGACCTGGGCTTCATCCCGTCGGTCGCCCGCGCCTTCACGCTGTATGACCGCTACTTCTGTTCGCTGCTCGGCCCGACGTGGCCAAACCGCCTCTACATGCACTCGGCTCAGTGCGGCGGCAACAAGGAGAACGGATCGTTTCAGAGCGCCGGATCGCAGTTCTTCACCGGGGACGGGCTCTACAGGTGGGAGACGATCTGGGACCGGATGCTCCAGAACGGGCTGACGGTCGCCTACTACGGCTCCGACCAGCCGTTCATCGGAGTCTTCGGCAAGCGCATGCTGGGCGTCAACAAGCGGATCGAGGATTACTTCGTCGACGCCGCGGCCGGCAACCTGCCCAATCTCGCCTTCATCGATCCGCCGTTCCTCGACGGCGGCGGCGGCGACGGGCTGTCGGGCGACGAGCACCCCCACGGCGACATCAGGATCGGGCAGGCGTTCATGTCCGACGTGGTGCACGCGTTCCTCGAGTCGTCGCAGTTCCACCGCGGCGCCTTCTTCATCAACTACGACGAGTGGGGCGGCTTCTTCGACCACGTCGTGCCGCCGAAGGTGCCCGATGACCTCGAGAGCGCGGACCTCGAGGAGGACTTCGGCCGCACCGGGTTCCGGATCCCAGGGGTCGCGATCTCGCCCTGGGCCCGGCGCGGCCACGTGAGCCACATGACCGTCACCCACGAGTCGATCCTCAAGCTCGTCTCGTACAAGTTCGGGCTCGGCTATCTCAACAAGCGCCACCGCTACGCCTCGAACATCGGCTACTCGTTCGACTGGCAGAAGCCCAACTTCGAGGTCCCCGCACTGCCGAGCCCGATCGTCCCCCTGACCGTTCCGTGCAGCCTGCGGACCGGACGGCGCGGCGCCGCCGTCGAGGAGCGCGACGAGCGCCGCGACCGCCGCGAGGAGGGGCTCGAGATCGGCGACCCGATCGTGACCGAGTACCTGGAGCGGCTGGGTTTCGATCCGGTGCCCGCGACGACCGACCGTATCTTCCGCAACCCCGGCAGCATCAACAGCGCGCTCGCCGAGCAGTGGCGCGACCGGGCGGGCTCGTGAGGCGCGCAGCGCTGCTTGCGGGACTGGCGCTGGCGCTGCTCGGCGGGGACTCGTCGTCGGCGAGCGCCGCGCCGCCCCCGATCAAGCACGTCTTCATCATCGTGCTCGAGAACGAGAACTTCGAGGCCAGCTTCGGGCCGCAGAGCCCGGCCACGTACCTGTCGCAGGAGCTCCCGGCGCAAGGCGCGTTCTTGCCCAACTACTACGCGATCGGGCACCTGAGCCTCGACAACTACATCGCGATGGTGAGCGGCCAGGCGCCCAACGTCGAGACCCAGTCCGACTGCCAGTTCTTCACCAACTTCTCGCCCGGTACCCCGACCTCCGACGGGCAGTACGTCGGCCAGGGCTGCGTCTATCCGCCCGGAGTCGCGAATATCGCCAACCAGCTCGAGGGCGCGGGGCTGACCTGGAAGGGCTACATGGAGGACATGAACGCTCCGACCGGCCAGGAGCAGCCGTGCCGCCACCCCGCGATCGGGGCTCAGGACAACACCCAGACGGCCGAGCCCAACGACATGTACGCGGCGCGCCACAACCCGTTCGTCTACTTCCACTCGATCATCGACTTCCCGACCT
>WNFV01015365.1_pt1 | contig 11715 bp, 9 predicted proteins | sample 5400101 | NCBI WGS metagenome assembly WNFV01 (sample SAMN13153361, study PRJNA577476) | soil metagenome | isolation source: 115 cm soil or saprolite under grassland replicate 1 | place: USA:California | collected 2016-06-15
GATATGCCATATAGGAGGTGGGAACTGGGATATTTTTGTAGCGACTGATATCCGTACCGGGAACATAATTGACCTTATAGTAGGTGCCGGTAGCAATCGGAAAGCTAGATACATCGCGTTTACCATGATCCATCACCGCGTGGACATCCGGGGGGAAAACCGATTGGTAATCATCGTGCACATGCACGGCCGGGTTAGCCCACCACAGGAAGGTCTGCGGTTCGCTGGTTCGGTTAAAGAGCTGAACGCGGACTTCCAGGTAAGCGCGGTCGGGGTAAAGCCGGAAGCCGTGCATCCCCTTGGTACGAAACATCACTTCAATCTCTGCGCACCAGACCGTTTTGCTGCCATCGGGGTGCTCTTCGATCCGCCAATCTAGTGGGTCAAAGGTGCTGGGCCTGTGGTGCTGTGGCCAGTTAAATTCAATTCCTCCCGAAATCCACGGGCCTGTCAGCCCCACCAGGGCAGGTTTGATCACGCGGTTATAGTAGATAAAATAATACCCATTGGTTTTATCCTGCGCCATCTGGACGCGCCCGCCAATCTCCGGCAAAATCATGATCTTGAGATAACGATTTTCGAGATAGACCGCCGTATATTGTTTATCTTCCTTTTCATCATAAATTCGATCAATGACAGGGTGAGGATAGACTACCCCACTGCTGCCCTGGTAAACGCGTTTTTCCAGAAACATGGGGTTCTTATCCGGTTTTCCGATTCTATATGTTGGTATATAGGTTTGTTCTGCCCAGGCGCGTACTTCGTCTGGCATAGATACTCTCCTGAACTAAGTTTATCCCCCAATTTACCATGAAATGAAAAGCCTATCTTAGTCTGCGATTGCCTCTTTAGCCTTTGCGCTCAAACGCAGCACAATTTCTTCACGCATGCGCTCCCCTTCGGTTTGATCTGCCTGTGTTGGGTAGCCATTGATGCCGCCGGTCTCTGGCTGGTATTGGTAGCGAGAATTGACCAGGTGCCAGGGTTTCTTAAAACTGTAATCTTGGGCTCGCTCCGGATAAACGATCGACCCGATAGCCAGTGCAATCTCGGTTTCACCTTTGTCGGCATGGTGAATTTGATTGAAACCAGCTTCGCTCCAATAATTCCAGTAGACCGGTTTGAGATCCGGGCAACGTTCCCAAGCTTTATGAAAACCCAGCTCACATGCCAGCTTGTTTGCGCCATGCCCGCTCAGGTAGATCTGTTTTTTAAAACCCTGCTGGTAAAACATCACAGCAATATCGTGGATCACGTGACTTAAAGTTTCCACGGTGACGCCAATGGTCCCCGGATATTCGCGCATGGCATCGGCAAAACCGTAATACAGAGTTGGCGCCAGGATTGCGCCTGTGGCTTCAGCGATCCGGCGGCTGAAATAATCAGCGGTATCGTTATCCAGCCCCAAGCTCAAATGATGCCCGTGAGCCTCGATCAGCCCAATAGGAATGATTACAGGCAGCTTGCGGTCTATGGAATTGACTTCATCGCTGGTAAGTCGAATCCATTCAATCATTGGTTGTATCTCCTCTGTTTTGATATCTTCCAATCCAGATTTAGTGCGTTCAATTTGACACAGCTTGAACACAGGCTGTAGCCCGCCTGGTGATCTCGAAATATCGTTCATCATCAACATCCTCTTGAGAAACCAACTTGCCTCCAATGGCTACTGCGACTGCGCCAGCCTTCAGATAATCTGCAGCATTGTCTGCACTGACCCCGCCGGTCGGCACCAGGCGCAGATTTGGAAAAGGCGCTAACAAGTCACGCACATACTGCGGACCGCCTAGCCGTGCTGGGAAAAGTTTGATCAAATTAGCGCCAGCTGATAACGCGTTCATCATCTCGGTAGGTGTAAATGCGCCACACATAATGGGCAAGTCAGCTCGTTTACAGGCAACAACCACTTGCGGGTCAAACGACGGTGTGACAACGAACTCGGCGCCCGCATCACATGCTTTGGCAACATCTTCAGGACTCAGAACAGTGCCTGCGCCAACATGAATATCCCGCTCTAACGCCTGCCGCGCGGCTGTAATGGACTCTAGAGCGCCCTCACCGCTCAGTGTGAACTCAAGGGCTTTGATCCCCCCTTCAACCAGTGCTCGAGCAATCTCGACGGGATGATGATAGCGCTTCAGACGGATAATCCCAATCAGGCGGGTCGTCATGATCGTTTCAATCAACGCGCTCATTGGAGCTCCTTTCCATCTATGCGTTCAGCGCGGATCTCGCCAAATTTTGCGCCTATTTGTAGCAAGCGCTCTTGCAGCCTGCCGACCTCCAGTTGGTGCGGGAGCAGATCTTGTTGGATTGCCAAGGCGGCGGCTGTTCCTGCAGCCTGCCCCATAGTCATGGTTTGCGCCATTGAACGGCAGGAAGCATGCGCATCATGCGTGGCGCTGAAGCATCTGCCTGCCACCAGCAGACCGGTCACCTGCTGTGGAATCAACGTGCGATAGGGAATATCGTATGTCATCCCATCTGGCAGGTAAACCCAGGCAGTATCCTTGCCGGCGTGGTGATCTTCGATTGGCGCGCCGCATGCGCCCACTGCATCCGGGAACTTGTGTCCAGTCAGGCAGTCCTGGCGCGTCAGACGATATTGCCCATAGATCCTGCGGGTCTCACGTACCCCGATCGGGTGGCTCAACCACGAGAGCACTGCGTTCTCATAGCCGGGGATGAAGTCGCGCAGGAAGCGTGCATATTCTAGCGCCTGGCGGCGACCTTCGATTTCGGCAGCAGTGAGCGCTACCGGGTCCGTGCCATCGACATCCGCTACGCGGGTCATAATGGTATGGATGACGCCTGCCTGGGTTGTGATGTGCCAGCTGCCCTCGCGGCGTGGAAGCTGATAGGCGCCGCTCTTAGCAGCTTCTTCCATTTTTTGCGACATGGCTTTTTTGCCAAAGGCCTGGGCGCGGGCTGTATCCACATTCACCATGCGGAAGGTCGTCGTCAGCGTCTGAGCAGGGTCGATATCGCCAGCGCGTTCATACGGCGCGCCCGCCCAATGGCAAATATCCGCATCGCCAGTGCAGTCCACTACCACTTGGGCGTTGATCTTGAGCAAGCCGCGCTTGCCATCCACAATAACGCCGTTTAGGCGGTCATCTTCCATAACTACATCGGTACAGAAGCTATGAAAGAGGATCTGCACACCCGCCTCAAGCGCCAGTGTTTCCCAGACGATTTTTAAAATGGACGGATCATAGGTGACCCCAGTCCCGGCACCGAAACTATTCGGGCGCTCGAACGCAGCCCCATAACCCTTCAACCTGGTTACTACATCGTCTGGAATACCTCCAACAACCTTATAAGCAACTGAGCCAGGGGTATAAAAGCCGTAAAACGTGTCTAAAACCTGAGTGCTCGTACCGCCTAAGAATCCATACCGTTCAACCAAGATAGTCTTGGCTCCATTCCTGGCAGCAGCTATTGCCGCGCAGGTTCCTGCGCTACCAGCACCAACCACTACGACATCTGCCTCCCAAAGCGTGGTTAACTTTCGCGTATATGTTTCGATCATCTCTTTACCCTTTCCTATCTACTGGGCTGTCCAACCGCCATCAACCGGTAATACCATACCGGTTTTAGATAAGCTTCGCACAGGCTCGACCAATACCTGCGGCTGCTCCTGTGATGAGCGCCACTTTACCTTCCAAACGCATAGCGACATTCCTGTTTATAGCCGAGAAAGTTGGGCATACTGCTCTTTGACCTGCGGATATAACTGCCGATAGATAGCGAACAATCCTTGATACTGCTCGTGCAGACGGCGATCTGGCTGGTAGGTGCGCTCGATCCGGGCGGTTTGCAAAGCCTTATCCGCCGCATCCGGTATCAAGCCGACCGCTTTAGCTACCAACAGGGCATTTCCTAATGGTGCGCCGCCATCATTGGAAACCACGTGAACAGGGCGACCAATGACATCCGTAATAACCTGGCACCAGAAAGCCGACCGCGTAGGTCCTCCTACTGCCCTCACTTCGGTGATCGGAATATCCAGTGATTCGATGATTACCAGGTTATGAGCGATTGCAAAGGCTGTACCTTCCAGAATAGCGCGGACAATATGCTTAGCCTCTGTGCTGAGACTTAAGCCAAATAGCATCCCGCGCGCATAACCGTCATTGATTGGCTGTAATTCACCAGTCATGTATGGCAGAAAGATTAACCGCCCCGCGCCTGGCTCGCTCTCCTGAGCCAGGGAAAGCATGCTCTCGAAATCAAGCGTTTCTCCCAGTAATTTTTGACACCAGGAAAGCGAAGCGCCCAGCGCAGCCATCGAGCCACCCAACAAATATTGACCATCCAAGACATGTAAAAAAGTCAGAAGTTGCGGATGGACGGGTTTGTGATAGGCTGGGACATAGATTGTCCCGGCTGTTCCCAGAGAAAGAAATGCCAGACCCTCTCTTACTGAACCAATAGCCAGCCCTGCGGAAGAGGTATCTTCCCCACCTGCGATAACTGGAATGCCCGCTGGCAAGCCAAGCTCAGATGCCGCAGCCGGACTGAGTCCTCCAATTACCTGATCGCAAGCGGCCAGACGTGGATATAAACGTGGTGGTATCTCGAAGCTTTGAATAAGATCATCCGACCAGGCTTTGCGATCCAGATCAAATGCCATCAAAATGCTGGCATCTGAATAGTTAGCAACTCTTTGACCAGTTAGACAAAAATTTACATAGGCTGTCGTAGTCAGGCTGGTTTCGGCAGCTTCAATCGAGGCAGGTTCGTTTTCCTGCAGCCACATCAATACGGGGTCGGCGTTATATGGGGCTGGCATCTTTCCATTCTGAGTCAAAACCTCGTCCAGGCAGCAGTCCCGCAAACGCTCGGACTGGGACTCGGAGCGGCTATCCATCCAGATGATTGCCGGGCGAATCACCTTTCCGCTCGGCTCAATAAGTGTAACCGCGCAACCTTGACCACTCACTCCAATGCCAGCTACACGCATCCCAGGATTGATCTTCAGGTCACGGATTACCTGAACTGTACCCCGCCACCAATCATGTGGATCTTGCTCAGCCCAGCCCGGTTGAGGGAATTGGGTAGGATAACTTACTGTGGCGCGCGACAATACCTGCCCCTCTGGAGTCGCGAGGACTGCCTTGATTACACTGGTACCAATATCCAAACCAATTAGCAACTCTTGCATATCCAGACAATCCTTTTATTTTTTTGGAACCTATATTTGATCTGTAATGTCTCGGTTATAGCTGTGATTAGTGCGAATAGTCGCGATATTCTTCCACGGCCTGGTATAGGGCCAGCAGGTTTTCAAGCGGGATGCCCGCCTGAACATTATGAACAGTGTTGAAAACAAAACCGCCGCCGTTGCCAAAGATTCGCATACGTTCCTTCACTTGGGCGCGAATCTCATCTGGCTTCCCGAATGGTAAAGTCTTTTGTGTATCAACGCCACCGCCCCAAAACGTCAGCTCGCTGCCAAAACGCTCTTTCAGAACTTGTGGATCCATACCTGCGGCGGAGGTTTGCACAGGATTAAGGATGTCGAAGCCAGCCTCGATGAAATCTGGGATTAAGCGCACAATGGAGCCACAGCAATGCATATAAACCTTCCAGGTAGTATTTTGGTGTACCCAATCATTCAGAATTTTATGGAAAGGTTTATATAACGCGCGATAGGATTTAGGGGAAATCATTGGTCCGGTCTGCATTCCAAAATCAGTCCCGGACATAAAAATTGCCGTGATCCTTTCGCCAACCACAGCATAGATTTTTTGCAGGTTTTGCAAGGCAAGCTCACACTGGCCTTCGAACACTTTATAGACATAATCCGGACGGCTGGCCGCGCTCATATACCATTCGGCTACATCACGAATGCCTTTTGGATATTTAAGCCAGGGTGCAGGGACCAGAGCAATATCGCCAAAAGCCGTGCCACCAAAGTTCGCCAGGATAGCGAATTCGGTTTCTGCATATAGGCGAGAAGCTTCACAGCGAAAATGTTCTAAATCTTCTTCTGAAATGAGGCTGAAGTCTTCCAAGTTATCGCGCGGGTCTAGTTTGGCCTCATCGATAGGAGGTTGGCGTACAATTCCATCGAAATAATAACCGCCAGCCGGCATCCTTCCGCTGGGAGGAGCGCTGCTGTCGCCCTCAGGGTACATGAAGATATCGCCGTTCTTTTCTGGGGTAGTGTTGAACCCTTCGGGCACGAGCACCGGTGTGCCGTCAAACAAAGTCCAAGGTTTCCAGTTTGTATTAGGGAAACCAAACATGGTTTTGCGCCCGCCCAGAGGGATAATATCCACTCCCAACGCTTTGATTAAATCCGGCTTGATTTCCCCCAACATCTGGTAAGGCTCGATAACCTTGACTGGAGTGCCAGGCGGGTCTAGTTGCAGCGCCTGACGGAGCAGATAAACCGAACTGACTTGCATGCCTGAGGTGGGGCCTCCTCCCAAATCTAATGGAACCCGGTCGGGTTCTTGATGATTGATAGCCAGCATGACTCTTTGACGTGAATTCATAGTTCTCTCCATAGATTTCAACAATTCGTTATTCTCTTCCATAAATCATCTTCTTACGACGTTTGAACTCCTGATAGACACGTTTGAGTTGTTCCTCTGCTTCCTCCGGTCGATCGGCAAAATGAGGGCTAGTAAGAACGATGGGGGTGGAACCCATTTTCAGCATGAGCTCGGCTGTGCGGGCTTTGATCGCATTAACTACCGCCGCTGCACCAATCGTACTGGTCGGGCTGACGCGGTATTTCAAGCCCTCCAGATCAATGACAGCGTCGCCAGCAGGTGTACAGTTATCAATCGTCACATCTGCCACTTCATACAACTTCTTTCCCGAAGAATGACGAGAGATAGTCGATTCGGCATGCGCGAGTGAAGTTACGGCGATCACCGGCAGTCCGCGTGCTTTGGCTTGCAAAGCTATCTCGATTACCAGACCATTGATGCCGGTACTGGAGAAACAGATCATACTATCCTGGGCACCAAATTCGTAATTCGAAAGTACCGCATCGGCATACTTCTCCTGTCGCTCCAGGAAAAAAGACTGCTGTAAACCGTCTGCCCCGACTACATTAGTGTAAAAGGTCAGCGCCAGCTCGACCATGGGGTAGAAACCGGGGTAAGAACCGATGCGCGGAAACATCTCTTCCACTGACATCCGGCTGTGCCCGCTCCCCCAACAAAATACCAATCCATCCTGGACGATGGTATTGGCACAGATTTGGGCAGCCTGCTCGATGGCGGGCATCTGTGTTTGGGCAATTCTATTGACGATCTCGGTTGCAATCGATAAATATCGAGCTGCAGAATTTTTACTTTCCGAGTCTTCCATGTGATCCACCTCAATCCTTAATCAAGCTGTAGAAGTAGTGTAGCGCACATCAACGGGCAATTCAAGGTAATAAATGCACTATTCTACATTACAAAGTGCCGCATAAAATACAAACCGGAAATTCGATTATGTTCGAAATTTTTTTAGAAAAGTTTAGCAAATTATGCAACGAGCGGTAAAATTGCTCCAGGAGATCATAATGCCAGGTTCGAAGGCTTTGCAGCGCCAAGAATATATCATGGACATTCTAGAAAAAAAGGGGGATGTTTCGGCAAAGATTCTGGCGAAGACTTTGGATGTCTCGATTTGGACCATCCGCCGCGATCTGAATATGCTGGAAGAACGCGGCATCTTAAAGCGCTATTATGGCGGGGCAGGCAAAGCTAGCTCGCCGGATGAGATCTGCCAGTTGACCGAACGCGGCTCATTTCAAGTCTCAGCGATAGAAAACCAAGCCGACAAGCGGCGCATGCTCAGGATTTACCATTTTAAGGGTGAGATTGTTACGAATGCCCTGGATATTGCCCTTGAATTATCTGAAGATCCGGATATCCGTGTCGTTTGCACAGGCGGCGATGTTCAGCCGCGCTATCGTACACTTGTGGGGACAGTTTCTGAGCGTATGCTCAAGCTGCATTATTTTGATGTCGCTGTGATTGGTGTTTCCGGAATCTCGCTGCGTTATGGCTTGACGGTATATAGCCAAGTGAATGCTACCGCACTGGAATTGATGGTGGAACATTCTTGCCGGACGATCCTGGTGGCAGACAAAACCAAGTTGGATAGGGTGAGCTTTGCATCCCTATCTTTGGCAACACCGGTAAACTATTTGGTAACCGACCAACCTCTACCAAGAGAATATAACGAATATTTTCTAGCAATGAATACTGCAGTGGTAGTTGCAGATCTGGCTGATTAATTCCATCATTTCTTCCTTATAAACATTTGGTTCAGTTGCTACTTAGAAGGGGTTTTCACTAAGATCCATCCGTGCCATTACTGGCAAAAGGTTTGAGATCAAAGTCGCTCTCGGGCAAGTAAGGGAAACGAGCAGGCTTTCCATTGAAATGCCCGCTATGAACTGCTATAGTTCATTGAGTAACTATATTCCTGTGGTTTCACTTTTTTGATCCAAAAAGATCTTGCTGAAATGAAGCGCTTGACTTTGATTTGTCATTATGATACTATTTTGCCAGAAAACCGGTTGCGCAAACGGTTTTCTATAAAGATAGTGCCTACTTTGGTCAAGCAAATGAAACGTGTAACCATCAATGATGTAGCTCTTCGATCAGGTGTTTCCAAGTCAACTGTCTCGCACGTCATTAATCAAACCCGTTTCGTAGAAGATCAAACCAAGCAAAAAGTCTTGCAGGCAATAAACGAATTAAATTATCGACCCAGCAGCATCGCGAGGAGCCTGGTTTCCCAGCGCACCGCGACTGCTGGGTTGTTAATTTCTGATGTCGGGAACCCCTTTTACCACGATGTCATCTTGGGAGTAGAAGAAGTTGCCTTAACCAACGGGTATTCTACGTTTCTATGCAATACTGGCTATGACATAGACCGGGGTATGAAGTTTATCCACTCGCTGGTCGACAGGTCGGTGGATGGCGTCTTGCTCATGTCCAGCAATATGAACATTGACATGATCGAAGAAGTTCACAGCAATTCAATCCAATCGGTTGTGTTAGATTGGGATGGCGCCAATGTTAGCGGAATGGCAGCGACCATCACGATCGATTTTAATACGGGTATTTGCGAGGCTGTTCAACACCTTGTAGAGCTTGGACACAAACGGATCGCATTTGCTGGAGGACCAACCAATTTGTGGACAGCGCAGGTCCGCAAGCACGCGTTCCTGAGCGCCACTCAAAGCTGTCAGCCAGAAATAATACCGATCATTTTACAAGAAGGAAATCTCCGCATCGAAGGCGGACACCAGGCTTTTGAAGCACTGGTTCAACTCAGTCCCAGACCTAGCGCGGTCATTGCTGCGAATGATCTGACTGCACTGGGGATCATGTGGGCTGCCCGCAACGCAGGGTATCAGCTGCCAGAAGACCTATCCGTTATTGGTCTGGATGATATTGACTTGGCATCCAGAGTTACGCCAACTCTAACCACAATCGCGTTACCCCGTTTTGAGATTGGCAGGCTAGCAATGGATACTTTATTATCGCTGATTAAAAAACCTTCACAACCAAAAACCAATCTGATGGTCGCCACACACTTGATAATACGTGAATCTACGACTTTGGCACCTAAAAATCAAATTGGAGCTGATCTTAGGCTCCAATGAGGAGGTGATGACTATTACAAATGCCCAGTGTAAATGTTCAAAGAATGAAACGACAAGACAGTATCTAACAAACAATCCTTTGGAGGAGAAACCATGAAAAAGATTTCCCTGTTAATCTCAATCCTAATGGTTGCCAGCCTGATTTTGGCAGCCTGTGGTACGCCCGCGACCCAAGCTCCCCAGCCGACACAAGCACCGGCAACGGAAGCTCCCCAAGTTACTGAAGCACCGGCAGCTACTCAACCCGCAGCAGAGAAGCCGTTGTTGGTGGTGATCAATAAAAGCGCCGATCAGCAGTACTTCATCGACCTGCAGAACTCCTTTGTGGAGGAAGCGACCGGTCAAGGCGCAGATGCCAAGAAGTTCGACGCCAAGCTTGACCCGAACCTGGGTGTCAGCCTGGTAAATGATGCCATCTCCGCCGGAGCTAAAGGCATCGCCATCACCGTGCCCGACCAGACTATCGGCCCAGCAATTGCTAAAGCCGCCAAGGATGCTGGCGTGGTTCTCATCGCCACCGACGATAGCATCGTGGATGAAGCCGGCAACCCTGTCCCCTTTGTAGGCTTCGATGGCAAAGACATGGGTAAGAAGGTCGGTGAAGCCGCCGCCAAATTGCTCACCGATAGTGGCTGGCTTACAGATTCATCCAAGAAAGTCGGCGTGCTTTCAGTCGAGGTACAGACTCTCTCTGTCTGCAATGACCGAACCGATAATGAGAAGGCTGCTGTCATCGCCGCCGGTTTGCCTGAAGCCCAGGTCTTCCCTGTGCCTTACACTGGTGAAGCTCTATCTGCCCAGGATGCTGCTGGTCCAATCATCACAGCTAACCCGGATGTAACAAATTGGATTGTCTTCGGCTGCAATGATGAAGGCGTGTTGGGTACCCTGAACGCCCTCGGCACCGCGGGCGTGAGCCCGGATGACATCATCGGCGTTGGTCTTGGTGCTTATGAAGCCTGCAAGCCTTGGGCTGCCAACCAACCGACCGGTTTCAAAGCTGGTTTGTTCATCTCCGGTCTGGATGTCGGTCGCACTGCGGCGACTGTGTTGTGGGATGCCGTAGTCAATGGCAAAACCCCACCCGCCCAGACGTTTGCCCCAACCACGATTGTCGATCCGTCCAACTACAAGGATGTGTTTGACCCGATTTCGTTGGCAAACTGCTCTAAGTAATCTCGATTTTGGGATCCGGGTTGTGACCAGCCCGGATCCCCATGAACCTAATGACAGCACGTGCCGTTTGATAGAGTGTTAAAATATGACCATGACCGGTGCCCTCCCCTCTACTCCCCCACCTATACCGCCCGGGACTTTGGAAATACGGAATATCAGCAAGGCATTCCCTAACGTCCAGGCACTGACAGATGTATCGCTTGATATCCGCCCAGGTGAGATCCTGGCCTTCATGGGCGAAAATGGCGCCGGGAAATCGACTCTGCTAAAGATCATCAACGGCGATTACCAGCCAGACACCGGGACGCTCACGATCGATGGGAAGAAGCTTACATTTTCAAACCCAAAACAGGCGCACGAAGCAGGCATCCGCGTAATATACCAGGAGCCTGAAATTGTCCCGGGAATTGATGTCCCCGAAAATATCTGGGTGGGTGAGTTGCCAAAACGCTTTGGCCTGATCGATCGCCACACGCTCGATGAAAAGGCTAAACGTCGCATCAAGGAGTACGGGTTTGAGAATGTCTTACCGATCCACCTGATGGGAGATGAACTCTCATCTGCCCAACGGCAGATTGTTGAAATTATGCGGGCTCTCAAGCGGGGAGTGCGCGTGCTCGCCCTCGACGAACCCACCTCATCGCTCACCGACGAGGAAGTCGACCGCCTCTTCGTCCTCGTCCGGCGCTTGCGCGATGAGGGTGTGGCCATCATCTATGTATCCCACCGCATCAAAGAGATCCTGAGATTGTGCGACCGCATCGCCATCCTACGCGACGGACGCCTGATTACTCTCGAGCCAGCCTCCAAGCTGACTGAAGGAGAGATCGTGCGCCTGATGGTTGGGCGCAAACTCTCCGATGTATTTCGGCGCCAGCGAGTCGGCACGGAGCGAGAAGTCTTGAAAG
>WNFV01010773.1_pt1 | contig 11711 bp, 12 predicted proteins | sample 5400101 | NCBI WGS metagenome assembly WNFV01 (sample SAMN13153361, study PRJNA577476) | soil metagenome | isolation source: 115 cm soil or saprolite under grassland replicate 1 | place: USA:California | collected 2016-06-15
CCAATACTCCCTCCGGAGGATGCTCGCACGGAGTGGATGCATGGCAACACCGTGGTGGAGCTCGCCAAAGGCGACCTGATGCTCAGCTTCGAACTCATGTCCACGGTGACTGTCGACCGGCACAGTGGCGCCGTGGTCCACAAACTCGGACCTGCGCGACTGAACAAGACGCGGCCAATCGCCTCCCGCAATTCGATCATCTCGACTGTTCAGCGGCTCTGGAATGGCAACACGCTGATCAACGAGGGGGCATCTGGTCGCATATTCGAGGTGACGGCAGAAGGCGACGTCGTGTGGGACTACGTCAATCCCTACTTCTGCGGTCCGACAGCGCGAGATGAGCAGAATGCAGTCCTTCGGGCCTACCGTTACCCGCTAGACCGAGTCGCGAAAATGATGGGAGCCGGCTAAACATTGGCGCCGCGGAGGACCCTGTAAATACCATGAATGTATCTGAGGTCCGCGACGCCCGACCAACGACAGTCGGCACCCCAAAGGTCCGTCTGCGTGGAATCGCGAAGCGGTTCACTGTCAAGCGGCGTACCGTCGATGCGCTCACGCACATCGAGGTAGACATCAACGCAGGCGAGTTTTTCTGCATTGTCGGACCTTCCGGCTGTGGCAAGACCACGCTCCTACGTATTGTCGCTGGCCTCGAACGTCCGAGCGCTGGAAGCGTTGAGATTGGACGCGACCGCGCCAGTTCCCGACCCGTCAACTCGATGGTCTTTCAGGAGCAGAGCATCTTTCCGTGGATGAGCGTGCGCGACAACATCGCCTTCGGCCTCAAGGCGCGAGGCATGTCTCGCAGCGAGCGGTGCCGCGTGGCTGGCGGCTTCGTCCACGCCGTGGGACTTACTGGCTTTGAAGATGCTCTGCCCCACCAGCTCTCGGGCGGCATGAAACAGCGCGTTTCTATCGCTCGTGCGTTCGCCAATGACCCGGAGATCCTGATAATGGACGAGCCCTTTGCGTCTCTCGACGAGCAGACCAGGCTCATCCTCCAGGCACAGCTCGTGCGCACCTGGGAGGAGACGCGCAAGAAAGTGATGTATGTAACGCACTCGGTCGATGAAGCCATCGTGTTGGCTGATCGGATCCTGGTGATGAGCGCTAGGCCCGGCCGCGTCAAGGAGATTGTCAACGTCACGCAGGTCTTCGGACGCCCGCGGACGGTTGAAACGGTCAGATCGAGCCGGCAATATGGGGAGCTCTTTGCACGAGTCTGGGACCAGCTGCGCGACGAAGTCTTAGCGACGCTGAAGCAGGCGCCATGATGTTTGCCAACGACGGCGTGCCAGGGAGGCAGACGCCTTACGACGTTCCGATATCAGGGCGCTTGTCCGATGAGGAGGAACGGCTCAAAACTCACCCGTCCGTTGCCCGATGCATACTCGGGGCGGCTACCGAGCGAGCGATCTCGGTGCTCTCGCCGCTCATCTTGCTCGCTCTGTGGGAGCTTTGCGCGCGTGCGCACGTGATCGATACGCGCTTCTTTCCAGCGCCCAGCAGTGTCTTCGTAGTCCTGGGTGAAATGCTGCGGAGCGGAGAACTCCTCGCCCACCTGGGTATCAGCCTGCAACGGATCGCGATTGGGTTCCTTATTGGTGCCCTCCCCGGCGTAGTCGTAGGAATCTTCATCGGCTTGGTGCCGATCGTGCGCACCGTTCTCCAGCCCGTCGTCGACGCCACATTCCCCATTCCGAAAGTGGCGCTCCTGCCACTCTTTCTCTTGATCTTTGGCATCGGAGAGGCGTCGAAGTACGCCGTCATCGCCACGGCGGTCTTCTACCTGGTGCTGATCGACACCGTGGCCGGTGTGCGCAATATCGACCGCATCTACCTTGATGTGGGTCGGAATTTTCACGCCAGTAGCCTGATGATGTTTGCCGACATCGCCGTGCCTGGAGCGCTGCCCCATATCGTGGCTGGGATGAAACTCGGGGTAGGCGTATCGCTGATCGCGATCGTGACGGCCGAATTCGTTGGAGCCAAGAGTGGTATCGGCTACCTGATCTGGACCAGCTGGCAGGTCTTCAGGTCGAGAAGATGTATGTCGGACTGGTGGTGATCGCCATGGTTGGCTTCGCCAGCGCTATTGTGGTCGCCGCGCTCGAGCGCGTGCTAGTCCCTTGGAAGCAGGCCCAGCAGGGCGTTGAACTGGGGTGGTTTTGTTAAGCTGGAGGCCGGTGGTGTCTGGGAAGGCGCGAACCGGCGAGGCGAACGACAGCTGCGAGCATCACCGCCAGGAGGAAATTCCGGGATGCCGATGTTGCCATCAATCCCCTCCTGCTTGAGCCTGTAGCTGGACCAGCCAGAAATCGAGAAGACCCGAACTGGAGTTGTCGTGCGAGCGAGCACAAGGAGACGGCCGTGGGCGAGGTCCCAACGAACTGCCAGCGTGCCGGACCCGCCCACGGTGGCCGGCAGCACGATGTCGAGGTTCTGCGGCGTGCCGCTCACAGGGTCGATGCCACGTATGACCAGTGGTGTGTTGCCTTTATCGGAGTGCGCCAGCGCAATCAAAACTGCTCCATTGAGTTCGTCCCGTGATGCCCAGGCTGGCGCGATCGGGCCAGTGGCGGATCCCAGGCGCTGACCTTCCTCGGCGCTAAGCGCGTGACCAGCCGGTGTTGCCATAAATAATCCCGGCTCGCCTCCTGACGTCGTCGGTAGCCCGAGCTTGTTACTCACGCTGATCCTCGGTGTGGCAGCCGCGTACACCAGACGACCATCCCCCATCGGTGACCATGCCACTGGCGCAACGGGCGGCGGACCGGCTGGATCCGACAAACGGCCCAGGTCAGCAACGTACCGGAACCCGGAGATAGCACCGCCGGCAGTGGTATCCACCGCGCACAACGCGACGAAGCTGCTGCCACGCGAACCGCTCGGCGCATGAGTGAGGAAGGCGACCCACTTCCCGCCGGGAGCCCACGTGTCTGAGCTCTGGATCCGGCCGACCTGGATGGGTAAGCAACAATCGGGTAGACCCGCGCGTCACTGACCATTCCGATGAGACGGTCGGTGCCACTCATCGGCGACTCGACTCGTAGGCCGTGAAAGCATTGAGGCTCAGACGACTCAGTCGAGGGGGCAGTTCGCCCTGTCTTGATCGCACAATCCGCCCTATACCGGAGTCCTCACCCCGAGTGTGCGTGCCTGCGCGAGGGAGCGGCTCTCAGCGAATGGCCGCGACGCACCGCCGCGAACGTGACGACCACGAACCCAAGGATCGCGATGGCGTTCAGCATGCCTCCCCAGCTACGCGCTTCTGGCCAGGCGGTGAGGTCGCCCACGATCCGCAGCGCGAGCGACGCGTGCAACAGGACCAGATGAGCGTAGAAGTGCTGTCCAAAGGGCACGCCGAAGCCGGTCAGCGCGGGAACGATCGTTGGTGCGTGGCCGAAGATCATCGAGAACGCGAAGCCCACGAAGACGGTGTGCAGCATGGCGTCGTACCAGAAGCCCCCTGGGACCCGGTCCGCGCCAAGCAGCCAGAGCACGCCCGCCACGCCTAGCCAGACGTAGCCCAGCAACAGGGCGACACCGCTGAATCGGGCTGACTTGCCGCGCGCAAGTGTCCTTCTCGCGACGTCATAGCTCAGGAGCCACGCGGCGAGGGCTAGCAGCCCGACGCCGGCCAACTGAACGCCCCGCGCGAACAGCACGGTGGACAGCGACAACCCGAGGATCAGTACGCCGACCGCGATCAGCAGCAGATTCCGCGTCCTGGCTGGCAGCAGTACCTGGGCGAGCTCCAACCGCTCGCCAACGATCGTCAGCACCAGGAAGCCCGCCCACCAGGGGGCGACGGTCACGATCGGCAGCCCACCAAGCCAGAGTCCGTTGCCCGCCAGCCAGGCAAGCGCGCCCAGCATCAGCAGCACCGTCGACGGCTCTGGCCGCAAGCCGTAAATGCGCTGGAAGATCGCGACCAGGATCACGCTACTGCCAACCAGCAGCGCAGCGCCGACCGTCATCGGCAGTCCGACGAGCAGAGCCACGCTCCCGAGCCCAGCCAGGCCAGGCGCCGCGTGCGCCCAGCCCCGGCCAAGCGCCACGGCGCGTTCGAGCCCGATAACCAGACCGAGGAAGCCTGCCAGCATGAGCGGGCCGTGCAGCAGCACCAGGTCGGGTTCGATCGGGGGCAGGGTCCAGCCGATGCGGATGAGGCCCGCCCAGAGGCCCGCGAGCAGGGCTAGTCCGGCCAGCGCAACGAGGCCAAGCCGGATCGGTTTCGATGCCGCCGACTTTGTCACTGCCACGTTCCGCGCACGAGGCCTTCCTGGACCGCCGCATGGTCGGACTCGGCAGGCGGTGGCGAGACCACATGGACAGCGACCAGACGCGTGCTGGCCTTAACCCCTCTCGACTCGCCCGCTGGGACGACCACGATGCTGCCAGGGCTGACGGAGCACTCCGTCTGGCCGGCAACCACCGTCCCGACGCCCTCGAGGATCACCAGCACCATGTCCACACCGGGCGCATGCACCGGAATGAACTGGCCTGCCTCGAAGCAGGTCAACACGACCTTCAGCCCATCAGTCTGCGCAAGAGGCACTGGCGAGAAGCGTTCGGCCGCAAACCGCGTGTACGCGCGGTAGTCGCTCAAGATCGTGGGTTCCATGCTCAGCCTCCTCGACTGAACTATGGCTCAGCGCGATCCGAGGAGTCGCTCACCGGCTATCACCTCGGCCGTGCTGGGCCGACACTCTGCCGCGAGCGCGAAGCGCTCAACCCACTTCACGCTGGTAAAAGCACTGCCCGTTCGGCACAACCAGCCGCCACGGACCACCGTGTTCCACGGACAGGGACACTCTCGTTGAGTGTGTCACAGAGGAGGACGCCGGATGCATCGCTCAGCGGAACAGACACCGAGTAGCCTCCCGAGCTGACGCTGACGAAGCGCGCCTGCTCGAGCGGCTGTGCCAGCGCCAGGACATCGGCAAAGGGTGACGCCGCACCAGCGCAGGCCAGGCACGCTCCAGCCCTCCTCGCACGTGAACGGCTGCTCGAGACCGACTCGCGTCAGAGCGGCAAGCGCGTTGCCGTCCAGGCTTAGTGGACGCGTCACTAGCCCTTCGACACGAATGCTCGCCGCTACCGGTGTGTCTCGAATCCCGTCAGGAACGGGATGATCGGGCAACTGGTCACGGACCTGCATCGGTCTGCTGACATCATGCGCACGCGCGTGACCGCGATCAACCCCGTCGCGCGCTGCGGTTGACAACTCCGTCGGAGGAGTGCGACGAATCTGCCGATGAAGCTGGTTCACATTCAGGATGCCGAACGGCCCGAAACGCAGGGCATCTTGAGCGAAGCCACTGCTCGAGGGCGATCAATCGAATATCCGAATCATTCGCCTGGCACCCGACCAGGCGTTGCCGCCCCACCGCCACGGTGTCTCGGATCTGATGCTGTACGCCGCCGTTGGTCAGGGGCAGCTCGATCTGCCCGAAGGCCCCGTGGCCTTCAGTGCAGGCTCGCTCGCGTCCTTTCGTGGTGACGAGGAGCTTCGTGTTCGCAATTCCGGTGTCAGCGAGCTAACGCTGCTGGCGTTCCTCGCTCCGAAGTTCGCGGCCTCCGCCTGAATCGACCTCGCAGTGATCAGTAACTCGGCGGCGGCACCGGCAGTGTGAGCCAGCGCAGCGCGGAAAGACAGACTTTTGCCCTCGCGTCAGGACACTGGCGATCGTCGGGCGACGATTGAGGCCGGCTCATGGGTACACGCTGCCAGCCTGCACGATGTGCCACAGCCCTCGGACTCGGCCGAGAGCGATGCTGACCGTCCAGCCCGGGCGAGCCAGGTCGCTGGCGGCTTTCGGCACCTTCACAGGGCCAACCTCATCCTCGAACCAGAGCCTGCCAGGCTCGACCCTGGAGATCATCAGGTCGTCTTCGATGTAATCCGCATCCTCCAATGCGTCGACTCTAACGGTTGGTCCAGATTCGGCTGTGTCGAACAGGATCGACGCCAGGCGCGCAGCCCGAGGTAGATCACGCGCGGCATCTCGTGCTCGGCGCTGCGCCTCGTGCGCCACGTCTGGGGAGATGGCCCCACGCTCCGCCAGCCAGGAAATGAGTTTGCCGATGACGGTGCCCGACGCCCGTAGCAACTCTTCGCTGGCTGCCACCTTTCGAATCATGAAATAGCCAAGGAATTCGCCGACGGACTCCGCGATTTTGTCGGTACCGAACAGCCCACAGAAGGCCTGTTCATCGCCAGCTGCATAGGCGGCCTGAAATGCGTCGTCCTCGGGCTCGGAGAGATACTGGTATCCGTAGCTGTTCAGGCACGCGCGCAAAAGATCGATGACCGACGCATAGGTGCGAAACGTGCGTGCCGACAGCCGTGAGCGGCAGTCCTGCAGGAAGGCCTCCAGCGCGCGGTCAACGGTGAGCACGTCGCGCTGGCTCGTATCCGGCCGATCCGACCGCGGCCTGAGCTGGACCTGGTACCGGCCCGAGCGCCCGCCGCTCAAGATCATGTCGCCCGCAGTCTGTGCCGCACGTTGGCCACCATCGGCCGCAAGTGCAGCAGCCAGCGCGATCGTGAGCAGGCCGACGTCGTCGCCGCTCAAGTCGGCCGCGCCGTCGGTTGTCCAGGCAAAGAACAGCGGCACCAGCACCAGCGAATCGGGCCACTGATAGCGTCGCGCTTTGGCGACCATGTGGCCGGGAAGAGCGTGCGCTGGATCGAGTGTCATCACCAGCGTACCCGGAGGCGGGGGGTTCGGGGGGTTGCGCATTGGCCCGCCAGGCGGCGCGGCATCACCCGGGTACAGGGCAAACCCGTGGGTGATTCCTGCGTTGCCCAGGACGATGCCCACACGGTGTGTCGACTTGCCAGCCAGCCATAGGTCCACGTGCACGGGCACGTCATCCGACAGCTGGCGCCAGGGCGCCGCTTCCACGAAGGCCTGCGCCTGTCGAAACAGCATCGACCAATCCTCAGCCGACGGCAGGTCGCTGGGTTGCTGGCGGCCTGCCAGGTGCCCGACGAGTGAGTCGAAGAGGTCTTCCACCGAGACATCCGGCTGCACAGCCACGACCTCGGCCATGCGCCAGTCAGCTGGCAGGCACCCCTGGACAAGTCTGGCCAGCTCAGGCGGGCAGAGGATACGAGGAGGCCGCGGATCTTTGCCTGCGGGAGCGGCAGAAACGTTTGCCAGTAGATCACTGAGCGCCGCGGCTGGATCACGGGCGACGCCCGAGCCAAGGATCAGACCCGTCTCGGGGTCAAGCGCAAATGCCGCTGCCACCGTCTCCTGGCCACCGACGTGCACTGAATCTGAGATGTCGCGGGCCAGCACCAACATGCCAGGTAGATCAACGTGACGCCCGTCAGCCACCTGGCAGTCTCACTTGGTTGAGGAAATCCGCCATCGATCCGGACTCGCATCAAGCGTATCAAGCGCATTCAAGATCGGAGCCGTGCGCGACAACTGGAGTGTCGTCGGATTCGGCCCAACGCGTTCTGCGCCCACCACGCGAGCGACCCCTGAGCCAACGGGACATGTGTCGGCCTCTGCCCGTGCCTTGTTCCTTTGGACGGCAGCGGTCCCGTCCCGACGGTATGTCCACATCGCGCACCACGTGAGCGCACAGGCCATCGATTGGGCAGCCGCGAGGGCGCCATCGTGTACCTGATCCATTCGCTGCGGCCGTGGCGCGTATCGCCCCGCGTGCGGGGCGCGGCGGGGGTGATCGAGCTGCCCGCCGGGACACTCGCGGCTTGCGGAGTCCTATTCGAGACCCGGCTGCGGTCCGACTGCGTCCTCTGCACGGCCGCGACGCGGTCTGGCCCGGCAACTGCCGTTAAGCCGGACCGGAGGTGCACCACATGACCCCGACAACGCCTGCAACGCCGGATCCCTCCGTCGCCGCCCTCGACGCGCTGGTCGGCGAATGGGTCAGCGAGGCCGCCATGCCGCTCGAGCCCGGCATGACCATGAGCGGCACCACCACCTACGAGTGGATGGACGGCGGCCGTTTCCTGATCGAGCGCTCGACCGCCGCCCCGCCCTTCCCGCGCAGCCTCTCCCTGATCGGCCGGGTGGAGCCCGACGACCCCGGCTCGCGCCTGGTCAAGCACTACTTCGACTCCCGCGGTGTCGCCCGCCCTTACGAGATCACCTTCGAAGGCGTCGTCTGGACCCTGACCCGAGACGACCCCGATTTTTCCCAACGCTACCGCGGCACCTTCTCCGGCGACGGTAAGAGCATCACGGGCGCCTGGGACATCTCAGACGGCAAGGGACAGCCCCTCCACCACGACTTCGACCTGACATACCGCAAAGTCAAATAGCCCGTTCACGCCACGAGAGCGACATCGAGAGCGAGAACCCTATGACGCGGGCGATCCGGCTCTTTCTGCTAGTTGAGGCCGCGAGCTTCGTCGTTGCCGGGCTGGTCCACTTCGGCGTCCTGGTCCGCGGCTACGAGCATGGGATGGCCGCTCCGGCCGAGAGCACCATCGCCGTCGTGCTTCTGGCCGGTCTCGGGCTGAGCTGGGTCTGGCCCGCGAGGACGCGGGCGCTCGGGCTGGCCGCACAGGGCTTCGCGCTGCTCGGTACGCTGGTGGGGGTGTTCACGATCGCCGTCGGCGTCGGTCCCCGCACGGTGCCGGACGTCGTCTACCACGCCGTCATCCTGGCGGTACTCGCGTGGGGCCTGGTCGTCGCCGCGCGGTCACCCGAAACGCTCGACCGCCGCAGATAGAGGAGCGATGAGCATCGCCAGCGACGGAGGTGACGGTTGTCATGGCGAGCGAACCTGTTGCAGAGCTTCGTCCTGGCGTCAGCAGCTCTGGTGCCACGGCAGCGCCGCCGATGGGGGCGCCACGTACTTCGCCAACTGCGCCAACGTGGGCTTCACGATCGGCATTTACTACCGCAACAGCTCAGGGCCGGGTCGACTCGACGCGCACCACCAATATCAGGAGCGCCGCACGCTGCTCAGCCGCGGTGTGCGCCGAAAGTGGCGGCGGGGGGCCGCGGCAACACGCAGGACGCGCCCGCGAACGAAAGCCCCGCCAATGAGTAGCACTAGAGCCGCAATGGACATGTACGCGAAACTGTCGCCAACCCGGGCGTACACGGTCGCGACACCGCGCGTTGGGACGGCGGCTACCAGTGCTGGCTTGTCCGTGGCGAACGAGTCCTGCGCTGCGAGGATCCGCCCCATGGGATCGACGGCAAGTCCGACGCCGTTTTCCGTTGGGCGCACAACTGAGACGCCGTTCTCAATGGCTCGGAACGCATGCATCTGCGCGTGGGTCACTTTGATGGCGGCCCAATCCCTGGACGGTGCAAGCAGTACATCTGTAGCCGCCTGGCCTGTCTGGCGGACGGTGGTCGGGTAGTTCATGTCGAAGCAGATCACCGTAGCGAGCACGCCGTAGGGTGTCGTCACGTTTGGGACGATGCCCTCACCCGGCCCGAAAAGGAACGTCTCGCCGCCAGGAACTGGGTGCGACTTGGCGTAGTCCCACACCAGCGCACCGGATGGATCCACCAGCAGCGCACGGTTCTGTATGTAGGGGAACTGCTCGGTGTGCAGTGAGACCAGCCAGCCCATCTGCAGGTAGATGCCTTCGTCGCGGGCGAGCGCGACGGCTCGTTCGATCACGAGCGGCTCGTCCTCCTGGAGAATCTGCGCTGCTTCCTCCGACCAGACGACGATCTTCGCCCCCGCGCGAGCCTCGCGCCGCGTGCGCTCGAACAGATCGTCCAGGATTGGCGTGAACTGAGCTCGAGCCATGGCTCGGAGCCTGTCCGAACCGCCAGCCAGTTTGACCCAAACGGGCACCTGACCGGGAATGTCCTTGACGATGGTCAGCATATTGTGCTCGAGCATCGCTGCCTGCGCGGTGTCTGCGACCAGACCTGCCACCCGCACCGTCGGCGATTCGGATGAACCCCAGAGGCCGGTAACGGAGACGAGCTGCACGAGCGCCAGGTTGTCAACCTGTGAATAGGCTGGCGAACCCCACGTGGCGTACGTTCCGGGTGCGATGGAGACCAGCCAACTGACCGCGGTGGCTGCGAGCGGGAACACCAGCGTGCGGGCGACCCCGTGAAGCCGCGGAGTTATCAGTCGGTCCACCACGTAGGCTAACGAGAACACGATGCCGTAGCCGATCGCGATCAACTGAGCGATCGGGGCTGGCGCCGGCACGAGCTCGTTGCGAAAGGCGATAATGACGGCGGCGCTGGACACAATCGCGACCACGGGTAACCCGACGGCGGCGCGCTGTGTGCGCACGAAGCGCATGAGGAGGATCGGGGCTAGCCAGGCGGCAAGGGGCAGGACAGTCTGCCAGGCCGTGAGGGGCAATAGGATCGCGCCGATGGCGAGCCATAACCACGAAAGTCGATCGACGGCACGACCTGGGTTGGAGGCAGCCTGCGATCCATTTTTCTGCAGTGCAGGCGGCCCTATGTGTTGTGGTCCTCGGGTCAGCATCGCTCGTGTCACGTCAGATGTCCTTTGCTGCGGGGTCAGCCGACAGCGTTGCAGCGTCGGGTAGATCCGGGTACGCATACGCCACGCGAAGCGCCATCAAGGACCGGGTTTGTGGCGCCGAGTGACGCGTGCGGCTGTTGTCCAACGGCAACGGGGGCAGCTAGGGCCCAGGAAGCCGAAGATCGAGTGCTTCGGTACCTTGAGGTCCAGGCCCTTCAGGACCGGCGTCCCAGCGTAAGGTTTTGGTCAGTCCTCGAGTCTCGATGACGTAGCTGTCAGATGCGACCATTGGTTCCCTTCATTCCCTTCGTCAGGCGGCTGGCGCAAGAATCGGGACAGCAATGGCAGGCCCGGAGGCCGTTGCGCGAAGCACCCGCCAGGCAAGCAAGGTCCGCAGCACGCCCCAGATCAGGGCGATGACGGCGCTTCCCGCCAGTACATATGCGTAGTCGCCAAGCACGAAGACGGTGGTAGCGAGCGGTAGCCCGAAGGGCAGGGGGACCCCCACCAGTACAAGCGATGCCCAACCGACGTTCAGGACGAGCGGGAGTCCGAGGTGCCAGACCAACGTCCGCGCGCCGTGGGGACGACTCTGTGGCCGCGCATGCCAGCGCCGCAAGCCCGCCACCGAGCGGAGTATCCAGACAAGCTGGAGCAGAACAATACTGACGCTGACAATCGGTAGGGCCTGGAACAGCCGTGACTCCGTTACGGCTGTTGCCTGCCGCCCGCTCTGCATGCTCGCTACGCCACGCGCAACCCCATCCAGGCGCTCCAGTACGACCAGGTTGGTCGCGTTCGCAAGCACCACGACTCCCACGCCTTGGTTCGGCAGCAGCATCAGGTCGGCATACGCGTTGGGGAGGGTCCCGTTGTGGTGCACGATGGGCATGCCGTCGCTGACGCCGACCTCCCAGCCCATTCCGTAGTAGGCGTCGTGGAGATGAGCCCGCCAGACGGTACGAAGCTACGGCTGTAGTTCAGGTCGGTAGGCACGGGCAGTCCGAACCAGAAGCGGTACCCGGTTGCCAGGCCCTGAGCCTGCGCCGCGGCTTGCGACAGGTACGACCTGCGCATAGTTAGCGGATCGAACACGCGCTGCTGCACGTACTCCTCGTACGCCTGGCCAGAGACCGCCTGGACGAGCATTCCGAGTGTCCGGTAGTTGAAGTTCGAGCACTGGTACGTTGAGCCGACGGGCTGGCTGAGCGAGACGTCGGCCAGGGCGCGCACGCCGCGCT
>WNFV01015461.1_pt1 | contig 11711 bp, 10 predicted proteins | sample 5400101 | NCBI WGS metagenome assembly WNFV01 (sample SAMN13153361, study PRJNA577476) | soil metagenome | isolation source: 115 cm soil or saprolite under grassland replicate 1 | place: USA:California | collected 2016-06-15
CGCGAGATCAATTTCTCCGATGCGCTGCCGCTTTGCTGGATGGGCGTCGTGTTTGTCCCATTACTTTTCCTAGGGCAACGGCAGGACTATTATTCGATGAGCATGTGGGGCGCATTCGCGCTTTGGGCTGCCGTTGCATGGGACCGGATACCCCAAGGATTACGCACCGCTGGTGTAGTCATTGTCGGCGTCGTCGGCGTGATGAATGCGGCGATATTCTTTCTTGCAGGCGCGGCGCGCGCTCTGAATGGAAACTGGGGGACGATGGACGCACGCTGGACAGCCTGGCGGGCGTTACACGACATGCCCGTTTCAACGTGGCTGGCCTTTCGACCTTTGGTTGCGATCCTTGGCGTCTCGCTCATTTCTCTGTCGGTGGCAGCGCTGTACTTTATTTTCAAGCGACGCGAAAGACTCGCGGCCATCGCTCTCGCGGCCTCGATGATCCCCGGAGGACTCAGTATGATGGAAGCGGTCGCGCAAATCGCCCCTTATTTTTCACTCGCTGATGCAGCCCGATTTCTTAATCCACGGCTCGATACAGGCGGCGATACGATATTTGAGGGGCCGCTCGCCGACAGTAGTAGCCTGATCTTCTATCTGAACCGGAAGTTTTTTCTGGTTAATCAAAACCCCCGGAAAGAAACGCCAATTGGCAAACCCGCTATTGACATTTTTTTAAACGAAGCTGCGGTCCTGGAAAAATGGGGTCGACCCGACGCAGTTTATCTAATTATCGAGGAAAGCCGGGCTGACTATTGGAAACGTATCTTAACCGCCCACTTCCACATCTATCATCAAATCACAACCTGCGGGACCTACGTCGTGCTCAGTAATCAATTATGAAGCAAGGAATCGATGATCTCTATTTGAAAAATCCGCGTGACAGCTTACTGTGCGGGCTCATTTTCGGACGGAACTAATCTATGTCGCAACATCGCAGCTTAAAAGGAGCCAGTACGATCGCCGCCAGGCGCAATGTGCTAAAACGCTTCGAACGAGTCGAGCTTTTGAAAAAGCGCGGCCAATGGAAGGAAGGCCAAAAAGTCATCGGCCTTCCGAAAACGAAGCCCGATGTGTGATGCGTTTCGCGCGGAAGTGAGCCGTTAAGAGTTACAAACTTGAAGGAAGGCGAGCGCAGCCTGCTTTTTCAACAATGTAAGCCTTTAACGTTGTAGCGTTCGCCATGCGCTTGAACCGTTTCCTCGCTGCTGCCGGTCTTGGTTCACGCCGGCATTGCGATGAGTTGATCGCTGCGGGCCGCGTTACAGTCAATGGCAAAGTTTGCACAAACTTCAGTGCGCAGCCAAGCGCGCGCGACCATGTGAAAGTTGACGACAAACTTGTTCACGCCGCTTCAGCGCTTACGATCGTGTTGAATAAACCCGCTGGATTCGTTTCGACTCGAAAGGATCTGCATGCGCGTAACACCGTCTTTGACCTCCTTCCCGAAAAATTTTCCCGACTCTTCAACATCGGGCGTCTCGACGCGCAAACTCAAGGTTTGCTGCTTCTAACGAATGACGGTGAATTGGCGCAACGACTCACTCATCCACGTTTCAAGGTAGACAAGGAATACGAGGTCACGCTGAACCGGCCATGGGATCCGGCGCTCGCTCCGAAACTGTTGTGCGGCATCATGCTTGATGGCCAGCGCGCCAAAATCGCGCAGGTTCGCTCCGTCTCGCCCACTCATCTCCGCGTCATCTTGCGGCAGGGAATAAACCGGCAAATTCGGCGCATGTTTGAAGCTGTCGGATACCGCGTTAAACATCTTCTCCGTATTCGAATCGGAAATCTTCGACTTGCCGATTTACCGCCTGGGCATTGGCGAATATTGACGCAACGGGAGCTCAAGGACTTGCAGTTGAACGACGGCCGCGGCGCTGTAGCTGCAGGCGCTGACCGCGGCAGGGAGGAAGCTCCGCGCATTAGCAAGCCGAGGTCGAGGGCCTCGGCTACATTATGAAATGAAACTCGACGGCTGTAACGCGCTGATCACGGGCGCGTCCGCTGGCATCGGTCGCGAATTTGCACGACAACTCGCTAGTCGCGCGAAATCGCTTATTCTAATTGCGCGCGGCGAGCAGAGATTGAACGAACTGCGCGACGAATTAAATCAACAGTATCCGAACGTCGCGGTTTCCATTCGCAAAACTGATCTCGCAGATCTTGCGCACCTGAATGAACTGCTGGCATGGCTTGATCGTGAAAGGATTGACGTCGATCTCTTAATCAATAATGCCGGACTGGGTGATAGCGGCGCATTCGCAACGAGCGATCCGATTCGCAACGACCAAATGACCTTCGTGAACATTGTCGCTCTCACCACTCTCACTCGGCACTTGCTTCCGCAAATGATCGCGAGACGACATGGCGGCATTTTGAACGTCAGTTCGTCGGCTGGATTCCTTCCGATCCCTGGTTTTGCTGTGTACGCAGCGACTAAAGCCTACGTTACGAGCTTCTCTGAAGGGCTCCGGGCCGAACTCCGCGGAACAGGCGTAAGCGTCTGCGCTCTTTGTCCAGGCCCTGTGCATACGGAATTTCAGGATGTCGCCAAACGCCGGGACGCTCAGCCGGATACCGGCCCGGAGTTCGTTTTCGTTACGGTAGAACAAGTCGTGCGCGATGCACTTGCGGCTCTGGAAGCAGATCGCCCCCTTGTTATTCCAGGGTTCCCGATGAAACTCGGGATGTTTCTCGTCCGAAGGGTTCCCGATGAAACTCGGGATGTTTCTCGTCCGAGTAACACCGATGCCGGTCCTGCGCTTGCTGTCGCGTCTCTCACCAAGGCGGGGCTAACCGGTGTGGCAATGCGCATAAGATAACGCAAATGGAATCGGGGCACCGTTAAAATTAGGGAGCGTTAGGTGGTTTTCTCACCAAGATTGCGCCAATAAGCTGCTGTCCCGCCGGGAAAGAATCCGATCTGCCGTCGGTCGTGACCTGCAGAATGCGTGTAGCCCCGAATTGGTCTGCGGTTAGCCACGTGTCAGTGTAAAAATTCTCCTTTAGGTAGGATACGCTCCATTCGGTGAAGTATTGGTCGGTACCTGAGAGGAAAAAGAGAGCGTTTGGCAGGTACACCGCGGTCGAAGGCTGAGCTTGTTCGACTTCTGTCGCGGCCGCGATTTGTTTTTCATGCACGTTCCCATAGGGTCCGTACAGCGGAAAAAGAAAGATGTAGCGCGTGGCTGACGGTCGACGCGCGTAGAATAGGAGTTCCGGCTCCGCCCCAAAAATAAACACGGGCGCCTCAGATAATGTCGCGTTTCCAATTCGCTGGGCAAGCGCTGGCATCTCGGCGAAGAAATTGCCGGGGTATATCTTTCTCACCGCTTCCATGGGCGTGTAGATAAATAGGAACGGCCAAAGCGTTGTGACAGGCAAAACAGCGAGCATCAAACCGAGCACTGCACGCCGGCTCCACACAGGAAGAATTTTCCACAACCTAATAGCATCGAACCATTCGGCTCCTGCGGCGGCAGCCAGCACCAGCGCCGGAAGGATCTGTTGAAAATAGTGGGGAAAGAAATATCCGCTCGCACTGACGCCGATGACGCTTGTGAGAAGCCAGCCTCCCAGAAAGACGCACCACTTGGCTCGCCCCGATGTGAGGAGCCCAGCCAAGCCGACTGCGGCGAACGTCCACACGATCGCTTGCGTTCGTGCGAGGATCGTGAGCGTGCCCCAGAAATATTCAAGCCGCGCCGACGCTCCAATGCCGCCGATGTACTCCAAGTTGTGAGTGAAAACATTTTCAACAAACTCGTTCAATCCGCCCCGGCTCCAGAAATAAAGGACCACTAAACCCAGCACAGTTAGCAGGCCCGTGGCCGACCATGCGACGAAGGAAACTGCGCTTCGCCATCGCTTTTCTCCTTGGGCAAAAATTGGATAGGCACCAGCGAGTAAGAACCAGTTCACAATCGCTACCTGCTTGAACATGACGGCGATGCCAGTCAATGCGCCGGCGAGCACCATTAACCAAACGTTGCGCTGGTTTTTCGCTGCTGAGGTAAAAAAGGCAATTTGCGAAAAGATGAGCGGGCATAACATGAAGATCTCGGTATTCGCCGCCGTTCCTTGCACCAACGGATCTGCGCCCAGAAGCGCAAACAGCGCTGCCCCCAGCCAAGCCCAAAAACGATCCATGAATCGCAGCCCGAGGAAAAAGAGCGCACACGCGGAAGCCGCGGCAAATATCAACGCGGCAAAATGAATCGCCCGAACGGGTTCGCAGGGCAGGCTCAACGCGAGTTGATAGATGTAGAAAACCGCTGGCGGCTTTTGGTCGACCCAATCCCGATAGGGCAATTCATTGAGTCCGAGCCGCCATGCGATATAGGCGTACTCACCTTCATCGCGTTCAAGTGGAATCGCTAAAAGCGGAGCTCTCACTGCCGCCACGACTAGAAGGATACCAGCTGCCAGCAGCATCATCTGGACGCGACCCATATTCGCTTTCTTTCTCGTCATTTTTCTGTGGACTCAGAACCAATTGCCGGTTCCGCGCGAGATTCCTGCCACCCGGTTACAGTGACCATCGGCACATTTTCGAGCGGGCTTATGGGATTCGGCGAATGGAGCGGGATGACTTCGCCCCGCGTGGCGTGCATCGCAATGAAGTAGCCGATCTGTGCGCCCCAGACATCGGAGTAAGGATCATCCAGCCATCCCCACGGATTGTTAGGCGCGGGCCGGATTTGCGGTGGCGGCGTCTGGCTCAGCGGAATGTCTCCGACCAGCCACACGTGATTCCCGGCGCGCAGCGTGGCTGCGATTTGATCGCACACTGATTGCGCGGGATCTTCCAGCATCATCTTCGCCTTCAACAGATCGTAACGATGGAATCGATGGTCCGCGAGTGGCGGAACTGTAGTCCATGGCGTCGGACCGACATAGTGGCGATCAAACGACACGCCAAATGTCCACGGATGCACGATGATTAGATCGCGCGGATCGGCCCGCTCGTGTAGGACGCCGGCGATCAGGTCCATGTTCGTCTGTCGATACGACGTAAGTTCACGCGCACCTGGCAGACAAAGGAGCGCAAGAATCGCAAATACGCACCGCCAAACCTGCCAGCGCGCAGGCCAGTTCGAGAGCGCGGCGTCGATGCAGACCGCGCCAAAGGTCATCAGCGGTAGAAAGTACCAGACCTGCGTCGGCATTCTTGCGATCCATAAGAAAATGAAAAAAGCGATCAGACCCACGATCAAAGCGATCCCGGCAAACAACGCGACACTATTTGCGTCATTTTCCACCTCATCGGGCATGATTCGAATCCCCTTCACGCAGCGCGCGATTGCGATGAGGGCCAGCGCGATCCACAACCAGCGCAACCATGGAACGGTCGGCGACATCGCGTCTGAAAGATTCTTCCAGATCAGTGCCGGCAGAAAACCAATCTGCGACAGCACTGACCAGCCCTGCGCTTCGCGAATGATCGCGCGATATGGCAGCAGCGTCATCGCCGCCGGTACACCGATCGCCAGCGCGGCGAGAGCATTTTTGAAATCTCGCCGTCGCATCCTTACCGCTGCGGCGGCTGCGCAAACCGCAAGCAAGAGAAACGAATTCTGAAACAGGCACTGGACGCTTATCACGGCCACCAAGCCAGCAGCAAGCCAGTGTTTGAGATTCGGCGAGCGAGCGAAACGCCAGACGATCGCCAAGGTCGCGAGCATTAGCACGCTCGCTAATCCGTACGCGCGTAATGAATCACCCCAACGCACAACGCTTGGGTTCACGGCCAGTAGACCGAGGGTAATCAGCGGGGCGGAGCGATGGAAGAACCAGCCGTTGAACCACACGGCGCCGAGCATCAGCAGACCAATAATGAAACCGAACACTCGCAACGCAGCATCACTTCCGCCAACAGTGAAGGACCAGGCGCGAATGAGGGCGGGAAATAGAATCGGACAGGATTCGTGGCCAATGTTAGACCACATTTCACCCGCCGCCGGGAGAGTGGCGATGCGCACTATGCCGGCTTCGTCGCGCCATAGTGCTCCGGCTGACTGAAAGTTTACCCAATGCAAATACACGGCCGCAGCTGTAATCAACGCGCCGATCACCCATTCGATTTTTCGCAGATCCCAAACCCGGCGCATCGAAAGGGTTTTTGCGATTTGCATGGCGCGATTCTCAGAAGAAGTCCTTGAGAGCGCAAACCGTTTTGTCTCTGAGAACGATCATAAAGCCAAATGCTCCGGCATCCATTCGCAGTACAAACTGGTGAACCGATTTCAGCCCTCCGTTCCGAGTCGCTAATTGACGGAGCACAGTTCCGCCGGTCAATCTCAGGCAATGTCAGTGACGCGAATACCGAAACCTGCGATAGAAACTGCGGCAGCGCTGCTCGGTACCGCCTTCTCGGCGATACTACTGGCGCTGACGGCGACGAATGCCGGGCCATTGTGGCGTGATGAAACCAACACCTTGAATCTGGCGCACATGTCCTCGCTCCGAGACATCTGGCACAACCTGCAGTTTGAATCATGTCCGCTGCTTTGGCCGCTGCTGGTGCGCGGCAGCGGCATGTTGGGATTGACCAGCAGCGATATGGGCATCCGTATTTTGGGTCTGGGTGTTGGTTTGTTCTTTCTGACCTCGCTGTGGCTATGCCAGCGTTGGATTGGAGGACGCGCGCCCATCTTGAGCATCGCGTTGCTGGGCGGTTTGCCCTCGTTCATTTTTGTCGTGGGCGCGAATCGTGCCTACGGCCTGGCGAGTTGCCTGCTGGTGCTCAGTTTCGGCAAGATCTGGCGGGTTTTGGAGTCTCCGACGAAGTCGCGGATTCTTTCAGCCGGTTTTATCTGCCTGCTGTTCGCCCAATGCGTCTATTACGACGTGATCTTTCTCGGGGCAATGCTGGCCGCTGGAGCCCTGGTGGCAATTCGACGGCAACAATGGAAAATACTTTGGACGATGGCGGGCATCGGTCTGGTGGCCGGCGCATCTTTGTTTTTTTATTTTCCAATCATCCACCGAGTTCCCGAATACCTCCCGTTCTGGCATTCGCCGTTCTTTAGTGCTGCAACCCTTTGGAACGGACTCCGCGACGGTCTGGCCGCACACAGTAGTGCCACCCCTGACGGTGCCAACGGCCCGCAGATCTGGATTTGGATCGGGCTTTTGTTGGCGGGCATCATTGTCGCCGTCAGACTGCAGCGGCGAATGCGTGCACGCCAGTCGCCGAAACCGGAAGTTGCCTCGAAGAGTGCCAATCGGGAGCGGTCCGACCTGGCATTGTTTTGTGTCACCAGCGTGGTTCTCGCAATCATCGGGTATTGTGGGTTCCTGCTGAGGTTGCAATTTTTCTTACAGCCATGGTATTACGTCGAAATCCTAATCCTCTGCGCTATTTCGCTCGACGGCATTTTAAGCGCGAGCTGGCCGGCGCTCCGTCCCTGGGGCTTGATACGCGTTGGCTTCCTGGTGGTGATGACGATATTAAACGCAGGGCCGGCGTGGGCGGAAGCGCACACCCGTCGGAGTAATTTAGATGTGGTTGCCGGCTTTCTCAGCCACAATGCTTCAGCGGCCGACCTTATCGTCCTCCAGGACGCATGGGAGGGTATCACATTTAACCGGTATTACCGCGGTCAGGCTCAATGGTTCAGCGTACCTCCGATCGATTCGCACGACGTACATCGTATCGATCTGGTAATAGCAGAAATGAACCAACCGGAGGCGATGGCTCCAGTGTTACATGCAATAATCGATGCTCTGACCACCGGCCACCATGTTTGGCTGGTGGGGAGCATACCCATCGTGCGTTGGGAGGATGCGCCCCCCGGGCCAACTCCGCTGCCGCCGCGGCCGTCTGAAATGCCCACTCGATGGTGGATGGGGTCGTACTTATCGTGGTGGAACCAACAGGTTACAACGCTTCTGTTGGATCACGCGATGCAAGAAAAGGCCGAAGCAATTGCTGCGTCTGGACCAGTGAACCGTTTCGAAGATGTTTCTGTCGTACGATTCACCGGCTACAAGCCTGATACCGAATGAGCCGACAGGCGATCGCGGCGCGGGTACTATCGGCCCTTTCCACCGATAACACACGCTGCATGCCTCTGGCTCTGTTTTACCTTGTCACTTAATTCCGTTGGATCCTGTGCGACGGCGTTTCCGCACGCGATCGACCACTGAGGGAAATGGGCGGATCTTGGTGGATATGTTATGCCAAATCGTTATACAACTCGCCAAAATCCCTCGTTAGCAAGGCAAGCGACCGTAGTGGGATTGGAACCCCCAGGGATCTACGACGATTTATATTTGACCGAGCACCCGTATGGTTTGGTTTGTGGTGTGGAGACAGATTTGCCTGCCAATGATTGATCCAACGCTGCCTTGACATAGTTCGTCGAGCTGGGGATGTCTGCCGGGTTCGGTGTCGCTTTGCTGTCGATCGCTCCTTCGTAGGCGATTTTGCCGTCCGGATTGATGATCACCATATTTGGCGTGTTCTTGGCGCCATAAGCACGACCCACTTTGCCGTCCGGATCGAGAAGCAAGGCCGTTTGCTGCGTCTTCCAAGAGGTTGCGATTTTCTCGGCCTGTTCCGGCGTCAGATTGCCTTCGGTGCCGGGCGCATTGGAATCGATGGTTAGCCAAACGACGCCCTTGTCTGTGTATTCTTTCTGCAATTTTTGCATGTTGTCGGTGCCGTAATGCTTCTTAACAAACGGGCATTCCGGATTAAACCACTCGAGCACGACGTACTTGCCCTTGTATTGGGAAAGTGAATGCGCCTGGCCTTTCGCGTCGGGTAGCGAAAAATCCGGCGCAGCGCTCCCAACCGGAGGCGGATCCAAAGCAAAGAGTGCAGTAGCGATTAGTGATGTGAAAACGGTCAAAGCTATTTTTTTGTTCATAAGCGGATTAGAAAGCGAAGTGGCCAAGGTAGTTCAATTTTCCTGTAATCAAACATATTGGCAAGGAGCGCCGGAAACACAAATTCACCGGTGGTAGGCGCACGACCAGCGGAAGCCAGCGTCCGGAAAATCTTATTGTGCGGCAACCCTGCGCGAGGCGATTTGGAGTTTTTCCAGCACCATTCCCTTGGTGAGCACTTCCGGAAAGACAATCGGTTCTTCGTTTTTTCCAGGATAGAGCACGTAGAGCGGAACGCCGGGTCGGCCAAACTTTTGTAACAATTTCGTGATCGTTGGATCGCCGTTGGTCCAATCGGCCTTCATTTTCACAATCGCGTGACGCTGAAACGCCTCTCGAACCTCTGAGCTCTCAAGCACATTTGCCTCGTTAAATTTGCAAGTAAGACACCACGCTGCCGTAAAATCGACAAACACAGTGCGGCCCTGGTCCAGCTCGGCTTGCAAACCTTCCGGTGTAAACGCCTTCCAGTCTCCGCGAAGTCGCGAATCGGTTAACGCGACATTGCTAGATCGAAATTTTCCGCCGATGAAATAAATACCGCTTCCGATCACGACCACGAACATGAGCCCAAGGACGACAGATCGCTTGGTCGCTGACGCAGTTGGCAGAACAAACGCGCCTTTCATCCAGCACGCGACACTAATCACAAGAAGAAAACAGCTTGCCCAAATTGCTCCTTCCAAGCCGCGCTGAGCGCCCAGCACGTAAAGAAGAAACAGCAGCGTGGCGAGCAGCAGGAAGCCCATGAATTGTTTCACATGCAACATCCACGGACCCGGCTTTGGCAGAAATCGCAGCCAGGCGGGCTGAGCGCTTAAAAGCAGGTACGGTGCGCTCATTCCAGCAGCGATCGCAACGAACATCGCCAGGATAACTGCAGCTGATTGCGAAAACGCAAAACCAAGTGCGGTTCCAAGGAACGGCGCAGTGCACGGTGTCGCCAGGACAGTCGCGAATATCCCCTGAAAAAATGAGCCCAGATCGTCTTTGCGCTCGGTGGTTGAAAGCAAACCGCGTGTCATGCCTTGTGGTAGCGAAATTTCGAACACGCCAAAGAGGTTCAGCGCGAACACGAGGACAATTACGCTCAGCGCAAGGACGAAGTAAGCGTTCGTGAATTGAAATCCGCCCCAGGTTACGTCGCGTCCGGCGCCCTTGAGCACAATCAGAAGCAGCGCAAGGCCGACGAACCACGCGAAAATTCCTACCGTAAACGCAACACCGCTCCGCAAAACTTTCCGCCGGCTTTGGCCCGCCTGTTGAATGAATCCAAAGATTTTCAGCGAAATCACCGGCAACACGCACGGCATCAAATTCAAAATGACGCCGCCGAGGAAACCGAAGAATAGAAAAGTGAAGATTCCGCGGGTGGGCGCTGCCTTAGATGCCGAGACAGTCGGCGCGGCTGAAATTTGCCACGCTCCGCGGTCCTCCCCATTTGGCTGCTGGGAAAAGACAATCAAGCCCGGGATCGATCGCTGGATGGCCAACGACAACGTCCTGTCCTGGTAATGGGAAAAAATCCAGCGCCGGATATTTGGCTAGCGATTCGCTCCTAATCTTTAGTCGGAGATCGCGTCCAACCCGACTCCAGTTTGCCGTCGCCACATTCGATGCTGGCCAGTTTTGAGGCAACAAATGCCGGTAACGCGCGAAGAGTTCCGAGTTCGCCACCTGATTCGTTGTCGATACCGGTAACTCCAGCTGCGGCGTTGCACTGCCAGGAATGCAGATTTTCTCGCAGACCAGCCAGTTTGCCTCGGCTGAAAGCTTTACTGTTGAATTGTCGAGCTTCTGCGGCGGCGTGATTTCCTGCATCAACAGGACTTCATTTTCATAGCCGTAAGTTTCAATGTCGCCCGGATCAATTGTTTTCAGGGGAATTGGCCATTGAATGTCGCCAACTTTCCAGCCCGATGGCAGTTTCCATTTCAATTCTGTGGGAAGACCGGCGTCGCCACCATTCGAAGCAGCAAACCGACAGTGAATGGCTTTCCGGGAACAATGGCGTTCGTATCAGCCAGAAGCTCCGCCTTGACGAGTTGATTTCCTTGATAGACCTGGCTGCGGCTTTGCGGTGCAAGCGCAAAAATCGACAAGCAGACGGTCAAGTACGCAGCGAGTCGAAACGCGGGAGTCATTGTATTAGGTAGCACTCGCCCACCTTCACGGCAATCAGCCTGTAGCCGCTCCGCTATGCGAAGCAGGTGGTGAAAGCCACGCGCGCCACGTCGCCCGGCAGCCCAAGGCTACAAAAGCATGGCGACTTAGGGAACAATGAAGATCTTATCGGTCCAGGGATCCTTTACCTTGGTGCCGGGTGCAAAGCCGCTTACATCGACATATCTTTCACTAGTAAACGGGCTGAATACATATCCCGGTTTCCCGGGAACCGGTTTCCCCGTCGGAAACGAAGGCGTTGGTGCGGAAGCGCGCGAGGATGAGACGCTCGTTGATGACTGTGCTGCCTCCCTGCGGGTCATGCGCGAGGTTGCGCCCGACGTCCCGCTCTGGTTGCGTTCGGCTTCAACTCGCGGTTGCTGTTGCGAGGCTGACACCGTCTCTGGCGGCGGAATTGATTGGCCGGGATTCGTAACATCCGATGGGGTCTCCGTTCCCACAATGGTTGATGGTTTATCGCCCCTCTTCCGCGTCGCATAATGCACCGGAGCACTGGCAACACGATACGAACCGACCGCGACGGCCCGAGCCACTTTGTAAGAGCCTACCGCTGCGCCGCGGGTCACGTGGTAGGAAGTAGCGGCTACGTCGTGGGTCGCCCGGCATCCGCCAAGCAGGATGGG
>WNFV01009160.1_pt1 | contig 11708 bp, 6 predicted proteins | sample 5400101 | NCBI WGS metagenome assembly WNFV01 (sample SAMN13153361, study PRJNA577476) | soil metagenome | isolation source: 115 cm soil or saprolite under grassland replicate 1 | place: USA:California | collected 2016-06-15
AGGTCAGTCGTCCTTACTCGGAAACCATTTCTTTCGGCGCGAGAGAGGCGACGATTTTTTCGAAGCGCGGATCGCCGCGGAGCGGGTCCCAATAAGGTAGTAGTTTCAATTGGCCATAGCTGAGGGTACCCGGTAACCGAGTGGCGATGGCTAGCTGTTCGCAGGCGAGGTCGTTGTCTCCGACCCACGCAGCGATGATGGCGAAATATTCGATCATGTGCGCGCCCTTGAGGGACTCTTTCTCCACCGGCATTAGCTCAATCGCGCGCCGGCCTTCGCGCAGCGCGTCCTCTTTTCGCCCGAGGCCGGCATCGATTACACCAAGGACGCAAACTGCCGGGGCATAATTTGGCTGGGCTTGCACGACCTTCTCCTGCTGTGTACGAGCGGCGGCGAAGGCAGAGCGCGCTTTTGCATCGTCCTTCGTCATCCGGGCGAGGAGACCCTCGAGGAAAGCGCGGCTGAATTGAATAGCATCATAATTAAAATTTTCGCCAATCACCTCCAAGGCATTGGCAGCTGCGGCAGCGTCACGCTCGGCCAGCGCGCAGATCCACCACCAATACGCGGCACCCTGGACCGCGGCGGGATTTTTTTCCCGGATGGAATCGATCGTTTGATGCAAACGCCGCGTGTCAGCTTTCCAATTCAATTCGAGGAACGCGCGGCTTACTTTTGTCCCCACGTCATCCGGGTCGATTGCCAGTGCGCGATCCCGCAGGGTGGCCGACTCGGCATAGCGCCGCAGCATCTGGTAGGTGTCCGCGGTGTTCTGCAGAATATCGAGCGTGCGCGGTTCCAACTCGACGGCGCGCTCGTAATAGCGCAATGCCTCTTCGAATTTTCCCTGGCGACGCGTGATGTTGCCGATCATCTCGAAAACACGGGGATTATTCGGTAGCGTTCGTCGCGCGATCTCCAACTCGGCCAGAGCGTTTTCATAGTCGAGGTAACCCCAGTAAAGGTGCGTGGCGCGTGCGAGGTGTGCTTCTCCGGAATCCGGCTGCAAACGAAAGGCGGCGTTCAGAGCGGCCTCGGCCAACGCAAGCCGCTCCGCGGTGTGAGCATACCCAAAGAAATAGAGTGCGTCGTGCATATTCGCCAGCCAGCAGTAGGCTTGGAAGAAGGATGGATCGCGCGCCACCGCTTGATTCAGCAGGTCAACGGCTTGCAACAGATTCTGCGTGCTGCTGCCCCTTGTCGAAAAAATCAGTGTCTTGGCCCGACTGTAAAGATCGAAAGCCGCGACGTCGGCCGTCGGGGTTTGCTTGATTGCCGCTTTTTCACGCGGTGAAAGTTTCGCCTGAAGCTGATTGGCGACTGTTTTGGCAATTTCGCTTTGGATTGCGAACATATCGCTCAAATCGCGATCGTATTCTTCGGCCCAGACGTGAGTGTCGGTGCGTGTGTCAATCAATTGCGCATTCAAATGAATTCTGGCTCCGTCCCTGCGTACGCTTCCTTCCAACACGTGGGAGACACGCAGCGCGGCCCCGATCTCCCGCGCATTCTGCTTGCCCCGATATTGCATGACGCTGGTTCGGCTGATCACTTTGAGAGCGGCCACTTTTGCCAGCTTGGTCAGAATATCGTCCTGCACGCCATCGGCAAAGAACGCGTGCTGTTTATCGTCGCTTAGATTTTCAAACGGCAGCACGGCGATCGATTCCTCGGGCGCGCTGCTGGTCGTCGTCTCGATAGCGACCGGCTGTTTCGCCTCCTCAACGAGTTTCTCAAAACGCGGATCGCCGCGTAGCGGATCCCAGAACGGCAGCAATTTCAATTGGCCGTAACTAGGGCTGCTTGGACGGCGGATGATGCTGGCAAGCTGTTCGCAGGCGAGATCTTTGTCACCAACCCATGCAGCGATCATGGCCAAATACTTGACCATGTGCGCGCCATTCATTGAATCTTTTTCCACGGGAAGAAGCTCGACCGCGCGCCGGCCTTCGCGCAGCGCTTCCTCTTTCCGCCCAAGACCGGCGTCGATCAAACCAAGCACGCACAACGCCGGGCCGTAATTTGGTTGAGCCTGGACGATTTTCTCCTGCTCCGCGCGTGCCGCAGTGAAAGCCGACCGCGCTTTCTCGTCGTCTTTCGTCATACGCGCAATGACGCCTTCTGTAAATGGACGATTGAAACGAACATTATTGGGAGCAAAGCTGATTGGCTCCTCGCCAAACGCCATTAACGCATCTTTTGCAGCAGCGGCGTCGCGTTCGGCCAGTGCGCAAATAATCCAAAAATGAGCGATATTCGACACCGCGGCAGGATTTGTGGCCCGAATTGAATCGATTGTTTGATGCAACGGTCGGGTATCGGCTTTCCAATCAAAGTCGACGTATGCAAGCCATACTTTCGCAAGGGCATTGTTAGGTTCAAAAGCCAATACACGGGCGGCCCACGGTTTTGCTTCCGCATAGCGCCGAAGAAACCAGTAATTCCCCGAAACCCCCAGCACCAGCGTTTCAATATCGCGCGGATCAAGCTCCACTGCGCGCTCAAAGTTTCGCGTGGATTCTTCCCAGCGTCCCTGACGCCTCTGAATGACACCCGTCAGCTCGAATATCCGAGCATCGTTAGGCAACGTCTGGCGGGCAACCTCCACTTCAGCCAGAGCACCTTCGTAATCGCCGTACGCCCAATAAAGATTCCGTCCACGAGCGAGATGCGTTTCACCAGCGTCCGGACGAAGGCGAGACGCCGCTTGAAGGGCTGCTTCCGCTAATGCCAGGCGCGCCGATGTGTGGTCGGGGCCAAACCAATAAAGCGCGTCATGAGCGTAGGCGAGCTGGCAATACGCATCGAAAAAGGATGGATCACGCGCGACAGCCTGGTTCAGCAGATCGACCGCCTCTAGTAAATCGGCGTTCCCAACAAACGCCGTCCTCAGCAGAATATTTTTGGCGCGCGCGTAGAGATCGAACGCGCTGATGTCGCTCGTCGGGTGACGTTCGATTGCGTTCTTTTCACTTGGCGAAAGTTTCGCCTGCAATTGATCGGCAATCGTCTTTGCGATCTCACTTTGAATCGCGAACACGTCCGCCAGATCGCGGTCATAAGTTTGGGCCCATAGGTGCCGATCGGTACGGGCATCGACCAACTGCGCGTTGACACGCACCCGATTTCCGGAGCGCTGAACGCTTCCTTCTACTAGATGCGCCACACCTAATTGCTGGCCGATCTGGCGCAGGTTGCGCGCTATCCCGCTTTTATATGACATTACACTCGTCCGACTGATCACTTTCAGATCGGCCACTTTCGCGAGGTTACTCAGAATCTCGTCCTGCACGCCATCGGCGAAAAAGGCGGTGTCTTGTTCCATGCTCAGATTGCTGAGCGGCAGCACTGCAATGCTTTTCTCCGGCGGTGCCACATTCGAGAGTGGCGAACGCTCTGATCCGGTTTTCCAAATCATCACGCCCAATGGCACCGCGAAGGCGAGCAACAATGCCGCCATTACCGCGATACTTGGATTCCGTTGCAACCATTTCCTTCCCTGTGTGAAGACGCCGGTCCGCCGCGCCCGAATGGGCTGGTGCTTTAGCCAGCGTTCAAGATCTTCGGCCAAAGCGAGAGCGGAGGCGTAACGGCGCTTTGGATCTTTCTCGAGACACTTGAGGCAAATGGTGTCGAGGTCTCGATCTATTTTCGGACTTAAGAGGCGCGGTTTTCGCGGCTCAGTGTCTAAAACCAGCCGTACCGTTTCAAAAGTTGTCCCCCCAGCGAAAGGCGCATGGCCGGTCAGTAGTTGATAGAATACCGCGCCAAGGCCGTACACATCCGTCGCGCTTGTGATCGCTACGTTGTTGCCTACCGCCTGTTCCGGGGCCATGTAACTGGGCGTACCCAACACTTCCATCGTGCGCGTGATCGTGCTCTCTGTCTCGACCAGTCGCGCCAGCCCGAAGTCGGTGAGATGTGGTTCGCCTTGTCGATCAAGCAGAATGTTTCCCGGTTTGATGTCGCGATGCAGGATGTTGTGCTCGTGAGCGTAATGAACAGTGCGCGCCACTTTGGCGATTAATTCCGCGGCGCGACGAACTGGCATTGGTTCGCGCCGAACCACTGCATCGAGTTGATCGCCTTCGATAAATCCCATGCTGAAATAGCAAGTGCCCTCGCGCTCGCCGACTTCGTGGATTGGGACGATACCGGGATGCTCTAAACTGGCTGCGGCTTCGGCTTCGCGACGGAATCGCTTCAGATGCGCTTCTGTGGCCCAATGTCCCAGGCCGATTAATTTGAGTGCGACGGTGCGGTTAAGACTTTTCTGGTGCGCCCGATACACGACGCCCTGACCGCCGCGGCCGATTTCCTCCAGCAACTCATAATCGCCAAACTCGGCCAGCGTCTTTGCCGGACGCGGAGCTTTCTTAATATGGGGCGCAGCATTTGCGTCACTCGCTTCAGTATTTTCAACGGAGCCGCGGTCGCCAGCGGCCACAGATGGACGTGCGATCAGACCAAGGCCTGTCTCAAACAGGCAAACTGTGCAAAGTCCTTCCGGCGCGTCGGCGAAGATTTCCGCTCCGCACTTTCGGCAAACTCTGAGTACGCTACTCATCAAAGGAGAGTCGCCCATCCGCTCCCCATCTTGTACTGCGCGGAATTCTACCATACCTTACGCCCGCAACACGGAAAATAGATAGCGCAGCTCATCTTCGATATCGCTGGCAATGGCAACAGTGTGGCTGATTTCCTCCCGCAACAAGACTTGATAACGGTGGCGAAACCGATGCAAGGCCTGCCAAACCGCATTCTCGGTCATCCCCAACCGCGCAGCGATCTCCGCGCGGGACGGCGCTCCCGGCTCGTCTGTTAGCAACTGTTTCAGCCAATCAAATAACGCGGCATTGCCCGCCGCGCGGTATTCCTCCTTTAATCGCCGCAGCACCTGCTCCATGAGGCTCGAGGCCCAGCGGCGCTCATAAAGCCGGTCGGCGGTGAGATGGTCTGCCGGTTCCAACTCGATTCGCTCGTTCGCGCTGAGTTCTTCCAGTGGCACCAGCCGTTGTCCTTTGCCTCGCTTGATCGCCATCGCATGGCGCTGTTCGCTGGCGAGGAAATGTTTCAGTGACGTTAGCAGATACGAACGCAAACGTCCTTTCTCCTTGCGGACAGAATCGAAATCGCGGCGCTCTAGCAGCAGCGAAAAAAAACCTTGGGTAAGATCTTCCGCTTCCTCGGGTCCTGAGCCTTGTCGCCTAATGAAGCTATAAACGGGCCGCCAATAAGTGCGGCAAAGTTTTTCCAACGCCTGTTGTGCTGCTGGCGATGGGCCTTGCGCCGCCAGCACCACACTCCAATGCGTAGTGGCAAATGCAACGGCACCGTTTTGAGTGCTCGGGCTAATCCGACTCTCTGAGGCCTGATCATCAGCAGGCACCCTGTAATTCAAGTAAAAAGCCGTCCAAAAATCAACCCCCCTTTTGGCACGTCGATCGGTGCCTTCCGCACTGGCGCCAATTCACAACGTCGGCAATGACTTTTTAGACGGGGGCTGTGGAAATTCCCGATCGAGATCGGCGAAGTCCTCGTTAGTCAGTTCGATCTCGATTGATCGCACGTTGTCGCGGACATGCTTTTCCTTGCTTGCTTTGGGAATAGCAATGACTCGCGGTTGGCGCAGCACCCAGGCAAGCGCGATTTGGGAGCTACTCGCGTCATAGCGCTTGGCGACTTTTTTGAGCGTCGCGTTTTCAAGCAAACCGCGCCCGTGACCAACCGGAGAATAAGCCATCACGACTGGTTGATAGTTCTTAGTTGAGCGTTGATGGCTCCATTGCAGAAGACCGGATTCAATCTCCCGGTTTTCCAGGTTGTAGAGAACCTGATTGGTGGCGCAGTTCGTGCCGTTTTCGATGGACCAGAGTTCTTTCATGTCATCGACATCGAAATTCGAAACGCCCCAGCGTTTTATCTTCCCAGCCGTCCGCAGTTTCTCGAATGCCTCGACTGTTTCTCCGAGCTGTGTGCTTCTTTCTCGCCAATGCAAAAGATAAAGATCAATCGCATCAATTCGGAGGCGCTTGAGGCTGCGATCGCATGCTTTTGGCAATTCGGTGCGTGACGCGTTATGCGGATACACCTTGGTAACAACGAACACGCGATCGCGTTGACCCTCGATTGCATCAGCCACAACTTTTTCCGCGCCGCCTTCGCCATACATCTCCGCGGTATCGATTAGCGTCATGCCGAGCTCGACTCCGAGCCGTAATGCGGCAACTTCATCCTTGTGCGACCGCGCATTCTCCCCCATACGCCAGGTGCCTTGACCAAGCACGGGAACACGCTCGCCATCCGGCAGTGTGATCGTTTCCATGCTAAATCTCCTTTGTGAAACATGCCAGCTGACAAGCAAACCGACCTGAGAGGAGCGCGAACTTAATTTTTCGACAGTTCAGAACCTGCCTGCTTAAGATGGTCGTTGTGATACTGGGTCGTTGTTTTGCCATCTGCATTTCTGTTCTAGTCCTGGCATTAGATTCCGGCACTCACCTGCAGGCGCAACCCTCAACTGCAGCTGCCAACAAAGTTTCGTTCGAAATTGCGCCGGTGCCCTCCTGGGTTAAGACGGTCAAGCCAGATGGTGAAGTCGAAGTCGGAAGAGACGATGCCGGCATGGTTTATTTGCTCAGCGATCAACAAGAGAATCTTGAACGCAGCGCATTCTATTATCACGAGGTGCGCAAGATTACGTCGGAAAACGGAATCAAAATCGGCGATTCAATTTCGGCTTCTTTTAACCCGGCGTTTGAAAGACTGATCTTCCATTCCATTAAACTCACACGAGCCGGAACTGTCTTCAATCGACTCGACCGTTCGCAAATAAAACTTTCTCAAAAGGAGCAAGATCCGGAGCAGTTGGTCTACGATTCATCATGGACTGCAAAAATAACTCTGGACGATCTGCGCGTTGGCGACGTTATCGAATTCGCCTTTAGTGAAGAAGGTGCGAACCCATTGAGGCGTGGGAAGTACAGCAAGATTTACCTCGCCCAAGTGGGACGTTTCATGGCTCGGAACGTTTTGCGACTTATTTATCCTGCGAGTCGGACGCTTTCCTTCCGCATGGAGAACGGTGCGCGTCAGCCCACCTTAACGACTGTCAACGGCATGACGGAGCTGTGGTACGAAGACCACAACGTGCCCGGACGAACAATTGAAGACGACGCGCCGGACGATTATGAGCCGCGTCAGCTTTTAGACATCAGCGAGTTTCATAGTTGGACTGAGCTCGCAAACTGGGCGATGCCGCTATTCGAGGTCGAACGGGCGCGCTCGCCTGAATTTAATGCTGAGATCGAAAAGCTCCGGGGCTTCACGGATCCCGAGGAGCGTGTGGTGGCTGCATTGCAGTTCGTGCAGGACGAAATTCGTTACGTTAAATTCGCAACACGGCTCGATGCTCGTCCTCTTACGGCTCCGGATGAGGTGTTAGGGCGCGGATTCGCTAACTACTGGGACAAGGCGCTGCTGTTGGTGAAGCTGCTTCGTGGAAGTGATATCGATGCTGCACCGGCGCTCGTCAGTGGGTCATTTCGCGGCAGGGTTCGCGAATTCCTTCCTTCGAGCGACACGCTTGACCATGTGCTAGTTCAAGTGCGACTTCCGCACGGTACATATTGGCTCAATCCGGCCGGAAGCGCTCAACGCGGGCCGCTATCGCAAGTGTACGTTCGTCCGTACGGATACGCACTCGTGCTGCGTCCGGGCACGACCGACCTGACGCCGTTTCAAGCACTCCCGGGATCATTTCCGGTCAGGAAGATCGTTGAAAATTATCGCGTGCCTCCCCCGGACAAGGTCGCTGAATTAGAAGTGATTTCCGAATACCGGGGATTCGCGGCCGATCGCACCCGTGCCTTTTTCCGAGAAAACACACGTGAGGAGATCCAAAAACGCTATTTGGAGTTTTATACTCGCACTTTTCCGGATGCGAAAGCGCAGAAGCTGCCGTGGTACGAGGAGCTTCCCGGTGAAAACGGGTGTCGGGTTACCGAGTGGTATGTTATTCCAAGGATTTGGCAACTGAATGACGAAAAAGATCGCTACACGTTGTCTGTACAACCTGCGGAAATCTATTCTGCCCTTGGATCAACCATTTCGCCGCAGCGTGCGGATCCTCTCAGAATCGAGTATCCCACCACTGTTATCGAGCAGCAAAATGTCCAAATGTTTGAAGATTGGGGCTTGGATGCAAAAAGCGAAAACCTCGAAACTGAGTTTTTCCGCGTGCGTGATGAACCGACCGCTAGCGGGTCAAATCTGCAGTTCCATTATTCCTACGAAGCCCTAAAGGACCGCGTCGAGGTTAGTGACTTCGGGGAATTCAATGAGACAATTAGCAACGCGAAGGACAAGCTCGGCTACACGCTGCGATACCGAACGCCGGAACAACTAAAAAAGCTCGAAAGGCTGGGCTCATTTAACTGGGCGATAGGCGCCGCTGGCTTATGTTTTTTCGGCACGGGAGGCTTTTTCGGTTACCGCTATTTTCGCCACAGCAGGTTGCCGCAGCCAGTGCCTCCGCCGGTGGATGCTCCGGCCCGGTTGAATGGCATTGGCGGTTGGCTCATTCTGCTGGCGATTGGACACGTCCTGGCTCCGCTTAGGTACATCAAAACAGCGTTTGACGTCGTTTCCACAACTATGAACAGCAATTCCTGGCGCGCATTGACCGATCCGATGGAACCCAGTTATCACGCCTGGTGGGCGCCCACACTTTTGTTCGAGCTTTTCTTCAATATCCTGGCACTTCTTTTCTCTGTTCTGCTTGTCGCTTTGTTCTTTGCCAAGAGAGCAGCATGGCCGCGCGCATTCGCTCTGTTCCTGGTTGTGAATCTCGTTGGAGCAGTAATGGATACAATTCTGGTGGACCGCATACCAGCTGCGACGGAGCCGCTTGTTACTTCGCTTCGCGATATTGCGCCAATCGTTTTGGCTGGGGCTATTTGGATTCCTTACGTTTTTCTTTCGAAGCGCGTGAAGACGACCTTTCGATATTAACGCGCTCCCAACGTGTAGCCCGCCGCTACAACATCGCTAAAGATGTCCTCTGCCGGCCTTGTCTTTTGGTAGGGAACGCGCGATTGAGAAAGTATGGCGAAGAAAATGCGCGCGGTGCAGGTTCCAAAGGCGAAGGGACCGTTGGAACTGGTGGAGCGGGAGATTCCGGAACCCAAATCAGGTTGGGTCCGAGTGAAAGTTGAAGCGTGTGGCATTTGTCACAGCGATTCGTTAGTCAAAGATGGGCTCTGGCCCGGGATCCAATATCCGAGAATTCCCGGCCATGAGGTCATCGGTGTGATCGATACTGTCGGGCCCGACGTTGCGGATTGGAAATCGGGTCAACGGGTCGGCGTTGGGTGGCACGCTTCACATTGCGGACATTGCGATCCGTGTCGGCGCGGCGATTTCTTCGCCTGCCAGGTGGAATTGCTCACGACCGGCATCTCGTTCGACGGCGGCTACGCCGAATACATGGTCGCACCGGCGAAAGCGCTCGCATCTGTGCCGGACGATTTGAACTCAGTTGAGGGCGCGCCACTGATGTGCGCGGGGATCACAACCTTCAATGCGTTGCGTAACAGCGGCGCCCGACCTGGCGATCTTGTTGGCGTACTCGGGATCGGCGGACTCGGTCATCTGGGCGTGCAGTTCGCGGCCAAGATGGGGTTTGACACGGTGGCGATCGCGCGCGGAAAAGATAAGGAACCGTTAGCGAAAAAGCTCGGCGCGCGGCATTATATAGACAGTCAATCGTCGGATCCGGCGGCGGAGTTGAGCAAGTTAGGTGGCGCCAAGGTTATCATCGCGACGGTAACCAACGGCGACGCAATGGCGGCAGTGCTCGGCGGTCTTGGACCTAACGGAACGCTCATCGTGATCGGCGCGGCCGGTCCGCTCTCCGTCGATCCGATTCTGCTCATCACCGGACAGCGTGCGGTGAAAGGCTGGTACTCTGGAACGTCGATTGACTCACAGGATACGCTCCAATTCAGCGCGTCGAATGGTGTGCAATCGATGAACGAAATTTTTCCGCTCGATCGGGCCGCCGAAGCATATGACCGGATGATGAGCGGCAAAGCGCGATTTCGCGTTGTTTTACAAATCGGCGCGAAAAGCTAACGACCCGACGCGCGCACAGCCTGTTGTGCGATCTTATCGAACCATCAAAAGCAGGTTGCAAGCGGTCGGACAGGCTGGTGAAGCGTTCTGTCTTCATTTTCGGGCGGACGTGGACAACGACATGAACCTCGGATCAAGAATAACCGTTACCGGTGTTCCTTTGGGGATGAGGAGCTCGATCTCGGTAATTGGCCTTCGTCCGACGTTTCACATGGCGGAAGTGGCGTCGATACTGCCCCGGAGCAATTCTTAACGCGCGCTGAAAAACGTTGCGCATTGAATTCACATTTCCGAAGCCGCACTCGCTTGCGATCGACTCCATGCTGTTCTGGCTTTCTTCCAGACGGCGACGAGCCGTTTCGACGCGAAGACGCTCGACGAACTTCGCCGGTGTGGTTTTCATTTCGTTGGCGAAGACGCGTGCGAAATTTCGCGGGCTCATTGCAACGCGTTGCGCCAGCACCGACACAGTCAGCGGTTTGTTTAGATTATCGAGCACCCATGACTCGAGTTCGCGTAACGGTTTTCGGTCGGTGAGTTGCAGTGATAACGCGGCGCTGAATTGCGATTGTCCGCCGGGCCGGCGCAAATAGAGCACGAGATTGCGCGCCACCTGCAACGCCAGTGGCGAGCTGTGGTCTTCTTCAACCAGCGCCAGGGCAAGGTCCATTCCGGCCGTGACACCGGCGGATGTATAGACATTTTTATCACGAACAAATATTGGATCGGGATCGACGTGTGCGCGCGGCGCACGCCGGATCAAAACCTCGCACCAGTTCCAGTGTGTCGTGGCCCGGCGGCCATCAAGCAAGCCGGCTCGCGCCAGCAGCATGGCGCCGGTGCAGACGGAGCCGATTCGCCGAATTCGTCCAGCGCAGCGGTGGTTTTCAACCAGCGGATCACTTCGGCGCTTACTTCGTCGTTTTCAATCGCACTGCCGCCCGCTACCAGCAGGGTGTCGATGTTTCCACGCAGTTCGCGAAACGTTTTGTGCGCGGTGATTCGCAGGCCGCAGTTCGCGACAAATGACCGGCGAAGGTAAGTCGTCACGACTTCGACGGAATAGATGGGTGATGCGCCCGGATTTTGCCTGACGAAGATTTCCGACGCCCGGGCGAAGACTTGCAGCGGTCCGACCAGGTCGAGGATCTCGGTGCCGGGCGCAGTTACGAAAACAATTCGTCGCGCTGCGCGAGACGGACTCTGATTCATCGACTTCTCACTTGTCACAAGCTTTTCTTGTCTGCGCGGACGAACTTATCCGGTGTAGCGTCGAATGTTTTCTTATCCTGCTCGGAGCAAAAATAGTACGTCGCCCCTTTGAAAACCGATTTTGGAGCTGTGCTACGATCGACATCCATTCCACACACTGGGCACAGGGGGTGTTCGGCGCTGGAAGCCGGCGTGGCGGCGTACACCTGATTCGAATCCGGATTCATCCAGCCAAGCCCCTGATATTCCATATCGTAGGCTGTCTTCTGCGCGACCTCGCGGCCAAAGTAGCGCTCGACCACCCGGAGCGCGAGATCGATTCCGGAGGAAAGCCCGCCCGCAGTAGCAAGGTTGCCATCTTC
>WNFV01009138.1_pt1 | contig 11706 bp, 11 predicted proteins | sample 5400101 | NCBI WGS metagenome assembly WNFV01 (sample SAMN13153361, study PRJNA577476) | soil metagenome | isolation source: 115 cm soil or saprolite under grassland replicate 1 | place: USA:California | collected 2016-06-15
GAGCAGGGCTACAGCCTGCAGGCGACCCGCAAGACCCTGGAAGGCGCCCAGCACCCCGACCGGGATGCCCAGTTCCGCTACATCAACGACACCGCCCGTGCCTACCTCGACCAGGGCCTGCCGGTGGTCAGCGTCGACATCTAATGGTAGAGCGGAAAGAAGATGAAATACCCACCTGGGATAAGGGCTCGTAATTAAATAAGTTGGACAAGATGGGCAGTTGCTCCTACACTGCCCTGATGCAGACCGACGAGGAAATCCTTGCCGAGAAGTTCGCGGTGGTGCTGCCACACCTTGACGAGCGGCAACGCAGGCTCCTGCTGGCCGCCGAGGCGCGGGCGCTGGGCCGTGGCGGGGTCTCGCTGGTGGCCCGCGCCGCCGGGGTCTCGCGCCAGACGATCCACACCGCGCTCACGGAGCTGGACACCCCACCGACGGCCGCCGGGGGGCGGGTGCGCCGGCCCGGCGGTGGGCGCAAGCGCCGGGCCGAGCGCGACCCGGGCCTGGCCGCCGCGTTGGACGCGCTGGTCGAGCCGACCAGCCGGGGCGACCCGCAGTCGCCGCTGCGGTGGACGACCAAGTCCACCCGCACCCTCGCCGGCACGTTGACCGGCCAGGGCCACCCGGCCAGCCACACGCTGGTCGCGGGTCTGCTGCGCGAGCAGGGCTACAGCCTGCAGGCGACCCGCAAGACCCTGGAAGGCGCCCAGCACCCCGACCGGGATGCCCAGTTCCGCTACATCAACGACACCGCCCGTGCCTACCTCGACCAGGGCCTGCCGGTGGTCAGCGTCGACACGACACCAAGAAGAAGGAGCTGGTCGGCCGGTTCGCCAACAAGGGCCGCGAGTGGCAGCCAACCGGCGCGCCGGTCGAGGTGAACGTGCACGACTTCCCCGACCCCTTGCTTGGCAAGGCGATCCCCTACGGGGTCTACGACCTTGGGCGCAACAGCGGCTGGGTCACCGTGGGGACCGACCACGACACCGCCGCGTTCGCCGTGGCCACCCTGGGTCGCTGGTGGGAGCAGGTCGGCCAGGTCGCCTACCCGGCGGCGGGGCGGCTGCTGGTCACCGCCGACGCCGGCGGCAGCAACGGCTACCGGCTGCGGTTGTGGAAGGTCGAGCTGGCCCGCCTGGCCGCTGAGACCGGCCTGGCGATCACCGTGTGCCACCTCCCGCCGGGGACCTCCAAGTGGAACCGGATCGAGCACCGCCTGTTCTCGCACATCTCGATGAACTGGCGCGGCCGGCCGCTGGAAAGCCACGAGGTCATCATCGACCTGATCGGGGCGACCACCACCCGCACCGGGTTGACCGTCCGCGCCGAGTTGGACCGCCGGTCCTATCCCAAGGGGGTCAAGGTGGCCGACGCGGCGCTGGCCGCCGTGCCGCTCAGCCGTCACGAGTTCCACGGTGAGTGGAATTACACGATCGATTCACCACAGAAAACGCAAATCTCATGAAGCGTCCAAGTTATTCTTTTAGGGACCCTAAGCTCCGGCGGGGTGATTCAGCCTGATTCTTGACGAGTCGGGCTGATCCCTTTATACTCCCGTTGATTCAGTGCCGGCTCGACGCCATGAGGAGCTACATGCCGAAGCGAGAGCCGCTGAGCCCTACGGAGCGGGTGTTGCGGGCGCGTGGGGCGGCTCACGCCAAGCATGCCAAGCACGACGCGAAGGCGGCGATGGACAGGGCTCGCACCGCGTTCCTCGCCGGCTTCGAGCGGCTGGCCGATCCCGAAGGGCGGTTGCCGGCCGCCGAGCGGCAGCGCCGCGCCCAGCAGTTGCGCCGCGCCTACTTCGCCCGGCTCGCGCTCGCCTCCGCCAAGGCCCGCCGCGCCCGCCGCCCGGCAGCCAAGGGAGGTGAGGCGCCCCGGTAAGGAAGCGGGCCGAGCGCGTCTAGCCACGCGCCCGGCCCTGGACTACACATCCCGGGGGAGTACCCCAGATGCAGGCCCAGCATACCGCTGCGCCGCAGCAGCGTCGCTGTTCCCGCTGTCAGGCCACCAAGCCGCCCGGCGACTTCTACCGCAACCCCGCCTCGGTCTGTAGGGCCTGCCACAACACCGCCACCCGCCTCGCCGGTGAGGTCCGGCGGGCAGCGCTGGCGCGGCTGGTTGCTGCCCACCAGGCCGAGTACCGGCGGCTGCTGGCCGCCGAGCGCGCCCGCCGCGCCGCCACCCGTGAGCCGGTCGACGGCTGGGGCGGTGAGGCGGCATGACGCTGATGGCGCGTCGGCCAGCACGGCTGCTGTCCAGCCTGCAGGGCGAGGACCCTGCCGAGGTGGCCGTCGGTCTGCCCGGCCTTCCCCGCGGCGTCACCCTGGACCCCCAGGTCCTCCGCGACGCGGCGTGCGGGGAGCAGGACCTGGAGCTGTTCTACCCCGACCCCGGCGACACCGCCGCCGAGCAGGCCGCCAAGGCCGTCTGTGCGGCCTGCCCCGTCAGGGAGCCGTGCCTGGAGATGGCGCTGGCGACCGGCGACCAGCACGCCATCCTGGGCGGCACCACCCCCCAAGAGCGGGGCCGGCTGCGCCGCCAACGCCAGGTCACCCACGCCCGCCAGCAGGCCGCCCAGCGCGCCACCGCCGCCACCGGCATCGACCCCGCCCAGCTCCGGGCACCAGGGGGGCGGAGCATGGCCGCCCACCTGCTAGGCGACGCCAGCGCCACGGTGCGGGCCTGGGAGCTGTGCAAGACCGCCGGGACCGCCCATGTGGCCCGGCTGATCGGCGTGCACGTCACCGACCTGCACACGGCCCTGGAGCATTGGGGCCTGGAGGTGCCGCGGCTGCGCCAGCCGGCCGAGCTGGTCCACGACCCGGTGGCGGCCAGGGAGGCGTTCGGGCTGGTCGAGGGGGTCGGCTGGGTCAAGGCCGCCCAGCAGCTGCACGTGCACCGCCGCACCCTGCGCGCCGCGTTCGCCCGGTGGGGGCTGGGGGAGCCGGCGCCGCCGCCCGGCCCGTGTGCGCCGTCTCGGGTGGCTCGGGACCGGGCGGCGGCAGCGGAGGCGCTGGAGCTGGCGATCCAGGTGGGGGTGAAGGGCGCGGCCGAGCGGCTGGGGGTCGACAAGGCCACGTTGTACCTGGCGTGGCGGCGCTGGGGGCTGGGGCGGCCGACCGACCGGCCCGAGGGCGCCCGGGCGACGGCGGCGCGGATGCTGGCCGCCTCGCGCCGCGCCGACCGCGCGCGGCATCCGTGGCGACAGGACCGCTCCATCTGGCAGCCCAAGCAGCCGGCCCGTTCCGGTGAGCGGTCGGCGGCAGGGGGAGCGGTGACTGTTAGTCGGTGAGCGGCCTGGCCGCTCGCGTGATCGCTGAGCGCCCCGGGTGATCGTCCGGGGCGCTCAGCATGTCCGGCGGTGGACGCTTGTGGACGGTCGAGCGGACACTTGAGCGGACGGCCGGTGTCCGAGAAGTGAGCGTGTCCGCTCGTGAGCGCCGTCCCTGGGTGATCGTCCGGAGTCACCATCGGGGTCGTGGACGCTTGGGCTCATGTACCCCGGGTGGACGCCTGGCGCGCATAGGCTGGACACCGGGGTCCGGTCATGGACGTCGCTGTCCGAGGTAGTGTCCGCAGCGGACGTACCCGTCCGGACGCCGCGGCTGCCTGGCGGTCAGCATGGCTCACAGCTCGAGACTGCGGCCGCCGGTCCGGTCGGCGTCGGCCGGCTCGGTCCCCAGCGCCGGCGAGCGGCCACCTCAGCCCCGCGCGAGCTGCTGGCGGGCCACCCCGACCACTGTGGCCGTGGCGAGCACGTGGAATAGGACCAGGCCGAGCTGCCTGGCGACGGACACCTCGATGCCGAAGGCGGCGCCGGCCGACAGCAGCCCGAAGGCGACCGCCAGCGCTGTCCAGGCCCGCACGCCGCCCGGCCCGCGACGTCCCAGCAGCCACAGCGCCACCGCGCCGACCAGGGCTGCGCCGAGGGTCGTCCCCACCACCAGGCCCAGCGGCAGGGACATCAGCTCGGTGCCGCCCGGCTGCTTGGGGACCAGCAGCCCGGCGTCGCCGAGCTGCTGTACCACGACCCAGGCCAGCACGTTGACCAGCGTGGCGGCGGCCGCGGCGAGCAGCCCGGCGCGCCAGAGGCGAACGGAGGAGGGGGCTTGGGACAGGGGCCGCGCGCCGGACGTGGTGCTCATGGGTGACTCCTGCGACGGGAGTGAGGCATGCTTCCAAATGAGACGCTGTAGGTAACTATGGAGCCACCCGCAGCATTCCCCTCCGCGACAATCCGCGACAAGCACGCCGAACCGCTCGCTCCTTGAGCCTGCCCGGCTCAGCCGGCCTCCCGCTCACGACAGCCGCGCCCACGCTCATCGACCCGAGGTGAGCGTGCCCGTGCGCTTGCCATGTCCTGGGCGGACACCTACGGACGACAATGCCGGACACCCGGGCCGACCCTCGGTCACACGGCCAGTAGCGTGGACGGCTGAGTGGACGCTTGAGCGACGGCCGGACCCGAGCGCTGGACGCTGTCTGCTCGTGAGCGCCGGTCCAGGGTGATCTTCCGGGGCGGTCAGCATTAGGGGTGGTGGACGGTCGGCCGTCATGGCCTGGACACCGAGTCGTCTTGGGTGGACACCCCCATGGACAGCGGACACTGCGGACGTATCCGCCTGAGCACGCACCCCAAGTGAGCGCCGCGACGCTCATCCACAGGTGGCTGTGGACGCGGGTCCGCCAGTGGACGCGAGGTCGGTCGTGGACGTCGCTGTCCGGCGCAGTGTCCGCAGCGGACGCCGCCGTCGGACACCGCAGCCGCATCGCGGTGGAGCTACACCTCCGGGCTGGTCGGCCAGAGCGGCTCGTCTTGTTGGGCCGCCGCCAGCTGATGGCGCAGCAGCTGACCGCACTTCATTGAGCTGGCCGCCACCGCCTGACAGCCTCAGGACAACGGCCCCTCACGAAATCGAGGCTAGGGCGCGGGGTCATGGGCCGGCCATTGTGTGGACTTCTGGCCGCGAGCGACGTGCGCCTACTCGTCCGGGGGAGCGGTCATCTTGTCGATCTCCTGCTGCGCCTCTTCCTCGAGTCGCGCCATGCGCAGCAGGGCCGCCCGCATCAGCTCCTCTTCGGTGCAGTCCCCCAGCCGCTTGTACTCATCAGGCTCGATCTCCATGAGGGTGTCGAGGGTCACAGGCTGGTCCTCGAGTCGCCGCTGGTCCTCGGTCATGGGCACCTCCTGGCTACCTGCTGATGTACGAAGTTCATCACGAACTGCTGCGGCGGTGGTCATGGCCGCTGCTCGTCTTCTCGCCCCTGTCGGGTTCCATGGTGGGGCAAGCTGCGCCACGACCTCCGCTCAGGGTCGCGGCGCAGCGACGCCTCGGTCTCCCGCTCTGGGTCGCGGAGGAACGTGGCCGGGTCGCGGTCGTGCCGAGTCCGGTCCGGCCGAGCGCCTGGATCGGGATGTGCTCGGCGCGGCTGGCGAGGGTCGGGGCTCAGGAGGCATGTCGACGTCCCAAGTCGACGGTCCGGTCAGCCCGCGCCCATGGGGCGGGCCGGTCCCTGGTCCACCGGTAGCTTCCCGGCGTGCCGCAACTCAGCCACCTGGAGGTCGTTGGGCTGCTCCAGCGGCGCGGCATCGGCACCGCCCTGATCCGCGCGGCCGAGGACGCCGCCCGCCAGCTCGGCCACGAGCAGCTCACCCTGGCCGTGGGCATCGACAACCCGACGCTCGGCGGCTCCTCGTGCGGCAGCACGGCGACCAAGACGCGGCTGTGGCGCTTTCGCGGTGGTCCTCACCGCCCGACGTTGACGGCGCTGCTGCAAGCAGCTGGAGTGGTGTCGTTGTCTGGGAAGGTAGCCGCACAGATGAAGGGCCGGGCCTCCTCGGGCCCGGCCCTTGTGGCTAGCGGCTCACCGGCCTACGGGTTTAGGGATCGCTAGGCGGTGATCGTGATGTAGGGCGAGGCGAAGCCCGCGAACGTGAGCGTGTAGGTGAAGCTGTTGAGCGTTAGGGTCCCCGCCCGGATCGAGGGCGTCCAGTTCGGATTCGGACAGACCTGCGGCGCGTCGAATGCACTTGCTGACTGCGCCGGGACACGCAACTGCCCATTCCTCGAGGAGGTCAGGGTGGCCGCACTGCTGTCCGAGAAGGTCGTCGTGTGGGACTCGACGAGATTGCCGCCGTGGTTGGTGCAGTCGATGGTCGCCGAGTAGCTGGCGGTCAGACGCACGTCTGCGTTGGTGTGCCCGACGCCCCCGAGCACGTAGGGGCTACAGTTGACGTCGAGGGCTGCATTGACCACGCACTGGACCGTGCCCGACGCGAGGTGCGCGCTGCCCGGGGCGTTCGCGGGGTTGAAGCTGCCGGCCGTTGGCGTGTAGGTGCCCGGCGCGACGGCGGCCAACGCCGCCGAGGCAAAAAGGGCTACTAGCAGCATCGGCAATCCGCCGATGATCCCTATTCTCCTCATTCTCCTCATAGATTCCCCCGTTGGTCGTTCACAATTTTGAGGAGACACCCACGATCCCCCTTTTCTGGGGGAAAGCCTTGTAGCTCACGCGTTGGAGTACCCACGTGTCGGCCATCGCGGGCCTGCGCAGGCGGCGGTGAGCGGGCATGCGGCAGGATTCGTCCTGGCGGTCGAGAGCTGGATAGCCGTGCGAGCCTAATCAAGGCAGGGTCGTGGCATGACCGCCCCCTTGCGAACGCACATGACGACGGTGTCGGCCGTTCGCTTACGACCGCGCGATCCTCTCGCTGCCATGGCATGGTGTCAACACTTTATGCGTAAAGAGAGTACTAAAGACTGAGTGAGTAGTGGGCTACTCTATCGTCATGCTATACATGCATACCTCGCAATTGTGGGCGGTTGGGGTCGCGATCTGCTTGTTAGAACGGTGATGAGCAGACTGATACTATATTTAGACTATTGCGAGGTCTCAATGTTTGCGAGGTATGTAGTTCTCGAGTTGCTATTTACTAAAGCGCGCTTCAGGGTTAAAGCGGCGGCGGTGCGGTTGCGGCGGTAAGGCTGGCCCGGGAACCCATCGGGGTGCTGCCGGCCGCCCTCAGGGCCGGCCTTGAGGATCGTGGAGCAGATTCTCACAAGCGGTGGTCGCTCAGCCGGCCTCGCGCTCACGGCCACCGCGCTCACGCTCGTCGGCCCGAGCTGAGCGTGTCCGGTCGCCTCGGGTCGGTCTAGTAAGCGGCTGGTCGGCGTGGGCGCGCTCACGCCGACCAAGGCGCTGCTCGCGATGGGCACGCTGGCTGGCCTGGAACCGCTCGACCGCCTGGCGGGTGGCGCGGTGGTGGCGGCGCTGCTCCAGGTCGCCACCGCGGGGTTCGGGCCCGAGCGCGCGGTCGGGGTCGGTGATCCCGTAGCGCTCGCGGTACTGCTCGATGCGGGCGACCGTCTGCCGCCAGGCCCGCTGCGCCTTGACCGTGGCGGGCAGCTCCCCCAGCTCCCGCAGCCAGCCCGGCCGCTCCAGCTCGACCGCCCGCACCTCCACCCGGCCGCGCCACGCTTGCTCGCGGGCGCGCGCCCGGTCGCCGGCGAGCAGGTCGGCGTGCCGCTCCCGCCAGGCCTGATACGCCTGCTGGGCGCGGCGGGCCACCCGTTCCCGGTCGGCGGCACGGTCGGCCTGCTGCCGGGCCAGGGTGCGGGCGGTGTGGGCCAGGGTCAGGTGGTCGCGGGCCTCGGCCAGCTCGCGGCGGCGCAGCAGCCGCCCGGCGCCCTGGCCCAGCTCGGCCACCCGCTGCTGGGCGGCCTCCACCGCCGCGGTGGCGTCCGCCAACCCCTGCTCGGCGTGCTGGCGTTGCTCGGTGCTGTGGGCGACCAGCCGGGCCCGGTTGGGCGGAGCATCGCGGAGCAGCTTGGCGACCCGGTCGCGTTCGGCGCGCAGCTCCCGCTTGCTCATCTGGCGCAGGGCAAGGGGCGCGGCTTCGGCGGCGTCGATCGCGAGCTGCTTGCTGCCGTCGCGGCGCCCCACGGCGACCAGGTGGTCCTCGATGCTGTGCGGCTCGGGGCTGGGGACGTCTAGCTCCAGCTCGACGGGGCGCGGCTCGGGGCTGACCACGTCAAAGAAGGTCGTCTCCTTCGCGGCGCGGGTGGCGGCCACGTAGAGCCACTGGTGGTCCTCGGCGCCGGCCACCCGCACCAGCGCCCGGTCAAGGGTCCGGCCCTGGGACCGGTGGCCGGTGGTCGCATAGCCAAGATCGATGGTGCGCCGGTCGGGGTTGCCGCGCAGCCACCAGCCGGGCCGCTCCTCCAGATACGCCCGCGTGAGGGTGACCTGCTTGCCGTCCTCGAGCTGCAGGGTGATCGTGCGCTGCTCGACATCCAGGGCGGTGATGCGGCCCGTGGTGGCGTTGGCGACCCCAAGCGTGCGCAGGGCGTTCTTGCCGCACACCACCAAGTCCCCGAGCGCGAAGCTGCGGTCACCGACCTGGAGGCGGTCGCGGCCGAGCTGCCCGGCGTGGTCGCGGAGCTGCTGGCAGGCGGTGTTGAACTGGTCGACCTCGTCGCGGCGGTGGGCCAGGATCGCCACCCGCTCGCCCTGCTGGAACCACCGCCACCACTCGCCCAGCAGGGACTCCTTGAGCTGGGTGGCGGTCTCGGCGGCGACCAGCCGGCCGTGGGCGCGGTAGGCGGCAAGCGCGACGTCCAGGTCGCCGTTGCGGAGGTGCTCGACCGCCTGGCGCTCCCAGGTCTCCTGCTGCCGGCGGTTCTCGCTCAGCACGCTGGCCCCCAGCCGCAGGCGCAGCCCGCGGAAGCCGCCGCCGGCCTCGATCGCGGCAAGCTGCCGGTCATCGCCCACAAGAACGACCTTGGCGCCGGCGCGCTCCGCGTGGTCCAGCAGGCGGCCCAGCTTGCGGGAGCCGAGCATGCCGGCCTCGTCCACCACCAGCACCGTGCGGGCGTCCAGCAGCGGACCCTGCCCGTCCTGGCCGTGGCGGGCCCGGCCAGGTCCTCGCCGACCACCAGGGCCGGCGCCGTCCAGCTCCCCAAGCAGCCGGTCGACGGTGGCGACCTCCTCGAACCCTTCGGCGCCAAGACACACCGTGGCGATCCCGGTGGGGGCCGTGCCGACGACCGTGTAGCCGTCAAGCTGCCAGGCGTGGCGGGCGACCCCGAGCGTGAAGGTCTTGCCGGTGCCGGCCTTGCCGACCACCACCTGCACGGCGGCGCCGCCCTGGGTGATGTCGCGGACCATCGCGGCCTGCTCGCCGGCGATGCTCGGATGCGCCCCCAGCGCCGCGCGCACGGCCTCGTGGGAGGCCACCGCGGTCTGCTCGCCTGAGCGGTCGACCGCGGCGGCGATGAGCCGCTGCTCGACCTGGAGCAGCTCCGGGGTGGTCCAGCGCCGCTCCCCGGCCGCGTGCTCGGCCATCACGCTGACGGCACGCTCGGCGAGGAACCGGTCGGTCAGCCCCTCCAGCTCGGTCGGGGGGACGGCGGCGAGCTGGCCGCCGAGGGCGACCAGGACCTCCCGGCGGGCGAAGGTGGAGGCGTTGGCGGTCAGGCCCTCGGGGCTGGCGAGCTGGTTGAACGCGCGCTTGACCGCCAGGTTGGCTGCCGCTGGCTCGCGGAACTCCCGGCCGGTGACCGCACCCACCAGCCGCTCCGGGTCGATCCCGCGCTCCCGGGCCTCCTGCTGCCACCGCCCGTACAGCGTCTCGGGAGTGTCGAGGGTCTTGGGCGGGCGAGTGGCGTGGGCGACGTACTGCACCAGCCGCCCCGTCCGCGTCCGCCCGTCTGCCTCCAGGCGCTCCAGCTCGGCGGTGATCTGCTCGTGCCGCTTGGAGAACGCCCGCACGAGGTCCTCGGGCATCCCTTGGATGGCGCGGTTGCCCCAGCGGTCGGGCTCGCCCCAGCGGATCCCGAGCGAGCGGGTCAGCTCGGTCTGGTAGGCGGCCCGGTAGATCGCGTCGGCGGCCTGGCGGTGGGCCAGCAGATCCCGGGAATCCAGCGTGCGCCACTGCCCGTCCGGCCCGAGGGTGCGGTTGACGATCACCAGGTGGGTGTGCAGCAGCGGGTCGCCGGCGCGGCTGGTGCGGTGGGTGAACCCCACCGCCAGCAGCCCCTCCCCGCCAACATGCTCGGCCCCACCCCGACCCCTGCGGGTCCCGACCTGCCCATTCAGGTAAGCCACCGCCGCCTCGACCCCGACCTGGTGCGCGTCCCTGGCCGCCCGCTGCGTCTTGCCGTCGCCGAGGGCGTACAGCACCGAGACGTCCTTGATCGGCCGCAGCACCAGGTCCCACGCCGGCATCGCATCGCTGCGGGGGGCGCGGCCGAGCTGCTCGCCGGTGTCGGGGTGGCGCCAGGCGAACACCCGCTGGAACTCCTCGGCCGAGCACACCCCGCGCATGCCGAGCGCCGCGGCGCTGCCGCCAAGCCACTCCCCGGGCGACTCGCCCTGCCCGCTGAGGTACTCCTCGCGGTCGCGAGCGATCTCGCGGACGTAGTAGTCCTGTCGGCCCATCGACAGCCTGTGCAGGTCCGCTGTCACCCTGGCTACTCCAGCCTGCAGGCGGCGATCTCGGCGAGGGGCCGGCACGGCTCCTCGACCGCAGCGAGCACACGCGTCGGCAGCCCGAGCAGCTCGCAGGAGCCGTCCTCGGCCGGCAGCGCCCACGCCAGGTCCAGCTCACGGATCAGCTCGTTGACCTCACGGCGCAGCAGCAGGTGGTAACCCCAGATGTGCAGGCTCGCCTGGTCTTGCACCAGCGGCGCGGCAAGCGGCTTGAAGCCGTCATCGGTGGCGGCCAGCCCCCCGTACACAAGATGGGTGTGCAGCCACGGCTGCCGCGCCGAGTCGTAGCCGTGGTCGATGTAGGCGGGGGCGTGGGCGCCGACCACCACCCCGAACTCGACCGCCACTGCCTGGGTGGCCTCGGCGTGGGCGCGGTTGATCGCCTCGGTGACCTCCGGCCGTTGCTCGACCAGGAACCACGACAGCGCCGTCAGCGTGCGTGGGGTGGCGAGCACCAAGTCGTAGCCGGCGGTACCCCGCTCGGCGGTGGGGTCCCAGCCGACCGGCAGTCGGCGACCCTGCGTGGCGGCCGCCCGCTGATAGTCGCCGGCCTGCCAGCGGCGCACCACCGCCAGCATCGAACCCGTCGGGATCGCCTCTGGGGGAGCTGCTGTTGCCATCCTGCCCACCTCCACCAGTTGACAATTACGCGTCAACTCGGGTCAGGGTTCTGCATCCGCGGATGCATACCTGTCGAAGTGAAATGAGTGTAGCGGATGTGGGGTCAGTGGAAGGATAGCTGGTGGGGTTGGAGCTAGAGGATGGTGGGTTTGAGTGCTGTCATGGTAGTGAGGGGTATTGGTGGTGTGGTGGTGCTGTGGTGAGGGTGTGTGAGTGGGCTCAAGATGAGTGCCGGGTAATGGCGTCTGAGCTGTTTAGCTGCGCTGATGGCACTCAAGGGTTCCCTTGCAGGCGCCGTTGGTATACGCTCCGACCGACCACGACCGTGGCGCGAACCGAGCAGCCGGGAGGGAGGACGCGGGCCGCAGGGGAAGGCGCTGACGACACCCTAACTGGACAGTTTACGGCCGCCGGTGAACAGCATTTTCCCTGCATAGCATACCGCTAATTCACGGCTGCTTTGCAAGCAGGGGGTCGTGGGTTCGAGTCCCATCATCTCCACCAACGAGCGCACGCCCGCGGCGGGCCGGAGAATGCGATGAAGGCGATCGTCTACGACACGTACGGCTCACCTGACGTGCTCGAGCTCCG